>JAABUY010004108.1_pt1 | contig 15489 bp, 19 predicted proteins | sample 5560271 | NCBI WGS metagenome assembly JAABUY01 (sample SAMN10711886, study PRJNA513374) | rock metagenome | isolation source: Antarctica rocks | place: Antarctica: Victoria Land, University Valley
GTAACTACGAGATCTACGATAAAGAACTCATGATCATTGTTTACACTTTCAAGAAATGATGATCAAAGCTTGAAGACTTTATTTATTTTGTTGAAATGATCATGAATCACAAAAATCTTGAATATTTCATGTCAATTAAGCAGTTGAATCATCATTAAGCTTGTTGAAGTGAGTTTCTGTCTAAATTCAACTATTGCATCGCTTATCATTTTGACAAGATCAACGATAAGTTGAATGTTCTGACATGTCGCTCAGAAGATCTCTTTAAGAAGAAAAATACATTCAATTCTCAACATCACTATCAACATCAGACAATTTTGAAAACTTATGTTTTAGATTTCAATATTGTTGAGAATCTCGCTCTCAATGTTTTCAACATTAAAGTCATGAAGCTTCAGTCACAAATCATCATTCTAGATTCAGTTCAGTTACATCTGTTCTCAATTATCTCAACATCTTCGCAAATTTTAACTTTCATGAATCTAGAAATTGAAGAATTCAACGTTGAAAACATTGAGTTTCAGTTAGATCAAGACACTCTGAATCTTGATAAAGATTTTGCTGACATCTTCACTCAGACATTGTGAAAGTAAGTTGAAATCAATGACAAATTTGCAGTTCAGATAATCAAAGTGCTTTGCAATGAAGCATGACATCACAACAAGATTTCTCTAATTGAGTGTGAAGAACATGAAAATCATCTGTACTTTCAAAAAAGAAAGTACATGCTTAACTCAGATAAACTATGTCTTCGTATCATTCAGCTTGCTCATGATAATGTCGTTGATGATCATTCAGAAAGAGCAAAAAGTTATGAACTGATCAGTTGAATTTATTGATGATCAAACATTTATAAGTATGTTCAACGCTTCATATAAAATTGTCACGTGTGCACATGTTTCAAGCTCTTTAAACAATGAACTCAAGAATGATTGTGTTTTCTTTTAATCTTCGAACGTCGTTGATGTGATATCTTCATGAACTATGTAAATTCTTTATCGCTCAATATCTTCATGAGTATCACATATAAATATGTTCTAGTCTTCATTGATCATTTTATCAAAATGAAACATTTAGTTCTCATTACTTCTATGAAAGTTGAAGAAGTTATCAACTGCTTCTATGCTTATGTTTGAAAACATCATGATTTACTTAAGTTCTTCATGTCTGATCAAGATATACAATTCATCTTCAATGTTTGAAAGCATATATGTAAAATGCTGAAGATAGATGTTAAATTATCAATAATGTATCATTTTGAAATTGATGATCAAATTGAGAAAGTCAATGCTGTCATGAAGCATTATTTTCAAGTCTTCATCAACTACATGCAGAATGATTAAGTTAAGTGACTTTTTGAAGTTGAATTCATCATTAATAACACATCATCATTAATCATTCTAGCATCACTCTTCTTGATCAATTCAAGTCAAAACTCACGTTTAAACTTTAAGTTTTCTGAATCTTTGTTCAAGAATTTTATGTTTCAAGCTTGAAACAAGTTAATCAATGTTGAAGAGTTCATCAAGAAGATGAAGAAACTAACTGAGCATCTACATGATGAAATGCTTATAGCTCAAATCATTTACGAATTCAATGTCAATCTCTTTCATCATTCTTGTTCTAAATACTTCATTGAAGATGAAGTTTGACTGAATGCTTGCAATTTCAGCATCGCTCATCTTATTATCAAGTTAAATAATCATAATGTTGATTTCTTCAAGATCAAGCATGTTTTCAAGAACAATTCTTTGATCATTGAGTTAAATCTTTCAACATTCATGAAGATTCATTCAATCTTTCATATCATTCTTCTGAATCATATTGCAAGTAATCTTCTTTTAAGTCAACGTCAGAAATCTTAAGAACTCATTATCATTAAGAATAAAGATAGATTTTGATATGTAAACAGCATATTAAACTTCAAGCATGATAGATGCTATAATTCATCTCTGCTCAAGTATTATGTTAATTGAAAAAATCATTTTTCTACTTGAGAGTCTTTTCATCTTCTGAATAATTGTAAGCAAGCGCTTGATGAATATCATCTCATCAACTCTGTCGTCGAAGAATCACATGTATTGTCATGTGTGATATTTCAATGTCAATGTCAAGAACTTTAAGTTCAATCTTCATCATTTTGACTCAGCTCAGATTTGATTCAGATCTTGTTTAGATCTGATTCAGACATTTTATTTAAATCTGACTTAAATGTGACTTAAATGTATTCTAGTCTTGCATGTGCATCATTACATTAAACTGTGTTTCATCTTTCTTTTACTCAGATCTGACTCAGATCTTGTTTAAATCTGACTCAGATCTTGTTTAAATCTGACTCAAACATCTTGTTTAAATCTGATTCAAATGTGATTCAAATTTATTTCAATTTTTGTGCATCATCACATTAAAATGCATTTAGTCTTGTTTCATCTTGCTCTTCAGACATCTTGCTCAGATCTGACTCAGATGTGACTCAGATCTATTCTAGTTTTATCTGTGTTTTATTATATTAAAATGCATTCACATTAATTCTCATTTCATTTCAGTCTTCATCTTTGATTCTTTCTCATTTCATCTTATTTCTTCTCATCATCTTGCAGAAGCTCAATCTTGAAGAAAAAAGCTATTGTCATGATGTCAGATCATCAACTCAATTTAGAACATAAATCGTCAATATTTTAAATAATCTTGATTCATTGAATCTGTTTTGCAGTTCAATGAATCAAGTCATCAATTTAATCATCATCATCTTAATTTAATTTCAGCAATTTTGTTTCAATCATCTCAGTCATGTGCGCGAACTTCTGCAATCTTAAGTCAATAAAACTATTGTTTAGTCTTGATTCTGCTCGATTCATGTATATAAAAGTCGAGCTCTCATTCTTTTCTTTCACTCTTTGTCTTTCGTCTTGTACATTATTTGATGTATTGTCTTGTATCTAGATTCTATTAAAGTAATAATAATATCAGTCTTCTATATTGATAGTATCTCTAGTCTAGCTCAGTTTCTGACATCGCTCAATATCAACGCTCTAGCTCTTTCTACTTCTCTTGCTCTCTTCTTTCGGGTTCATCAATCGACATCAACGACAGAATTCACACTGCAATTACGAGACAGTTGCAAATAAAGCACGAACATGTTTAAAACATGTTTTTTGACTATCTTCTTTAGGCTAGCTCAAAGCGTGTTTTATACACGCTTTTTGATGAGGTTTAAAACACAGAGGTTATATTTAGATAGTCACTACAGAAACATCATCTAACACTGCTGACACATCACTCATCACACTGCTGACACATCATCTCTCTGCACTAAGCCTAATAGGGTAATTTTCAGGGTTCAGTGACCCCGTATACAAACAACATCAACAAGATCAAAGAAAGGTCATGAGATATACATAGTTTTGCGCCTGTCTATTATCAAATTCAATGTATTTTCTCGCCGGTCTTTCAATGCAAATTCAAATCTGAAACATATCTTTTGCATGCTTAGAATCGACTTTTATTTCTCTAAATTACATCTGAAAACTGCTCATGTAGAAGGCCGGAACATCGCCAATTTGATTCTCTGCAGTGCTTCCTCGAACATCTCCTCGTCCATCTCGCTGCCGCCGCCCGAGGCGGCTTTGTCCACAGTCAGTGACGATGTGTATTCTTCAGCTTCAACACTTCACCGCCGGCTCTATCGTACAGTCGCTCCTGTTTCTTATGCGCACATGGCAGCCTTGAGGTGAACGCAAATGCAGGAGGTGGAAGAGGAGGAGGATGGCGACGGCCGCGAGGATGTAATCAACAACAGCGATGGACCCTGGAAATTACCCTATTAGGCTTAGTGCAGGGGGTTGGTGTGCCAGCAGTGTTAGGTGGTGTTTCTGTAGTGGCTACCTATATTTATAGTAGCAAATTGATAGAGGGGTTAATTTGCCTGCAGGTTGACCCCTTCACCATGTAAAGGAAGCTTCAAAAGCACCTGGCCGTCGCTATTCAAATACTCGTTGAGGGTATCCTCGCTCGAAGGATTTAGCCTGGCCATAGCAATTTCCTCCTGCAATAGTCTATCCTTCATTTCACATAGCTCCTTCTCATCAATTTCAATGCTCTGTGTATAGCGAAGCTTCCTTTTTAGGTCCTTCGGCCGATTAAGCGTTCGTTCCGGCCATATGACAGTGACGGCACTGAACAGTAGTAAGCCTTCCAGGTACGATTATCTGCTGGAAGTTATCGACGACGAGCTGGTTCAAAGGCCTACCGCCACGTTGCGGAGGATTGCTGGAGGTAGAGAGGTAGGGGTCTGCAAGCAGGTTAGCTAGTAGAACTGACGACAGCGAGGGGTCAACAGCAAGGTGAACCTTCCTATCATAATCCATGTCTAGCTTACATAATAAAAAACCAAAAAAGCGAAGAAAAAAAGCCGCTAAGAGGTATTATACATGCTTTTTGTAGAAAAAGCGGTTTTATTCGTGCCCTAGTTGCAAACAAAGGGTATCAAGTGAGATGCAGTCGAGACACGTTTTCTCAGAGGTCTAATTCTTAAAGTTACAACAGGATTGTTCCGAGATAAGCGTGACGAGTAAAGTCGACAGGCCGTAAAACACATCACATGCTTGTGGTGGGTATCAGAAAAGAATGGCTAGGTCTAGTAGGCGACTACGCAATGACTTTCGCTTGTTACATACGCTAGTCTGTATTCTTCTATAACCCTGAGTTGAGTATGATTGGACGTTTCATCGCTAGATTTTGCTCTATATTGAAAAGAATGCAACACGCCTTTCATGCAGCCCTGCGCATCGCTTCGATAACCCCATCACCAATACTAGGAGGTTGCCAAAACTTGGTAACCACGAGTCCCGCCGCTTCCAACAGCTTTTGGAATTGTTTTTCCGACCTCTCGGTGCTGGAGAAATCTGCCATCATATGTATGTCCACGCTCGCTCGAAACATGTCACAGTCGGTAGGAGGGATAAGGAATTCGTTAAGAATAAGCTTTGAATACCCAGGTGTCATTGCTTCAACCACGTTCTTCAGGATTTCCAAGACTTTGTCGTCCGGCCAGTCGTGAATGATGTAATGAAAAAAGTAGACTTTTGCACCTAGGGGTTGTCAGAGATCTTTCTGAAAACTGCCTGGGAGAATGTTTGTCTTACCTTTGACAGGCTGTGGTGTAAAGAAGTCATATGGCATGATCTCTATACCCTCACTCAAGCTGACGCTGGAAAGTGTATGGGGAAGGTCTTGAAGGACTAGAGAACCAACATATGGGAATTTCTTCTTGAAATACTCCAAATCGTGACCAAGTCCACCGCCGACATCTACCATAAAGACATCGCCTTCCTTTGTGTTATGCAGGTACTCATCAATAATGCGCTCTTGCACCGGGAAATACTCTACCCAATGAGGCTTAGAATTTCGATTCAAGGTCATAAAGGCATCAAAATCTTTGAATTTCTTTCCATCTTGTACCAAATACTCAAAGTAGTTGAGCTTCGTTCCAAATGCCATTTGGAAAGGGGTGTCGGTGGAATCGGTGGGATTGTTGTAGCCATTGGTCTGGAAGTATTTGTGTGTCTGAGCAAGAACTTGGTAGTCGTGGTCGTAGGTATGTTTGACACCGGACTCGAGCGCGGGCATTATCATCGCCTTCGTAAGCGGAGTAGGAATGTAATTTTCTTCAGATGCTTCTCCAACAAAGCCGCTCGCATTTAACACACGCATGATACGAATCAGAAGTTTATGGTCTACTCCGGAAGCAGTTGCAAGTTGAGCAGCTGACGTCGGATGCTCGCCTGCTTCCATCAAGATATGGAAGAGACGCGTATCAATCGCCAGCCTCGTACAAAGACGTACCGATCCCTAATGTGTCAAGCTCAGAGTCAGCAAAGAACTCACTAGGTACCATGTTTATACATTGAACTAAGCGTCTTACCGAAAATGCATGCTGGAGTATAACTTCTGCTGGAGTTTCCAGCGCAATGACTAATTTTTTAGCTGCCTCCAGAGCCTGTGTTCGGGCTGAATCTTTCTTGAGAGAATCTGCGTCAAGATCGCCAAGATTATCGCCAATTCTTTGCAAGAGATGTGTTATTGATGTAGCTTGTTCGGAAGGCATATGGTCGTCTTATTATAACGGTCGATATGTAAACAAAGAATTGGGGAGATCACACGGAATAAAGGTTCGTTGCTCTCCCTAAAACACTTGAAGCTGTAGGTATTAAGAGAAATCCCTACAGGAAAGTTCAGACACAGAGCGTCAGTTACCTGTACGTTTAGCAACTTGTCCGTTGCTCTCCTGCACTAGCTTGAGAAGTGATGCTTGAAGCTAGGTGCAGGCAGCCCTGTTCGAGGTACAATGACTTCCCGTTTCGCGAGGCTGTGCCACAACCAGACATAGAAGAATTTTGTCGCTCATTCGGTCTTTCTGCATTCGTAAACCCTGTCGTCTTCTAGCCTCATCCGAAGACACGCCGCACTGGCGCTTGGTTTCATGCCATGCAGGGCAGAAGTATCCTTAGCCATCCACACCAGCACATTCCTCCTACTCGGGAGATCCTCCCCAGTATATGTCGTGATATGGCAAAGGCCCATCCGGCGCTAGTGGATGGGTATTTACCCTTCGCCCACTTCTTCCTTCATCCGTATGCTCTACCTACTATATAGATCAGTCAATATATCTACATGCCTATCTGCCCTCGTGTCCTCGTATACCAAGAGTTGGTTAATGATAACGCTGATTGGTTGATGACAAAAAATGCCACTATAGATTCTTCTAAATATTCTGAACGCCAGTCTCGCCACCTTAACCAGTGAGTGATTCTTTTCATTTTCAGAGCAACATCAGAAAAACGATGGCGTCCCCCACGCCTCATGATGATGGCAGTAAGGCTGCTCTTATCAACGGGGTTGGCTGGTTTGGTGCTTCTATTACCTTAATTTTCGTAGCGACAAGGCTCTATGCTCGTGCTAGATTGGTTCACGCGGTTGGATGGGATGACTATATTATGGTTGCTGCTCTGGTACGTTCTTTTCCAGTTTACTATTTACGCTTTACGATTTATAATTCGAAGGGAATTTTCTGAAGCATAAAGTAGGTTCTGGACTTGATAGGAATATCATTACTCAGCGTTGCGGTGGACTATGGGTTTGGAAGACATGCAGCCAGCCTGTCACTACCTGATCTTATCCACGCATTGAAGTTCGCGTGGATTTCTCAGATTCCGCTTGTTCTTTCGAAATCAACTTCCCGTATTTCTATCGGCATTCTTCTTCTGCGCCTGTTCTCGGTCCATAAATGGCTCAAATGGTTCGTTATTATCACACTGATATTAAACACGTCCATTTGCATCGTCGCCCTTGTAATGGTGTTTGTGTAAACTACAGCCGTGGCGGCCTTATGGGATCCCCAATTGGCTCCAACAGCAAAGTCCTGGAATCCTGTAATCCAGCGGAATTCTGCGGTTGCTAGTTCTGGTAAGTCGCCCTTATCAACTCTTGACAGTATTACAGCAGTCCATAATAACGGTGATAGCTATGACCGCATTCATTGACCTCACGTTCACACTTTTCCCTGTGCTCATCGTCTGGAAACTAAAGCTCAAGCTCAAATTGAAAGTTGCTCTCGCATCTCTTTTGAGTCTAGGGTTATTGTAAGACGTCCCTGTCATTGCTAGATCTTGATTAAGCTGTATTAGTGCCATGGCAGCCTGTATTGTTAGCACCGTGGTGCTTATGGGCCTTTCAGCGCGGTCCGATTTTACATGTGAGCCTTACACCTTATCGCACTCATGAAGAGATGTTGACTCGTATTTAACTGTAGGGGAAGCTCCAGTAATGTACCTTTGGATTGTGTAAGTGTCCATTTAGAACCCCTTTGAAATATCGAAGCTAAAATGCACACTCCTTCTCAACAGATCTGAGAATCATCTTGTTATCATTCTGGGCTGCTTACCCTCTTTAAAGCCGCTATATATCAAATACATCAGCACATCTAGGAGAAACATCCACCCTGTCGGAAATGGAACAAGACCCAAAAACCAGGGATATCAGACCTACCTCAACGACTCATCGAAGTATCCCATAACAGATATCGAATTGAAGAACTCATATCCAGGTAGGACCGGCAAAATTAGCTCAAACTGCGACGCCGTTCACCCAAAACAATATTCTTGAGGAGTATCGGATCGTGAAGGTTGGTAGAATTAGGGCGTTCTTCTGTCTATCTGTTCCTGCTTTGAATCCCTCTCTAGGCCAGCGACATCATGAAGATAGGCCAAAAACAATTTTAAAGGCTCTTAACATAAGAGCTTAAATTGCCATTTAGCAGCCGAAGACTCCTCTGTCTGTTTGTGCTTTCAGCTAGCCCTACCATGTATTGAAGGCAAGCCGATTCCAGAACGAGTACCACTAAATTACAACCTGAACAAATTTCCATTGGCAATGTCTGTTCCACCAGAGTAATTCATCAGAGATGTTGATTAACAGTGATGCAATTACCGAAAGAGTCCCATTTTCTATGCCAACATGCTAGGCACGCTCTTCAACCACGCCTGGAGAATGGCTTGTAAATCCAATCGCGCATATTTGGAAACCGATTTATGTACCAGAAATGAAAAGAAGAAAATGGATACATAGCGATGTTCCATTTATTCTTTTTGTCCGAATAATAATTCCCACAATTGCCGGCCCACACGCGCTTTGTCAGTGCCGCCTGGGTGTTGCGGACCCAGTTCATCTCTGCCTCAAATTTGACCTCAATAATGTCCGCCTCTTGAGATATGAGAAGGGGCTTGATGAGTTTGAGGACCATGTCAACGGTACATTCAATACTAAACAGAGCGCTAGTGTGACCTGATCCCGCGTTTGGTCCGTATATCATGAAGAAGTTTGGAAAATCAGCCAGAGCGGTGGATTGATAAGCTTCGATGCCCCCGAATTGAGTCCAATGTTCTTGCTGCGTCATCCCGTTGCGGCCTCGAATCGGGAGGTGAAAGTGAAGCGGACTGAATCCGTTAGCGACTACAAGAATGTCACAGGGATAACGGCTGCCGCTCTTTGTGACGACCTCCTTGGCCTCAATGGATGTAATGGGGTCTTTCGTGAGGTGAATGTTTGGTTTTTTGAGCGCGGGTACGTAGCTCTCGTCAAAAATACGGCGTTTACAGCCAACATCATATTCTGGCATGACAAGAGACCAGAATCTTTGAGGAGCGTTATCTTCGATGTATGTGCGTGAAACTTGACGAGCGATAGCTCGAAGACGGGATCCTCGGGAATTCAGATAAAAGTGGCGAAACCTCGATTCGTACACCAGGAATATGATGAGTCGAAATAGTGAAAAAGTCGCCGGTAAGTAGCGGAAGACAAACTTCAGCACCGCAGGAATGCGCGGGTTTTTTTGCGGGAAATAGTATTGAGGCGTGCGGATAAACTGGTTCAAAATTTGTACCTCGTCAATGATAGCAGGTACGATTTGAGTCGCAGAGCCTTTCAATTAGCTGTGTTGGAGCAAATGATAGCATTGGGCTTACAGCCATTTCCAATAACAGCGACTCTTTTGTCTTTGAGGACCACACTGTGATCCCACCTTGCACTGTGAAGGATTTGTCCTTCAAAGTTCTGCTCACCCTCGATACCAAGCTTATTAGGCATGACAAGACCTCCAACGCTTGAGATTAAAACTTGACATTCTTGGATAAACACTTCTCCGGTCTTTCGATTGGAGAATTGGCATCTCCATGTTTCTGTTTCTTCTTTCCAGTCTGCTCCATCCCAAGAAGTGTTGAGGCATATGTGTTTGTCCAAATCGAACTTTTTAGCTACATCCTTGATATACCGAAGGACTTCGGATTGATCTGGAAACAGCTTTGAAAAGTTTGGATTCGGGGCAAAGGAGAGGGAGTAAAAGATGCATGGAACATCGACACCACAGCCAGGATCTAACGGATTATGTTAGGCAAACTAATCAATGGTCCGAGAATATTTAAGGGAACTTGGGTTGGGAACGAACATTGATTCGCGAACCAGGCACCACCGATATCTTCTTGACGATCATATATTACGAATTCATCAAATCGAAGCTTAGACTTCAACTGACAGCCAAAAGTGATGCCCGAGAAACCAGCGCCTATGACAATAACTTTTCGAAATGGCAGTTCAATCACAGCCATTGCGCGTTTCAAACCTCAAGAATAGAGATACAGAATGGCAATTGAGAAAACCCAGGCTCCAAGGTAAAGATGAGATTTTAATATTCTTGGAATTGCCTCGTATGGGATTGATCGAACTAACCATACGAGGTACTAACCGCCTTGCTAAGATTTTGATAGCGAGCCCTCGGAATTGCTGTGTCTCTCATTGCAAAGTAACCACAAGCGTGAAAGTAGCACCGAGGAAAAGGTGGATGTTGCATTGTCCGGCATGTGTTTGAGATCCTTGGTATTACTTCAGCTCTTGATGTGGGTTTGTATGCACGGCGTGAGAACGTACGCCAGTGAACGTATTGGATATTCCAGGACTACTGCGGCATCTTGATCTTCTGATGTAACGTAACCCCTTGTCCTACACCTGCCAACTGCAGAAGTGAGCCGCAGTAGAGTATGCAAAGGTGCTAGTAACGGCACGAACAAATTAATGCTGGTAAATGCTTATATTCCTTGCTATCTTTTCCGCCGCCCAGTCTGCACCAGCGTGGAAGCATACGCGCGGCTTGGTAAAGTCTCTCGAAAGCCACAAGAGGAAACCAAATCGGCAAGCGGAGCTGTTCTAGCCTAGCCGCTATCTAATTAGATAGCAATGTGGCCACAATGCCCGACTCACCCATCTCTTGACCCAAACACCAAGAATGATCCGCCCGTCAATATTGGTTGATGGATCGGCCAATTTGGCCAAAGTGCTAGCTATATCGTTGGGTGGGCCAGAAGACAACGTTAGATACAACCCGCCATGTCGCACACATGCAGGGCTCACGATTGCAAAATTAATGCAACCAAGCGAAGCAGTCAACGAGGCGGCCGACCTATCCCCAGTTTCTGACTGCAGTCTTTGCTGGCAGAGACGGCCGACCCGCCCTTTTCCCTCCTTCCCTGCTTCATCATTGCACATTGCTTGGAGATTTCATTTTCTCCACCCATACGAAGTCCCGATTTGCACCGTGCCTTTGTCTCAACACACATGACCCCAGGACCATCCTTTTACATTTGTCACATCTGCATACTGTGCCAATTGCGAACATGAAGGCGATGATTGCGTGCATAGATCGAGAATTTGGAAGAGCGACACGGTTCCATGAATTCAGTAACCCTGGTAATCTCACGACGGACTCTAGCCGAGTTGTGACTATTGGGCGACTTAACTTTCGAAGATCATTCTACTCTTTGAGAATGCAAGTCTATTTCACTATTCTTTCTTTACAGCTCATTGATGTAATTATCTTTGTTTCTGAATCTTTGAAGTAACAATATTTTATGAACTGTCAAGAATGACATAGTAACAGATACTTTATAATGTTTTCTACTGCTTCTTTGACTGGTTACGATTTCATGTTCTGTTGCTTGCCGTGGATTCTGCCTTGCATTGCAATATCACTATATGTGTGCAGTACTATCTTAAAAGATATTCTGAGGCCAGTTCACCATCAAAGGCCGCCCACAGGAAAACAATGGAATCTGCCACCGGGGCCTTCCCCAAGTCCCATAGTCGGCAATCTCTTCCAAATACTCAAAGCTCGTCGTAACAATAAGCTCCAAGCATATGTGAGAGGAACGTCGATAATCGTATTAAGTGCTAGCTGACTGGTTACTAGCTTTCTTCTCTCTCAGGGTACGGGGAGATGGTGACTCTGCAAATGGGATCGAAGACTTGGGTTCTTCTCAACAGCGAGCGTGTTGTCACAGAAATAATCGCTAAACGAGGAGCGATCACACACGAACGTCCCTATTTTCCAATTGCCGGCGGGCTTGTCAGCCAGGATAGACGTACTGTTTTGCGCCAGACAGCAGAGTGGACTGAAGATAGGCGAGTAATGCATCAACTTTTGAACGGCTCCGCACTGAAGATCTATGGAGAGTGGCAAGAAATTGAGAGCCTTCAGCTCTTGGCAGCATACGTTCACCGACCGTGCAAATGGTACAAACATCATAACTGGTATTCCAATTCCGTTGTTCATCGGATTGTACTTGGCAAGCGATTGCAAAAATCCTCATCGGAGCTCGCCGCCTTTGAACTCGCCACTCGTCAATTTATTAACAGCATCAATGGTAGTGCCGTCGATTTCTTTCCTCATCTCGCCAAGTTGCCAAAAGTCTTTCAGTTCTGGCGCCGCTACTGGGAGAAACAAGGACAATCTCATCACGACATTTATCGGACTTGGTGGGCCCCCGTTAAGCAAGCTATTGCAAATGGTACCGCGCCTCCTTCGTTTGTCCGCGACGTCCTCTTACACGGTGACACAAAATACACCGGTGATGACGCCGAAGCCATGTGGCTCGCCATGGGCATAATCGCAGCCGGTAGCGACAACCCTCGGATGACGTTAAGCACGTTCGTCATGTCCACTCTCTGCCACCCGCACATCCTGCGAAAAGCCCGTCAAGAGATCGACAGGATCTGCAGCAACAGCCACACCGCCTTGCGTCTCCCTCGTATCGATGACATGCCATGCTTGCCCTACATTAGTGCCTTGATTAAAGAGCTTCTCCGCTGGCGCCCCGTTGTACCCCTCATCCCCCAGCATCAACTTACGCAGGATTTAGAATTCGAAGGATACCATTTCCCGCGTGGTACAGATTTTGTCATCAATTCGATCGCCGTGTGCGCAGAAGTCGAGGAGCCCGGAGATTTTCGGCCAGAAAGGTGGCTAGATGGGCATGAAAACGAGGGCAATATCACGCATGGCTTGTGGCAGTTTGGAGGCGGGAGGCGCATCTGCGTGGGGTACAAAGTCGCGCATCAGGCATTGTTTGTCGCGATTGCGAGGCTTTGTTATTGTTTTGACTTCGAGGCGGTGAGGGTTCTTTCATCTCTATCTACCTTCTTTAACGTCCAGTGCTAGATCCCTTGGATCCGACAGTCTACATACTGAAATATCATATTTGAATCGTTTAGGGGGGTCCATACGACAGCCAAGATCTCCGGTACGATGCTGTGGATGAGCCATTCCCCGTTATAGTCACGGTGAGGAGTAAGGAGCATGAACAATTGATCATCAGAGAGGCGGAAGCTCTGGGATTTTTGGAATCGGTAAAAGCTGGGTCTTGGGGCTGATGGAAATAGTTAGGGTCCTTCACCTTATCAGTTACATGCTGTTAGGCTACCAGGACAGTCTACAAGGTACAGGAGCCTAGTTTCATGCCCGATATGTAATCGTTCTGGGTGTATACCTGATGGGTACCGGGCACCTTCGCGCCCCCTTAAACGATATATGAATGAATGAAGTCGGCGAGGATGGGGTACATAGCCCAGGATCTTGGGTTGATACTGATATAATTACAAGTCTTCTATAATACGAGAGACAAGTTTTTAATCCCAGCAGATGCTATCCTCTACCGCCTGTTCGGCAGGAGCCGCAATAATCGAACGATAACCTAGAGCTGTCCGAAAAAGGCTGCCGTGATCGCTGATATTCGACTATCTCTCAATGTGCGGCTATCGACACTCTACACGGAAGTCCATCACTGGGATGCGCAGATCCTGACAGATTCTGGTACGCTTTATCCCCGTTCACGGTCTTAGGACCTCTCCTTGGTTTGAACGTATCCCGCTCATCGTACAAGCTCTTGATCTCAAACTCTCGCACGGTCATAGCTAGGACAATCTTTAGCTCTAGCATCGCTAGTTCCTGCCATATACAATTGCGTGGCCCAAACTCAAACGCTCGCCAGGCCCCTTTGATGGGATATAAGGTGTCTCCACTTTGAGCAAGCCAGCGTTCAGGACGGAATGCGTGCGATTCAGGCTAGTAAGAGGGTTCACAGTGAATAGCTTCTTGAATTGACCAGACTAGACGGTTTTCATCTGGCATGTAGCAAAGTCTTGTAGGTCGCGTCTATAGTATGGAACAGTTACTCTTGCGTTTATTGGGACAAGTAGTTGTGTAAGGCCAGGTCTATGATTGTTTTGGTTCGGTCTTCTTTTGCCATTTCGTTTTTCCCGCGGTGACTCTCGAAGCGACTGTCCAATTCGCACGAAATGTACCACACCATACGACGAGAATTCCACCAGTGCATAAGAGAATGTAATGGATGATAGCTTTTTAATTAATGGGATGATGTCCCGACTTAAATTAGTAGTCGCCTCATCCATAGGGAAAACATTTCCCTTTCTAGCGAGCACTCGTAAATTTCACATAATGTCAGAGTATCCTGCGTAATACCTGGAATTAAAGTCACTAGATGCCCGCTACAACGTACTGAAGCCAAGGTTGAATATGGTTCTTCATATTTTCCATTCCTAGCCTCCCATGATCAATAGATCATTTCTGCGAGTCATGGAATATACATACTCTATCAATCTGCGAAATTTAGGAAGATGTTGTGTCCGAGTGACCTGAGAAGCCGAATCCGGTGATGCAAGGACAAGAATTGGTGAACCAAAAGGCCAGATATCGATATATAATAACGGACCCAAACCAGGCATTGCGAGTCGAGTCTGTGGCGGAAGGACATGGTCATGTACGTCACCCGTGAGTCTAGATATGATTCCACCAACTGTGATCAAACGCCCAAACACCGGGTGGTGAGAGGGCATCGGCTGTGCGAGATTTTAGATACCTTGTCGCAATACATTTACAAGTATGGAGAAGAAATACTCTTAAAGACTTACCAGACCTTGTTTTTGCATCAGCTGGAATTCATGAGGTACACTGTAGAGTCTGGGGAGAAATGCTGCGATGGCACCAACAAGCAGCACTAGGCCAGACTGAAGGGCAAAGCGCCAATCCAAAGCATAGCCTTGAAGAACATGCTTGATAGAGGCAATAGATTACTCAGAGTATCGGGCTTTGGACGAGCAATCCCGATGGCTTGTATGAGTTTCAATGCTTTAGCTGCTTCTACTCAGTTTGCACACTTCTTTCCAGCCCATCAATCAACCACAGAGCCTGCATAATGACGAACAAATCCCAGGTCTTGAGGACATAACCAACTTAGGCGTAATGTTTGCATTCAAACGCAGAATAGACTGGCCGCGTCGGGCCGGGTCATCGAGGATTTTGGGATCGAGTATTCGAGCCGGGTCAGAATGTTGGTATCGAGTACCCGGGCCGGGTCAGAAAGTAGGTATGAAAACCCGGCCCGGCGGTCAGTCTATGCTCGACGGTAAGTTTCACAAAGATGTTCACATCATGCAGAGCCATAACGTCAACGAGGTACAATCCTCAGCTTCACCCAGTTTCTCGACACCTCTTTCTCTGCATACAGCCCTCCTAACGGCCATATCTCACGCTTAGGATCTCACCTTCGTCCCTCCGTCCGCTCAGACAACCAGCGGCTACGACACCTT
>JAABUY010004110.1_pt1 | contig 15488 bp, 17 predicted proteins | sample 5560271 | NCBI WGS metagenome assembly JAABUY01 (sample SAMN10711886, study PRJNA513374) | rock metagenome | isolation source: Antarctica rocks | place: Antarctica: Victoria Land, University Valley
GCACATGTGATGTTGTACATGCTGGCACCTCACCAAACTGGTAAGCAAGCAATCTTGGCCAAGCAATGTTGTGAGTGTCACTTATAAGCAAAACAGTACGTATATATACATGTATTTAGCTCCCAATTGGGAGCTAGATACTTGCTGGCTGTGATTGAAGCTTGTCATCGTATTCATAAGTAACACAAACCTTTGGTGAATGCGATGAGGCCCTGCACGCCAGTACTGAGATGTGGCCGTCGAATGCTGAGTGGATCTGTTGCTTTATGCAAACACCAATAAGAAACGTCCGTGACTGGCAGAAATGGCATGTTGAGACTTCAGTTTCTTAGAGGCAAAAGAACAGCTAAATTCAGGCAGAACATGGCAAGCATTGCTGAAGTAGTATTCGGAGTTTCTAAGAATTGTCTTGTGTGCAGATATCCTAGCCAAATTCAGTTTTGTTACAGTAGCCACCGTAAATACGGTACGGGCGCCGTCACCAAAACAAGGAAATTACATGCATTGTTCTGTTATGGGACGCGGACTAGCATGAAAGATTGTCTCGCTGGCCACGCTGAGGTCGGGCCTGTCTGTACTTTATGCTGACCTACGGTTACCCTATGCTTGCAAGAGGTATCTAAAACCCATTGCAACAGCATACCCTGGCTGCAGGAGAAACGCAAGTCATACAGTGGTCATCAACGATTGCGTCCCGGTATTCTGCAAAATTTACGACTTTGTCTTGATTCCGTTCAGCAGCCCTTTGAGTACTCTATGTTAGTGCGCGAGATCAGCTTCAATTCTGAGCTTGTCCTGAGGGTACAGGACAGGGTAGACCTCGGTGGCTAGTCTCCTGGGTCAACTTTGTACATAATCAGAGAAGCTTGCCCTTAAGGTGTGCTCTTTGTGATTTGGGCATGCACCCTTTTGCATATAAGTCATAAGTGTGCAAGTTTTCTGCAGTTTTGTGATTTTGCACCATCAAGCATGTCTCTTGCAATCACTTGTATATTACACACCACAGTATATGTCTCAGAATTTGTTCAGAGATCTGAACAGGGACGGCGCACTAACATGCATAAGCATTTAGATTCATGGGTACCAGTGATGAGATAGTATCAAGTGTAGTGCTAGCATTGTTGTGTAAGAAGCACAGCTGATCAAGGCCAATAGCTCAGCTGTTCTTCATTCACGCCAGTTGCCAGACAAAAAATAAGCTTAAGCAACCTATATGATCACAATAAACTGCTTGACCTGCACTGTGGCCGACTCTCTGCATTTAGCAAATTATTTGCAGCGTATCTTTCATGGAATGACACTAGTGTTCTATGCCAAGGCAGCTTGCTTCAGCCATCCCACTCGCAACTTCCAGTAGAAGCCAGGTACCATCATGACTACCGCTGTTGATCCTGATGTAGTCATGTCGTGCTTTGTGATGTCTGGAGGACAGTCTGCCCTCTAAACATGCTACTTGCTCTTGTGTGCTGACATTGAGGAGCTGCAGCTTCAGTGGGACTGTGCCGCGGATCTCACTCCACCTGTGTTGGCATACTTTGTGTACAGATTATGAGCCATGACAGAATTCTGGCATGCAGAGCAGCACAACACATCGCAATGCTGGACTGGTACGCAATGACAGTGACGTCAACGTCTATGAGAGCATGCAGAGTGTGCAATCAGACGATCTTTGTTGTCAAGGCCATTGGTTATAAGGCAATGTGGCAACACTGTTGCAGTACCTGTATGTGTTTGGACCCCATGCAAACTCGTTACTGCATTGGGCATTGTAGACTCGCTGATGCATGGTGGTGATGATGGAGCCATCGGCAGCCTCAAAGATTGCACAGCTTGCAAACAGCTGCTTTCGCACAATGATGGTGTTGGCACCCTTGTGTGGCCCCATCCTGAAGCGCCACATCATTCCATACAGAGGATCTGTGATGCATTTGTGGACATGGATTGTCTCAATCTCCTGCAAGGATGAACAATTGTCTAAATTGGCTTTCAGCAATGCCAATCATAGTCCTGTGAGACTTGCACATGCAGTGTGACAGCAATATAGAAAAGGATGATCAGTAAGCCTCATGCATCGGTACCTTGGATCTGACTTCGCACTGACTCGGGCTCTGGCGGATGACACTGAAGGCTACCGGGGCAGCTGGCAGCCAGGCAAGGCACTGCAGCTCCTGACAATGGGATGCGACCGCCATGTGTCGATGATCGCTCTCAGCACAGCCAAGAGGTTACGTCGACAAATTTTAGGCTTGGTGAAATTGAGCAGCTGCAGGCGAGCCCTTAGTGATCAAGCAGCGAAATGGCGGTCTCTCTTGAAACGCGCTGCAAAGCTACTTGGCAGATGATGCAGTTGAACACTGACCTATTCCTTGAGTGTGCGGAGTTGGAAGAAAATGGGAGAGGGCTGTTGCCAAGTCGCGCCAGACTGCCTATGAACTTTGGCGGAGATCTGAGCGAAAACTACCGCTGAGGCTGGCCCCGCACCAGCTACAGCAGCAGCGGCTTGCTGCCATCAGCTTCGTCAGCAACTCCTGGCTGCCCGCGATGTCTGTCAGCTTCGGCGTTTGTATCATGCATTTCTTGGATGCATCAAGCTCACTTTTCCAATGTAGACTTCAAGCTGTATCTTCAGGCAGTATGTATGCATATATTTCCCGAATGTGCTTTGTCTGCTCATGAGCACAAGCTCGCATCCAGCGGTTTTCCCTCGACATATTCTAATGTAGCACAGTCCAGTGGTCTGGAACTGAATGAATCATCATGATTGATCAATGATAATCAGAGCACATATTGTTTACATCATTCAACCTCGCTACCTCTGCCAGATCAAGTTCGAGTTTTGCAACAGCATCACGTTGCACTCAGCAAGACTTGCCTGCTTCGCTTTTACAATTGCGTCTCTCACAATTACGTTGATCATTGCTTGCAAGGCATGCAACTCGGTCAAAACTCTGTCAAAATTCCTGCTAGGGTTCGGGAATGACCCTGATCGTCGTGTGAGCTTTCAAGCTTTTGCTCTGCTCGCAGCTGTGGCACTGAAACATTCTCCCTCCAGATAGTGGTCACCACCTCAGTGGACTGCTCGCATCTAAACGACCACCTAGTAGCACGGCAGTGCCGGGACTGACTGTTCATGTAGTGTATCAGCGGAAAGGCGTCACGATCTGTTTTTGAGCGCTTGGTCTTGGTACAAACAGCTGCATGTTACGTGCGTTGGCCCTGCACATATGTCTACGGCGGAATCAGGCAACATCACTCTCACCTTTCGGCCTTGCCCTGAAGTTCAGACCCGAACTGATCGATAGTTTTCTGATCAACAGCTGCTCTTACGGAACAGCGGTCCTCTATGACAGGGCTGCAAGTTCTTTACCGCACGAAGGTGCCCAGCAGCGCCTGCATGCAGCAGCATCTAATCACGGCGCGTCTGTAATGGAGACCCCACCGCAGGGGCTTGCTCAGACATCTACAGCCAGTTTTGGGTACCAAGATGTGCCAGCTTCTGAAAAGACTGGCTTGGTTGGTCAAGTCTTCAGCAGCGTGGCCACTTCATATGACCTGATGAATGATCTGATGAGTGTTGGCATGCACAGACTGTGGAAAGACAAGTAAGCTCACTACTAGCACAAGCTTGATGCTGCCAAAGCTCTCTGCTGTGTTGCCTGTTTCCAGTGATCAAGCATACATGGAGCTTGCCATCTGCTGTGATCTGCTGTATATGCAGCATGTAATGCTCTTGCGCAACAGGCTGTCATCCTCTGTGTTGACACATACAGATTTGTGCGGGAGCTTAAGCCATTTGCTGGCATGCAACATCTGGATGTGGCTGGTGGCACTGGAGATGTAGCATTCCGAGTCCTGGACCAAATCACTCAGCTGGAAGACGAGCAACAGGAGCAAGTTGCATCCAAAGTCACTCCAGCTGGAACAGTGGTTGTATGTGACATCAACCCTGACATGCTTGCAGAGGGCAGAAAGAAGGCCCATGCAGCAAAGTTTGACCCCCAAGGACTGGACTTTGTTGAGGGGAATGCTGAGTCCCTGCCCTTTCCAGATTGTTCCTATGATGCATACACCATTGCATTTGGCATCAGGAACGTCACTGATATCAATGCAGCGCTGCGGGAAGCACACCGGGTGCTGAAAATAGGAGGGAGATTCCTCTGTCTAGAGTTCTCACATGTCACCTTGCCAGGGCTGAAGCAGATATATGATGCCTACTCTTTCAATGTTATCCCTGAAATAGGTAGGGCTGTTGCTAATGACAAAGCTAGTTACGAGTACTTGGTAGAGAGCATACGCAAATTTCCAGAACAGGAAGCCTTTGCAAGCATGATCAGGGCAGCAGGTTTCAGCACTGTTCATTATGAGAACCTACAGGGCGGCATTGTTGCAATTCACTCTGGATTCAAGCTGAAGTAACATCGCTAAGTAAGATAAAAAGAACTGCAGACAGGCGTAAACATCGACTGTCAGACAAACAAGTGCTGTTGAATGCCTCTATAGACATCACTGGTGATTGCATCAACTGCTGACTGCATTGGTCCTGAGGTGCAAGTGTGTCCTGTACCACAGCCACCAAACTGCAAACCAGACTCAAGCCCTGGGTGTTTGGATGTCATTGAGTCACAATGGTGAGTCGTGTGAGGCGTGAATGCATTCAATCGTACTAGTAGGTATATGCAATCAAGTCCCATTGACGGCTAGTCAGATCTACAAATCGCAGTGCGCAGGTAGGTTTGCCTTGCAGCTGAAACACCATGGCTTGATGCAGCATGCTAGGCAGGTGCATGAGACGGTGACTTATGCTATGAGACCATTAGCAACAGGTAGCTTGTCAATTGCTGTCTTGAATATGTTCTGCGTAATGCTTCCAAACATTAGATACGTCCAGACAGTGTGCGGGCAGGCCAGCAAGATGCTACAGCAGAGTATCATCTTTGCTTTGTTTGCCCATGTCTTTGCTGCTACCGCTGACGTCATCCGGAAAGAATGCCAGCTTCAGTGCAAGACCTGCAAACCAATCCAGAGCTGATTGCATGACATAAGGCCTGCAGGGGCTTTGAAGTTGGGTGGACCCTGGAGTCACAGATACTTGCGCACTCATATGTGCTATGACGGAGTTGGACCGGTGCGGCAGCATATGGATCACTTGCCATTGTTTCCAGTCTGTTGTCAGATCAGACACTACAAGGATCAGAGGCCGTTGTGCAGGTATGCTGCCACATTGCGCTAGCAAGAAGATTACCTAATTACGAAGCTGCATTCAACATGAAAACATGACAGTCACATGTCAAGCCCGGTGACTTACCAGTCAGTCCCAGAGCATTTGCGCCAAAGATGAAGGTTGCTAGGTAGGCTAGTCCTCCCACAGCTGTCCTGATGGTAACAGTGATGTTCTTGGCTGTGTACTGGTCTGGCAGCTCTTGCCGACCAAAGTAGGTGCTGATGCTGGTGCTGAAGAGGAACAGCAGGTAGGTGAAGAACCCAGCTTGAAGTGCGCCCCTGCAAGCCCATTCTTTACGCGTCAACACAGTACTTGCTCGGACAGGGGTAATGTGTGCAAGGCAACATGTTGCTGACACAGCATGAAGCCAAGCATGCTTCACCTATTTCTTGCCTGCTAGCAAATGGTACAAACAGCTGGTACTGGTACTACAGCATCACTGATTCCTGAACCCACACCTTAAATAAAAAAACAATGTCCACCTCACAAGGGAGAAACCTTGCAAACTGTGAAAAATGCCAGCAGGCAATCATGCGGTCTGGATTTAACAGATGCCAGACATCCTTGCTAGATCTGGTCCTTGTACACACCTACAGCAAGTACTGATAGTAGCATCTAATGCATGTCTGGCCATCGGCCTGATGGCTGCAAACAGGAGGGGCATGCACTTACAAAGCCGCAGCGCCTGCAGTAACTTCAGTGTCAGCAGGCACCTCATCTTCTTCTACATCTTGGTCTCGCTCACTAGCTAGCCTCTGCACACAACATGTGCCATGGTTTGTGTGGCTGCATGCATACACATCAGTAGAGGACAGCAGCAATTACAAATGCTGAGTGAAAGTGCTCATGTAAAAAGTTCTGTGGTGCCTCTTTTAACACGGCGCCCAATAACTTTGAATAGCCAGAATGCCGATAGACCAGCATAACCACCTCTGTGGTGCCTCTTTTAACACGGCGCCCGATAACTTTGAATAGCCAGAATGCCAATAGACCAGCATAACCAATTCCAGCTATGTTCTTGACCACGTCTGCACCTTGACCAGGGGCATAGTTGATACCTTCCGCTGATGCTGGAAAAGTGTAGAAGATCACTGGCAGCAGCGGCCACGACCAATTCGTAGCAGCTTGTTGCCCCCTGCTGGTGAAGTGGGCTGGCTGTAGAAAACTATCTTCTTGCCTGGTTGCAGGGCCGACCAACTTTGACGTCTGAGCAAGAGGGAAGCACCGTCGGACGGCAGTGCTGCGACCAGCTAAAGGTGATCTGCGAACAGGGCAGATGTCTGGCGCGCGCCCAGCACGGGCGAGCAACTGTAGCTGCCGTGATCCTAAGAGCATGCAGGAGTTCCTTCTGGAACAAAAAGCAATATTTGCAGCAAACTGGCTGGTCTCAGGCCTACACAGTGTGACGATGTCAGGACTGCACTGGCTGAGTGGCAACGCTGTGCGAGACGCAGAGTGCTCTCGAACCATTGCAGAAATCTGAACTGGATTGACAGGGTCACAAGCTATTAGTCAACACTGCGCAGTTGCCCTAGGAGCTGCATACCGCCCTTACCAGCAGTTGACCGTGCCGACAATTGACTTGCCAATGCTGCACCTGGCCTGAACTCTTCACAGATTCGCAACCTCCGTTATTACCTGTGCAAACGATAGTCTTGTTGTTCCGGTACAGCGGACCTTAGCGACTTTACATGTTTACGCACAGCTTGGCAGAGCGTACGCCAACAAGCTACTCAGACGGCTTGGTTCCACATGCAGTCTCATGCCGACTATATCCGATGCGCAAGCACACGTGTGGCAGCCGGCAATTATCCTTGAAGAAGCGGCGCAGCTCAGCCCCTTTCGCAGTCAGAAGTGCTTCCTTGCCTGATCAAGCTTCAGTACCAACAATCTCCGCTACCAAGTGAGTATTCGCGTCAGCTGCTACATTCTTTGTGAAATTGCGTGCACAGTCCTTAGCAACGTGTTGGTGCAGTATATATAGTGGCGGCATGCTGCGGCAGCCTCAGAAGGTTGGGATTCTGGGTGGCGGTCAACTGGGCAAAATGCTGGCAATGGAAGCTGTGAGTCTGAAAACTGGACTCTTGTCATGGAGTTGCTTGCTAATGCGCAAGATGACATCCAGCCAGCATGGCCATCTCAGCTGCAACTTTGCTGCTGCATTGTGTTGTGCTTGCAAGCCTGCAGCAGTGGACGCACTGCGCAAACTTAAGCAAGAGCTAAACTGCAGGCCAAGATGGGCGTCAGAATCATGGTGCTTGATCCAACGCCAGGCTGCCCTGCGTCTTCAGTGGCCGTTCAGATTGTTGGGAGCTTTCGTGACTCTGCAGCAGTAAAGCAGATTGCGCAGCTAGTAAGGTTTTGCCAGCACACCTCTAGCATGTTGACACGCTGCAATGCTGGTTGCCCAACAGCAGACATTAGCAATCAGCAGATTGCAAATCTCAGCAATTTGTTGTGTCGTATGATCGCACGTTGATGTTCATCCATGGGTATGGCTGTGCAAGATCGTCCACCCACATGTTGGTTTATCCTTTGAAAGCAATGTGTCAGCAATGCAATGCAGGCTGTGTTTTGCATTTGCACACCTCTCTCAAGCCTGATATCACTTGCAGCCTTGCTCCAGGGCACATCCCACTATCACATATTGCACTCTTTGGCTGTTTCATGCAACCAAGCGTCAAAACAGCTGCCCAGCTAAGCATCAATGCACGCAATAATGCCTCATGCAGCCCTCAGCTCAGGTATGAGCTGTCTTGTCTTAGGTTGATGTTCTGACAGTGGAGATTGAGCATGTGGACGTGGATGCATTGGAGTCAGCAGCGTCGCAGTTCAATGTGGATGTTGAGCCCACGCCGCAAACCCTAAGACTCATTCAGGTAAGGCTACCGCACGTTCATCTTTGATGTGATGGTCAAATGAGCTTAAGCTTCACTGACCATGTCAAGCAATGGTGTAATGGTCAGCAAACTAAACCCTCAAGACTCATTCAGGTAAGGCTACTGCATGTGTGATTGTTGGCAGACAAACACTCAAGACCCATTCAGAAGTAAAAGTGTTGCATGCTGATCAACACTGTAAGCGTGAGCAAGCTGCTGTGCCGGAAAACATTCACAAATCAAACATCACAGACCATGCTCCAAAGCTGCATGCTTTTCTGCACAACTGATCTTGGTATGTGTTTGCTCATTATGTGCACTTTGACACTGCCAAAACGCGCATAAAAAGAGTTCAGCTTTTCAACAAATCTGTGAAACTTGTTTTCTTTACTCTCGCTTTTGCAAGGATATTGCATGCCTGAGCTCCTGGTCAGTGTTCAACTGCAATGATGCAGGACAAATATGTGCAGAAGCAGCATTTCAAACAAGCCAATGTGCCCATTGGAGACTACCTGGAGGTTTCAAACGCAGAGCAGGCCCAGGACGCAGGAGACATATTTGGTTACCCTCTGATGCTCAAATCGCGGCGCTTTGCATACGATGGCAAGGGCAACGCTGTTGTACAGTCTGTGGAAAAGCTGGAGAATGCTGTACAGCAGCTGGGCGGCTATAAGCATGGCTTGTATGCTGAGAAATGGACTCCGTTTGTCAAGGTGGGTTGATCTGCTGCTTGGTGTGTCGCGTGCTTTCATTCTAAGATGGCAGGACAACCAGGAAGCATATCACACTTCGCACAAACATGGGCGCACTCCTTGCTGCTCTCCAGTCTTGTCACAAGGGCAGATCTTTTGCAAGAGACACAGCTACTGTACCTGAGTTGTTGACATGACATGAAGGTTCTGTTCACTCCAGATCCCAAATGTGTCGCAGCATGCAAAAATTAGCAATGATGATGACAAGATCATGCACAGGAACAATGTAAACTGCCAAGTTGTGGACTCGGTACGATTCTGTGTCACTCAGAATTCAGAGTTACTATCCAGAATCAGTACCATCAAAGCAGCTGCTCTGAAGTTGACCATTCCCTTGAAATCTAAACACCGGTCACAGCCTTGTCTGACAGTGTGCAGGAGCTAGCAGTGATGGTAGCTCGATCACGCAATGGGGAGACAAAAGCCTTCCCTGTTGTCGAGACCATTCACAAGGACAACATCTGCCACACCACTGAAGCACCTGCCCGAGTCCCTCATGAGACTCTACTCAAAGCTCAACAAGTGGCTCAGCAAGCCGTTGAGTGCCTTGAAGGTGTGATCAGACTGTCTGGATGTGAGATCATGAGCCTTGCCAGTTTGGTTTGTGGTCTGTGTTGGGAGCCTTTGCTATGCTGTTTCGCTGACATGTAAGGAAAGTACCTGTGCATTTGATATTCCTGTCTGCGACTGCATGAGCCATGAAATGTGTCTTGTAGTCAACAGACACCAATTGATACATGGTCCATGATTCATGGGCCTGGTACATACAGGCCCTGGGTTCTAATCCTGGTATGCAAAAAACACGTGATATAGTTTACGCCTTTGGACTTTTCACCTTTCATTTCACAGGAGCTGGTGTTTTTGGGGTGGAGATGTTCCTGTTGGCTGACGGCTCCCTTTTGCTGAATGAGATTGCGCCGAGGCCGCACAACTCCGGGCACTACACCATAGAGGCGTGTGCTACAAGTCAGTATGAGCAGCACCTGAGGGCAATCATGGGATGGCCCTTAGGAGACACTAGCCTAGTTGTGGGGTCCAGGTGAGTGTTGCTGTACATGACTTCAGTCATTTGGTCATCATTGAGTATGCCTGTTGAACTGGCATCAGGTGCTTACAATCCTGAGTAGCTCCCGGTATGAGGTCTCTGTTCTGGTAGTGAGTGATCTCATAACTTAGAGATTCTTTTGATGATGGTTTGCAAGACATTTGAAGTATGATATCTGATAAGTGCATAGTTTGGTGTAGGTCTTTTGTTTTGGCATGGTACTGTAGCTGTAAGAAATATGCAGGTCAGATGCAGCAGCAGGTAGTGACAAGCTGCTTGAACACTATCATTGCCTTCCTTTTGAGGATGCTTGCCTAGTTGTGGGGAGACAGAGTTGCATGTGATCCAGTAGATTTAGCATGTGGGATGCTCAGAACTTGGGCTTTTGCCCATTAAGCTTGGTGGTAGCGTGAGTGGTGATAGTTGCAAGAGAATAGTCCCAGTTTTGATTAGTATACTTTACAATTTTGATTAGTACACTTTACAGGTATTTTGGTCACAACATGGCCAACATGGCCATCATGCATGCCTCTGTGAAGAACAGAAAAAGACCCTCGCCTCAGCAACACCGCAATTCACCTCTGTTTTGTTACAGTCACCAATGCAGCTCGGGCTTTATGTACTCTCCACTAAAGTCTGTTTGGAAAATTGGGTCGCTGACTCTCAAATGTAATGTCACTTGTTGCATATGAGTAACAAGCTGACAGCCACACTGTGTGTGCTGCAGTATCATGCTGAACATCCTGGGGGAGGGGTCAGGGCCCCAGGGGAAGCGCAAGGCTGAAGAGCTCATGGCACGAGCAATGCAGGCAAGCCCATCACCGGCTGTGCCTCCTCCTTTTTTTATTAGTCATGCGTTCATTTGTCTTTCCGTCCGTCTGTCTGTCTGTCTGATCTTTTGTCCGTGTAATCCTTTGTTCTTTCTTTTGTTTGTCCCTTTGCTTATTCATTCATTCATTCATTCTCTTGTCGCTTCCTTCCTTGGGTCCTTCTTTCATTCTTTTGTTTGTTCATTTATGCAATCAATCAATCATTCATTCACTCAGCCAATCATTCATTCAATCATTGAACATATGTCTTCCCCTGGGGTTAGATACATAAAGCCCTGAGTAGCTCCCTTTGGGGCGTATAACTGTCCTACCAAATGTCAGACCGTAAGCTGCATGTTGCTCCTCACGTCTTGGGAAAGCTGTTCATTGAAGATTGCCTCAAGGCGCTCTCCTCATTGAGGTTTTCCTACTGGCAGTTGCCCAATGATACTTGACCCATGCCCATTGCCCATTGCATGCTGCCTGGTGCCAATGGGCCGCTGGCGGTTGTGCCTGTTACATTGGCATATTGGCATTTGCCCACTGGGGTTCAACACCCCCCCCCCTGCCCACCCGTCTCACTCACTTGCGTCTTCTGCACACCAATCGCTCGTTGGTGGTACCCTTACCCTTACCCTAGGTCTGAAGGTTTCAAGCCTCCAGACAACTCAGAAAGAGGCTGATTACGTTTGCCCTGTGTGATGCAGGCCCCTGGCACATCTGTGCACTGGTATGGTAAGGAAGTGCAAAACAAGCGGAAGCTCGGGCACATCACAATGGTGGGTACTGACAACGAGACTGCTCAGCAGAGGCTGCGCTTCATTGATGCTGCTGCCGCTGATGCCATGGATGCAGCTTCTCAAGCCTATGCAGAGGCTACTGCTGAAGACTGCAAGTCAGGTGAGGTTGCAGGTCAGCGTCATTGTGCATGAGCTGCTGAAATGTGACCAATCAGGTAAGATAGCAGGCCAGCGTCTCTGTGCGTGCCGTGTCACTCCACACAAGGCCAGGAATGTATCAGCCCTGAAGTCGCAGATGTAGCGACTGTGTTTGTGTTCAGCAATCTGTTATGAGCCTTTCTGGGCTGAGCCTTTCTGACACGCATTACTGAAGGCATGTGACGCCCTCGCAACTGCAACAGTCTTGGCAAACCAAGGCTCCTGCACAAGCCGGACTCACACAGAATCTGAGGAATCCTCAGCATGGGTTAGGGTTCATGGTTGTCGCATACAGGATTGCAGATGTAGGGGGTTAGGGGTTGGGGTTCAAGGGTTTGCTTGAACTGATGCATCAAACCGGCTGCAGGTATCGAATTTCGTGTTGGTAGCAGTCTGTGTGTTTTTGATGATTCCTCACAGCTGTGAACATTGTCTTTAAGCATATAGAGGAGGTTTGACAACTCACAGCTATGAACACTGTCTTCACGCAAATAGAGGAGGTTTGACAACTCACATACAGTCAGAAGGAATCACAAAGTTTCTCTTCAGTGGTGTTGATGTGCTTCGATCATTTATTAGCTATCGTATGGCTTGGGACAAGCCAGTGGGTCATCAAGCAGCACTGAGCGTGTGTACGCTGGTGAAGCAAAAGCACTTATACTGTTTGCATCAGCGATGTTTGCACAAGTCACATCAGTACTGGAAGGCTAGGCTGAGAATCCTACCCTCTTTTTTCTTGCTGAAGATGAGATCAGTGGGTTCAAAGCAGCTGGATGCACTGAGCGTCTAGCTAGTGGCAAAGCACAGCTTTCAATTCAAATGCAAGATCAGGTACAAGCTGTCAGGTGATGTGCTGGTCAGACCAGGTTGTGGTCGCAGGTCAGCATGGTGAGGCAGCAACAGCAGGCAGCACTGAGCGTGTTCCTGATGATGAAGCACAGCCGCTTGCTTCATCTTCAGGTCGACCGGACTCAGAGGCTCTATCCGGCCCTCCCCAGATTGGGATCATCATGGGATCAGACAGTGATCTCAAGACCATGGTGGCAGCAGAGGAGGTGACTTACCGCAGCTGCACGGCAGCTTCTGAGGCTGATGCATTTGCAGCTCATGCGTGGGCATGCATTCACTGCTTACATGTATATTGGCACTGTGTACGTGTTGCGCACATTGTACATGACATATATTGTATTGTACATGCCATGCAAGCAATGTCTCAACAACCCATAGCACGTTGCAGCAAAGCACACTGCAGCCAAGTGTGTTGCATCATACACCTGACTGCATACTTGCTTGCAGACATGCAACATTGCTTCCTCTTGCTTTGCAGGTGATTCATAGTTTTGGCGTGCCATGTGAACTGACAATAGTATCAGCACATAGGACACCAGACCGAATGCTAGACTATGCCAGGAATGCGCATAAGAGGGGCATCAAGGTGATTATAGCCGGGGCAGGGGGGGCGGCGCATCTGCCAGGCATGGTTGCTGCCCTGACCCCCCTCCCGACCGTAGGGGTGCCAGTTACCCCTGCTGGGGCGCATCTCGACGGGTTAGATGCCCTTCTGTCCATTGTGCAGGTATGAGCAACAGTCCAGATGTCAGCAACGCTGAATTCAAAGCTGTGACACATGATGCATTGGTGCCGTGAAAAGAATGCTGCAATGTGCAGTTGATGCCATGCTGATTTGCATGTCAAGGCTTGCTGAACATCCGTCATGCGCAACCTGCTTGTACCATTCTGTGACATGACAGCGCACATTTCACAAAGTTTGCGCCCTAAAAACATTCATCAGGCAAAAAGGAGATTGCTGCTGCGCAAGGCACATGAAGTGTGTATGTGGTGCGGTCAGGAAGGGGTCATTAGAAGCAAGTGCCCCAATGAGAAAAGTGCTACCCCTCCTCTAGCTTTTGTTGACAGAAGACAGGGTAGCACTCGTCTCGTTAAGACTGCTTCCAATGTGCCCTCTCTGATCACACCATATAGACACTTTACACCCCTTATGGGTAGCAATATCTTCCTTCCCCTTGGGGAATAACTTGCACATAGACACATAGACACAGGGTGTGAGTCATCAGTATTAATGGACATACCAACGGAACCAGCAATCACATACAGAGCAGTTTGAGAAGCTTTGTTGTGCTGCTGCAGATGCCAAAAGGGGTGCCGGTGGCCACAGTAGCAATAGGCAACGCAGGCAATGCAGGCCTGCTGGCCCTCAGAATCTTGGCTGCCTCAAACGCATCACTTCAGCAGAAGATGTTGGACTACCAGGTGAACAGTTGTGCAAGTCAAATCCATGGGACTTGCATTTGGACAGTTTGAACGACTGAACGGACTGTGTTTCGGTTTTTGCTGCCCACGGTATTATGAATGTACACTCATGTACAGTCATGACACTCAATGCAGTCATTCACACATAGGAGTCGTGCCTGCAGCTCACAGGCTGCAAGGCGCTGCAATGCTCATGCGCAGGTCAAAGTGTTTACAGCTTTGCTAGCTTCCACTTGCACGTAAGGAGTTGCAATTGCATGCTACACCTTGCATCAAATGCGCACTTTGTTGAACATGGCTCATTGTATGTTCCACACAGTACTGCTTTGGCATCTTAACAGCTGCCATGCTGCGTGCTCATCATGCCTTTCTGTACCAAGCATTTCAGTATTGACTGACATTTGCCATTTGACTACATGTTCTGTCATGAGCAAGGCTCAAAAGTATTCGGCATGAATGTGTCTGCAGGACGGTCTGAGGGATACTGTGCTTGAGAAGGCCAGGAAAGTGGAATCTGATCGGATGTAGCATTTTTCATTGTGCACATTACAAAACACATGTTGTCTACAGTGAGGTACCCACCCTATCATGTCCCTCGACTTCTGCATGGCTACCGTCTGCTTCTTCTGGCCAGCTAAGCTCAGCAGTGATGTTTTTCAAAACCAAAAGAATGCTATAGAAGAAGAAAGAGTGCCATGTGTGTCAGCTACAGCATGTTTACAAATTGTAGATAGGAGTGGTGTCAGTATCTAGAACTTGATGTGTAACTCTACGTGAGACATGAAACGGGGCATCTCAGACAGACTTGAGCTGAAAAGGTACACTTGGTACACTGAAATACATAATGACAGTGCTGACACAACTGAACGTATACTGCTGTTGCAAGCAGCCCAAAATGGATGGAAGACGTAGGTAAACAGCTTAATGTACAAAATCAAGTGCATGCTTGACAGTGACATGTGTCAGCTGTCCAAACTTCTTTGCGATATTCTTCGCACAGTCCTGTTGTACTCTTTCCGCTTGTGCTGGTATGCCTGAGCTGCGTCTGGATTTGCTGGGCTAGCACAGTTGGGGTCTGTTAACAAGCTCTGAATGGAAGTCAGTATAGTGCACACGTTGTGGCAAGGAGACCATGCTTCTTGGATGATGTCCAGGCATAAGGTCCCATCACTATACACATTTGGATGAAACCTGTTTTGCAGTAGACAGGGAGGTTAGTACATGCTGTATCAGAAAGCAACAAGCCACAAGGAGGCAAGCAAGACAGAAAAAGCTGTAGCCTTACATCTCTGAGGTGAACCTGACTCTAGGAGGCTTCTCAGGATAGTTCTGTGAGATACCAACAAACATTCAGTAGATGTATGCAAAATTGGCATGGCACAGACATTGTATGGCCAAAATGGGATTCAGTACCTCGCCAAAGGTTATCCTCAGGCTAAAAATTCCACCCTCCCAAGGAGTGTCATCTGGGCCAAATATGCTGGCGCTCCACACGAACCTGGAGGAGATGTATGAATGACATACTCAGTCTGTGGAGCTAGCCAGCAACGCGTACGACAGTGTATGCACAAGA
>JAABUY010004114.1_pt1 | contig 15479 bp, 12 predicted proteins | sample 5560271 | NCBI WGS metagenome assembly JAABUY01 (sample SAMN10711886, study PRJNA513374) | rock metagenome | isolation source: Antarctica rocks | place: Antarctica: Victoria Land, University Valley
GAGAGAAAGAGATGGGTGACCAAATGAGAATGTTCGCAAGCGGTGAAGTACTAACGGTTTATTTTCCGAGGATAATGATTGTGTAGCTGCATTACCAAAAGACAGTCTGTTAAATATTTCTACAAGTCCGCGATTGGAATCCCTCGCGCCTTGATCCTCGCCTTGCTCTGACACCAAACTTGTCTCTCCACGGCACGTTCCAAAGTGCTTCAAAGCCTGTTCAACAGATCTCACCTATTTGCCAGTTTCTCAGTGGTTCCTGCGAACACTCTCTTTAAAGGATTGCACGAACATCCGAAGCGTAGAAGAAGAGCGGTCCGCCGACCTCTTTGCTGCAAGAGGCAACAGCTGCGAAGCTAACGTGATTTCCCAGATTTTCAGCGAGAACAATTGCATGTAAAAATCATGACACAATCCACACTCCAATTCTCCCGTCCACAAGTCGTACCTTGCGTTTTCGGCAACCTTTTGAATGAATTGCCGCTGCAACATATCCCCTCCCAACCATTACCCATCTCATTAAAATCAGCTCCTTTTATTTTTTTCGTGGTGGTGTAACTAACTGCTATTGCAATATCCAACTGTCCAACTATCGAAGTACTGCTGGACCATCTCCTCGTTGCCACCACTTTTCATCAATCGGGTTGTTTGAATGGGGCGGAGTCGCTAGATTGAGAATCGATGAGGAATTTGGATGAGGAAGGGGTCAAAGGATAAAAATGCTCGGATGTGCATGTGGTGAGCAAGGCGCATGCTGCAGTTCGGGGCTGGGGGGAAGGGGGTGGTCCTCCCAAACAAGTAGCCCACCCAGCCAGCAGGATATCGCAATATCTCGCACGCCTTGCAACCACCACGCACCTGAGAAAACCGCCAAAACGGAAAATTTTACTCGATTCTCGCGGGTACCAGCCCTTTTACGAACTAGGTCTACCTCTAGTAGCTCGCCATAAAGACTTCTTAAAGCCGTCTTCAAAAGCCCTACTACTTTCATGGTCCTTGCCTCGCCTTCCCTGTCGGTCCTGTTCACAACGTGTTCATACGACCACTTCTTCTTTCTCAACCCCTCAAATACCACCGTCCTCAGACTCATCTCTCATACTCTTGTTCCTTTTCGACCTAAACAAAGCTGTGACTATACTGCTCGTATTGATGAGCCGAACGTAACGAGCCGGCCATGCAGTTGGCTAAAGTGAGGTACGGCGGAAGTGGCAAGTTTTTGGACGAAGAGGGGAGAGAGACTTCGCAAGTTGTCGGTTAGAGGGGGTATGCAGAGGGAAGGGAAGGGAATAGGGTAGCTGCAATGCCTCTGGTGTGCTGTTCTTTTTTTTTTTTTTTTTTTTTTTGGGGAGGGTTCCTTGTGATGGTTGAAGTACCGGTATATGTAGCTGGTCGTGTGGAGTCGAAAGAGAGGAGGAATGATATCAAGCTTCAAGTTCCTACTTTCTGATTTTCAAGGGAATGAGTCTCTGGGGGTAAAAGGTATGGGATGAAAGACTGTGCGTTCGGGGGTGGTAATGGCGTGCGTGGGGATGATTCACACCCTTGTGGATTTTCGATCGAGTTGTGACGATTGAGGCGTTTTGTTGGGGGGGGGGGAACGGTTGTGGTTTTTAAAAAAAAGAGAAAATAGATAGGGAGGGCTGAGCCTGAAGGATTTGGTTTGGTGAGCGCCCGAGTTTTTGGGGGGTGAAGGGATGTGGTGAATGGGACAATAGGTTCCGACCTGAGATTCATTTGAGTTTGATCCTTTGACTCGGAAAATCTTTTTTTCGGACGGCGCTACTTACTTCATGGCTGTGCTCGTCTTTTCAACCGCAAGATTCTTTTCAAGACTGCGATGACTTCCTGCTATGTACATAGTAAAATTGTACCAGGTGACTAGACATAACCAATCTTTCTTCAACTTTCAATGTCCTTGCATTTAGGCTATTCATAGTGATAACAAGATTGCTTTCAATCTCAGCGAAGAGATGGAGAGATGAGAGGGATGAAAGCACGAGAAGAACGCACATAGTATGTGACCTCGAATAAAATGACTCTAGTCTGCCAAGTAGAATCTGAGAAGCTAGATTATTCTTTTCTCACCGGAAAAAGTCTCTGAATCTCTTTCTTCTACATCGAAATGCCTACGTTTACGGCAGACCATATCGTGCAAACTGAAATAACTCGGATCTCAGATATCGAACGTCGAACGTCAGGCGGGCGAAGCTGTGAACCCACCTCAAAGATGTTAACCTGATGTTCATCGTAGTTAGTTAATGTAAATTGTAGTATAATCTTTAGGTCAATCTACACAGTTTCTACATGCTCACCACCCTACCCACCACCCTACTCACCACTCTACATGCTCACCACCCTGCTCACCATTCTACATGTTCACCACTCTACCTCTCGCCTACCTACATGTTCAGCTATCAACTCAGCTACCTACTTGTTCGCCTACTCATCAGCCTACTCACTTCAAAACATGCTTCATGCAACGCGTTTAAATACACGTCATTCGCTTCATAATTTACTTCATAGTATGCTTCATACATGCTTCATAGCACATGCTAATTAGCTCAATAGAAAACATTCTTCATGACTTGATATCAAACTCTCTATTAAACTCTTTATCAACTTTTTATCAAACTTTCTATCAAACTTTCTATCAAACACTCTTCATGACTTTCTTCATGACTTTCTATCAAACTCTCTACATGCTTCAAATTACGCGTTGATCGAGTGCATAACATGCGTCAAACAGTGCTTCAAACAATGCTTTCTACATGACTTTCTATTTACTTGTCACTCTACATACTCATCTAACAGAGTGTTTGATAGAAATTCATAAAGAAAGTCATGAAGAATGTTTAATAGAAATCATATTTAATGCTCAATAGAAATCAAATTTGATTCTTGAATTTGAAGTAATTCGAAGCTTGATAGAAAGTCATGTAGAAAGCATTGTTTGAAGCACTGTTTAATGCATGTTATGCACTCAATCAATGCATAATTTGAAGCATGTAAAGAGTTTGATAAAGAGTCATGAAGAAAGTCATGAAGAGTGTTTGATAGAGAGTTTGATAGAAAGTTTGATAGAAAGTTGATAAAGAGTTTGATAGAAAGTTTGATAGAAAGTTGATAAAGAGTTTGATAAAGAGTTTGATATCGAGTCATGAAGAGTGCTTTCTATTGAGCTAATTAGCATGTTATGAAGCATGTATGAAGCATACTATGAAGTAAACTATGAAGCGAATGACGTGTATTCAAATGCATTGCATGAAGCATGTTTTGAAGCATGTTTTGAAGCGAGTAGACTGATGAGTAGATGAACAAGTAGATAGCTGAGTTGATAGCTGAACATGTAGATAAACGAAAGATAGAGTGATGAACATGTAGAATGATGAGCAGCATGATGAGCATGTATCGTTGTATGCGAAACCTTGTTCATTTTTTTGAAATTTGTTGAGAGTCTCATCAAAATTTTCAAAAAGTGCAAAATAAGAATGAATCAACCTCACTGCTTTCTCAATGCTTCATATATAGTATATTCAATGCTTGATATGTAGTATATTCAGTGCTTCATATGTAGTTTACTCAATGCTTCATATGTAGCATATTTGATGCTTCATATGTGATCTATTCAATGTCTCATATGTGATCTATTCAGTGCATCATACGTAGTATATTCAATGCAATCTACTCAGTGCTTCATATGTAGTTTACTCAGTGCTTCATATGTAGTATATTCGATGCTTCATATGTGATCTATTCAGTTCTTTATATGTGATTCATTCAGTGCTTCATATGTGATCTATTCAGTTCTTTATATATAGTATATTCAATGCTTCATACATGATTTATTCAGTGCTTCATATGTAGTATATTCAATGCTTCATACGTGATTTATTCAATGCTTCATATGTGATTTATCTAGTGTCTCTTATGCGACTTACTGAATAGATCATATATACTACATATGAAGCACTGAATGTACTACATATGAAGCATTGAATAGATTACATAAAAGACATTGAATAAATCACATATGAAGCATTGAACAAGTCACATATGAAGCACTGAATATACTACATATAAAGCACTGAATAGAGCGCATATGAAGCACTGAGTATACTACATATAAAGCACTGAATAGAGCGCATATGAAGCACTGAGTACACTACATATGAAGCATTGAATAAATCACATAAGAGACATTGAATAGATCGCATATGAAGCACTGAATAGATCGCATATGAAGCACTGAGTAGATCACATACGAAGCATCAAATATACTACATATGAAGCATTGAATAGATCAGCACTGAGTAGATCAAATATGAGACACTGAATATACTACATATGAAGCACTGAATAGATTGCATATGAAGCATTGAGTAGGTTACATATGAGGCACTGAATATACTACATATGAAGCACTGAATAGATTGCATATGAAGCACTGAGTAGATGACATATGAGACACTGAATATACTACATATAAAGCACTGAATAGATTGCATATGAAGCACTGAGTAGATCACATACGAAGCATCGAATATACTACATATGAAGCATTGAATAGATCAGCACTGAGTAGATCACATATGAGACACTGAATATACTACATATGAAGCACTGAATAGATTGCATATGAAGCATTGAGTAGGTCACATATGAGGCACTGAATATACTACATATGAAGCACTAGACTGATCGCGTCGGGTCGAGTTGGAATTTTTTTGGAAAAGTGTCGGGTCGGGTTGAGAAGTTGAACCTGAGCACTCGGGTCGAGTTGAGAAGCTTGACCCGATAACCCGACTCGAAAACCCGACCCGACCCGACAAGATATTAGATAGGTGTAAATAGCTTGGTCGAACAGCCTTTATAATCCCCTTCATGGCTTCCTACCATGTTTCCCCGTCATGACTTCCTACCAAAGTCAAACGGCCTTCATGTTTTCCCTTCATGTTCCCCTCCATGTTCCCCTTCATGTTCCCCGCCATAACTTTCTTCATGTTCCCCTCTATGTTCCCCTTCATGTTCCCCGCCATGACTCTCTTCATGTTTCCCTTCATTTTCCCCTTCATGTTCCCCTTCATGTTTCTCTTCATGTTTCTCTTCATGTTTCTCTTCATGTTCCCCGTCATGACTCTCTATCAAACGGCCTTCATGTTCCCCTTTATGACTTTCTACCAAACGGCCTTCATGTTTCCCTTTATGACTCCCTATTAAAAGGTAATGCAAAAAGGTAATGCAAAAGTCAAAAACCGGAAAATTTTCTATATTTAGCTCTCTTGACATCAAGCTCGAGTCCTTGACGAATCGGGTCGAATTGACTCAATTCCCAGTCGAGTCGAGTCGCGTCGAGTTGAAAATATGAGCAATTCGACTCGATCTCGATTCGAGTTCAAAATGTCAATTCAAAACTCGACTTGACGATCAGTCTACATATAATATTCGATGCAATAAATTCAATCACTCATCAGATATTCAAAAGTTTAGCAATTAGTGAAGTGAGTATAATCATATATTGTTGAAGTACTTGCATACATTTTCTTTCGTAATTCTAGTTTGATACAGTCATAATGCAAACACATAGACTGTCTTGTTCTGAAAGAAATGATACTTCGTAATATATGAATCATCACATTCTCGTTGACATTTTCTTGATCTTTCTTCAGAGATCATCACAAATATGTTGATGATTATCACAGCTCTTTTCTTGATAGTCTTCTTGAATGACTCAACTTATATGATCAAAAACGTTGACAGAAGTTTTGATTCAACATGAATAAATTCAGTCTGTATTGAAGTTCAATCTTTATCTGATGCATATTTCTTTTCTTTCAATATAGAAACTGACTGTCTTTTATTATTGATTGAATCTAGCATATCACTGACTTCATGTAGTTTATTACCTGCTTTCGAATTCAGTCATTGATAATTCTTCTGTTCAATATCTTTTATAAAATGTATATCAGCTACATCATTAATTTTCTTTCATCAATCAACATTGAGTGTTGATATGATTATCAACGAACGTCTAAACTCGAATCTTGTTCAAGACTGCTTATGTATGAGCACTTCACACTTGATGATATATTGCTTTAGTTCACTGATGTTTTTTGCAAGCTTGTCACAATGAGAGCATGCACAAAACATTGAATTGTTTTCTTGAATCATGTTGTTGACAGAATGATGTCTAGATCATGTTTCATCAGAGAGATACAAGTCTTTTTGAACATCAGACTGCACTTTAATAAAATCAATGCAAAGAATACTCTTGTCGTTTAATAATAAGTTAATAGCAGAGCAATATTATTGATGATTGAATTAAAGTACTGTATTAAAGATTTGCATCTACTGTTCATATTCAATTAGATTGAATTTTATTTCTACTCAGATCTTACTATATTTAATTCAGCTTGAATGTCTTTTATCATTGATCTTCAAGATCAATAGAAATCAAATAATGAAGATGCTTATTGATGATCAGACTAAATGCTTGAATCAAATCATCTTTGTTTGCTGATGTCGAGTCTTATTCAAATTTGAACGAGAGAGTTTCACTCAATATTTTTATTAAGTCAGATATGTATGTAAATCATTATGAGCAATGCTTCAAGTATTACAGATCATACATACTTATTAAAGAAAGTCATTAGTACTTCTATCAACTCAATGCATAGTGAATCTTTCATCAAACGTGTTGACAGCATCGCTGATGTCGCTTTATTCGAAAAACTCAATTTCATAAAGAAGATTGCTTTTAAGATGATATAAATCACGTAAATCTCACTTCAAAATTCAATTCAAATAGTCAGTAATGAAATCAATGATGAAATCAAACAAAAGAAGAAATACACATTGAAACTGCAGATGACATTTATGCAAAGTGTAAATAAAAAGAGAATGAGATAAAACAACATGTTTCTGCTCTTGAAAGATCGAAAGTTCATATTATATGATTGCTTGTAATCACGTTTGTGAGAAGAAAGATGCTTTCAAAACACAATATCATTGTTTATTAAACTAGAAAATATTGATTGAATCTCACATAATGCTTATAGTAAAATTTACAATCTTGTCATGTAGAATTGAAACTATCTCATACATATGTCAATTTGACAGACTAACTTATGAATTGAAGATGATGTTCAACAACTAAATGAACATAATTGTTTTTCATTCATGCTTCAGAAGTATTTTTATCAAAACATGCACTTAAGTACTATAGTGTCTCTTCATCTTCTTCTGCAATTCTTCAGATCAAAAGTGTAGATTTTTATCATTTTATCAAATATTCAAAAACATTTTCACATCTTGATTTGAAAGTACTTTTATCACTATCACGCAGCTTTTCACAAGAATAAATCAAAGAATGCTGTTTTTTAAGAAAACAGATACTTTGCATTCTGTCTGTTAAAAATACGAATTACAGAGAAATGAATAAATGTTTCATAGAAATCATCTCAATTCACGTTGATAATATACATAACAAAAAAGATAAAGTTGCTTTAATTCTTTAATCTTTTACTGAGCATTACTTTTGCTGCTATGAAAACTTGTTAATCAGATTAAGCATTTTGCAAATGTAGTTTTGATTCATTGAACATATATTTTGTTCAATGCAAACAATTCATATGTCTTTGTCTTGACGTGATTCACTGCTGAACGTAGATATTCACGTTACAGCGTGTAGATTGCAACACTATGTAATCAATTAGTTTGTAGTAAGTAAGATTCAGCTTGACTGAAGACTATCAACAAGCGAAGATGACTGCTAGTTGACTTGACTCGATCAACGTCGATCGCTAAAAAACAAGAAGATTAAGCAGGGAAAAGAGAATAAATAGGTCGTTTTCTCTTCTGTTTCTCTCATCATCTCTTTCTGTTTCTTCATTTCTTAGAATTCAGTCAGAAACGCGCTTTTGCTGCATCTGCTACTCACTGTGCTACTCACTTTGCTACTCACTTTGCTACTCACTTTGCTACCCACTTTGCTACTCACTTTGTCATTCACACTGCTACTCACTGCTGTCACTGCTACTCACTGCTGTCACTGCTATTCACTGCTGTCACTGCTACTCACTGCTGTCATCGCTATTCACTGCTGTCACTGCTATTCACTGCTGTCATCGCTATTCACTGCTGTCACTGCTATCTCATTTGCTATTCACTACTGTCATCACTGTCAATGATCACTTCTACTCGCCGTCAGAATTGCATCAACATTGACATCGCTGTTGCTGTCAGCAGAAGACGAAGTCATCATCGCTCTTTCTCTTTTCATGTATCTCGCTCTCGCTCGTCTGCATCATCGTCATCATCTTCGTTGAATTCATCTGTCTCTTTGAATGTTCTCTTGAGAAGAATCGACTTAAAACAAATCGTCGAAACATTGACTACTCTCGTCATGTGACAGAGAATTAAAGACATTCATCAAGTGAATATGAAACACAAGTTGAAACAGAAGCTTCGACGACTAGAAGCTCAGAGTACAGCGCTGAATCAGTCGAGAAACAATTCAGTGATAAAGAACACTATCAGTCAAACGTCAGAATTTTGAGCTGTCAATGTCTTCAAGCTGATCAACGATCATATATCAAATTCGATCAATAAGCAAGATCTGCAATTATCACGAATCGATGAGCTTCGAGCTTATGACGATGACATCACTCAGCAGAATCTCAAGAACATGATTCTCTTTCTACGCTGTTTAAAAGTATATAATCAATGTTTCATTGAGATGATCAATGATCAATTGAGACATTCTCTGCAAGCAAGCTTAACTTGATACATTGACTATTTACAGAAGCTTCACCTGCATTACATCTTCGAGTTTCTGCGAATCTTTCACTTTCACTTTCATGAGATTCACATGGTAAAAGAAGTCAACGACTTGAACGAGTGATACAATGCTGAAGATGAACTTGTCGATTGAGCACTGATAAAGAAAACATCTGCTATCACTTTTCAGATAAAATATCAGAGTCAGAAGATCAGAAAACAGTTCTACGATCTCAGATTCAAAGAAACAAGCACAAAGCTCTCAGTATGCAACAAGTTCAATGACGACAGTTGCATTTATTCTAGTTGCACATATCAACATATCTGCAGCGAATGTGATGAAACTTACGCTGCTATCAATTGCAAAACATCAAATTCAAACAGTCAATCAATCATTAAAAAAAGATGACGTTGAATTTCAATCTCGCTGATATTAATATTGAAATTCTTTTCATATCAGCTCATGAAGATCGACGAGATTTCTCTAACGCGCAGAGATTCTCTAGATGCAAGCGCATGACAAACACAGCTAATCGAACATTTTGATTGTAGATATGTTCAAACATTGCTGTTTATCATTGAACATGAAGCTAAAATTGAATATCAAGATCTCAATCAACTGATTTTGAGCAAGAATCTTCTTTCAACAAATGAAGCTTCAAATACTCTTCAGATCGATTTGATGCAGCAAGTTCATTGTGATAGACTAATTGAGATTCAACATGTTTCTCATCGCTTTATATTCTCATCATTGAGACTAGTATCGAAGGAAAATGATCGCTGACATTGAATACATTATCTATCGTATTTGAAAGAAAAGTCAGTCAACTGCTTCATTCTCAAGAACTGAGAATCAATTGAATATTTCATCTTTGATCAAGCAATCATCACTTTATGTAATGTCGATCGAAATGCAGTTTTCATTAAAAGAGATCTGATTGACGTCTTTCATCATATGTCGATAGCAACATCAGATCACTGACTGCTCGATTTCTTCTGAAAAGATAAGTACTGAATAAAATACTTTCTTCTCTTCGATCTACACACGTCATCATATCTGTTTGATCTTTTCGCTAAAGATCTTTGCTGAATGCTCATAGTCACTCTTCAATGAGACTCGATAATACATTATCTGAATGACTTTCTAGTCATACAAGTGAACATGATCGAAGCTCGTAAATACGAGAGTGATTTTGATGATCTGTGCACTCAGTTAAAGTTTAGCATTAATCTTAAAAAGAATCTTATCGACATCACATGCATCTTTTTGAGCATTGAGCTTGACTCAATCAACATGATGACTCATTTATCATCTGACAAACATCAGAAGACAATTCAGCTTGTCAACAGCGCGCTTACAAAGAGTTCTTTATTATACGAGAAGCTACAGATGCTATTAGACTTTCTGTCATTTGCTGCAAAGATCGTAGTTTCTGAAAGAATCTTTCTCAGATGACTGTTCAACGACTTAATCATAATCAAATCACGCAAGCAGCGCATCAATTATTTAATGTGACAAGATCTACTATGGTGAAAGATGTTTCTTTCAAAGTGAAATGATGTACATCTGCTTTGCAAGTGCAAATTCAGACATTCTTTATATCTCTGAATCAATGCTTCAGATCTGCACGACATGAGAAACTACTATTTGCTTCATTTGAATCTATCATCAGCTGCTAGTCAAACATTTTCTAATCGATTTAACATGCGCTTGAGTGACAAGCATATCAATGTCAAAGAAATGATGACTGTTCTTCATGCTTTGACAGCATGACTTTCTGTTTTTGCGAAATGCAATCTCACTATATATGATGACAATGTAACTGTTGTCGTCGACATAAACAAAATCTTCATGCGCGAAGAAACAATGCTGCATCTGCGATGAATAGTCTTGCTGACGACTGCGCACGATATCTGCATACATGCTCTGTGAATTTTAATTCATGAAAATCGCCTAGCTGATTTGCTTTCTCGAGCGAAGTTCAGTACTATTGCTGACGAGTTTTCTCAGCTAACTACACTTCAGTCAATTAGCGCAAGTCGTTGAACTTCTGATACAGCGAGATTTCTCTTGATCATTTAGCAGTCAGATATCTTTAATGAGATCTAGCAACGTTCATCAGAAACATCTATGATACAATCAAAAGAAGCTACTTCATGTTCTGCTTCTTGATCATCAGAGTCAAATATTTGACTTCAATCTCAAATCTGATCAGCTGATCAGTGAATCTAAAGAACAAGATGATCAAAGTCAAAATCATTAAAATCTATCTCATTGATCTATGATCACATCACATTGACGTTGAATATTCTGATATCGAGATTGAGACATTTCATCATTCTACATTACAGCAAATCATAGTTGAAATTCAAAGACTTCAAGACGATGATCAGACTCGCAAGCAAAGATCTATAACATGAAATCTACTGCTACTATTGCTACGTCAATTTGATCAATCTATCATTTAAAAAGCAACATGAAATGCATCATTTTGTCTGATGTTTGCTGACTTTCTACGCATGAGCGAATTTACATGAAGTCAATCAAATAAAACATCTGACTTCAAACAATTACATTTAACTAAAAGTTCAATTATCTTTCAGAATGACTCATTGCAACTTATTTTATCGAACTTCAAAATCAATCTCTTCAGATAAGAAATGACATTGATCATCATCGTTGTCGATGACGAAGCGTGCGTTAAAAAGTCACTTGTCATTCTGTTTTCAAGATTTTCTGCATTTCTGCTGATGTCTCTGTTTGACTCAGAATATTTGTATACATGAACTCACGTCATTGAGATTCTGCGCAGAACGCTAGTCACGCAGAGCATAGAAGATTATTACTCAGATCACTTCTTTCATCGAGATGCAGTCATCTCAGCTCGTCAAGCGAAGCTTTCGAAGAATGAAATTCAGCTGTTAGAAAGATGAAAATTCAACAGCTATTGCTTATATATTGAAGCTCATTCTAGCTACATACTAAATGCTTCTAGAAGACATCAAAGATAATCACATTCGATCAGTCAACTAAAATCAGAGCTCTCGTTGATCTTTATACTTTGCATCGACGTTTCTGAGATTTAAGAGTGCTTGACATCTCAGAGCGACTTTCGAGGCAAATTTTAGCTCTGAAGATCATCAGAAATCATCAAGTTTGCTCAAACACATATAATATATATTCGTTCAAACGAAGATGATGCTCAATAGAAGATTCAGCTTGACTGAAAACTATCGACAAGCGAAGATGACTGTTAGTCGACTTGACTCAATCAATGTCGATCGCTAAAGAACAAGAAGATTAAGCAGAAAAAAGAGAATAAATAGATCGTTTTCTCTTCTGTTTCTTTCATCATCTCTTTCTGTTTCTTCATTTCTTAGAATTCAGTCAGAAACGCGCTTTTGTCTCATTCACTCACTTCATAAACTCAGTCGCTTAGATAGAGAAAGTGCTTGACATTTCAGAGCGACTTTCGGGGCAAATTTTAGCCCTGAAGATCGTCAGAGATCATCAAGTTTGCTCAAACACATATAATATATATTCATTCAAACGAAGATGATGCTCGATAGCTTTAAATTAATTTCATCTTTCATCTTTCATCTTTTATTTACTTTATCAGAGTATGTATCACTTTTAATCAAATCATCATAAATAAATAAGAAAGATATTACAAAGTAAATACATCAGAGTTTGCTTTAATATTTGCATTCAATCATGACATAGATGCAAGTCATCATTCATCACTCATTGTGATAAGTATCATTGTTTATCAACGATACACAAGTGCAGTTTACAGTGAGTATCAAGCTACAACATGTGTTTCTGTGAGTTATATTTCATCAGCATTTGCACTTTTCAATGTACATTAAACTGATCTGACTTCAGATGTTGTTGACATATACTGTACTTCAATTAGTTCACTTTGTTGAGTAAGATTAATCTTAAGTTACGACTTTCTTATTTCAACGTTGCTTCACTGAAGTTACAACTATAAATTATTGAAACATCAAATCATTTTACACATTCTTTAATTGTGAATTACAGATGATCAATCTATTTAAATTATACATAATGAATTGATTAACATAAAATTATTCACTACAGCTTCTCATTCTTTCATCTTACATTTTATGAATGAAAATCAGTCAACATGATGAAGAAATTGAAAGCTTCACAAGATGATCAGATGATGAACTACTATGATACATTTCAGATATTTTGATGTAAAAATGTCAACTTCATCATCTTAATGTAAAAATACACTGAAGATCAATCATCTGATAATGAATTTTTACTTCTTGAAAATATAAATTCTTCTCAGCATATTTTCATTATCTTCAAAGCAAAGCTGATACTATTCTACGAAAATGATCTTGATGAAGCAATTGATATCATAAAAAGTGTTGAAGATGAATATTATGTCAAGATGAAGATCATCTTCAAGATGATTTTAAACTGAACTGTCAACGTCATTTTTGATGTAAAGCTTCACTTAGTGACATCAGTTGAAGAACAGAAACTCAAGTATGACATCATTCATAACTGAGTCTTTTATATCAACAGCGATTTGATGATTGAAGATATTATCATTCACAAGTATTTGAAGCAACGTCAAAGTTCAAGATTTTGAACTGAAAAGATGTATATACATTACAATCTTGAAGATAAAATGATGATTAATATCAGAGATTATGAACAACTGAGCTTGCTTCAGCTGAAATTTCAATCAACAATAATTTAATTCAGTGAAATCAAGCTTTATATGAAAAATGTCAATGATCATCTTGCATACATACATTACATCATCTATGATCTGTTTACAATATCTGTCATTAAGAAGATAATTATCGCGACTTTTATCAGCATTGCATAAAATGATCAATTTCTTGCTCAATGAGAAGTTTTTCAACACTTTTGTGCTTGAAAGCATGTTTTTTCATCAACAGATCTTTGATTCAATCACTTCATTTCAAGCAAGCACACAATTCAAAAAGATCAAATTATGATCAGAGAAAATCATTTCATTGTCAGCTTATCATATTATTGCATTTATCATGATGATTATGAATGTTGATTGTGTAAAGATGTAGATGTTGTACAAGCGAATGAAGTTCAGAAGATCATAATTTCTGAATCTCAAGCATTGAACTGCAAGCTGCATGTTCTGATTATTACAACAGATGATAATCAAGAATATTTAGATTTCATTAAATTGTTGAAATGCTTCAAATATTGATTCAAAGTCAAGAATCACTTCAAGATTCAGATAGAAATTGAGATCTGAACTGCAACAATCGTTTCTACATCTTTCATATTCACGTCAAGTATGAATATTACAATAGCACTTCATCATTCATGCATCAATAACAAATGAAGCATTCTTGAACTAAAGTCTACTCTTGATCTTTGATTCATGCTAAAGAAGATTAATCATAAGCGAATTCAAGAATATTGTTTCAAAGATTCTTCAATTATCATTCAAGTTAATGCAGTGAAATCAGACATAATGTTCAAGATTCAATTAACAGCTATTAAAAAATCGAATTCTGCTCATATCAATGAGAAGAAATTGATTCACAATCTCAAATGAAGAGACATTCTCATTAATCAAGATCTGCATACAAAGAAAGAGAAAACATATTCAAAGACAATGATATCAAAGCGAAGTTTAATGCATAAAATATCTTTCTCAATAAAGAACAGATGAAGATACTACAGTATTGTTGTACTCTCTTGAATAACTTCAATTTGATCAAAAACATATTCAAATTGAGCAAGATATTCATGAATGTTGTTATCACTTTGCTGCTGATAAACATCAATCAGAAAGTCAAAGTGTTAAGTTCATTTAATTATGCTGCAGATGCATTCATCATTAAGTTACATGAACAATTTAAAGCTCTTTGTCAGAAGAGACTTGACATCATGAATCAACATTGCATTCGTTATCATATATTCTCAACGAAGCACAAAGTTCTTGCATATGAAAATTTCAAGCATATGAAAATTTCAAGCATATGATTCAAAAATCTCATTTCGATCAGATGCATTGAACTGAAATCACTTCACTTTTGAATATGATATATGATTTCATGATTCATCATTTGATCAAAAAGAGCAGAATTCGATTTCATGAAATTCATGATCATCATTATTGAATACATAATGTCAATATGTCAACACTGCTTATGAAATTATGTAAATTTGATAAATGTCAATCATCAAGTTTTGAGAATTCAAACTATCAATCAATCTTTGTAAAAATTATCAAGAATGATGTTTTCAAGATTGATGTTTTCAAGATTGATGATTTCAAGACTATTGCACTCAAGAATGATGATTTTAATAAGAATGACAATTTCAAGATCAATGATTTCAATGATGATGATTTCAAAAGTGATAATTTCAAGAATGATGATTTCAAGAAGAATAATTTCAAGATGAGCAATTTTAATGATGATGATTTCAAGAATGATAAACTCAAGAATGATGATTTCAAGAATAATGATCTCAAGAATGATGATCTCAAGAATGATGATTTCAAGAAGAATAATTTCAAGAAGAATAATTTCAAGATAAGTGATTTTAGTGATGATGATTTCAAGAATGATGATTTCAAGAATGATGATTTCAAGAATGATGATTTCAAGAATGATGATTTCAAGAATGATGATTTCAAGAATGATGATTTCAAGAATGATGA
>JAABUY010004119.1_pt1 | contig 15475 bp, 28 predicted proteins | sample 5560271 | NCBI WGS metagenome assembly JAABUY01 (sample SAMN10711886, study PRJNA513374) | rock metagenome | isolation source: Antarctica rocks | place: Antarctica: Victoria Land, University Valley
CTGGACCCTCTTTGCCTATCAATCGCCACCTTCGGCCACGATCGCCAGTCGTAGGAGTTGGACGTCGGGCCTTATCACTGGTCGGCGTAGCACCCTGACAGTCCTTCGGCAAATCTTGGGGTTCGGAGCAATGAGGCCGAACGAGCGCGCGTTGCCGTTTTGGGCGTCCTGTGATGTGCGACTCTCGGCGATAGTGCGAAACGTGGGTTTGCCGTCGTTGTTCGATATGCGATCGTGACAGACCCAAAAGAGTGAACGAGAACACCCAACAAATCCAACCATAATACTCGGCTAAACCTCTGGGATCCTGACACACTCAACACAAGACTCGCCAACCCAGTGACGAGTTCACCTGCTATACTCGACATACCAAGGGCAAGACCAATCTGACAAAGGCACAAGGACTCGAACGGGATCCCTTGTCTCGATTATACTGGTCGAGAGTGAGTGATCTTGTCGCGGTCCTGTATCAATTCCGAGCTTAAGGTTCAAAGGACCTGCTGACCGCCGATTTGTTTCCCAGTCTTGGTCTAATGCGGATGGCTGATCCTGTCTTCCCATCTCCAATCTCTACACATCACACCCTGCGGCTTCCCATTCCATTCACAATTTTCCGCCCACCCACCCGCCCGCCGCCAGCAAAACGCCATGTGCATCATGCTGAACCCCGAACATCGATTCTACAAAGACCTCCCCCCTACCGAACAAGCCCAAAGCGCCACCGAATTTCGTCCCTGTCCCGCCTCGCTCAATTGACGCCGGTCACCACTGCCGGTTAAATGCATGTTCCAGCTACTTGACTGTTTTGAAAGGAGGATCAGGCTCTCCCGTTTTCGGTTCAGAGGATGATGGTGGGGATGACGGTGTTGCAGGGAGGTATGTTTGAGGAAGAGGTTTCCGAAGCTGGTGAGTCTGTGTTCGTGAGACCGGATACGGGACTATGGTTGATGGTTGATGGATCGATCAGGTCATTCGCCTTTCTTGAGCCAGTCAGACCGTCGTGGGGGCAGTCGCCAAAGTCGCCGAAGCCTTTGCGGATATGCTGTCACTGAGAGAGGAGGGACGTCGCTTGTGTAGAATCCGTTGGCGCAGGAACTGACATCTCGGCTGAGCCGTCAGTCAACGTGGAGTAATCAGCAGGGAAGCTTGATTATTGGTTTGGCAAGAAAGACGGCAGGACCCGAAGCTTGGCAGGACGTTTGTCTCTATGCCTGACTCCCGTACAAGAAGCATGTTTCGATCAATCACAGCTCATCGATGTGCCCGAGCATCCATTCTACGTGCCTGTACGCTACCCGAGGCTGGCTGGCGGGTAACGCGTGACCCCCTTGATAGATCTGAGCCCAGAGAAGGCCGCGTTCGTAGTGCTGATGACGGGGCAGCGTATCAATCGTGGGGAAAGTCAGGGGTGGTAAAGGTGGTGAGGTATAGGGCATGAGAATGTCGAGGATCAGACAGGGTCGACGAGGATGATGTCGAAAGAAGCGGTTGAAAAGGCATGCAGGATGAGCACGGAAAGCTTCTGCAATGGAAGGTGGACCGCCACGAGAGAAAGGGGTGAGAACCCACCTGAATACCCATGACCCCTTGAGCGTCTCCAGCGAGTGTGAACGGATACCCCAATATGCCGCCTGCCTCCCACTGTGGATTGTACTGCAAGTCGAGGTAGGGGATGTTGATAGGCTGCGATGGAGCGGTCTGAAAGCCGAGCTGGCCGTACCACGTCATATTCTGGATGGCGAGGAGGGTGGCGTTGGTCTGTACCGCCATATCTGCGAGCGAGACCGATGATCAGCAGTCGACCAATCGGAAGAAGTCTTCTGAAGGGAAGAATGCGACTCACCGAAATCTCCATTCGCGATCACCACCCTCCTCGTCTTCTCAATCACCCTCGGCAGCGCCTCGAATATGGGTGAGTCGCTAAGATCCGCCCCACTACCCGCAAAGGTGTGCGCTCCACCATTGTCTAGCACCCAGGTGATATTCGGCGCGTGGATCGCCGCTTTGACGTCGGCTCTGTCGAAGTATGCTTGTGAGCCGGGTGGCAGGTAACTGTATACGGTTGAATGTCCGAGGGGGTCGTACCGTGTCGGGCAGACCTCGCGCTGGTTGGAGTCAGCAAGGAGGTGTATCAGAGCTGGGACGAAGCAGGGAGAAGGGTTGCGATGCGGTACGAAGCGGACAAGATGATGTTTGAAACCCAATGGCGCCTCGTCCGACACCACGTCATGTGGGAGGGGAAGAGAGGGAGAAGAATGGAATTGGGCAGTATGATTTCGATCAGAAGCTCAACTCACAATATCGTAAACCGAGGCGCAAGGATTCACATCCACCTCCGCGAGCAAAGCCAGGAAGAGTATACCCAGGCAGGTCCTATTGACAACGTTCGTCGGCTGTGTGCCGGGCGGAGGGTACGTGAGGTATCTCTCATTGAATTCCCTGAAGCCACACGACTCGTGGAGCGCTTCGAGTTGAGCGTAGACGGTGGAATTGTAGTTGAGTATTGAAGCGTGGGTCTGGATGAAAGGGAACATCGTGGATGGATTCAGGGTGCCGATTCCGGGATCGTACAGGGTCGCGCCTGACCAACGAAGTAACAATCGTCAGCGGGTTTAGCACGTTTTCAGCGAAGAGAAGCGGATGCTCGAAGATAATAAGGCATCACTCGTTCTCGCGGATTAGCTTAATGCTACACCTCGCCCTCTATGTTCCCGTGACAAGGCCGGGTGACAAAAGCAAGGACACGGCTACTCACCAGAGAGGTTGAAGAGCTTCGTGTCATTCCGGTCCAGCATACCTGCCCCGATATACGGCAGGTACTTCCCCGCGTAGCTCTCGCCTGTCAAGTAGATTCTGTACTCTGACATGCCGAACAGCTGCTCGAAATTCTGCAGGAAGCCCAAGAATTGATCCGCTATGTCGACCTCGTTGGTGGCGGTGGGTGTGCCGATGGAGAAGCCGGTGCTGATGGGCTGATCCACCCTGGAGGTTCGTAACGAGATTAGTCCGTCCTTGAGAGACTATGGGCTTGGTACCATGCGGACGCTTGCTCACCAGATGACATTGGTCAAGTTGCTCCACGAATACGCATTCATCACCGGTCCATAAGTCCCTTTCCCCCAAGTTATCGGTCCGTTCTCCTGGAAGAATCCCTCGAGACTGCTCCATCCCGGTCCACCGTTCAGCCAAATGACAAGCTCGTCCACGGGATAGCCAAACTTCGGGGCGAAGAAGAAGAAGAGTGAGCCGTTGCCGTTGAAGGTGGAAGCTTTTGTACGGATGGGGAGGGAGCCGGAGTAGAGTTCGCCGAGTGGGAAGGGGACGTCCGGCATGGATTCGACAAAGTAGGCTAAGTATTGATTCAACATCAAAATCGGGATGTACAGGCTGAGAAGGGAGGTGGGCGTACCGGATGTCTCGTCATTGTAATATCGATATCCTTCCTTTGATTTGGACGTCGCAATCGGATTTTGGCTGAGCTGTTGGGAATTCTCTCGTAACGAGGCTGATCGATCGGCTGAAGCCTGACGGAAGATCTGTTGGAGCTGTTGATACTGAGCGAGGGCGATGGTCGCAGCGAGGGCCAAGGCGAGCAACAAGGGCAGACGCATGCTGAATTCAGCCGTGTGAGTTCTGATGACGGATTACATGACACGGGAACGTATATCTGACTACGGAGCAAGTCGGACGAGTCATAAAGTAAACAGATGTACACATCCTCCCCGGGCGTTAATAAGAGCTCTCGCTATTTGATTCCGCGTTTTGGGACATATTCAAGAAAGTCGGAATAATGTGTGGTGGCAAATGGCCGGAGACATGCCGAGCAGCTTGCCGATCTGCCGATCCTTCATGCCGTCACTGGAATCGAAATTCTCCGTGAAACGTATAGTGACAGCATGGTGGGCATCGGTGACCTCCACCCCGAGGTCTCCACCCGTATCAAGATATAAATCAACCCAAACGCGTCGATACCTTGTCCAGTTTGCACTACTCACCAAATCAGATAGTGATCAAACCTAAAACGAACTCAACCAAGCATTATGTCATCCGAGACCATCGTCCTCATCACCGGCGCCAACTCTGGAATCGGATACGAGACCGTCAAGTGCCTGCTCGAGTCCAGCAAGGCCTACCACGTCTTCCTCGGCGCCCGCTCCGCCGAGAAGGCTTCCGATGCGATCTCGAAGCTGAAGAAGGAGGTGCCGAACTCGACGTCAAAGCTCACCGGAGTTGTGATCGACATTGAGTCGGACGAGTCGATCGAGAAGCTTTACAAGGACGTGGGCACGAAGGTGGAGCATATCGATGCACTCATCAATAACGCCGGTCAGTCCATCCCATCAGTTGGTAGGTACTGATAGGGATACATCCAGGCGTCGAGTTCGACGTGATCGGTCCCAAACGCGGGATGACCACCCGCGATCTCTTTTCCCAAACGTGGAACACAAACGTCACCGGCACCCACATCCTAACCACCACCTTCGTCCCCCTCCTCCTCAGATCCACATCCCCACGCCTCCTCTTCCTGACCTCCGGTACGGCGAGCTTCAAACTCACCCTGGATCCGGATTTCATCCTCAACAAAGCTCCGCCCGCTGGATGGCCGAAACCGGTGCAGCGCGAGTTGCCGGCATACAAGGCTTCGAAGGTAGGCGTGAACATGTTGATGCGTGATTGGGAGAGGGTGTTGAGGAAAGACGGGGTGAAGGTATGGACGGTCAACCCTGGGTTCCTGGTCACTGGGTTGGGCGGGGATCCGAGTGTCACGAAGAAGATGGGTGCGGGGGACGCGAGGTTGGGAGGGGAGATCGTGAGGGATGTGGTGGAGGGGAAGAGGGATGAGGATGTTGGCAAGACGGTTCAGGCGAACGGTATACTGGCTTGGTAGGGTAGCATGCGAGTCGATGGATGCTGGGGCGACCCTAGAACGTGTCATGTATCATCATGATGGCGGTAGACCGTATACATCGCCACGATGCTGGTTGTACGTACCCATTCCAGGAGGCATCGGTGCACGTCCTTTTAAACGCGCGAACCTGTCACTTCCCGCCCTCTCTCATGAAGGATCGCGATTCAGTTGACTGAACCACGCCTCACTCACTACCTAGATCTGCATGTTGGCCAAAGCTACCATCCCGTCCTTCCTCTTCCTCCGTACAAGCTTCTCTCACCGAGTACGAGTACAGAGCCAACCGCCCGTCCAGTCACCGGTTTCGTCCTCCTCGTCACTCTCGGTATCCTATTCATCAAATCCCTCTACCTCTTCTCCGCAACCAAGTTGGGTCAGACGGGCAGCGCGAGATTCGGTGTTTGGGCGGAACGTTCAAGCTTGTCCGGGTGAGCCGTAAGACTTGCACTTGTACCGGGTGCCTCCCGCGACTTCGCTTTCGGACGCTGGTCCAGTCGATACGGTATCAAGCAATGGAGATGATCCCGATCGAAGAGGACGGGGTGTCGTTGACGGGAGACCAAAATGACCAGGTGGGGAAGGCGACAGCATCGAACAAGCCATTGTGAGTGCTGCTGGGGAAATCTGGGATGTCGGCCGATGGGTCTCAAGCTGGCAGAGGACTCAGAGTCTCGGTCACAGGACCTCAGGGGCTGCCGATGGCGACTGACCAGTTGTTTGCTTCGGAGTTCTCGCGGTGTAACGTATGAGATGTATCGCACTGTGTCGCAGAGGGGGCATTTTGCCCTTGGGATCGCGTTGATGGCCATCGCGCTGCATCTTCACCCTCCACGGGAGAAAATTAACTGTGGGATCCAGGTTGGTCTAGCGTAGAAGCGCCGCTTATCAGCAGGTTGATCGCTCTTCTTCACGCGGCAAGAGGCAGGTATGACGGCCTGTGGGTGCACCGGCAAGTGAATCGGTATCAAGCATCGAGCCGGTCCATGACAAGAAGCGTCCTTGCTGTACTACTGCATATCCAATATCAGTCTTATGCTATCTCACGCACATGCGCTCCGCTCCCTCAAGCAGCCCCCGCTCCTCCACAACGCCCAACGACAGTTCGTCTCAACGCCCCATCCTTCATCTTCCCAACCGCCACCAAGTCATCCCCCTGCAACATCGCCGGCCCGACCGGCCAATCGTCCGCAGTAAACCCGAGCATCTTGTTGATCTCCGGATCTAGATTGGGTGAATCGGGGAAATCCCAATCGAGCTGACCGCCGTAGTATTTGGGGATGTTTGCCGGGTCGATCGCCTCGGTGAGTCGACGATAGGAGGTGGTCTTGTCGTTGGGGAGGATGTTGATCTTCGCGCGGGTGTCGGGGTCGAACCTGCCATAACAATCAGATTGGTATGGCGGGGGCGGGGGAGGAGGGGAGGGGGGCATACCATTGGCTGAGGAAGGAGAAGATCACCTCGATGTAGGATGGTGCGCCAATGACCTGAAGTCCGGGTTCAGTAAGACAAGAGAGATTGTCGGCGGCGTACATAGATGCTATTGAGTGTCTCTGGATATCGCGCCGTTGCCAAACCCGACGATTCCCCAAGATGGCTCCTCAAGCTCAAAAACTGCATCAAGCTGACTCCCGTGACATCCACAATGTTCGCCGACGAGACGATCGGTGTCTCGGGATTAGGTCGGTTGGGGCGTTTCGAGACGAGGGGCGCGACGAGGCGGGTGAGGTGCTCGTAGAGCGCGACGACTGGGGGTGGGCGTTTGGTATCGGTGGTGGAGTTTTTCGCAGTGGGAGAGGAGTGGTTGTATCGATCCATTGCCTGGCTCCACCATCAGATTACGAAAATGATGACACGGATCTGCAGGACTGGTCAGAACATGAGTAGAACCCACCTTCTTATCTAGATCCTTGACTCGAAAGACGTAGAACGGATGACCCGTCCGATCCTGTCGTCCCGTCCACATCGGAAACACCTTCCTCGCCTCATCATACTCCGTGATATCGTACCCCTCATAGAGTTTCTCAACCTCCGTATTCTTCCTCCACTGCTCCGCCTCCGAGAACTGCTTGTATGCACCTTGGATATCGAATCTCCGAGCTCGGAGGAATCGGAGGATGGTGGAGTCGTCGTGTGATGGGGTGGGTTCGTCGGTGTAGAGGTCTCGGGATTTGAGGAGAGCTTTGAGAGATGTGAAGGCTTGTTCTTGGGAGGAGGTGAGGTGGTTGAGGTGGCCGGCGAGGGGGTCGCGAGAGGTAGAGGATGACGACATCTCGGGGGTCGGGCGAGCGTTACCCAAGCTAAGCTCAGATTTCGAACTGGTACACCGGGCAAAACGGGGAAGAAAAGCGGAAATAGATTGATGCAACGTTGTCGGGGACGACAAGGCCACAAGAAGAGCTAACCTTTGGAATGGGAAAATCGAGGACTGGACATGAACCACGTCAATCGGTCGTTCCTGACGGGAGCAAAATCGCAATCTCCGAGACGCTGTCCCTTTGGCATCTCCCAAAAAGGCGGTCATAGCCGCGAGTTGACCGGGGGTTGAGTCACCTCGGATCTCCCGTCACCTCCCTTCCCAGGTCTAAAAATCTCCTACTGCTCGCCGCATACTCAACTTTATTCCCCCTCGACATCTCCTCGCTACCAATCGCGCCGCTCCAGCTATGACATCATCTCCTAAAGTCTTACACTTAGCATGCCATTGCCAGACCCACGTCCTCCGGCTCACCGACCCATCCTTCGAGGATGTAGGCGTGTGTGACTGCTCGCACTGCTTGAAGAGGAGGATCGTCTGGGGTGGTGCGAAGCAGGGGACATTGGAGGTGGTGAGGGGGGTGGCCAAGGATGGTGCAGAGGATTTGACGGAGTACCGATTTGGGAACAAGAATGCGGGACATCAGGTGAGTCGCTCCGCGAGCGGGATATCCAGCTCAGACGGTACTGATGATGCCATCTCGTTATGTCCCACCCTCTCCTACTGTGACCTATCGTGTCATTACATCGGATTTCCTGGTCATTATCTCGCGCCCGTCTCCGGACTTTCTCCAGTTCTGCGGCAAGTGCGGCACCCACCTCCTCGGGATGGCCTATAACTCAGAAGGAGAGATGATGTATAATGTGAGTACATGACTCCACTACTGGATCTCCACCCCACCGACTCTTGGATGATTTCGTTCCTAGCTCCGCGCGATCCGAGACAAGAACTTCGATCTATGGGGTGTACCCTCGACTCTGTCAGTAGCTTCTAGATTGACCGAGCTTTCCTTGCTCATTTGTTGCAGGTTCTCCGGCATCGACCGCAAACCTCCCTACACGCATCCGACTCTATCCGACCTACCCGGCGCCACGGAGTACTTCGAGTCCCGAGCGAAGGATCATCCGAACACTGCGGAGATATACGTCGGAGCATGCCATTGCCAGGCGATCAAGTTTGCGGTTTTGAGCAAGCCAATGAAGGAGGCAAGGGTGATTGATTGCGCGTGCTCAATCTGTCTAGGGGTGAGTGATATCGGCCTCTCTCTGGACCGTGATGTCGACGGGTCATCCTTGCTGACTGCGCCTACTCTTCTCGCTCTGCACATCCTTCGCCGTCCGCATCGTCTCCTGCTTCATTCCTCCTGCGACACTCGTCCCCTGTCACTCGTCCCACTCGTCTTCACAGAACGGCGTCCTCTGGCTCTACCCCGAGCGACAAGACACCTTCTTTACCCCCTCCTCCCCCACCACACCGTACATCCCTCTCCCCTCCCTACTCACCAAATACACCTTTGGTCCTGAGACGAACCAGCACTGGATCTGCAAGACCTGTGGGTGTCAGATTTACGAATACAGTCCCCGACCCGAACAAGACCCGCATCCGAAGGAATTCAACTCGGTCAAAGGTCCATGGGAGACGGATAATGGTCATAACGGGCATTATGGACTCAATATCGCTCTTCTCAATGGGATGGGGGATTATCTGGCGGATGCACATGGATTGAATGGGGATGTGGGGATGGCAGGGCTGAAGAGGCAGCGGGTCATGTTGTCGGTCGAACCGCAATATGAGCTTCGACTGTAGGTCGAAGGGAGGAGAACGGTCACCATCTAGGGACTTTGTATCAGGAGACCGAAAGGGTGAATCAGGAGCGAAGGAGTGTTGACGTCTTAGGTTCATAGGATGTGTGCTTGCACCTTTGATCAAAAGATTCGAGACCTTGAACCGCAATATTGTTGGCAGCCATTCGTTTGTGCGGGGATCCCGATTCCACCGAACCGGATTGTTTCAACACACCCGATGTTTTGACACACAGCCCCATCATGTCGGCTGATCTCCTCTCGTATCTTATCCGACAGCTCTCAACGAGTCCTGAGGCTGGATGAGCTCAGGCAGAGGTCTCGATGTGTCGGCAGCCGGAGGTCCCGCCCTTCCACTCGGTCTCATCCACCCAGACTGGCGAGGCGTGATCGTCCCTTCATACTCTCGAACCCATCCCACCGTCCTCTCTCCATTCAACCTATCAGTACCGAAAGAGCCGAAGAGATCTCTCACCTCGCAAAGAAAGTGTTCGGCGGTCCTCGCTCCGCCTTCACCCGGTAATGGCTCGGAGCGGAGTACATCAACCGGTACTTCCTCCACCCTCGTCGCCAGCGAGATCTTCTTCAGTGGTCATGACTTTCTTGCGAGACGAGGTGACGATAGGAAGAAATCTCAGATCAAGGGCTCCGTCAACGGGAATGATGGCGGACAGAAAGGCTTGGATCGATATGTACGTCCCGAATTCCTCGTCAGGTCAATGAGCCATCGCTGATGAATTTTAGGCGAGCTCGTATCAGCCTATCTGGCTACGACAGCTCCCTCCGCCTCTTCAGGTACTTCGCCTACCTCCGGCTGCCCCTTTTCCCACAGACGCCTATGCCCTGGGCGTTCTCACACCTCGTCACCTACAATCATCACTACCCCTACAGCTCGTTTGTCCATCGCTCCTCTCCCGCCCGCCTTTCGATATCGCTGTGCTTCCCCTTGATTCCTCTTGCATCACTTCCAACCGCAGATACTACGCCGAACACTACACCGCCCTCCTCTTGCTCGTCCTCCAAGCCCAAGTCGAGGAGATGGAGAGAGCCCTGATCCTCATGGTCCCACTCCATCTCCACCTCGCAGCAGACTCGACCTACCGCCTTCACATCCCTGGCATCCGAGAGGACTCGCCTCACCTGACTATCGGGGATAGACTGGTCTTGAGGGGATTGTACCCTGATATCAAGGCGCCATCATCGTTGGCGGTGGAAGCGGAGGTGGTGGGATTGGTGAAGGCCCAGGGTTGGGTGTATGTCCGCTCGCCTCACCTCGCCGCGATGGATGCGTCCCTGCCGAGAGTATTTCCGAAGGGCCAGAAGAATCCGCCGGCGGCGATGTACCAGATTCAGTTCATGGTGGCGGCGGCTCCGCTGTGTGCGATGCAGGACGCAGTGAGTCTGCTGCTTTCGTCATTGATGCAGAGCCGATTCTGCAGGTCCGCACTTTCAGTCTCGCGCTGGATAAATCGCGGAGCGACATCGCTAGGCGATGGCTCTTCCCACACATTCACGATGTCGCGGGTCACAGCCTCGAATCGGTCATAAAATCGCCCTTCAATTGGGTGGACTCGGCGCTGAATGAGGAGCAGAAGGTCAGTCCTTCGCGATTGGTACCGCCAAAATGCTGACATCTCGGTAGGATGCTGTGCGGGCCGTAGTTTCAGAGACTCAAGCTAGAATACCGTACCTGATAAGTGGACCACCAGGTGTGAGTCTCCCCATCCATCAGCATCTACTGAGCTCATGGGGTACTCCATCGCTATGTGTCAGACTGGTCAGTCGCATCCTTCGCATTTTATACGGTGTCTGAACCCTTATCAGGCAAAACAAAGACGCTTGTCGAAGCTGTCCACCAGATTCTCAAACACGACCCGCACGCCTCGATCCTGGTCTGCACCCCGTCCAATCCCGCGGCAGATACTCTCGCTCGCCGACTTGGAAGGGTCCTGAGCCGGTCGGAGATGCTCCGGCTCAATGCACCGAATCGGACGTTTGCAGAGGTACCGGATCAAGGTGCGTTCCGCAATATCCCTCGACAGCGTTGCTGACAGGCTGTATCAGTACTGGCATTCTGCAGTCTGTATAACGCGTGCACCATTCGAAAGGAGATCTGACGATGTGTCGCAGATATCAAGGACGACCAATTCGGCATTCCGCCATACGAGGAACTCATGAACTTCAGAGTGGTGGTCTGTGGTTGTCTTGACGCTGGTATCCTCGTGTCCGCTCGTACGACGAACACCGAGACGATGCGTGCGGAGGTCGAGCTGTATTCCACTCTGCATCCGACGGGTACAAGGGCGTCTCCCCCTGTTCTCCCACACTGGTCGCATCTCCTGATCGATGAGGTGAGCTCTTCCTGCAGAGACGGTAGTGTGCTGATCACCTCCACAGGCCGGACAAGCTTCAGAGCCGGAGGTCTTGATACCTCTGTCGGTCGTGCTCCCCCACCCCTTACCTGAGCGATTCGCATCACAAGATCCTATGATCGTGTTGTGCGGTGATGTACACCAGCGTGCGCAGCCGATTCATCGAACGATGGATTACATACTGATGTGACGCCGAAGTCGGTCCGGTGATACCTTCCCAAGCAGCTCGTGATGGCGAGCTCGATGTTTCGCTTCTGGAAAGACTCTTCCAGCGAGATCTCTACGCCGCTCATCCCCTCGCGCGCAGGAACCAGAGTACGCTCAAGCCCGCCAACATCCCACAGCCTCCTTTCACGAACCTTGTCAAGGTGAGTGGAGACCGCCCAAGGTGATCCAGCGCTGACTTCGCCTCTCTAAACCTCAGAACTACCGGTCCATCGCCCCGATCCTCATGGTCCCTGCCGCGCTCTTCTACGAGGATACCCTCCAGCCTGCTGCACAAGACGTCTCCCTGATTGCATGGAGTGGGCTACCGAATCCGAAGATCCCGATTCTGTTCCACGGCTGCGAGACTGAGGAGGATTGGATTGACGAGGTACGTTGCCATAAGTGTAAACGTGTCCTCGGCTGATGGAAGCTTGAAGGGTGCGGTAAGTGATCTTCCTGAACTCACGAGGCAGAGAGATGCTGAGACCAATAGTCGTGGTATAACAATGGCGAGATCTCGGCAGTAGTCGATATCGTGCGGACTCTGCTTTCGGAACGGCCGAATATCAAACAAAACGAGATTGCGGTCATCACGCCGTGGCGAGAACAGGTGTGGAGGACTAGAGCTCGTCTCCGCTTGGCGGGGTTTGGCCGGGTGGATGTGGGAAACGTTGAGGTGGGTTTGACTGTGCCGTTAGAAGGCGTCGAGGTTGAGGCTTGAGTCAGACATATCAAGGTGGAGAGTTTCGGGTCACCATCGTCAGCTGTGTCCGGTCGAGGGCGAGGTTCCTGCCGGACGATAGGAGAGCGAATATGGGGCTCTTCAATGAGCGGAAGAGGTACGGTCTCGCGGCAATCTCTCTTTGCGCTTTGCTGATGTCCGGGAACAGGCTCAACGTGGCGATCACCCGTGCAAAGGAGCTCCTCGTCGTAGTGGGCAATGCAAACCTGTTGAAGGTGAGGAAGCCATCTCTTGGAGTGATACACAGCTGAAGAAGCGACAGGGCGATCCATTTTGGAACGGTTTCCTGCAGATCATGCTTCGAAACAACCTGTATCGAGGACCCCAAGTCGACCTGGAGATCACTGGAGCTTACATTTCACGACTTGAGTGAGTCTGCTCATACGAGAGCTGAAGAAGGTAGCTGATAGTCGTAGGTCGGCCATGCGCCAAGAAGAGGACATGTCGAACGAGGATGCGGCTCTGTTTCTGGCCGGAGCGATGGCTCGAGAGACGTTACGTGACTAGATCTCTCGAGACCGATTTCTGTCATCTTACCTGCCGGCTCGGAACGCGCATCGATGCATGGGCCCGGACCTATCGCACAACAGCAACCCAACGGACACCTCCCGGACCGGACGCATGATTCCCCTCCCACTAATCTCCTACCGATATCCCGCTAGGCCCAGGCCGAAAATCACCAGCACCATATCGAACGCCGTCCGCGATCACCTCCACCTCGACCGTCACCTCGACCTTGACCAAGTCGACGGCCGTGGTGTCCTCCTTCCGGATCGCAGGATCGAATCTACCTCTAAGCGGAGAAAAGACGCTCGGTGTCCTCTGTCCAGACTTCGATGACGAGCGGCGATCCCCTGAAGGTGGAAATGGGTTCGTTTTAACACGATCGGGATCGGCCTGGTGTCACGTTGCATTGATGTGCTGCTCTGAATCGACTCGATGATGAGGGGATTGATACTGCCCACACGAACGTCACGTCAGCTTCTCCGATCCGATCATCTTCGAAAAGGAGAGAGCGGAAGATGGAAGGGAAGAGCGGGACATACACGTGGGGTATGGTGACTCCTAGCCACCGATAGGCGGTCTCCACCCATCGCACCTCGACCAAAGGTTTCCTCGTCCGTCGACATATTGCGACTCTCGATCGCATCAAGATAATCGACGTATCCCTGGGAGTGAAAGTCGTCCATGTCGGTCTGCGATTGCGATCAGCCTCAGCTCCAGAGACATTACGACGTGGGCACACAATATGAACAGGACGGGACATTGGACCCGGCCGATCTGCTCGGATTTGAGCAAGTCGACTTGGTTTCGGGTAAACAGGACTCGAGGTAGGGGTAATGTCGGACGAGCTGTTGCTCGAGTCAGCTTGCGGTTCCAGCGAGACACCTGAGTCAACTTGTGATATGCGAGACCTACCACGTCATTGTCTATTGCCTCGAAGCCATCTACCAGCAGATTCTCCAACAGCTCCTCCGTTTGCGATCCCGATTCGGCTCGACCGACAAGTTGTCCCCAAGTAGTCGCGGACATGCTGTATTCGTGGACCTCGTGGTCACCGTCACGGCAGCTCTTGCGCAATGACTGTTGCGCATCAGCGTCGGTCCGAGCAGTGTGGAAGCGATGGGATTGTGTATGGCCTGACACGAATCGTACCGGCGTCCTAGTGGTGGAGAGAGGAGATGCAGCTGCTCACCCCAAGCACCATATCATACACCTCTCCATACGAGACAGTCGCCGACTCGACCACGAGGTTGATGAGCGTCAGAGACTTGGCCACTTCCGGGTCTTTCAGAGCAAGGTGCATCGGCCCGAGCACTGAAAGACCCTGAGAAAACAGGTGCGCCTGGTCAATCCCGAGTATCTCCTATTACCTCTCAGCGACGATCCGATGAGAAGAGGACGAGAATGTACCATCGCCTGGATTGACAGTTGAAGTGCTACGCCAACCAGTAGAAATCCCAACGCTCAATTCCAAGGTAGGCTAAAGTTGGAAAAGTTGTCAAACAAAGCGGTTCAATTGATCAACATCCCCCAGAATTATTGCATACGACAAAGTAGCCATAGTACAATGGTCGGGCAGCAAAAGTAATGCAAAGGCTATTCTAGGATACTATGAGGTGATTTCATTCTCAAATCGCCGAGCGCTTGCACCCGCCGACTATATGACGTGATTCTCAATTACGCTGTCAAGGGGAGATATCTCGAAAGAGATCTAGGTAACTCGAGGTAGCTCGAGGCTGCCAGAAAGACTCAAATCGATCAAAGGACGGTCTGAATATCGGTAGCTCGATCGATCGTCGGTGGGTGTAGCGCGATAACAAGAGTTGTTTGTGGAGCCTCAACACAAAAGGGATAATTACACGGTATGGATAAGATTCCACCATCCTATGGAGTCAAAACCTTGCAGAGGAATCGTTAACAGTTGATGTGGGCTTGACTGACAGTGAGAAAGATCTGCTTGCTGTTATCATAGCCTGGGGCTGAAGATGTGCCGGATGAAACCGATGCATAATCTGGATTGGAGTGACAGTGGTGTGATTCCTGTATTTAGTCTTCCGAGGGCTGTTGTATTTTCAAAGTCTTCATGATCTCAGACTAATGCTCGTCTACACGTCAAATATAATTTAACTCCCCATCACCCACACTTGACAGCACTGTACTGATGCATACCCACCTGCCGGTCAAGTCTGTGATGGATCAAATGAGCAAAACCTGGTGTTGCCTTGGGGATCTATATGGAAGCGACGTCCATTTGAGTGAAGGTAGGTATTCCCACCGTGAGAAGGGTGTGGAGCCAAATGATCAGACTGCTGTATTTTGCTTCCCACTCGCCTTTTGTTCATCACTTGCAGCTTTCATTCGAGACCCCATCTGCTGACGATGCTTGGTGGCTTCGGTGAGGTTGCTTGGACCACCTCTGCTTCCTGAAGCACCAGAGATTGTATTGAAGCTTGTGGAAAGCTGATTGGAACTTGATGACATGGTCAATGGTCTGGTCAATGAGATTTTGGGGCAGTCTGATGCGGGAGTGAGCTCAGCAATGTTTTATTTGAAAAGCAAACTGTCACGGTGCTACGTCGACCAGCAAATAGGCCCGACGCTCAGCTCCTAGAATCGGCGACGGTCGTCTGAGCTTCGGCAAAGTTGGACTACCGTGGTCGAACTTGGCTGGAATAACTCGAGGAC
>JAABUY010004120.1_pt1 | contig 15474 bp, 13 predicted proteins | sample 5560271 | NCBI WGS metagenome assembly JAABUY01 (sample SAMN10711886, study PRJNA513374) | rock metagenome | isolation source: Antarctica rocks | place: Antarctica: Victoria Land, University Valley
CCACCGCGGCCAGCTGGTGCGGCGCCAGCCGCCCGCCCTGCACCCAGGCCGGCTGGCCGGGCAGGCCGGGCAGGCCGGCGGCGGCCGCGCCGCGCGCGGCCGCGCCGGCCGCGGCCGCCTCGGGCATCGCGCGGCGCAGCGCGGCGCTCTGGCGCACCCACAGCGCGCGGTGCAGCGGCATTGTGTCCGCCTCCGCCATCAGGCCCTCGCCCTCCGCCTGCGCGCGCGCGCGCCGGCCTCTGCAGCGCATTATGGGTAATAAACCTTTTGCATACTGAGCAAAATTAATTTGCTCTTCCTAATGAAGAGCACCACGACCGGCCCCGCACGGGCGGCGGGCGCGGCGGCCGGCGGGCGGCGACGGGCGGCGGCGGGCGCTGGGCGCGCGGCTGCGGCGCGCCTTCCCGCGCGACCCGCCTGCGCCGCGGGCGGCCCGCGCGCGCCGCTGGCATGCCGGCGGTGGCTATGGGAGAGCCTGCAGGCCGAGCGGGCGGGCAGGGGTGGGGCGGGGACCGGGCGCGCGCCTCCCAGGTCGCGGTCTCGTAGCCCAGGCCGGTCCACTTGACGAGCACCTCCCAGCCGGGGCCGGCCTGCGCGGGGCGGCGCGCGACCAGGCGCTCCGGCGTGCGCCAGGCTGGGTCGGCGAGCAGGCAGGGCGCGTCGCCGTGGCGCCGCTTGAAGTTGACCAGCTTGCGCTTGGCGATGCGGCCGAGCAGGCCCTCCGGCACCCACTCGTCGTGCATGTGCGAGCGGCCCAGCCACTTGACCAGGTACTCCGGCTCGCGCTCTGCCGCGCGCCCCAGTGATAGGAAATCAAGGGGCGGAGCAGTGCTTGTTTTCTTGCCATGGCTCTGCCAACCGCCCCTGCGCGCGCTCTGCGCTCTTGACGCAGGAGAGCGTAACGCGCGCTCATCTGGTCCCCGACATGGTCCTCAGGCGCTGCCAGCTCGCAATACCTGGTGCGAGGCGGGTGAGCAGCCCAGCACACCAGGCTCATCAGCGGGCCTGCTGATGGCGCATCGCCCCCGCACGCATGCAGCGCGCCACAGTCGGCTGCCATGCAGCAGCAAACAGACACCGTGAAGGCAGATGCAGGGGCTCGTCGATGCACTGGCGGAGCGCCCAGAGGCGGCGGCGCCCGCGGCGCGCACCCGCCGGCGCCTCGGCCGCCTCGGCGCTTCCGTCGGGCTCGCCGTCCGCCATGGCCACGTCGTGGCCCGAGGCGGCTGCCAGCAGCGCCGCCACCGCGTCAGCCTCCTCCTGCTGCATCGGCTCGGCGTCCTGCGCGCGCGGCCGGCGGCTGCGAGCTTCAGGCACGCACGAGCACATTGCATGGCACGCTCGCCGCGCGTCGTGCACACGCTGCTGCTACATCGGCTTCCGCCGCCAGCGAGAAATGGTGCACGCCCACCACAACCCACGCAGCCCTCTGGTGGCATTGTCACGAGCGCCGCCTGGCCTGGTTGCAGGTGCTGCTTTAACGCAGGTCAGTAGGCAGGAGGCAACAACACACTACCACTCCGGACCCGTCGCTGGCAGGCCTGCCATCTTAACCGGCTTGGGAAAGCCAATACCTCGTCGGCGGCGGGCGGTGCCGGCGGCGGCGCGGCGGCCGCGGGCTCCATCTCGGTGTCGTCGGTGCCCACGCCCGTGTCCTTGAGCACGGGCCGCTCGGCCTCTGGCGGCCGCTCCGCGCCCGGCGCGCCCGGCGCGCCGCCGGCGCCGCTGGCGCCGCCGCCTGGCACGCCGGCGTCCTCGCCGCCGGCCGCCGCCGCGCGCTTGCTGTCGAGCTCGCGCTTGCGCTCGCGGTCCCTGCACGCCGTGCACGGCGCCCGTCTGCGCGTGCGTCCTGTTGCGAAAGGGGGGGAGCCGCGCGGCGCAGCGTCCGGGCAGGAGCGGCGTCAGCGCGAGGCTGCGCGGCGGCGCCCGCCTCGCGGCCGCCCGCGGCCGCCGCGCCGCTCGCAGTGGAGGGCACGCCGGCGCTGGCAGGCTCTGTGCTCACGTGCCTCTGTGTGCAGATGTCATGGCGCTCGAGGGCGTCAGCAAGCGCAGGGTGCTCTGCGCCTGGGCGCGGCCACGCCGGACGCAGGCGTCGGGCCGCGCTGCTGTGTCGCGCTCTACACCCTGGTTGTATGCCAATCGTCTAATCTATACGGTGGGCTTAGGGCGGGGCGGGGGAGGGCCCGCACCGCTCCTGCGCCTTCTCCGCCTCTGACAGCGGCCAGCGCCAGCCGAAGAGCGCGTCCACCACAATGCGCGCGGGGCCTGCCTCGGGCGCGCCCTCGCCCGCGCCCGAGTCGCCCGCGGCGGCGGCCTCCGAGTCTGAATCGCTGGCGTCGTCGTCGCCGCGCCAGCCGCGGCGCCCGCCGCGGCCGCCGCCGCGCCGCGCGCCGCGCCCGCGCCCCCGCCGCCCGCGCAGGCCGCGCCCGCGCCCGCCGCGCGCGCGCGCGGCCTCGGCCTCCGGCTCATGCAGCGGGCCCCAGCCTGCGCGCCGCGCCCGCGCGGCTTGCGGGCGGCTCGCGGGCTGCGGGCGCCCGCCCGGGGCAGGGTGTGCACATGTCCGTGCGCGTGCCGCCAGCCCTGGGTGATGCGGCGCACTTCATCTGCATGCCGCAGTGCCCTGTGGCTCACACCTCGCACCCACGGGCCATCTCTGCCTCATGGTCCTTCTCATGCGCGGCCTTCTCCCAGACTAGCCAAGCGCACAGCGTTGGTGAGCGGCACTCAGGTTGCCGCATGCGCGCAGTGTTGCCCGTAGACAACTTGGCTACGTTTCTGTCCTTGAAAGTAATGAGGGTTGGGACTGCTTCTGGAAGTGCACGGGCATGCCTCCTACCCAGCAACGAGGCAGATGATGTTGAGCGCAGTGCGCACCGCCATCGCTGTCGCTCTCGCCAGCAAGCCGCGCGAGCGCCTCGGCGTCGCCCTCGGCGGCGGCCGCCGCCGCGGCTGCAGCCATGGCGCGCTCGCCGGCGACGACCGCGCGGTCGGCTGCCGCGACACAGGCGGCCAGGTTGCCGTCCGCGCCGAGCGTGCCATCGGGGTTGCCCGTCGTGTCGCCCGGCTGGAAGGGCTTCAGGCAGTCCACGGGCAGCCACGCGTACTCCGCCTCCTCGCTCTCGCTGTCGCCTGCCGGCCCGCGCGCCCGCCAGTGATCACTTAACTCAAACCCTGTGCTCCCCCCCCTCCTCCTCTCTTTGCTGCTGCACCCGGCCAGTGTGCATGGGGCCTGCCGCCAGGCTCGTGCGTGCAAAAATATGCCGTGCCCCCGCCCTGGCTCCAGCACGCGCAGCCCGCCGGCGCGGCCCGGCGCCCGGCCGAGCCGCGCGCGCCAGTCGCGCGGCGCCGGCGGCGCAGGGGGGTGGCACGCGCAGGCAACCGCCTCGAAGTGCGGCAGGGGCGCGCCGACAAAGCTCACGGCGCGCATGCAGGCCGCGAGCGCGCCCTCCAGGCTGTCCATGCCCTCGCCCACCTCGCCCGGGATCCCGCGCGCGGTGAAGAAGACGACCGGCATGTGGCTGCGCACGTGCGCCGGCGCGCCCGGCGGCGGCCCCACCTGCGGCACAGCGCGCGCGCTCGGCGCGTGCGGCCGCGCATGCCAGGCGCGCCAGTCCGGCGCGGCGCCGCAGCCCGGCCGGCGAGGCGGTGCGCGGCGCTCTGACGCGAATGCACAGCAAGCACGAGCGCGCATGCTGCTCGCGCGGGAGCCCGAGTCCCCGGGTCTTGAATGGCGGTGGCCGGCATACGCAAGCGCGGATAGCAGATGGGGGGCCTGACGGCGCTGAGCGAGACACTGCCGATGCGCCGCGCCAGCCGCCCGCCCCTACGCAAGGCTCCCCGCAGGCGCTCGCACAGGGGCGGCTCCGCGCCGCGGCGCACCTCGCGCGGCACGGCCCGCCGGCGCACGATGCGTGCCGGCCACCAGTCGTGGCCCTCCACCTTGGCCCACACGACGCGCCCGGGGCGGAACTGCGTGCGCGGCGCGGGCGGCGCCGCGCCCTCGCCCTCCGCCTCGTCGCCCTCCATGTCCTCATCCTGTGCGCGCGCACCGGCGTGAGCATGCTCTGCGCAACCTGGCAACTGACCATCGGCGCTGCGCCAGGGCTGCTGTGCAGCCCCAGTGCGGCGCTGGAGGGCCTCAAAGTGCCAGCATCTGTGAGCGTAAGGGGTCAGGGCACAGGCAGGGCACAGAGCGACGCACCAGGGCCTCCAGGCGCCAGCTCCTGTCAACACAAGCACCCTGGATGCATGCCAGAAAAGGCAGCACGTGGAGGGCTGCCCGCCCACCGTGGCCGCCCAGCGCACCAGGGCGTCCTCCTCGTCGGCAAAGTCGCCCATGCCCATGCCCAGCAGCGCCTCGGCGGCCTCGCTCAGCCCGCGCCCGATGCGCCCGCGCCCGCGCCCCGGCCCCTGCCGCGCCGGGCGCGCCGGCGGTGCGCCGCCGCGCCCGCCGCGCCGCCCGTTGCCCAGGCCGCCGCTGCTGCCCGGGCGGCCCGCGCCAGCGGCGGCCGGCACGCCGGCGCCGCCGACGCCGCGCTGCGCGCCGGCTGCGCGCCCGGCCGCGCGGCCGCGCGCGCTGCGCGCCCCTGCGGCCGCCGCCGCCGCCGCAGCCGTGCCGCCGGCCTGGTCGCCGCCCAGCGCGCCGCTGCCGGTGCTGCCATCGGGCTCGACGCTGCCGCGCTTGCTGCGGCCAGCGCGGCCGCGCGCGCGCGCAGCGGCGGCGGCGGCGGCGGCCGCCGCCGCGGCTGCCGCCGCCGGCGCCGGGCGGCCGGGGGCGGCGCCCTGCGGGCGCGTCGCGCGGCCCGGCGCGGCGCGCGCAGCCGCGCCGCGCGCGGCGCGGCGGCCGCTGGACTCGTAGTCGCCGTCCTCGCCCTCCTCCTCGCCCAGCTCCTCACCCAGCTCCTCCGCGCCCGCCTCGCTCACGCTGGCGCGCAGGGGGCAGGCGTTGGCCCAGCGGGCGCACGGCGCCCTGTGAGCGTGCCGCCTTGGCGAGGCCAGGGTGACCCCGGTCTACCAAGCTCCCTCTGCCAGCACGTGACTAACCGAACATGGCAGCGCCTGTGACAGGCTCACCTCTGGAGGTACCATCTAACGCGCGACCAGATGTATGTTCTAATAGCCGACCCTGAGCCACTGGTTCAGCCAGTCTCGGCCAAACCTGCCTGGTACGCTTGTGCACCCAATGAGGCAGAGCGGTGTTTGTGAGACAGCAAGCGGAGCGCACTTATCGTCGCCGACGCCGAAGTCCTCCACCTCCGCCTCCTCGCCCTCGACCTCCTCAGGAACAGCCTGCACCAGGACGCAGAAAGTCTGCATGGAGCCTGCATCCTGTTAGGCGCTGAGAGGCAGACAGCGGCGTCTTGCACACAGCGCCTACATGCAAATGCTGTACCAAAACACAGCACCAGACGAAGGCCGCTCAGCGCGGTGGGTCGCCCGGCGCGCGCCTGCACGCCTTGCGCAGCCAGGATGTTGTCGATTTCCTCATCCGTCAACTCTTGCGGCACGGTGCATGAGGCATGCGCCTTGTCCCAGATGTTGTGCGTGCAGCTCCAGTCGTCTGGGATGTCCTCATCCCGCAGCGTGAACGGCACCTGCGGCGGCACCTAACGGTCAGCTGCGATCCAGGTTGGCACGCCGACGGCAACGCTGCTTTATATCAACCCTCAGCGCGCCAAACAGGCGGCACTGCGCAGCAGCGCAGGAACGTGGCTGTCCTGGGGCGGATGCGCGCCTTTCGCCACAGGCTGCAGTTTGCGCACTGTACCCACTTTTGCGGCGCCTCCTTCTCCTGCCGCCCCCCCGCACGCGTGTACGGCTTCTCCAGCCGCCCGGGCTGAAAGCCGTCCTCGTCACCGTACTCCACATCATACGCGCCCTCATCGACGCCGGCGCGCCCGAGCGGGCCGGCCTCCGCATCCTGCCGTGCCCGCACGGCCACCGCGCTGCGCGCGCACGCCGCGCCGCTGCTCGCGAATGTGCCAGACCCTCTTGGCCAGTTGGATTACGCGCCCCCCCGCGCAAAGTTTGCTTTGCACGCAGGTTGTTTGACCGCAGCTGACAGGGAACACGCAGACGCGCCGCAGGACGCCATGCACGCCGGCGGCCAGTATCTCGTGCCAGGACTTTTGCCACAATTTGAGCGCGGCCGCAAGTGGGGCCAGCACAGCAGCTGAGCGCGCCAGTAAAAACCATAACTGTGTCCGATCTGTTTGCCAACTGCCGCCGCACGGCGGGCCGCGCACCCATCCATCAGCGCAACAGCGCCGCCAGCTAGGCGGGTGTGTCACCGCCGCTGCATGAGGGCACCTGCAGTGTCTCCTTGTTCTGCGTCCTCGCAGCGGTCAGCCATGGCATCCTGGAGGTCCTGCGACTCCACAACGGTTTAGCTATCGCTGAAGGGTCTTCGAGGTTATGCCGCCTGCTTGAAAAGTGCAGACACAGACTGCGAGCGCCGGCGCACCTGGCAGACAGCAGGCTGGGTAGTCCGCGCGTGCGGTGCTCGTGCTCCCTCTGTCCAGGCGCCCCGCGCAGGGACCAGTCGCCGTGCAGAGATGGGGGCCGCCCCGGCCGAGCAGGCGCTGCGCACGTTCCAGCTGGTGGTCGCCGCGACGCGCAAGATGGGGATCGGCAAGGCCGGCACGATGCCCTGGAAGCTGCCCGGCGACGTGGCCTACTTCAAGGCGCTCACGAGCCGGACGGCGGACGCGGCCAAGGTCAACGCGGTCGTGATGGGGCGCAAGACATGGGAGTCCATCCCGGCGCGCTTCCGGCCGCTGCGCGGCCGCGTCAACGTCGTGCTCAGCCGCGGCGGCGACCGATCGGGCGGCGCGGGCGCCGAGGCCTGCTCCGCCAGGTCCAACGGCGGCGCCGCGCCTGCCCTGGACTTCCAGGCGCGCTCGCCGGGCATCTGTAGCGCATGCTGTTTGCAGCAATCAGGCATGCCTGGCATGCCTGGCGTGCCTGGCGTGCACGACGTGCAAGGTCTGGTGCACGGGGCCTCGGCTGCCTGGCTTGACACCGCAGTGGCGGCATACGATACATCACCATGCTTCACCGCCTGGTGCTCGTGCAGCTATGCCGCACCACCTTGGCAGGCCGCCCTTGCAAGGCCCGCAGTCTGGGGCGCGCTGGTGCGCGCATGGGTGCCACGCGCGCGCAGACGCTGAGCCTGCCAACCCCGCGCCCGTGTCGTCACAGCCTTTACAAGCCGAGCGGTGTGCAGGGCGCAGGCTGAGCCTGCCAAAACCGTGCCCATGTGGTCAATGCCTTTACAAGTCCAAGCGGGGTGCAGGGCGCGGAGGTGAGCGGGAGCCTGGAGGAGGCGCTGCGGCTGCTGGCGGGCCCGGCGCTTGCGGGCCGCGTGGAGCGCGTGTTTGTCATCGGCGGCGGCCAGGTCTACGCAGAGGCGCTCGGCTCCCCGCTCTGCACAGCCGTCCACCTCACGCAGGCGCGCAGCCGCTGCGCGCAAGCCGGCGCGCGATCACACGCCCTGAAGCTTCTCCGGTGCACGAGCGCTCCGCGGCGCCCTGATGCCAGCCGCGAGCGCAATGGGGCTGCATGCCCTGGTTGCCACGTCCGCACCCTGGGTGCAAAACCAGCTCGTCAACGGTCGTCAAGCAAGCAGCGTCCATGGGCATGGATGCGCGCCTCGAATACACAAGCGAGTCGTGACGCTGTGTGTGCGCAAGGCGCCGCACGCGCCTGTGCAAGACGCGCCAGGGTTTGCACACTGTTTGGAGCGTGACGAGCGCGCGGCTGCACGCAGATCGAGGCCGAGTACGATTGCGACACCTTCTTCCCGCAGCTGGACCCCGCGACCTGGCGCCTGTGGAGCGCTGCGCCGCCACGGTGCTCACCCCGCTCGGCAGGACACGGCGGGCTTGCGCCGCCTGCAAGGGGGCGGGCGCGCAGCGGCCTGCCGCACAGCGTGTCGACGCCGCGCCCGCCTGCGGCAACATGGGCACGGGCGACCACACGTTGCTAGGCAGCAGGCTGGCCCCAAGTGCCGCAGGCAGCGCATGCCGCGCTCGCGCAGCATGCCAAAGGGGGTCTGCGCGCGCGGCAGGTGCGACAACGGCGACCGGTACGCCATCCTGTGCTATCTGCGCGGCGACGCTGCGGTCGACCTGCCGCCCGCGCTGGCCGCCCAGCACGAGGAGCGCCAGGTGTGCGCCCGCCCGGCCGCTCGCGTTCGGCCTCCTGCGCGCTGCTCCTCGCGCTTGCGCGTGGGAAGGGGCTGTGGCGGCGGCGTGCTGTGTGGGCGTGCGCCCCACCCTGCTCAGTGAGCCGGCTTGCCGCGTTGCCAGGCTGTCTGAAAGCATGCCGCGGCAACTCATGCGGAGCAGCTTGGCTGCCGCTGCAAGAGTAGCCTGGATACCACACCGCCCAGCTGTGCAAGTCAAGGAGAGGTTGCTGCAGGCGCAGGCGATGAGCGTTTCATGAGCGCCTTACACTCACCATTTTCCTTTGCCAGTTTCCAGCACGCCCCGCGCCGGGGCACCATTGACTGCACCGGCCAGGGGCAGGTCTCGACCTGACACCCGCCCCGCCCAGCCGCACAGTACCTGACGCTGGTCGCCGACGTGATGGCGACCGGCGCGCGCCGCGAGGACCGCACCGGCACCGGCACGCTCGCCGTGTTTGGGCCGCAGCTGCGCTTCAACCTGCGCCACAGCTTCCCGCTGCTCACCACCAAGCGCGTGTTCTGGCGCGGTGCGGCCCGCAGAGCCGGGCTGGGCAGTTTGAACGCTTGTCATCCTCTCTTGATGTCAGCAGGTCTGCAGACAGACGTAAACTCTGTAGGGCCCACAGGCAGGCTTGGCTTGGGCCGCCGCCATGAGTATGTCCAAAAACGCAATCGCCCTTGCGGTCAACATGCAAGTGCACCTGTGTGAGGCCGGCCCGCTGCAAAGCCTGCGCAGCGGTGGCGCGCCACGCTGGCGCCCGGGCCCCAGCGCGCATGCGGCACTCCGGGCGTGCCGTGCCGCAGGCGTGGTGGAGGAGCTGCTGTGGTTCATCAGCGGCAGCACGGACGCGGGCGCGCTGAAGCGCAAGGGCGTGGGCATCTGGGACGGCAACGCCTCGCGCGCCTACCTGGACAGCGTCGGCCTGCGCCACCGGTGCGCGCCGCGCCCGGCCACTCGGGAGCTGCCCCGCGCTGAACGTGCTCCCCTTCAGCGGGGGCGCTCCGCAGGGCGCGCCGCAGTGAGCATTTGTAACTTCTATCCAACATGAAACAAATAACAGTTGTGCGAGAGAGCGCGAGGTAGCGCACCGCAGGGCGCGCCCCGCATTGTTCATGCTTAAATAAAAAAAGGGACCGCGCTCTCCTGAGCGCACCGCAGCGCGCGCCGCGCGCAGGGAGGAGGGCGACCTGGGCCCGGTGTACGGCTTCCAGTGGCGCCACTTCGGCGCGGCGTACACCGACATGCACGCCAACTACTCGGGCCGGGGCGTGGACCAGCTGGCGGGCCTGATCGACCGCATTCGGACCAATCCGGCCGACCGGCGCCTGGTGCTGTCGGCGTGGAACCCAGCCGCACTGCCAGAGATGGCGCTGCCACCCTGCCACATGTTCTGCCAGGCGCGCCAACCGACCCTATCCCTTACCCCAACCCTAATCCTATATGCTCCAGCCCGGCCGACTGCCGCCTGGTGCTGTGTCGGGTCGGCGCCCGCGTGGAGCCTGGCTGCGCTGCTGGAGATGGCGCTGCCGCCCTGCCACATGTTCTGCCAGGCGCGCGCCGCCGGCCGCCGGCACCCGCTGCGCGCCGCCCCCAGCGCGCGTGGAGCCCGGCGGTGCTGCTCAGGCTCAGATCGTTCACATCAGATGAAAACAGGTCCAGAGTATTTCCCCATGTTGCCCGCGCCCCGTGCGCTAGCATGCGTGCAACTCGTAGGGGCACACGCGCTGCCGGCGCCCTGCTCGCCCTGAGCACGCCCATCACCGGCGAAGACCGAGCCAAGCTCTGCGCGCGCAGTTCTTCGTGGCGCACGGCGAGCTAAGCTGCCAGATGTACCAGCGCTCATGCGACCTGGGCCTCGGCGTGCCGTTCAACATCGCGTCGTATGCGCTGCTCACGCGCATGGTCGCGCAGGCGCGCTGCTCGCCAGGCCTGCCGCAGCCCTCGTGGGCCCTCCCTGGCGGCGGCCCCAGCAAGTTACACTCTGTGAGGACTGCCAGTTCCTGGAGCATCGCTTTCCGACTTGTCAGGGTGCGCGCGCTGGCGAAAGGCATCGGTCTGTGCCCCAGCCCATACCGACATGGCCACATTGCACGGCTTCTGCTGCCCCACCGTGGCGGCCAGCGCCCCAGGCGGCCGGATACGGATAGGGTAGCGCCCCGGCCGGCCGGCCTGCAGGCCGGGCAGCGGCGCCCGCGCGGCTGAGCGTGCGCGCCGCCGGGGGCAGGTGTGCGGCCTGCGCGCGGGCGAGCTGATCATCTGCATGGGCGACGCGCACGTGTACTGCAGCCACGTGGCGCCGCTGCAGGAGCAGCTGCGCAACGAGCCGCGGCCCTTCCCGGCGCGCCCCCCGCCTCCACTTCTTACTGCAACACCCGCTCGGCCTGCGGCTGGGCACGTGCGGGCCGTGAGGCGTCCAGCGCCGCCGGCAGCGTCGGCCCCTGCGTCGTGCGTGTCCGCTCGGGCTTCTGTGTGCCTGGAAGGCCGCGCGCGGAGGCGCCTCGTCCGTGTCCCAGCGCCTGCTGTGTGACCGGCTTGTCTGCTGGCCCCTGCGGTTGTCCTGGTGCAAGCAAGGCCGCTGAGAGGCGGCGCGCGCGCAGACGCTCAGCATAAACGCGGAGAGGACGGACATTGACGGCTTCTGCTACGAGGACTTTGAGCTGGTCGGCTACCAGCCGCACAGGAAGATTGCCATGGAGCTTGCTGTTTGAGTGCACTCTGCCCTGCTTGCTGTACATGTACATTGTGTAACAGTGGTTCTGCGACATGTGCATGTCATGGGTCTGTGACCTGTACATGCCATGTGGCCCTCCGCACAGTCACAAAGCAAGCGCCACGCAGTGGCCCAGACGCGGGGCTCACTTCCGCCAGCGGCTGTGATTACATACACGTCATAAACGAATCCACACACTCACACACTGCTTGTCAACCTGCTGCTCCCCTGCCTACAAAACAGAACGGCACGACTTGCATGCAACGTATCTGCAGTTAACCTGCTGGCACCGGACAGCTGCCGCTCTAACGGCACCAACTTGTCTTGCGGTAGTCATAGCATGTATGTGCATGTCAAACGTGCAACTGAGCCACACAGCCTGTGCTACAACAGCAGCAGACGTGGGCATGCGGTGGCAGTGCTGTTGTAGGCGGACCAGACCTGGCCTCGAACCAGTGCACTGAACTCCTGACCTGCGTCCGATGCATAGCAGGACCGCGCAGCAATTCCCTGCAAGAGACCAGGACACCTGGCGCGTCAGCGTCCTCGCGGCCGCTCCTCTCTTGCAAGCAGCCCAGACCGGACCTCCTGCGCCACTGTGCCACTCCGCCCAGCGCCTGCTGCCGACGCCAGAAAGCACAAGGCGCCCGGACCAAAAGGCGCGCATGCCAGCCTGGGGGACCCCACCCCTTGCCGACGCCGCAGTCCTTACTTGCCCCACATGCCCTTCTCCTCGCCAAAGGCAACCGACTGCGTGCGGCCCGCGGCGCCCAGCCCCTCATCGGCCAGCTCCTCCTGCGCTGCCTCGTTCGCCTCGTTCGCAGACGCCTCCTTCGCCTCCGGCGCGTCCCCATCCGCGGCAGCCTCCTCCGCGACCCCGCCCTCCGCCGCCGCCACGGCCGCGGGTGCGACCGGCAGCGGCGCCGCCGTCAGCGCGGCGCCCTCGGCCGCCGCGCCCTCCCCGACGCCGGGCGCGGGCGCGGGCTCCTCGGCTGCACCGGCGCCGGCGCCGGCCGCGGGCGCCGCCGCGGGCGCAAGCCCCAGCACGCCATCCAGGCTGGTCATGATGTGCTGCGGGCCGTAGGCGATGGACGGCGCGCCGGCCGCGGCATCAACGCCCATCGCCGCAAACGCGGCGTCCGCCTGCGTCACCGCGCCCGCTGCAACGGCGCGCGCGGCCGCCACGCCCGGCGGCGCCGAGGCGGCGGCGCCCGACTCCGGGTTGGCGCCATGGTGCGCGGCCTCAGCAGCACCGGCGCCGACGCCGGCGCCGGCGCCAGCGGCCGCGCCGGAGTGGCGGTGCGGGTTCTTGATGTTGTCGTACTTCTTGTGCTTGTGCTTGTGGCCGGAGCCGGGGCCGACATGCTTCTTGCCGCCGGGCAGCTGCTCACGCGCCGCGGCCGCCAGGTGCTCCGGGAGCATCTCGGCCGTCTCGGTTGCGCGGCCCTTGTCCGCGGGCGTGGCGTGCGGGTCTGCTGGCGCGCCCTGCACCGCCGCCGCCGCAGGGTCGGCGGCCGGCGCGTCGGCGCTCCTCGAACCTGGGCCGCCCGGACGCAATCAGCTTGCGTGCTCTGCCGACCATGCTTGATGTGAAGTCATAGGTCAAGAGCAGAAGTACAGCCACGCTGCGAGCGGCGTGCAAGCGCTGCGTCGGCAAGCGCGCACACCCACCCATGCAGGCAGTATGCTGAAGCACAGGCCGAACCCTGGCGCCGGCTAACACAGAGCAGGGTAGCCTGGAGCAGCGGCGCGCACCGGCGGCAGCCTTACGGTTGCCGAGGGTGGGTGCGGGCGGCAGGCGCGCCCTGAGGTCCGCCAGCTGCGCGCTCAGCTGGCCGCTGCTGGACGCGTGGCCGCCGCCGAACAGCGCCAGCACGAGCACCACCACGGCGGTGCCGCCGACCAGCGCGAGCCAGGTGCGCACGCCCATGCCGCACCAGCGGCGCGGCGGCGCGGCCGAGTGCTCCGCGGCTGCCAGGCCGGCCGTGGGCTTGCCGGGCGGCGGGGCCGTCTGCGCGCGCGGCCGCTGCGGTCAGGGGCGGGCCCTCGGTGCGCACAGAAAGCGGTGTTGCGCCCAGTCAAGGCAACGTGTGCCTTCCAGGCTCGCCCTGTGCGCGAGTGCAGAGCTGATGCAGCGCTCTGCTGCGGGTCCAAAGTGCAATGCTGTGCGGGTGGTCTGAACGATCGGCCAGTGCTCAGGCTCAGAAGCGGCCTGCGCTGCACGCGCAGCTGGCAGCAGCAGTGTGCAATTTTCACTATAAGTCCAGGGGAGGGCCTCCCTCAGCACGCCCAAAGTGTGAGCAGCTGCGGATCAAGCGTGAAGTGGGGCTCGGTGCGTGCTCCACCAACCGTGGCGAGCCGCCCTTTCAGGCTTGTCACAGTGTACTTGTGGCTTCACATTCTCCAGTTTGCCTGGCTTGTGCAAGGGCCAGCGCGCAAGGCATTGGTTCTGGCGCCGCAAACCCGCGCCCCACCTTCACGCGCAGCAGGCGCTGGCTCTCCGGCTGCTCCTCCATCTTCTTCAGCTCCTGGTCGATGAGGTTGCTCAGCTCAGACGCCATTGCGTCTGCCGTGCACCGCTCAGATACTCTGACACGGCGAAGGAAACCTGGCTAGTGCAGCATTGCGGCTGTGCTGCTCCTCCACAGGTGCAGAGCGCGCAGGCTCAGGCAGGCTGGCCCACTCTGTAGTAGTAGCTGCTTCCCTGGGAAAATTCCTACAATAATCAAAGTGCACTCCGAAAGCGTCGTCGCTGATCGGACACTGAAGCAGAGATGCCCTTTTCACACTTTCTTTTTTGCATCGCAGGAGACGAGTGTATCAAGCACTCTGGGTCTAGGGTTACAGCCTGTAGGTAGTTTAGTAAACTGATTCCCTGGCCGATGCTTGCTAGTCGCGGCGAGCGCCCCTGTGCAGCTTCTTGTGGTGGCAAATCATGGGTCAGTACTGTAGATCCCCTATCTGTCTCAAGAGAGGGCAGCCAACAGCCGTGCATCAGCAAGCTTTGGCTGTTGGCCTGTGCTGTCCTAAGGGCTAGTGCCGCAGCAAAATGTGTTGGCTGCCCTCTCTGACAACCGCCACATGCACTCATGTATGTACATAAAAGAGATGTAAGAGCTGGTGTGTACGTCTATGTATGTAAACTGAATGAGATGCTCGACTCGGCCAGGGACTCCACTGGGCATCCACAGCCATCTCTTTAAATGTGTTTAAATAGTTTAGATGCTCCAGCGCGCCCCGCAGCGTCCGTCATGCTGGTACTTGGGACATACTACGCCCTGCGACAGCAGGCAACACCACGCCACATCCTGCTAGCGCACACCTTCGGCCGTCCGCTCGGAGCCCTGCCGGTACCGCTCCCTCCTGCCTTGATCCACAATGATAAAACACCCGCAGGGCCTGACACAAGCTCGGGGACGGGAGCCAAGAAGGGATGAGCGCTTGCACCACGCCGCGCCGACTTGACCGGATGAATGAAATGCAACAGCCGGGCGGTGCCCTGGCAAACAAGTGCTGCGACTACTCACAAAATCCACGCCCACTTGCGGGCGCCCGGCAGGGCACTGCCGGCCGCACAGCCAAGAGAGGGGCGCGGCAGAAACTAGGGGCCAGCCCCAACCGGTGATGCAACTGCGTGCCGCACGCAACTGCGCGCCACATGCTGGGTGCTCGAGTCTGCGTGCCGCACGCAACTGCGCGCCACACGCTGGGTGCTCGAGAGGGCGGCGGGAGGGCACGGAACACTGTGCAGCACGGAAGACAGGTGAGGCTCGAAAGAAAAGATAGACACAACCCCCCGGCTTTCCCCCCGCGCGCGCGCCGCTGTGTCAGGCCCGCTCTCGCTGGCGGCGGCTGCCAGGCGCATGCCAGCATGCGCCCCCGGCCCCTCGGGGCCACTGACCGGCCAACAGTGCCTCACGCCGGGCCGGCGATTGGCCTCAACGGGCCCCAACTCTCCCGCTGCAACGGCCGCGCGCGCTGCTTGGCGAGCGCCACCCTGTGCCCGCCCCGCACCGACCCCCGCCTTCCAACCCGCAGCATTGTGCCCCAAAGCTGCTTGCGCACCGCTGTGGCAGACGCGACAGCGGCGCCCGGGCCGGCGGGCACGCGCAACAAGCGCTGCGGCCCCCGCCGGGGGGATCCACACAGGTCTCCTTGAAGACCTATCGCCGGACCACGCACCGCCGCGCATGCGCGACCAAACCACGCCACAGGCGCCGCCTCGGCCCCGGCGCAGCCGCCGCGCCAGGCGCGGCCCGTCGGCGAGACGCGCGCGGCTCGACACGGGCGGTCAGAGCGACGCGGCGGGCGCCAGCTCCATCAGCGCGGCCTCCGAGCCGGTGGAGCCGCCAGACGACGTGCGCTCCGCGCCGCTGCCGCCGGCGGCGCCGTCTGCGCCGCCCGCGTCCGCGGCCGCGCGTACGACCACCACCACCACGCTCACGTCGTCCTTGGTGCGCTGGCGCTGCGCGTGCGCGACCAGCTCGGCGGCGGCCGCCGCCGCCGAGCCGCCCGCGTCCGCATACGCCGCCCACGCCACCTGCGCGCCGCGCCACGCGTTCGTTCAGCCGCGCG
>JAABUY010004122.1_pt1 | contig 15472 bp, 21 predicted proteins | sample 5560271 | NCBI WGS metagenome assembly JAABUY01 (sample SAMN10711886, study PRJNA513374) | rock metagenome | isolation source: Antarctica rocks | place: Antarctica: Victoria Land, University Valley
TATGGAGGGGGATGGATGATGTAACCTTCTCCGCCTTGCTCGCCATTGGCATCGAAGCCGCGGCCTGGAATTACTGCGTTTCTTCGACGACTCTACCACCCAGCTCCTCAAGGCGGCTGCTTGCTTCTCGGGGACAATGTCCCTGCATGCGCTTGTCTGTGAATTCTCCTTACCGCGTTCCCAGACACGTCTCACAACGGTCTCAGAAGCTCAGCACAGGTGCAGGAACAACGGACGTCCCCGTGTAGCAAGCCACCGATGAAAATCAAGCGCGATGTGCCCGTCGTGACCGCGACGAATAGATACCGACTCGGGTCCGTTGTGGTTCCTTCAACTCAAAGAGTGATTGCTCAACTTGACGTTCGACGAAAAAAAAAAACCCTCGCGTCCCTTGAGCAGCCCATGACACACACGTCACGTCCCCCTCCCCACCCGCACTCTTCCCCCTCTCTCCACCCTCGATCTCGGTACCATGTCTCGCGCTACCTACAGCCCCTCGGAATCGCTTATGATCCCACCGTCGCCCTTCCGAGCCATCATTCTCAAGTGGAACAGGGAGCAAGCGGTTTCACTTGGCCAAATCCCGGGATTCACCGTCTTCACAGGCACAGACGTAACGGAGCTTAAATCCGGACCGATACAGGGAGGTACGGACTTGGATGAATTGTCCTTTCGTACGTACTATTGTGTTCATATCATTCACTACGCTGACTTGATCATGGGTGAGAAGTCTTCGTCATGAGCGAGCGTGCAAGTTTGGGTATCGGTCTGGAGGTGGAGAGGGAGAGGGAGAGGGAGAGGGAGAGGGAGAGATCGAAGCGCGTTGGCTGGGGTGGAGAGCTAGTGAAGGGAGCTATGGATGCTGGAGTCTTCGGAGCTGCTCTGGGACTGTGTGTCTTCTTCAACACACCTGAGCTGAGCTGATATGACGACAGGACTGCCTATCGACTGCTGGTCACCAGTACCGATTCTTCCAAGCCGGCCCTCGTCGTTTTCGACTATGATCCAAACCCTAGCACGATTCGACCACTCTCAGCGGAGTTTCCCCCTCCACCGGCATACGAGGAGCTAGCCAAGGCATTCACGACATCTCACACCGGAGACTCCGACAAAAGGGAGGAAGTAGATGACGTGAGAAGCTTCCTATTTATACGAGCTGAGCTTATGAGACTGGTTGTAGCCTGAGCTGGTGACGCCCTCCGAATCGCGAGCGTCCACACAACGGAGCCTACACATCAAATCCTCACAATCCAGCTCCTCTGGTTTGGCGCACCTCGCTCGACATTCTCCGCTCAAAATCCATCGTCGACATCGCTCCAAGCCTCGGATATCACACATCCCCTCGAGCTCAATACCGACCTTCGGGTTTCACGACCCAAACTTACCACCTTCACCACCACACACTGTTGACCTTCCCCCGACACCATCGCCGCGAGCTGCAGAGAGCGATGATGAGGATGGTTTGGGCGAAGATGTGATGGAGAAACGACTGGACTCGATGACGGCGAGGTTGCGGGAGTTGATACTGGAGGGCCAGAGAGCGTTGAGTGCGGAGAGTCCGGTGGTTAGTGAGGAAGGGTGGATGGATGCTGCAGATCCTCGCGATGACAGGTGGAGGAGGGGACATCCGAAGGCGGTTCCAGTGACGGCGAGGTCAGCAGGGAGGGTGAGAGGGTCAAGAAGGACGATAAGCCAGGGTGGACCGACGCTGGTTTGTGGGACTTAGTAGATCGTTAGACATGTGTCGCTCTCGTTTGTTGTTGACGGAGACGGAATGTCGTCGTATGACATTGATGACCCTGTTGTCAGATCGGCTTCATGACAAACATAGAATACATCGTGAAGCTCTCGGTCCGGAGACGCCTCATCATCTCTAGGTAGACCGAGGCTGGAGACGATGCTGCGCTCATAGATCTGCACCGACCATCAGCGAGTCCTGTGGGCACTACACCTCGAGAGACGCTCTACCACGGCCGCCCCGACTCACAGTAATCCGGCTTCTTCACATTCACCCCATGCTCACTCAACGCCAAACTCAGGTCATCCATGGTCAATACCACCCTGTTACGATCCTACACTTCATGAGCTCCGTGTCGCGACCGAATGGATATCATCAGGATATGCTCCTGGGTGGGACGGAGCTCACCACGCCCGCTGCCGGTCGACCCCGCCCGACAGCAGTCCCGTTGATTCGGAGTTTGGCGAAGTGGTAGGCGTCGCGGGAGAGGTCGGAGATGAATTTCTGGGCGGATAGGGAGAGGAGTCGTTTCCTGCGAGGAACCGCACGGTCAGCTTTCAACCCTGACCATCGGTTGGCTCGACGGCCAACAGAGAATCGACAGGAAGTAAGCTTACAATCGGGGATCTGAGCACTCAAAGCCTGCTCTTTCGAGGTAATACTCCGTCACCTCCTCGGGTATCTAACGCAGTTCGTCAGCCTTGAATGTCACTAAGAAAGCTTGGAAAGAGCTTCGCTAGTCTCCCGACGACTGACAACAGGTTTATACCCATCCAGCATGACCAGAAACTCCGCCAGACTCCTATCCCGCCTCGCCAACTCTTCCTCGCGCTTAGCCGTGAATAGCAGCGACATGTCTGCTGTACCATCGCCGTTGGTTCGAGGGGTGGTCTCGCCGTTCATGGGGATGTCGTCGTTGGAGGTGGTATAGGTGTTGCGAGGTGGGGAGGATGGGCCGGCTTGAGCGTTGGTGTTGGTGGTGCTGTTGCTCGTACCGTTTGGTGGTATGAGAGCTGGAGAGGAGCCGGCTAGGGTGGATGAGGGGTCTGGCATGGTGCGCCAGAAGGAAATTTGAGACAAGAGGATTTGACTTAGGACATGGACTTGGACAACTGGAGACCGGGACTCTAAACAAGCGTGGGAGACTTGAGACTTATACCTCGCTGATCTACGTGTATTGCGTAATCTGGCGCCTCGGATTCGACCTCTTCACAAGCTGAACCCTGCACGTTCATCCCCTATCTCTCACCTCATCTTAGCTCCATGTGAGCTCCGCTCGACTTATATTTGGTCGTATCATGTCTCTTACCCCACCGATCATCGACTCTCAGCCCTCACTAGAAGGAGGTGGAGGTCTCAACGGGACGCCTTCACCCTCATCAGGCACCGCCTCCAACGTCCTCGGTCTCGCTCTACCTCCCTCCTTGACGTCAAGTCCAACTCCCTCCGTACTCACCACATACCCTCAGCTCGGTCACTACATCTTCAATCTACTTGCTTCCGTCCAGACGAGTCCCCATCGCTTGGCATATCATCATCCCCTGAGCGTGTCTAGCTCGAGCGACGATGAGGAGCGGGACGTGAGCGAGGCGGATCTGGAGCAGAAGACGGCTCGCAAGAATGGAAATGGGCCGAGGGATGGGTTAGATAGGGATGGACTGGTGAGGAGGATCGTCGAGATGCTCGATAATGAGGAGGAAGAGGAGGTTAAGGAGGTGCTCAAACCGCATATGGGGGATCTGGGCAAGGTCAGTTGAGATCGGTCTCTTTAGTAGTGGAGCTGATAGAGACTACAGGATGACGTGCTCATGGAGCAGGTATGCCTGGATTGTATGCATCGTAGAAGAGGTTGGTCGTAGGCAAAGAACAGGGAGCTGCGGAGCTGACCCTGTGCAGACGACATCGAGCAAGTCCCCTTTGCGCCCCATCTGACTCCGGCTTCACGGGCTCGCAGCTCTCCCTCGGTCATCGCTGCTCCTCTGCGTCCGTATACACCAACTCGAATGCCTTCGTTTCGCGCTCGTACCCCGCTGGGACGACCACAGTCACCCTCTCTATCCGGCACGCAGACCCCAACTCTTTCGCATGGATCTTCCGGCTTGACGAACTCATCACTCGACGCGCTTCCTCCACACGGCTCACCGCTTGCATCCCCCCGGATGCTCAACGCGAAAGCAGCGACGTTCAATCCGTCCCCACGAGCTGCATCTGCTACTCTTTCATCTGCTCTGCCAACCTTCCCCCCAAGCGATCCATGGCGAGACCTCCCGATTGATCCACCAAGATCAGCATCGCCATTCGGTCCGGTCGGTCCGCTAATGGCGAAAACCAGCTCGAACCTCGCGATTGCCGCTCCATTGTTCAGCGATCGAACCAGTCCCTTCCATTCACCCCTCGGTACCCCTCTTCGCGGGACAATCAAGATACCCGATGTCTTCGCCTCGCCAGGCCTCTCAGCACCAAGGATGGGGAGCCGCAATGTCGTTCCGGACGACGATGATGATGATGAGTTCTCACCATTCGGCTCCGGCTTGCCCAAGCTGCACCATCATGACCAGAACGGCCTCAATACCGATGCCAAGGCGTTCGAGCCTTTCGGCACACCGTCCATAGACAGTCAATTCGGGTCACCCCCTACCCTATCGTCAAGCATGCCCCATTCCGATTCCTCTCGGTCTTACAATTTCCACGGTTCTGGCGATTCGGTCACAGCGCAGGACCTCGCTGCGGAGGATGCTCTCGATACAGGAGCAGGCATGACGCCTCTCGACGTCCTTTGTTCCGTCTTCACATCCATCCCTCGCTCCGAGCTCGAAGACGCGCTTCACCGATCGGGCTACGACTTTGAAGGTGCCATGGCTCTCCTTGTCTCTCAGCACACCCTTCCACGTTCGGGCTCGTCGACCCCACAACGCACCGCTTCACCTCGTCCGCTCCTCGGAATGGGAGGACGAGGAGCTCTGCCAATCAATCATACTGGTCCGAGGGATGGGTACTTCCAGCAGGGTGGTCGAAGCTATGGCGGTGGGAACATCAGTCCGGGATTTGGCGGGACGCTGAGTCCCGGTGGGCCGGGTACGAGGATGTGTAGGTATTACCTCGCAGGGGAGTGCAGGCGGTCGGACTGCCGCTTCAGGTTGGTTGAGTATGGTTTACCAGTCGGAAAAGCTGATTCGCTCGCAGTCACGACCTGGATCGAGCTTTGTGTCGCTTCTGGCTGAGAGGCCATTGCGTAAAGGGCCCAAACTGCGAGTAGGTAGCTGGTATTCTTTCTTCGCATACAGTCTGATCCTAGCCAGGTTCTTGCATCATTTCCCTCAAAACGTCGATCCCGGCGCTCTCGCCAGCGCGATGTCTCACGTCGAGCTCTCCTCCGATGGGTCCGCGCAATATTCCCCTGGAAGGCTTACTCCCCAGCCTGTTGACGACTTCCCTGATCTTTACGCTGCTCGTCTGGGGAGGCCTTCCCGCTTCGATCCCTCGCGCAACCGCTTCGCCAATGCTGTCAAGCGTGCTGCACCCGCTGCCATCCCCACTGTGCACGTCACAGGTGCCCGCCAGTCATCCGGCATGCATCAGGGTCCACATTCGCCAGAGATGGAATCCCGCACTTCGGCTCTCGTCGTCCCGAGACCATCGCAGCGGATCAAGTTACGTCCGCCGATGCTTCTGCCTACTCTACGGACCGGTTCCAGCGTCAACGAGCAATATATGTCCACGCGTGCGACCTCCATTCGATTGGGTCAGGCCCGGAACGCATGTCTCGCTCGCGCAGCTGACGCCTTCCGGCGTGGAGACGGGGCAGCTGCCAAGCGATTCTCTAGAGAAGGCAAATCATTGAATGAACGGATGCTCAACGAGTCGGCCGATGCGGCGCAGGCTTTGGTCCGGGAACGGCGGCAGGAGGCGCAGAAAGCAGTCCGGGAACGAGATCCTTCATGGAGCGACGATCCTGGCGATCGAGCTCGACGCGGGCGGGAGTGTGCTGAAGGGCTGGGGGTTATCATGGGCGTCACGTCGGCGAGATCGGTACTTGGCGGAGAGCAGCTTTCGGCGGATGAGAGGACGGAGTGTCTTTTGGATTTGCACACGTTGCATGGGAGTGAAGGGGCGGACATCCTCGGGCAGTTCCTAGCAGAGGTACGCCGGATTTCCCCTGTCTGTATGTCGTCCTCATGGATACCCTCAGCTCGAGCGAGAGCATTTCCGGGGTTTAGGTACGTACCGCGCCAAAGAGCAAGGGGGTACTCGCTGACAAAAGTACAGCATACGTGCTAGTCGGCGAAGAGAAGCATGTCGGTTCGCAAGATCCCTCGCGAGGCGCGTCAAAGATCCGACTCGCCGCCTCGATCAAGCAGTCCCTCGCCGAATGGGGATTCCCGTGGAACGAGACGGCGGGCGTGCTCTGCGTTGATGCGTGTCGGTAAGACAAGTTACGAGTAAGTCTCGCCTGTTCAATCAAGATCTGGATGGCGCTGAGGCTGTTCTAGACCTGAATCCCTCTTGGATACTTTCTCAGCTCCGGTTGTAGCGTTCTCACTTTACTGTAGTTTTTCTACCCCGTTGTCCTACTAATCATGATGTCAAGGTTCGTTACGGTCGGCAGCATGTTCGGGGGACTTCCCATTTTACCACGTCTTCTAACGCGGGCTCTCGCTTCTCTAGACTCTCGTGACAAGTCTCAATAAGGAATACGCGAGTGAGAGAAGGACTGATGCCACTCATGAGTTTGGACTAATCAACGCTGCTCATACGAGATTTGTGGGCCAGAATCATTGTCGCTTCAAGCTGCCGTTTATACAAGTCTTTTTCTGCTGAGAGTGTCTTCTTCAGGAAAGAGCCGATAGCTCGCGAGCAGGCCTTTGCTACTGATGCAGTGCTCAAATCCACGGGACGGAGCGCACGGTGACGACCGTGTGGCGCATGGTGATTGCCTTCTGATGGGACTTAGGCGCTGCGGTGCAGGCCCGGGGCAACAGTCGGCGATTTCCGTCATCCGCGGTGCAGTAGTCGTTATAACAAGCTTCCAACAAACATTCAATGCACGACATGGTCCCTCATAATCACAATACGCTTTATCGAACACAGATACAAAATGGAGGAGAGTCAGCCAGATCCATCCACAAAGTTCTTTGCGACCGCCTCAATGGAGTGCGGAAAACTGGCGGTGGGCACCCTTGTACCACGCAGTTTCCGTGGCAAGTCGCTTGAAGTACAAGGTGCAGAGCCTCTTCCTCGTGAAGGCAATAGTCGGCTCTGCACGCTCGTCCTTCAGGGCGTCATCCAGGTCCCGCCATAATATCGCCGAACATCTGTCATGGGATGGGTGGTCAAACAGGGCTGGCAAGGTTGCATACGAGTCAAGGCGAGACTATATAATAGCGGTTAAGGGCAAGATGCGTCTACGAGTTACCTTAAGTACCCAGAGCGAGTCGGCGGCATTTCGACGAATCTCGTTGATTTCGTCGAGTGGCGATTTGTGGTGTGGCGTGGTCCATGACGGTGTCAACATCGCCGAACACCGCCATAACATCGCCGAACACCGCCATAACATCGCCGAACATCGCCGAACATCGCCGAACATCACCGAAGATAGGCCTGGAAGACGGTGTATGAAAAGTGACTTGAGAGTCGGGGAGTACCAGTGATTCGAGATTGAAAAGTCACTATCGTTACCTAGCCTACTCATAGCCTCTGCATTTCTAGCCCACGCTACTCGACCGGCACTTAACTCGGCTACACCCACGCGTGTCCTCGAGTTATTCCAAGTTCGACCACGGTAGTCCAACTTTGCCGAAGCTCAGACGACCGTCGCCGATTCTAGGAGCTGAGCGTCGGACCTATTTGCTGATCGACGTAGCACCGTGATACTTGCGCCGTACAGTCTCCCTGAGGTCAGTCAGATGTCTTGTGGCAAAGAAGTGGAGATATTTGCGGATCGATTCTTGCCTCCTCCACTGTGTCCTATAATCTGAATGGAGGAAGGGAAAGGATTTTCTGATGTCCTGCTGAGTGTAACATATTGGACAGCTCTCAAGCTATTCAAGGGAATGGCTCTCAATCCAAGATTCCTCAAATGTCAACTCTTCCCAGCCCGAGGACCTGGCTGGTGTCAACGGCTTTTTCAAACGTCACTCACGCTTCAGGATCGAGAAACAATATGGTGCCGATTTTCGAGAGCCCTCTCGTCTTCCCGTTGACCTTCATGGTCCTCAAGGAGAAGGAGCTGCCGCTTTGGAAGGAGGACATGTTGTTGTGTGATGACGGTACAGATTATGAAGCAGTGGGGCATAAATCAGTCAGAAATGTAATGAAAGTGTATGAAGAGTGAAATGGGTCTGGAGCTTGCCTTCATGTATCTGGATGACCACAGAAAAGTGAAACAAAAGACCAGGCTGGGTCTTTTTTGGTGGGATGTTCCGGCAGCCTTCTTTATTGTTACAAGTGGGTGGAAAAGCGATGCATGAACTCGACTGATCTAGCCGCAGTCTTATGCATCTCTATACAACGCGTCATCCGTTCTGCTCCATCCCGTGCGGGTACCTGATAGCATCCGCATTGCTACTTTGAGAGCAGCCTATGACTCTCCCGGCGGAATGAGCACTTTGTATGATGTTGGAAGACCTGCTGGAAGCCTCACAAAGTAGCACTTGCTTCTAATGCAATGTGCACATAAAGGGTGTTTTCCTTCCGGTCGTTCACGCCTCTCATCCACCCTTACAAGACGAAGGCGCAACCATATAACGTGTTCGGTGATCGAAGGCCTTCAAAGCGCGAGTCGCTCCTGAATGAGACTGTGCGAAGGAAAGTCCATCTTCTGATAAAGCATCAATAGCATTTGAAGCCTTGCATGGAAAGCGAAGAGCTTCTGGGATGAGTAAGGTAAGTCCGTCGTCTGGAATGGATATCGGACAAAGGATGAGACCTTCGTGGCGACTGCAAGCGGCGAGAAGGGTCCCCGCGATGGCTAAGCTGGCGATACGCAGACCACCGCTTTTGACGAATTTTGACGATTGTTCGGATTGTCGCGAATATCCGTTTGCTGTAAAACATTTTATTGTTCGATTAGGATGAAGGAAAGCAGCAGCAGTGGCCTGAGGGACCCGTCTGATGACCAAGTCATCTTCATCCTTTCTGAACAGCTAGAATCACTAGGGCCGATTGGAAATTGCGGAAATGCTCGACCTTCTGCTCGAATGACCGTCCTGTTCTCCCTAGAAGCGAGTTGTTTGGAGATCGAATATTTCTTGTCATCTGTGTCGCATTTGGGAGAATTCTATTGAGCGTAAGATGCAATCAGCCGGGAAGTGTCAGTGATATCCAGCCAAGAAGTCATCCATGACTACGTCAGAGCGCGTATCGTGAAATACTGGCAGATCGAATACCGCACAGGTGATCATCTCGTCCGCTTCCCCCGCTTTCCCCGAAAGCTCCCTTCTTCCCGCCCCGAACCTATCGCAATCTCGCTCCTACTGAGCCTCAGCATCCCACCTTCGAATCTCCCCACGCCCATCGCCAGACCTCTCCCTCTCTCCTCCTTCCTCCCTTCCATCCCTTTCTTCTTCCCAACCTCCTCGCCGAAACCCGCTCGCAATCTCTTCCCCTGCTCGCTCCTCATCTTCTTCCCGTCGTACCCTCGCCCTGACCCACTCGCAGCTTGAGCCTCCGCATGCGCCTTCTCATCCCTCTTCGCCTTGGCGTGAACCAGACCTGTGCGGATATTGGCGGGATGCCTGGAGAGATGGGATGAGGAGACGGATTTGGCGCCTTGGCCGGGGAGAGAGAAGGATGCGAGCTCGAGTAGTCGGCCGGAGACAGCGTTGCGCTTGTCGACGGGTCGAGAAGCGGCGTTGGCGGCTGCGGAAGGGAGGAGAGTGGTGAGGAGCATGGTGTGAAGGGTTTTGTCGAGCTTGAGGTTGGATCTGCGGGCAGTCGTTAGCAGAAAGACCGTAAATGATATTAATCGTGTACTGGTCGTCCGCTACTTCTTCTCCTTCTTCCCGAGCTCGCTTTGCGGATATCGGTCCATAGTCGAGCTCAGCTGGGAGACCCATCATTTTGGCGGAATTCCCGTTCTATCGAGAACTCAGCTCTTCAACCGCAAATTGAGATGCGGTACTGACGAGGAAGGCTCGCCGTTCGGCTTTGGATACAGCATCGGGTGCACTGGACTGAGCCGGTGCGAAAAATATCTCAGGTACCATTTTGGTCGCGCCGACTGAAGAAGACAGTCACATAAGCCTCGAAGATGAGGCAGAAGATTCTGCTTACCTGGCGGAAGCATCACCAGCTCATCCTCGCTATCACTGACAAAACCGTCTTCCGCAGCCCAGCCGTCGTCTGACTGATAGTCCTCTCCTTCACCTTCCGAATCCTGCTCTGATCGGCCAGACCCAAGTGATCTGCTCGCAGCTTGCACACTGCTCTCTGCGTCCTCAGGACCAGCCAGGCCAAACATCGCCCGTCCATGAGCTTGGAGCGCAGCGAGCATCTTCCCATGCTCGTCCGAACCCCCGCCGGTCGATGAGCTCGATGAGGATGATTGACGAGACTGAGCGTTTCGCTTTGGTAGACGCTTGAGCGGTCTATAAGGAGTCCAATCAGACGACTTGAGAGGTATTGACTCCAAGACGTGACATACCGTGAATCAGGTTTCGCCATCCTGGACACCTTCACATCTGACGTATATCCCATTCCTGCCAGTCGTTGCTCGCTCGTCAGGCTAGGATGACTTTGGATTGCTGGTTGCCGTCCTTCTCAAAATTAACCTGACTTTGCCATTGCGCCACAATGGACAATTCCGGTAATTCCCGCCTGCCCAAGGTCGTTGCCACCCTCCCGCTTGAAACGACAACACCTCGTTTCTCATCGTCCTTCCTTTCAACCTCGCCATCCTCGTTATAGTGAGCATTGTGATTCATTGTCGAGTGACACGTACTGAATAAGTGATCTGCCGTTCTGTCCTGTTCCGCCTGGTCATCATCCCTCTCCGTGACCTCCTCGTCGGCGCGTACGCCTATCGACTAGACTCTCAGCCGCGTCACTTCGTCAGTGCACTTTCGCGCCCAACGTCAATCCCTCATTCTTACATTGTGTAGCTGACTGAGACGTACCCAGATCTGATTGATTTCACCCTCTCGTCGCCATGGTTCGCAGCAAGTTTAAGGATGAGCACCCCTTCGGTCAGCTCCGCAATTCACGGGAACGACCTTGTGCTGACAAATGTTCTTCCCCTCCCCTCTCACCGCACACTGTTTCGCTCGCCTCTACCCTCCAATAACGTCCCCCGCCCCCTTGTCTGTCCGAACCGCACATCTCGCGAACCGTACATCTCGACTGCTTGTCACCTCGCTCCTTGACCTCCGACACGCTCCACTGCTTTTTGTCATCCATTGTCGTTGGCGAGAACAGAGAAGCGCAAGGCCGAGGCTGAACGCATCCGCCAAAAGTATGCGGACAGAATTCCTGTGAGTTGCGGTGCTCTTTTTCGTCGTTCTGCCGCCCTTCTGCGACAGAGAAGAGGTTTGCTTCCGTTCAACAGACGAGTGCTCATGTTTGGTTTTGCTTTCCAGGTGATCTGCGAGAAGGCGGAGAAGAGCGATATCCCGACTATCGACAAGAAGAAGTACCTTGTGCCGGCGGTGGGCGTCTCGCTTTTCAGGCTGGACTGAACTTATGTGTGCTGGCAGGACCTGACAGTAGGGCAGTTCGTCTATGTCATCAGGTCAGTGCTTGGCCGTCTACGTAGAGACTACTGGTCTTTCTGAGCTATTCCCCGGGTGCTGACGAAGCTCTGTCCCTTGTAGGAAGCGCATCAAGCTGGCGCCCGAGAAGGCCATCTTCATCTTCGTCGACGATATCCTCCCTCCAACTGCCGCGCTCATGAGCTCAATTTACGAGGAGCACAAGTGAGTGGCAACGCGATCAAAAACCTTTCAAGCTCATGTACTGATTCTTCCTACGTTAGGGATGAAGATGGTGAGCCCTGACTCAGTGATTGACGGTCGCCAGGCTGAAACACATCACAGGATTCCTCTACGTCCTCTACGCTTCCGAGAACACCTTTGGCGACCTCGAGACCTCCGACTAGACTTCTCTCCTCTTCGATTTGGCTATACTTCCGGTTGTGATCGAAAGACGTTGAGGAGTTCTAGGGCGGAAGGCAGGAGGCGAGAGGCGTGAGGAAAGATGGTGATCCCCGCTCAAACTTTGTATGTCCTGTACTCTTCGTGAAACGTGGCGTCCCCTAGCAACTTGCTTTGGAGCGTACAACAGCACAAATGAATAGCGCGGCCTCTTGAGAGTCCATGGATTACACTGATATGCGTGTACCCTCCGTTTGTGTGCTGACCGCAATATAATTATGGCCAAAGGGACTGACTCCCGTCGTCCCCCTGACGCTGACTAATGCTGCATACTCCTGCCCTGATAGCTCGTTGCCCACTCGATCGTCTCCGCCCTGGTCGGCCACCTTTCCGGATCGGTCATCATCCAGTCGACAAGACACACACCGGACGACTCAGGGCGAGCCCTGCATCTGCTCGGGAATCCGTCGACGTAGATCAGCGCGTCAGGCGTAGTGGGTACTGATAAAACAGTGACGGAATCCGAGAGGCCGAGCGGCGAAATCTACCGAAGAGCAAGCCTGGCGAATTGCAAACAGTTTCTAAGATGGGTCGTCTCCTATCGATCGCCCACCGGCTGATGTCCGTGACGCGGCCCAAGTGATGGGACGAGATTGAATGATGTCATCAGCTCCTCGCAGCTCGTCCCGGTACGCTCCCGTCACTCATCGTAGTGGCTCACGGTCGCGATGCCCGAACCCACCCAGTCTCCCGAAATCCTCAACCTGTGTCCGAAGCTAAAGTGACAAGGATGGAAGTGGTCAAGCTCCCTTCGAGCTGAGCTGCTTCATCGGTTGACGACGGTAAAGCCCTTGGACTTGGCCTAGATCGGACGTCACAAGTTGACATCGCACCTCGGGATGTTTCCAGTTGGAGAGCCTCTCTCGGGATTTTCGGCATCCCCTCTCCTGGTGGGTAGTTGAGACCGAGCGATGGCTGAAACGCAAGAACGTCCTTATCATGCTTCTATTCAGACGATGGAGGCCGGGCGAATGGATATAGGGTGTTTCGGTCTCAAGCATTTTACGATCTCGCCGAGCCGTCCGGAGGAGTCCTTGCGTGACTATCACCTTGAAATTTACAGCACTGATCAGCTTCTCAGGATGGCTGTGGACCGTGTTGTGGATAGGCGGCATGACGATTGAAGGGAGAGAAGAGATGTTGTCCTGCTTAATGCGAAATGATGCAAAGTCATCCGCTTTCCGTGAATACACGACGGGCTATCAGTCAAAGTGCAAGCATGCGGCGAGGAAGTGAGAGATCATGAGGCACCATGCTGTCCTGCGGGTGCCAGTCTTCACTCGGTCTCGCCCAACTCCAGCCCTTCTGCCGCCACTTCGCTCTCCCCATGCACCTTCCCCGTCTTCCCCACTCGTCCTGGTTTCAGCCCCTTCATCTTCCTACCCTGCATCTTGCCCAAATCCTGCCGTTCCAAGTGTATCCGGCCGACCTTATCCCCCATCTCATCCGTCCCCACATTCTTCCTCTTCTTCCCCAACCCCTTCTCCACATCCCCCTTCACCAACTTCGGCCGTTTCATCGCATGCCGCATCAACTCCTCGTCCGCGGTCTGTACTCTCCTCACCGAGAAATCGATGCTCGGGCCCATCTCTGTCAATTCGGCGCGAGGGACTTTCGAGCCGGAAGGGAGAAGTTTGAGCGTGTAGACTCGCAGGTGGACGAGTGGGAGAGGGGTTGTGGGTGTTAGGGGCCCGACGGTGATGCTGATGACGTGTTCGAGGGCGTTTAGCGGGATCTCGGAGACGGCGTGGCCGGCGTAGAAGTCGAGAAGGTTGGATTTGAGCTGTTGGTAGGTGGGGTGAGTGTCGAAGAGGTCGGAGTGGAAGACCATGAGTGGTCGAGCTCCGACTGCCGACTTCGAAGACTGGAAGATGCCGCCATGAGCATGCTGTATAGACATCGGTTACGAAAGTGTATGACGCACCTCGAAACCTGACATGGGTCGGATCGCCTCAACGCCCACCTCGATCTGATCCATCAACCGCCCCCCAAACATCCGCGTGAAAATCAGATCATTCGGCCGTTTCTTCGAGTCAAGTCCCGTCACGAAAAGCGAAGCGTCGTTCTTGGAAGCGAAGAATTCAAGGGAGGAAGTGTCGTCGAAAGGGTGGATATCGTTCTTACGGGAGAAATGGATGGCGTGGGGTCGTTTGAGTGCGAACTGGATCCGTGTTAGCGAGATTCGCGAACGACAGTCGTTGAGGCTGGGGGTTTCGAGCATAGGGTCAAGCCGGAGGAGGTCACTCACCAGATCCTTTAGAGCCGCCCGGACATTCTCGCTAGTCTGAGTCCCCCTAATGAAGACCGCAGTCTTCTCGTTCTCGACAGCTTGAGGCTCATGCTTGTCCAGAGCCCGCTTGACCCGCGCGTTTTTCGGTTTTCTAGGGGGGTGCGATCAGTGCAACATCATGGTCGGAGATTGGAGAGGCACTCACATGGTCCTTAACATCGACGTGGTGACTGGACGACCAGATATGGTAAAGTTTGAAATGAACTCCGTTGCAGAGACTTACTAGACGGCGCAATGAAATCTCACCCAAATTTTCCCGGATTTGCTCCCGGCATAACAGCTCGGTGGAGGTCGCACTTTCGATCCGAGATCATCTGTTTCGACAAAAACAAAGCAGTCTCATTCCACCTCAATGGCTTGCCTCAGGCCACCGGCATGTAAAATAGCCGACACTTATGCCCTGGCGCGCACTCCCTAGAGGTGCCCAGAGGTGGCATTAGTGGAGAATGCCTGAAACACAGCTCCATTGGTTACGCAGGTCTGCTCAAGTGAGGCTAGTCATTTCTAATGGCCAGCTAGCCATTATTACATCTTCCTTACCGCTGGAGCTACAGCGTTCATCTCATGACCATACCTGTGCAGTCTCTTCGCGCGCAATCCCTCCAATTTTTGGAGCCCCTCATCCTAGCGCTGGTCCCTCATCGTCATCGGCAGTCCACCCATCGCCGTCTTCACCTTCTGGCAGCTATCTATCGCCATATCGCGTCCAACCGCTATTGGGGTCGCTAACCCAAGGTCAATCCCAACATCAATCATCCCTTTTTCTATTTTCACCCTATCCAGGCGTTCCTTGAACGCGGCGCTCGCCATCAACAAGCCTTCCGAATGTCTCATTCCCCGCTAGTTCGTCTTGTCGCATATTTCGAGGACGACGTCATCTTCCAGTCTCAAAACCGCACGCCCCATGCCTGTCTGCTGTACCAATTAGGCGTCTTCATCTATCGGATGGCTCATGGACACACCTTGAACGTAATTGAGCGTACATTTCAAGTTGCCTGTCCGTCGTTCCCGTCCGTTGCCGGTCAAGCTGATCTGAGTGGCAGAGGGCTCTGTCCATGTTTGGACCGGTAGATGCGTCATAGCCTTCCTCAGACAGCGCTCCCGCTTCATCTCCTGGCCAACAACTCGCCAGAGGAATGATATCAAGTTCAGCTTTATGGAGGAATACGGTATTCCTCATTGTATCGGCATCATCGATGGGTTTCATGTCACCCTAGAAACTGCGCCGGCAAGGGATGACGCCGGCGCGTTCCACAGCCGCAAGGAGAGGTACGGCTACAACGTTCTCGGGGTTATAGA
>JAABUY010004123.1_pt1 | contig 15472 bp, 15 predicted proteins | sample 5560271 | NCBI WGS metagenome assembly JAABUY01 (sample SAMN10711886, study PRJNA513374) | rock metagenome | isolation source: Antarctica rocks | place: Antarctica: Victoria Land, University Valley
CAAATCGAGAACGTCAACGACGTTTTGAAACAATATCTTCGAGTCTTCGTGTTCTTTATGCAGAACGACTGAGCTGCATGACTGTCATCAGCTGAATTTGTCATCAACAATCACTTCTTCGAAAGCATTCAATGCACGTCGTTTCTAGCTAACTTCGAACAGCATTCTCGAATGAGGTTGAAATCAAAGAAGACTCAGAAGAACGTTATTGAACACTCGAAATGAATACATGTCGATCTGTTTGTTCAGAAAATGAATCGAATCAATGAAATTCTGCGAAAACAAATGATCTTAGCTCAAGCATATCAGAAACAATTCGCTAATGTTCATCGACAACACGTCTTCAAGTATGCAATTAATGATATGATTTGATTAGATGCTCGCAATCTGATGATTCATCGATTCAGCAAGAAGTTATCTAATAAATTCGAGAGATCTTTCCGAATCATCAAAATTGTTAGTTCTCATTCTTATCAACTAGAGTTGCTTGATGACTGATTCTGTTTCAACGTCTTTCATACTTATCTGCTTCATTCTGCGATCAACGATTTCTTATCTGAACAAATATCTTTCGCGTCGTTTTCAATAGTCTTCGTCGAAGAAGTGCTTAGCTGAGAGATGAACGAAATATTGAACTTTCGAGTAAAGAACTCTCAGCTAGAGTATTTAATTAAGTGAACTGAGATAGAAGAAAACAGTTGAGTAAAGTTTGCGAATGTGATGAATGTCATCGAAGTCATGAACGTCTATCATGCTCGAAATCTCGATCGTTCGAATAAGAATTCATGAATCGCTTACGTGCAAGAAAGCAGCGACTTTAAATATGAATCAGAGAATTAAAAGTCTCGCAGAAGCTTCGACTTCAAAAAGAGAAATCTATTGTCACAGTTTTAGCATGTGTTACTTGAAAAATGTTGGAAAAAGAGATGTTAGATTACTTAGATGATGTTGAACAATATTATAGATGATGATAGACGTGAGATTATCAGTGATGTTATGAGAATTCTTCGATATGAATGATACTCAGCGTTCATGAGGTATAAGAACATCTGAATGATCTCTTTCTTTTCTTTCTTCTTCGTGCAACATCTTGTATCTAAAATCTAGTTATTAGAATTTCATTCTGATTTCATTCAGCTCTCAGTTCGTGACACAAACATGAAGAACTTAAGTAAATCATGATGTTTTTAAACATGAGCATAGAAGTAATTGATAACTTCTTCAACTTTCATAAAAGTGATGAGAACTAAATGTTTCATTTTGATAAAATAATCAATGAAGATTAAAACATAAAAGATTTTTTAAAAACTCAAAATTTTATTAAATTGACATCAATTTCTTTTGACAATAAAACATCATTGACATGATGCTTGCGCTTCATTCTGATCATCAGAGACAAATGATGAGCATCATCAATGTGATATCAGTGAGTGAGCGAGAAATGAGTATCATTATCTTGCAGAAGAATTCAATTAAGACGAAGAATATACATGAGAAATTGAACAAGCTGCGAGTACTTTATGAGCTCAATGAACGTAGAAACAACGAGCTAATGCTCTGAGAAAAAATGAGAAGATTGACAAAGATGATAGAAAAGCTGACGCGTCAACGTGTCGTTGCGTTAACTGTCAATCGATGCATGAAGAATCAGTTGAAGAGATTGAAAAAGATAATGAGCAAACTTGAAAAGAAGTTTGCAAAGAAGAAGAAATGCATTGATAACTGAGCGAAGAGAGCAAACGAGAAGTCAACGATGTCATTTGAGAATCATCTTGTTCACAGCGTTGATGTTGCATCATCAATGCAAAATCATTGCAAGAAATTCAAGATTGAGATCTTCATTAAAGAAAAAGAGAAGATCAAGAGAATCATGACAACAACAACAGAAAATATAGTGAAATGAGTGAAAGAGATTGACGTTGACGAGATGCTATCAACATGTAAGAACATAGAGATTATGAAGAGATGATCAAATCTATTGATATTTCAAATCAAGATTGAAGACAGTAAAAAAAATACTGAAGAAAATCGATTTTTGAATCAAAGAGATTTTATTGAATGCAAGTCTGCGCAAAGTTAGTTTCAAGATAGTGATACATGAAATTAAAGTTGAAGAAATGTTTAAAGACATAAAGAAGAAGAGAACGAAAGCACTCATCAAGATCAACAAAAACATACATTCAAAGATGATGATTGAGAAAGTTAAGTGACTCATAAAGAATAGTGAACAGAAGAGATACATCTTGCTGATGATACATGTAATCAGTGTTAAGATGATGAACAAGCTAATTGATGAGAGAGTATGTCATGAGATTGACATAAAAATCACGCAATTCTATGATTTAAATTGTAGAACACATCAATGTTTAAAGTATCAAGACTATGATCATAAAACATATGAATGCAGAAATAAGTAAAAATGCGTTTATTGCACGCTAGATCATTGCTTGAAGCACTGTTCTCATAAACAGACTTGAGACATGTGAAAATGTGAGACATGTCAAAATATACACAGAGTCTTTGACTTTCAATGTCATAAATGACAGATTGAAAAAGAGAGAATAAAGAGAGTCATGAAACATAGATTTCTATATCACGTCATACAAGAGCAGAAAGAACTCAAAGCGATGATGTCAAAGATATTCACAGAAACATTTATTAATTTAAGATCGCTGATAAACAATGACTTGAAGAGAAAACAGAAACGCTCAACAAATGAAAGTCATCTGCTCAGCATGATCATCACATTCAAAAACACTATATTGAATCATATAGTTAAGAAGTCAAAAACAAATGAGTTGAAGTTAACATTAATTACATCAATTTCAGTATCATCTTCTTTTGAAGATTTTACAAGAGAAGTAAACATATTACAAATGCTCAAGAGAATATCAAACAGCTTTGAATGTGAACTTTAATGTTTCAGCAAAAGAAGCTTTGAATACTACAGTACAACGTTCACAAGTTCAAAGAAAAGATGATGATAGTGTTATTACATGAGAAAAAGATAAAGAATTATGACATTTTAATTCTTCAAGAACTCTGATGATTTGATGAGAATTTCAGAGCGTACTGCTCAGCAATTGTTAACTTCACACTGAAGAATAATGAAAGTAGAATCTGTTTCTACATAAACAAAAGAATTGACAGCAACATCTGACACTCAACATGATACTTTAAAGATGTAAACATAATTACGTTGCAGACATTAACAGATGATACACAGATGATTCAGAAAGCTATACACATTCACGAAATATACAATTTATCATTTAGAAATCACGAAGTCATTCATGAAAAAGAAAGTTTTTCAGACATTGAAAAAATGTTACATATGTTGAAAGAATGCATTCTTGTAGAAGACTTCAATTTGCATCATTTCACATGAGAAGAATTATTCTATTCAAGACAGCATTTATTGTTAAATAATTTAATTGAAATGATCACAAATGTTGATGCATTACTGATGTTATTTCAAGATACAATTACGAGAAATTATCAGAGATTTCAAATGACAATAGATCTGATCTTCATGACAGATGACATTATGAATCAATTAATACAATGTGAAATCGATGAAGAAATGAAAAACTTCTCAAATCATTTGTCGATACAGATAATTATAGATTTCAGAGTCTGCAAAGAATCAGCGCGAAAATTGCGTTGCAACTGAAAGACAATGAATGAAGAGAAGTTCATTAATGTTCTGAAAGAACAAATGTTGAAATCATTGTTGAATCATGAGATGAAGCATTGATGCATAAATGAATACACTAAGCAATTGCTGAATGTACTGAAGAAGATCATCAAGATTTTCACTTTCTGAGCAAGATCACATGAAATGATCAAAGCAAAATGAACGAAGAAGTGTACAAAGATTATCAAGAGCATGCAATGAATGAGAAGAAGCTGTTGAATCATCAACAACTGAACAGAGTATATTCAAGCATGTGACAAGAAGAGCAAGATCATCAGAAAACAGAAACGCAGTAAATATCAAAAGATCATGCAGAACGTCAAACAATTCTCAAGAAAACTGTTCAAAACTGCAAAATGAGCAAGAAATGCAGTTGCAAATACATTGACTTAAACGACAATTTCTTCTCTGATCAAATCAGAGTGCTTTAACATCATTATGACAATACAGAATAAGATGAAAATGATGTTTCAGACTAACTTTTCATCATTTTTAAAGATTCTCATGCTAAACACAGAAGACTTCAAGTATTTGCTCTCAATTGAGAATGACATTTCACTGATGCATTGCAAGATTAAGAGAGTTGTTTACAAAATAATGCTTGACAAGACTTCAAGATACACAGAATATATAAATAAAATAATGTGCAAACTTGTTGATGATGCATCAAAACAAATACGCTCTCTTTTTAAAAGATGTTTGCAGAAGAGAATACAGTCAACTCAGTTCAAAAGCACAATCACAATAGTGATGTGAAAGTCAGACAAGAAGAATTACTTTAATGCAAAGATATATAAATCAATTGTGTTATTCAACATGCTGAGTAAGATACTGAAGTTCATCATATTTGAACATCTGTAAAACATCATAGAAGCATGTGACTTGATATTGAACATTCAGATGAGAATTTGCAAACACAGATCAACAAATATGACTTTGCAACTGATTATAGAAAAGATACACATTGTATAAAGTGACATAAGAAGAAGAATAGTCTCACTGTTAAGTCTGAATGAGAAGAGTGCATTCAACAATGTAGCGCATAGCAGACTCTTGCATGACATGAAAAAGAGAAGAGTTCTCAGACTGCTTCTTGAATTTGTGAAGAACTTTCTGAGAAATCGACATATCACAATCACAATCGATGATTACATGATGATGAAACGCAGCGTAAACATCAACATATCACAAGACTTTTCATTATCATTAATATTATATCTGTTTTACAACGTGAACTTGCTAAAAGCATGTGATGATATCAGATTAAGAACAAACTTCACAAATTTTATAAATGATATCAATATTTTAATATATGAAAAGTTCATGAAGCGTAATTGCAGAGTTTTTAGCGAAATCTATGATAAATGCAAACAGTGATCAAAAATGCACAACATCAAGTTTTCAAAGACAAAGCATAAGCTGATTCACTTTACAAGAATCTTTAAGTGATTCAATATGAATGTTAACATAAAGCTGATAAAACATCAAATTAACTCAAAATCAGATATCAGAATTTTGAGAGTTCAACTAAACTTCAAACTGAAATGAGTAATTTACATGCATCATGTCAAAGTAAAACTAATAATTAAACAAAAAATCATGCAAATAATCATCAAGTTTACTTGAGATTCATCAATGATGACAAGAAAGCAAATATACTTCGCGATGATGTGCTCTCTGTTTAGTCACGAAGTCATCATATGATACATGTCACAAAGAATGAAGAATTATTGAAAAGATCTAAATGTCAAGTTGAGATCAGTACAAGAAAAAGCATTGCAACAAATCATTGATGTTTATCATGTGACATCAACAAAGACTCTACAGATAGAAATAAACACAACATTGATAAATATTCATTTATAAAAGCTGATACAAAAGTTGATAATGAACATAAACTTTTGAAAATTAGATGAAGTTATTGAAATGATGATGCATCGAATTCACAACGACTTGATATTCAAAAAAGATCAAAAATCAAAGCTGCGCAAAACGTCTTTGCAACTAAAGTAAAAGTGAATGAAAGAAACATTTAAATAAATAAAAATGAAGTGAAATCATCTTTACATGATGATTCTCTGATCAGAGTCATCGAGAGTAGTTATAGTTGCAAACAAGAAAATGTCAATAAGTTAACATTGTCTTGACACATTCATGTTGAAGCAAAGAGTTTACTTAAATAATAGCAACAGTAAAAAGAATGTTACAACGATTGCAATGAGAATTAACTGAGAGTTAAATAAAAGATTGAAAAAATCAACTTTAGTCATCACTCATCATGAAAAACTGAAAGAATTAATTGCAAGAATAAAACATCTTGCAGATGTAGCAATAAAGAATCAAGAGTGTCATGAAAAGATATACAAAGTATACAATGATAGTCAAACTTCTTTGAAAACAGTGAAAGTTATGATATCAACAAAAGATCAGACACGTCTGCAATGAGTTCAAATTGCACATAAGAGCATTTGATTTCAAGAAGTCACGTTGAAGTTACATTGAGTGATGAGACACGCAGAAGTACTTGAAAATGAAGTGATGAACAAGATGATTGATGATGCACATGATTTGTCTTTATTGTTAACTGAGCATCAACGCATTGAAGTGATGACAAGATTGATGCTCATACAGAAATAAATCAGATAAACATGAAGAGTAGTCTGAAAAGAGAAATTCAACGCAGCTTATTTTTGATATTTGACATCAAAGATGACACATCAACATCTGCGACTGCACAAGAATCATGCAAAGTCTCACAGCGCATTATTGATGCAGCTATGCATGAGAAAAATTGACTTCAATCAATTTCTACATGAGAAATGAGTACTTAATATTGTTACAATAATGTGCAAGTGTGACAAAGATCAAATGTTGATCAAGCATGTTTTATTAACATGTCTCAGATGAAAAGTAGAATGAAAAGCAATGCAATGAGAAGAAAACATCATGAACTTGAGAAAGCTCTTAGAAATCATGAGCGCAGCGATGATGATCATTTGAATAATATTCTCAACAAGCATACTGAATCAATTTCAAGCTGTGATGTCATTAAAGAATCAAATGAAAGAGAAAGAGAATAAAGAAGAAACAGATTCATAAAGTTCTTGCATTGAAAACAATTATAGTATAAAGTGCAGAAAGAAGCGATTTTTGATGCGAAAAGAACGCTGCGCTAACGCAGCGCTCGCTACAGTATATAGAATCTTGCATAGATTCATAATGAGTGTTGAATTGAGTAAAAATTATATAAAAAAAAAATTAAAACATATTTATATATGATACTTATGAAGATATTGAGCGATAAAGAATTTACATAGTTCATGAAAATATTACATCAACGACGTTCAAGAATTAAAAAAGAATACAATCATTCTTGAGTTTGTTGTTTAAAGAGCTTAAAACGTATGCATATGTGACAGTTTTATATGAAGTGTTGAACATACTTATAAATGTTTAATTATCAGTAAACTTAACTGATCAGTTCATAACTTTTTGCTCTTTCTGAGTAATAATCGATGACATTATCATGAGTGAGCTGAATGATACGAAGACATAGTTTATCTGAGTTGAACATGTACTTTCTTTCTTGAAAGTACAGATGATTCTCATGTTCTTCACACTCAGCTAAAGAGATTTTGTTGTGATGTCGTGCTTCATTATGAAGCACTTCAATTATCTGAACTGCAAGTTTATCATTGATTTCAACTTACTTTCACAATGTCTGAGTGAAAGTATCAGCAAAATCTTCATCAAGATTCAGAGTGTCTTAATTTAACTGAAACTTGATGTTTTCAACATTGAATTCTTTGATTTTTAAATTCATGAAAGTTAAAATTTGCAAAGATGCTGAAATAATTGAAAACAGATGTAACTGAACTGAATTTAAAGCAATGATTTGTAACTGAAGCTTTATGACTTTGATGTTGAAAACATTGAAAGCAAGATTCTCAACAATATTGAAGTTTAAAACATGAGTTTTCAAAATTGTTTAATGTTGATATTGATATCAAGAATTAAATGTATCTTTCTCTTTAAAAAGATCTTTTGAGCAACGTGTCAGAGCATTCAACTTATCATCAATCTTGTCAAGATAATAAGTGATACAATAGTTGAATTTAGACAGAAACTCACTTCAATGAGCTTGATGATGACTCAACTGTTTAATTGACAAGAAATACTTAAGATTTTTGTGATTCATAATCATCTTGACAGAATAGATAAAATTTTCAAGCTTTGATCATCATTTTTTGAAAGTGCAAACAATGATCATGAATTCTTTATTGTAGATTTCGTAGTTACACTCAACTGAGTTATGCTTCTTTAAAAAGTAAGCGACTGAATGAAGAATTTCATTTTCATTATATTGAAAGAAAATGTTTTTGAACACATAATTCAAAGTATTGATTTCTATCACAATCTTGTGATCTGAATTATAATGACAAAGAATAATTTTGAAAGTGAAGATTTTTTTAAGAATGTTGAATGCAATCTGACATTTCTGAAATCAGACAAAAAGTACATCTTTTTTGATGAGATGAGTGAGCGAGATAGCTATTCTACTATAGTCATAGATGAATCTTCTATAAAAGTTCATAAAATCTAAAAAACTTTGAACGTCTTTAACATTGATCAAGATGAGTCAGTTAACAATGATGTTTATTTTAAAAAAGTTCATCTTGATCTCTTCAATGATGATTATCAATTCTAGATATGAAACTTGAGTGACGTGAAACTTGCATTTGATTATATTCATCTGAAGATTTGCTTCTTACAGCTTTCGCAGAATGAGCTTGCCATGAATCTCATGCTCAAGTTCATTGTCAAAATAAATCAAAATGTCATTCAGATAAACTGTATAAAACTTATTTAAATGTTCATGAAAAATATTGTTAATATACTTTTGAAATGAGACAAACTCATTACATAAATTAAAGAGCATGACTAAATACTTGAATAATTCAAATCAAGTGCAAAAAATGATGAGAGCTTTATCTTCTTTTTTGATTCAAAGTCAATTGAACGCAGAAATGATATTCAGCTTGACAAAGATTTTAGCTCAACTTAGATGATTCAGCATTTCTGAGATCAAAGATAAAGAATATCAATTCTTGATTGTGATAGCATTCAGATCTCAATAGTTCATGCAGAAGTAAAGTTCTTCTTCAAGTTTCTTGATGAAGAGAACAAAGATGATCATTTGAAAGTAATTGACTTGAATGAAATCTTTGCTCAGATTCTCATTCAGATAACAACAAAGTTCTAGAATTTCATCACGACTCATGTCGTACAAAGCGAAGACTGAAGATTGAGCATCTTCTTTAAGATGTATGACATGATCATAAGCTTGATGCAAAGACAAGATATCGACATTCTTCTTGAAGAAGACATCTAGAAACTTAAAATATTTAAATGATAAAATTGTGACTGAATCGACGTTCTTACTTTGTTAATAGACTTCAAGATCTTCTTGTGTCGTGAATGCAGTCAAATGAAATTTCTTTTTCATTTGATGAAGATTCAGATGATGATTCTTATCATACATACTGTCTTGAAAATGAGACGAAAACTGAGCAAGAGTTGAACTGTTCTTTGAACAGACAGTCAAAGTCACATGACGCGATTTTGACTCGTCAGAATCTAGACTAGAAGATGAGATTGATTCAAGATTCAAGAGAACATTGATTTTCTTTAGAATGATGCTAAACACTTCAATGTCTTTGACATAAGCAGCATGATCAAAGCTTTGAGCTTTCAACTCGACTATGTCAAGTTGTATAAAAGATCGATTGAATTCATCTGCTTGAAGAACAACAGAAGTTCTAAAGAGAAAAGAATTTTGACACTTGATTTTTGATGAGTATTCTTTTTGAATGACTTGAAAAATACAATTAAAAGCTTCTTATTTCAGACGAAAAACAAGATTGAACAAGATTTATTTCTTGTGAATGAGCTGAATATTAGTTGACTTTTCATAAGTAAATGAAAGATTATATTACTTCTTGTGAGCAGATGAAAAATCGAGTTACTTCTTGCAAGTAAATTGAGAACTGAATTGCTTCTTGTGAGCAAACTGAAAACTGAGTTACTTCTTTCAAGTGAATGAGAAACTAGATTGCTTCTTGTGAGCGAACTGAAAACTGAGTTACTTCTTTCAAGTGAATGAGAAACTAAATTACTTCTTACAAGTAAATTGAGTGCTGAATTGCTTCTTGTGAGTAATTTGTAGACAGAATTACTTCTTGTGAATGATTCATGAACTGAGTTGCTTTTTGTGAGTGAATTGAGAGCGAGATTGAAAGAAAGTTACTTTGTTAACTTTGAACGAGAAATTTTCTTCTTATTAATTAAGATCATAGATCTTGATGAAAGATGAGCAACAATGATTAAGACAGAAAAAGAAAGACAAGATGAGAATATTATGTTTAAAATTAACATCAATGACGTGATAATAAAGTCATGATAAACTCATGATGATGAGATACTGATTTAATTCAATGACATAAAAGAATAGTTTTTCAATGTGTTCATCAAGAATCATTGTGATTTCAACAATATGAGTAATATCATTGATTAAAGCGACTTGATCATCAAATTCTTGAAGTCTGCAAGAATGAGTTAATTGATGCAAGAAAAGATGATGTTGTTACGTGAAGAATTTATTCATAAAGATATAAGCAAAGACTTCACTATCAATCAGAGTGAAAGCATGAACTTTAGATTGAGCTTGATGTAGAATACAAAATATTATTATGTAATTATCTTTGAATGTTGAATTGAATTCAAAGAGTTTTAAAACAGATTTAGCAAAAAACTTTTTATATGATTAAAGTGAGAGTGAAAAGATTGAGACTAGTAAACAAAATGATATGTATACAGATTTCTGAGTGCAACTTAGCTCAGAAACTAAACTTTTTTTGCAAATAGCAAGACTTCTTCATTTATATTAATGATGTTACTGTCTTAAACATTCATGATATGCAAAGTGAAAAGCTTCTTATTTGAATATTCTTTAGTGATTTTGCTTGAATGTTACAACTTGCAATAGTAGCACAGCTTTCACTTGTTGCAGATTTTCTTGATCTTAAAAATGATCAGAGTCTTATCTTGAATGATGACAATGACAAAGCTTAAATTTATTGACTCATTGAGAAATGAGAAAGAGAAAGATGAAGATATTGTTGAGATAATAGTTACAGAAATGATGATCTTCAAATTCAAAGAATTACTAGTTGATGCAAAGATGCTCTTGACTTTGATGAATAAAATGATGATGAAGACGAAGTAAGATTGATGATGTTTAAACTATTAAAGCTCTTCATTGATGTCAAAGAATGCTTGAACTCATTAATGAAAAATGAATGATTGAATTTCATCAAGATTTCATCAGAAGAAAACAATGACTTGAGTGAAATAATTGACATTGTGCTTCAGACAGTCAATCAATGAGAAATCTTTCATTAAAGAATGTTCTTTCTTTTGATAAAAAAGATTGTAATAATCAACAAAGTTATTTGTGTCTTACTTCAGAATTTCATGAAAATATAAATGAGCATCTTCTGTCTTGAAAGAATTGTTGCAGCAATGATACAACTTATGTTATTAATTTGCGAAGATGAAAATGATACAAAGATCATTGATTCAATATTGATTCTTTAAATTGTGAGTTTTCTTATCTATGATAAATCATGACTCAACATGAATGATTTTGACTTGATGAAAGAAATAATGATCATCATTCACATTCATGCACTGTATCAGACTCTGCTTTCATGCATTCAATTGATCTTTGTCTTTCTTATATTCAAATATGTCAAGAAGTTTCTTGAATTTAGAAGCAATGAAGACAGCGACAAAGTTTGCAAAAAGATGAATGATGAAGAAAGATTGATTATTCAAGATTTGTGTGATGATCTGAGCTATCATCACAAAAGATTAAAAATTCAATTTTATATAAATTGAAGAACTGAAAATGATGAATGAGAATGAAATGATAACATCATGTTGTCAAACTTGATTTTGAAGCTCTTGCATTATGTGAAAGATCTTAACTGAATTTTCGATTACACTTTGAATGAATTGTTTAACAGCATGCTCATCATCAATCAAAAGATTGTGAAATGACTTTATTTAAACAAAAGAATAATTAAATAAGATTTCAACATATAAAAATGTTGCAGAAAGTGTAGATTTTTTGTAATGTCAAAAACTGAGCTAAACTAGAGATATTATTAATATAAAAGACTGATATTATTATTACTTTAATAGAATTTAAATACAAGACAATACATCAGATAATATATAAGATGAAAGACAAAGAGTGAAAGAAAAGAACGAAAGCTCAACTTTTATATACATGAATTGAGCAGAATCAAGACTAAACAATAGTTTTATGACTTAAGATTGCAAAGATTCATGCATACAACTGAGATAATTGAAACAAAATTGCTGAAACTAGATTAAAATGATGATGACTAGATTAATGACTTGATTCATTGAACTGCAAAACAGATTCAATGAATTGAGATTATTTAAGACATCAATGATTTATGTTCTAAATTAAGTTGATGATCTGACATCATGACAGACATCAATTTCATTAAGTTCTGAAGAAATTATCTCAGAAACTTTGTTAATTCAAGCAGAATAACTTGAAATATTTTAGCAATTTCAGCTATCTTAACAAATGTTAAATGAGTTTTCAATTTAAAATGAAACATATTATTTTATTGTTGCAGCTTTCTTGTTGTTAACATCATATTGAATATCATGATGATTAAGCATGTGAATGCTTTGAAGTTGAAATCAGAGTTCAAGTCTCATGAGCTTATCAAGAAGAAAAGAGCTTTCAATGCACAGAAACAAGAAAAGAACAAAGATTTAATCTTCATCATCAACATTAATGAAGATTTAAAGTATATCAGCGATGCATCAAATGATGATGTTGATGATAATGAGCATGATAAGTAATGTTATATTTTTTATCATCAAACATTTAATTAACAATATCAGAACTGAAGAATGATGATTCAATTGATATCAATCTTTTTATAATATTTTCACAATTTAGATTCTTAAACTTTGAAGAATTCATATTGTTTATGTTATTCAATACAGTAAGATTTATGACAACTTCACTTTCAAATGCTCAATTTTCAGCGTCTGCTCATTTTAATTAAGTTATATCACACTTGATTGAAAGAAATAAATTGAAGAAAAACAATCAATTATTATGAAAGATTGTGAATCAAAGAAATTTAATGAAATTTGTTGCAATCTTTAAATTGAACGAAAAATATAAGTCATCATCTTTAGCAGTGAAAAAAAAACAGCGCAAGATAACTTCTTCTTTGAAGTCAAGTTTTATTTCAACATGTAAATGTAACTTTGAAATGATTAATTTTGAGAAAAAATCATCATTTAAGAATAAAGCTAAATTGAATGCATTATCTGAGCAAAGAAGACAAGAAGACATCAATAAAAAGCTCATGTAAATAGTTTTGCAATTCATTTTGCAATTCATTTTGCAATTCATTTTGCAATTTACTGTTTTCATGAAATTGCTTATGCATTTCTCAAGCAATTTAGTTAGAGACAATGACTGAGATTTGAGTCAACAATAGAGAAGTTAAAGACATTTTTCTACATACATATAAATTTCTTTTCAACATGTAAATAAAAATCATTCATACATATACATAATTGACAACAAGATTCATTTATACATGATGTTAACTACAAATTTTTTGATTCTATTCTGTGTTTAAATAGAAGTCAAAAAAGTCAAAAGATTTCAATTTAATGCAGTTTAAATGATGTTAAAATGTTGCATGATCAGAAAAGTCATCATGCAGAGTTTTCATTTACATGACAACATCTTTTCTAACAGTCACAATTGATCTATGAAGAAGATTAATGACATGTCAATGTCAATAAGAGATGAGAAAATACTACTAGTGAAAAAAACAATTCAGATGAAGAGTCTGCAAGTTGTGATTACAAGTGATTAAAGAATTTGCAACTCATTGACTGCATCAATATTGAAACATCTTTATTACATCAACAATATCATTGAGTAATTGATGAAAAGATATCAGATAGAATAGTCATTTCAGATGATGAGTTTGAGAATCATGATTACAGTGCTTGAAGAAGTAGTGATTCGTTGATCACGCTGATATATTGAGAAAGCTTAAGTTCATTTTCTTTACTTAACATCAAATCATACATCTATTTACATGAAAAATTAAGAGTTCATGAAAATAATCAGAATGCATTCTTTACTATTGATTAAAGTCATGCATTAAATGATTGTGATTGCACATTTATATTAACAATCTATTCAACGTTTACATGACATAAATTAAATCAAGAGCAGAATAAAGTTATTTAATACAATCATACTTTATCTTCTCATTGTACACGTCTTTCTTTCATCACATATTTCTCTGCTCAATGAATGATAATCATTAAGCAAGAGAACACAGTTTTTGATATTATAATCACAAGCATCACGAATGCAAAGAAAATGTCTTTCATCTTTGAATCAAGAATCGAATTGAAACATCGTTTGTATAGAATATCATCAATGAAGAGCAGAGCAAAGATGATGTGTCATAATCAAACAGCACAGACACTTTCATCAAGAGTTTACTTGAACGTCACGCGCTGAATAGAAGCTATAGATTCGTTACTGATAACATAGCGTCAATTTTATTGTTTCGACGACGTGAAGTCATCATGTAGTCGACAAGCGATTTTCTCTCTCAGAGAGTTTTGTTCATTCGATACACATAGCATAGTCTCTCTCATGAGTCGAATCTAAATCGATGTCACAAGAGTGTATGAATTCAAATCAAATCAAATCAAATCAAATCATACACACACATTTTAAAATTTCATAATTTCATTCTACTAGTACTTATTTCAAATAAGTAAAATGTCTAGACATGTCGTCGAGTTCGAATTAACTCATCGAATTGATCGGGTTGAATCGAGGGTCTGACTCAACCCGATTGAGTTGGGTTGACCTCTCTCAATTCAACCCAACCCTGAAACCCAACTTGGGTTGGGTTGAGAAATCCGAACCCGACGGCAGGTCTAAGAATAGTTTGTCATTTTGAATTGAAATGCTGTAGTATAAGAGTTGAGTTGACTTGTTTCTTTAAACCATCAAAAGCTTAAACACAAACTTTATTTTAAACAAATGAGTAAAAAAAGTGGTCTTAAAAGGAGGGTCTGTTCGAGGTCAACGAGATTAAGGTCAGAAACAGGTGGCTCAGCCAACCTGATATATGTAGCCACGGCTCTCGGGGGCCTTCGATAGCAACCTCCCGTTGGTCCCTGAGCAACGCCACAACGTGCCAGATCTGCAGATCAACAAAACCTCAACAGGAAAACCTCAAGAACAGACCATCTAGATCGACAAGGTGGCTCGCTCGGCAGCAGCAAGAGCCAAAGAAATGGCCCGCTGCCCCGTTCAATAGCTCCCAGTCTGGCTGTGACGTCCCCAGTGACAAGACGCTATAAGTAAAGATAGTTTACAAACAAACACGAAAAAGCCAAAAAACCGTCGATGAACTCGAGTCAACATACCTACAACATCCCAAACCCATTGAGCGATAAAATTGACCTAGTATACCTATAACCCGAACCCATTCATTTGACCGCGCGAACGCGCTGAATGAAACTCACTTCATCCTCACATAGTCAAGGCTGACTGCAACTCGAACTAGTAACTCCGGCCGTCTGCCTGTGCTATATCCTGCGCCGCCCTAT
>JAABUY010004125.1_pt1 | contig 15467 bp, 11 predicted proteins | sample 5560271 | NCBI WGS metagenome assembly JAABUY01 (sample SAMN10711886, study PRJNA513374) | rock metagenome | isolation source: Antarctica rocks | place: Antarctica: Victoria Land, University Valley
CAGGCTCAGCCTTCTAGCCTTACCAGGCCTATCCTCGCTCCGTCACCTTGACTAGTCCCTATTGAGCCTAGCGTCGGCTGAGGAACACACATATGTAGCCAGCTTCTTTCCCGTAGCTACCTTTCTTTCTTAGCATTTATCTTCTAGTTAAATGACACCTCTATCTGACCCGCTCTAGGCAGGCCCCTAACAGAATTCATGTTGATCGAGATCAACTTGAGTGCTTTGCTTTCGTATGAGAGCTGATTTAATGAATCGATTCACTGATTTCGAATTTGTAGTTCGCTTTAAGATGATCATTGACATAGACTTCAAGTTCTTTCGTTTCATTTCGCAGATCTCGCTTGATTCGAGTCTATGAAATGCTGATTGACTGCTTGCTTTCGAAACAATAAGTTTCGAGATTCGAATATTTGATGAAGATATCAATCGATCGTTTGCAGAATCTATCAAAATTTGATTTCTTTTCAATCAGAGATTGTCAATGATTATCTTGTGCTAATCTAGACGAGTTATTAATAAAGACGTCATTTCATTCTTATGTTCTTGTATAGTGACTGAGATATACAGAGCATGTGTAATAGATCTTCGATCGAGAATTTCGTCATATGAACGAATTGACTTCGATTTGAACAGTGAAATTGACTGAATATCAAAGCGTTCACATAGCTCTGAAATCAATGAATCATTTATGAACGTCATGTCAGTGACTTCGATGTCTATCAGAGCGAAAGATCGAAATATCTTTTCTAGACTACTCAAGATGACGTCAACAATAAACGACTTGAAATCAAACGAGTCATCGAGCATACTGATGAAGCAAAATATGAGCATGTCGTTCTCAGTCACTACTTTGATGAGAGCAGATCGTTTTTCAAATTCGCTGCGATTTCGTGCATCTGAGCTGATTCAAGACAGTCGCGTGCTCTATGTTCTGACTTCTTGCATTCGAAGCAGAGTCTTTTCTTAAACAACTTCTCTCTAGCAAAATCAACGTTCGATATTCTGAGTTTCTTTCATGCAGAGATTTAAGCTGAGATCGCAGTAGTGATCGTCGTCAAGATGCTAGCAGTAGAGCGAGCGACTTGAGTAGTTGATGTCTTAAGAGTTGATCGAGCATTCAATTTCGTCAATCGAACGTCGACTTGCATGCAGATGTCGACGAATTCGTTCAAATTCATAGTTCGTTCATTGATCGTGACTCACTGAAGATCTGAGCTAATCTTATGCTGAAGATCATCTAGTAGAGTTTCGTTATTGTATTCTAGTTTCGCACTAAGTCTCTGAAATTTCATTCAAAATTCATGAAAGAAGATCTTGTTTTGATACAGCTTCAAGAACTGTCGTTGAGTCGTGTGACATTGATTGAGATCGTCGTACATCTTATTTATAATTGACAGTATCTCTTCTGCTTCAAGAAACGAGTTCGTGATTGTGTTTCTCATTCGAGATGCTATGTGTTTGATCGTCGTTTCACTGACTCGACTTTTCACATATGCAATCTTCATTTCTTCGATAGAAAAATGATTCTTGTTCGTCTTCAGCTTGTTTCGCATTCGAGACAATCAATTATTCACATTCTGTCTTGAATCTTCAAACAGAGACGAGTCAGATAGCTTGATCGACTTCGAGAATCGATCTTTCGAAATCGAAGTGCTTAGTCGACTTGATATCGCTTCTAGATGATGTATAATCATGTTCTTTTTCTTCATCTCTTTCTGTAGACGCGTTCGAACAGCATTCAACGTTGTCTGCGTAGCTTTCAACTCGATGTTGATAGCTTTCAATTCGATGTTGATCTTGTTGACATCATTCAACATCTGAATCATGTCATTGTGAGTCTCGATTTCGATGTTATGCTGTTGACATATGTACTTGATAAAGGCAACGAGATCGCTTGTTTCATGAGCGCTTATTCAAGCATTCAGTTCAGTGCTGATGCTGATCTTGATCATTTCGTGATTGAAGAGCAACGCGTTCGTGTTCTCTTCTTCTGATGCTGTTTGATTCTGTGATAGAAGTGATTCTCTTCTAGCATTTTAAAGTTCATAGCGAGCAATGCTCACTGATTCTGATTCTAATTCTGTGCTTCTAGTCATTGTGTGAGTAGAAAATTGCTGATCGAGATTCAACTGAAATTTCTGATTTCAGTTCTAGAACAACACGTTCATGTTCTTCTGTTCTTCTGTTCTGACGACGAACTCAGTAAAGAGTTAGTCTAGAGCAATGCATTTATGTTCTTCTGTTCTGTTCTAGAAATTTCTTGATTTCTAATGAGTCTTCTGAGCTCGATTTTCGAATTTCGATTCTGATTCGAGTTTGAGTGATGTAGCTTGTTTTTATATCATCTACACGTCAATAGTAAGATTGATGAGCTTTGAACTAATGTTATGAGTCTGCATAGAACGAATCATATGAGTGTATTCTAACTAGAAGTTCAAAGCTGAAGTAGAAAGAAGATGCAACACGACGTGAGTTTTACTCACGAAGGCACGCTAGATCGCTAGCGTGTCAACAACAGCTCTACTCACAGCTCTATACTAGTCTATGTTAGGCTAATCAGGCTAATCAGAGGTAACAGAGATGCATGCTCGCAATATATTCTAGCTATCAAATCTGAAGTTGATCTCTATCAGCGAGTAAAAGATGTCAACAGAACGAATGAGCTTTGCAATGAGTATAGACAAGCTATAAGCGAAAACAAGCTCAAGCTACATAGCACTGAATTGAAGCACTGCAAGATCATTGATGACATTCTGTTCAGAAAAGATCTACTGTGAGTTTCTAAGAATATGCATACGAAATTGCTAAAGAAAATTCATGATCAGTCTTTCATCTCTCACTCTGACAATTGAAGAACTATTGATCTAGTTCAACGTTTCTACTATTGATCAAATCATCAAGTAATGATTAGACGTTACATTTGAAACTGTCATGTCTGTCAACAAAGCAAGACATTTAAAGATAACATCAATGAACTTCTTCATTCTTTCTCGATTTCACAGAAACGCTGAAAGAATATAGTTATGAACTTCATCACTGAGCTATTTCTATCAGAAGATTATAACGTCATTTGCACAATCATATGTTGACTCATCAAGAAACATCACTATGTTTTCTGTCATTGAAAAGATGCTGACATTTCAGTCGAAGAAACGATTTGAATCATGCTATGAAACGTCTATTGACTTCATGATTTATCTAGTTCTGTTGTTTCGAACAGAGACTCTCAGTTCATATCAATCATGTGACAAAGTCTTTGCAAGTGACTCAAGATCACAGCTAATTTATCAACAGCTTATCATTCTGAGATCAATAATCAATCGAAATGAGCTAATCAAGACGTTGAATGAGAACTAAGAATCTACTGCAATTACATGCAGAACAACTGAGCAAAATGACTATCAATGATAAAATTCAGCGAGAATTTCAATATCTTCTCAATCATCTCAATAACTTCGTTCTACTTCAATAAGAATTTTCATTCACGAATGAGTTTTGATTCAGATACAACTGACTATGAAACTATTTGTAAACGTCTTGAAGCTAGAAAAGCAAACAATATTGTCATTCAAATGAAAGAGCTTCTTATCTTCGATCATCAACAATTGAAAAAGACGAAGCAGATCATTGAAGCTCAGATCAATAAACATAAATGAGACATCATTTATGAAGTAGACGACTGAATTTGATTATTCTCTAGAAACATAAAGACAACTAAATCATGTAAGAATTTGAAAGACAAACAGTTAAAACTCTATCAAATCACTGTCAAAGTTGAAATCTTCTATCATTTTCATTTATTGATAAGCATGAAGCAATTGCATTCGATGTTCAGTTTGAAGTTATTACGTTCTTATCTCGATGATTTCTTATCAAAACAGCATTCAGAATCATCTAGATCTTTCACTATCGAAGATGATGAGCATTGAGAGATAAATGACATTCTGAACTCTAGATGATATTGAGATTGAATACAATACAAGATCAAATGAACGAGACTAGATTGAAACGACGAATGATACTATGTCAATAAAGAAGAATTCAAGAGCTCGAAAGAAGTTCTAGTTGAATTTCATAAACTCTATTCAGACAAGTCACACTAAATTGAAAAACAGTGAAAAATTTTGCGTTTCATTTGTTCTATTCATGCGAACATGAATTTTCGAAGAGAGAAATAATGTTATGAATGTGTCAGAATTGATTAGAACTAGTCAAGATCTAGTCGAGATCTGATCTAGATTTGACTCAGATTTGACTCAGATATGATTCAGCATCTTTTCTCTTTTCTAGCATCTTTTAATCAGCTTTTATTGTCTTTTAGACAAACACACTTCTTTGTGTTATGAGTAATTAACAGATGTCTATGACAAACACATTTCTTTGTGTCGCAAACATCTTTTGAATCAACATCTTTCTTGTGTTTCAACACGTTCTCTTTGAGACTAGCATCAATCTGAGTAACTACTATATAGAGCATATTCTTCTTACTTTTTGTATATTCTTTCTTCTGTATTCTTAAAGTCTTAGTTATAACTATCTCTATAAATCAAACATTCTAGTCACGCATGCACTTTGATTAGTTTCTAGACATGATTTCAACAATGAGAATATTGAACATATCATGAAAATGTCTTTCAATCAGTAAGATATCAATCTTGTAATAATTCTTGATTAATAATTGATTAATCAGAAACAATATATTCAATTTTTGAATTATTTCGAGCAACATAAAATTGTAGTCTGTTTCTATGAAGAACAAGCTCAAATTCTGATGAAACAGAAATTATTTGAAGTTAATATGTCTTTCAAAAGAGTATGAACTTACAATGTTAATGAAATCGTTTTTGCAATGTTCAATCAATCGATGAAAAAAGATAAGTGATCATTTATTGATCACGTATTGATATATGATCAATTCTTAATTAATTACTAATCAATATTTAGTTATCACTTTGTGTCGAGTCTTTACAGATATTCAGACTTCAAAATGTTATTAATATATCTTTTCTATCGTTTTTTCTTTATTTCAGAAATGATTGAATATCAAAGTTAAATGATATTATATTCATAACTCAGAATTTAAAGTTATGATTATGAATATGAATTCAAGTCAATTAAAAGATGATTAATCTTCTATCATTGATATATTATTTAATTATTATTATATCATTGATTAATGATTGATCTAGAATTCAAACTATACTTGCAAAGTATCAATCAACAATCTTGTCAGTGACAATGATATACAGCATGAACGATTATCTATTGTAGAATTTATTTTCTACGTGAAGTTACACGATTGACAGAACAAGATACACATTCAGATTCTGTTCACAATCGTATGTTAAGTCTATTGAATGCTCAGTTCAAAGAAGATTACTTTCAAATCTGTGATTTACTAATAGATAATCATTTCTTAATTAATCAATTATTAATCACTCTCAGCTTCTGATCTCAGCTCATCAAATGTAAAATTCTGAATCAAGCAGAAAAAGACAGATATTATTGCATCTGATGTGAATGTTCATTGTTCAAAAATTTTATTAGATGCTTTCGTTCATGCTTGAAATCACATCAACGCTGTTGAATAAACACATCATAAAAGCAATAGTTCTGAAAAAAGATTAATGCTTCTTTAAGCTATCAAAATTTTTGTTTATTGATACTTAATTAATAGAGAATTAATAGCTTATCAATCACAGAGAACAAAATCTGAATGATCGAGATCTTGCACAATATAAAGCATTTTGAAACAAAGAAGTTCATCACTCATATAGACAAACTTCTGCATCTGAGCAATTCTTCAATTCAGAAAAACGTAATCATAAGTTATTAATAAATGATTGATATTCAAATAGTAATTGATTAATATAGAAACAAAAAAAGCAAATATGCGAAAACGAAAATGAGATCAAAACGATGATAATCGTGATGATCATGATGATCATGATGAATTTAACACATTGTCTCAATATTCTTCTTTTGAAAGTTTGTGTGACGAAAGATTTATACGAAGTCAATCTCGTTAACAAAATTCTTCAAATGAATCTTGAAGATATTTTTTCATTATCAATTTAATATCAATAAATGAATAATAACTTATCAATACTCAGCTTTTGAATCTCTTTACATCAACAAACATCTCAGAATAATCAAACAGTTTTCAATCAGACTTCATTAACTATTCATCAACAAAAGATTCAAATTTGACAGTTGAAGACTGAGACTCAAAGAATAAAGCTTGAAAATGAAAAATCGAAATTGAAGATGATTTGAATAAAAAGAGATTTGCAGAATAATCAATGATTGATCATTCATTAATCATATATTAATCAATTTCACGTCAATTTTCTTGAGAGTTCTCTGAAGTTAATTGATGAGATCAATCACATATTATTGAATGATTAATTTTATACTAATCAGCTTGTATATGCATAGATTGCATCTATCTACTGATAAAATGTTGCTCAGATATCTCTCTTTTGAATCATCTTGAAAGCAACAAAAGTTTATCAATTATTGATTGATAAATGAATAATCATTGATCAGTCATGAATCAATGATGTTTTCTTAAGCATCTTTCTGCGTCATAGTAGAATTTATCATCTCAACATCGATCGATTTCTTTCTACATTCTTTCTTTTCATTCTCTTTATCATCTAAATTCTGATTCTCTGATTCTGATTCTTACTTCTCATCTTCATCATCATTTTCTATCAATTCTTGATTAATAAAAGATCAATATAATATTAATAGAAGAAATTCTTATCAGACTTTGATTTTTTGACTGGATTTTTGCCTAATTTTTTGAAAGATTCATCAACTGCAATTCTCTTTCTATTCTTGACTTTTGAAGCAGAAGAAACTGCGAGAATATTCTCATCTTCGCAGTCAAACTTTGTCAAATGAACACAAACGTTTCAATCTTTCAGACAGACAGATAATTGATGAGTGATCAATCATTTATTGATTATAAATTAATATCATATCAATCTTGACATTCTGACACTTGACACATTTAATCATCTCTTTCATCTTCAATTTCAAATGAATCGCAGTCTTGTTGATCTGAGATTAATAAACTATCAATTCAAGATCAATTCATGATTAATAATTCATCATGTCATCTTTCTTACACAAAACTTGAGAAAGTTTTTTTTTTTGCTTGACTTCTTCAAGCATCAAAACAGAAGAAGTTGAAGCTTCAGCAGTTTCAGCAGTTTCAGCTATGTTCTTCTCAGACGTGTCTGATATTGACTTATATGTCAGACGCTTGAAGTTTTCTATATCAATTATTGATCAATGATTGATCAATCACATATTAATTATATATTACTCACGAATGTAGATGTCAAAGTTCGCTTGTCTGATGTCATCTGTCATCATAGCGATCACAACATTCTTTTCATGCTCATTCACATGCTTGCGTAAATTACTTGTCGATGTATGCTTTCGCTGTGAATTGATGAATCACTTATCTTATTGTTACGAGTGTATCAAGACTGAAGCTTTAATCAATTCACAGTGAACGCTAGCGAGTTCACTGTGTATTGATTAGAGCTAGTCAATGATTTAGTCGAGATCTGACTCAGGTTTGACTCAGATATGACTCAACACTCTTTTTCTTTCTCAACATTCTTTTCTTTCATCAACATCTTGTTCATCTACATCACATTCTTTTCATGTTACAAACACATTTCTTTCAAGTTTAGCGCAGTCTCTGAACATTACATAAATAGAAGCTTTTGTATCACTCTTCTTCTGTATTCTTAATATTCAGTTATAGCTATCTTTAAAGATCAAGCACTATCAATTCTGATCTTCATTGATTATATCATTTAGACATGATTTTGACATTATATTAAGAATTCGTTAATCACACGATACTGATCTCATTACTCATTCAACATACTCGTCTAGACAGAACGAGTTTAAAGAAATTCATTTATTTGATGATCAAAAATAATTGAAAGATAAAACAACATTAGAGAGTTGAATAAAATCAACGATGAGACTGTTTGAATTGCTAGACTACTTATTGCTCATTAAGTACACAAAGTTCACTCGATTACGAGAATCACGATAAAGAATCTTCGTGAATTGCTCAAGAATCAAATCGATTGATAAATTCAATGATAAAGAATCTTCGTTGTTTGCTAGAGAATCAATCAAATCAATCAACAAACAAATCTCATCTTCTTTGTTGAAGATTGAATCTCATCTTATACGTTTTTCTTCTTCAATCGTCAAGCATCGTCATTTATTCAACTCTCTTTCAAACAAATCTCATCATGTTTAGTCGTTCGTTTACTGAAGAGCATTTCAAAGAATTTCGAAATCATTTCTCTCAAATTTCTGATGCTGATTCATTGAAATCACGAACGAAATCATCAAGTGCTGCATCATTCATTCATGAAGATGACGAATCATTCGCTGAAATGATAATACTCTTCGTGTTCTACGAAATTTGAAAGACTCGAAGTCTAGTTCTTGATGAAGAAACAGATCAACTCTACGAGTTAAATAAACAACAAGAAGATGAAATCAAAGAATTGAAGATCAGACTTCAAGTTAAAGAAAACACTTTTTCTGATTTCATTTACTCTGAACGTTTTAAATCTCAAAAAATACCTGATTCTTCTCTGTTTACTGATGAAAAGAACTCTACTTGAAAGAACTGATACGGAAAAATTCAGAATAAACTAGAGATTAACGTCGATCTTTTTTCTAATGAACGAGTCAAATTGAGCTATATACATTCTAGATTATTTGATGACACAGCTGAGATCACTCAGACTAGATGCGAACGTGACTATGTCAATCTCTGTAGAATCATCAATGATCTTTTGAAAGAGCTGACTCAGTTGTTCAATAACTTGAATAAGAAAGTCAACTTTCGTAGAAAATACTACAACTTGATTCAAGAATTCAAGAAATTCAATGAATTCTATACTCAGTTTCAACGTTTATCTTTCTATCTAGACTATTACAAGAAGTAACTGATCGCTGATCTGAAAGATAAAATACACTCTTGTCTTCGATTTATTTGAATAAATTAACTAGTTCAATCTGATTCTCTAAAAGAAATTTGTTTCTACCTGATTCGTTTGAATAATGATCAGCGAGTCATTCGAGAGATCAAGAACAAGATCAAACGCGTCGACGATCTTTCTAAGACTATCTTTCATAGAGCGACTGTTGTCACTCAGTCAGTCAATCACTCGAAGCCTGATCAGCTAAAGTCGCGCGACGCGATTTTAACTAGCGTCAAAGAAGCAGACATTCTAGTCGAAAGCTGTTTTATATGTCATAAATTAGATCATAGCTCTAAAGAGTGTCTTGATTGATCTACTAGAATTAATGCAGTGAACAATGAATATGATCGCTTCGATTTCGATTCGAATTTTGATTCAAAAAACTAGTCATCTTTTCAAAAGTCATCAAAGAAATAGAGATTATATCTTTGTGCAAACTAAATGAAATTCTATCGAAAGAAAATTACTTTGAAAAGTTGTTTCTAATTGATGCTCATCTCATCTCTCAGAATCAATCTTTCAGTCTTTGTTCTTTAATAGACAGTGATTCAATCGTCTACACGATCATACATTCTAATCTAGTTGATAAAATATGCAAGAAACTGAGAATTCAATCTATATCACTGACAAAAGAGAAGCTAATAAGAGATTATGATGAAAAGATATCTAAGAAAATCATCACTCATAAAACTTTATTCAATCTCATCATTGAAAGTCATAAGAAATTGACTGTATCAATGTTGATAGCTGATATCGATCATCATGAAGTCATATTGAGTAAGCTCTGAATGAATAAAAATGAAATATTACTGAATATGCAAAACGACGTCATTGTTTTTTTGAATCAATTGAATACTTCTATTTCGATTTTTTCGATTTCTCTCAATTCAAAGCACTCAAGTTGATCGCGATCATTTTCGCTTTCTTCAATCATTCAGACTAAGATCTCTATGATGTTCAAATGATTCATTCGAAAAGAGTCATTCTCGATTCAAAGCATAAATGCAACTTCGTTCAAAACACTGTTGAATCATTCAAAGAGAGACAAGATTGAAGTCTTTGCTCTATTCATGATGAAAATCAATAGAAAAATCGCGTACAATACTCAGTGCGATTTGAACGTTCTAAACATCTCTTCAATCAATGAAATGACTCAGAATTTGAAAGATATTAAAGCGAAGCTGTCATTGAAATATCATGAGTTTCTAAATGTTTTTGATCAAGCTCAATTGAATAAACTATTCTCTCATCGCTTCTATGATCATAAAATTGAGCTCATCAGTGATTTCATGCTTTTTCGCTGTCGAGTCTATTGAATGTTTTCTGTCAAACTTCTGAAAGTAAAGAAGTACTTAAACGAGAATCTGTCGAAGAGATTCATCACTTCTAGTCAGACTCTCTATTTCTTTCTCGTTCTATTCATTCTCAAAGCGAATGAAGATCTTTGATTCTGCATGAACTATCAAAAGCTAAATGTCATTTTCAAAAGAAATAAATATTCTTTATCGCTGATAAACAAGATCATTGATAAAATAGTGAGTTGCAAGCATCTGACTAGATTGAACATCATATCAGCGTTCAACAAACTTCAAATGCATCTCGATAGCAAGAATTACATCACTTTTATCACTGCTTTAGAAGCATATAAATACAAGATGCTATCATTCAAACTGATTAATGAATTAATCTTCTTTCAGCAATATATAAATAACGTTTTATGAAACTTTTTGAACGACTTTTGTCAAGTCTATCTAGATGACATTCTCATCTATAGCAAAATGAGAAAGAAACATAGAGATCACGTCAAACTAGTATTGAATCGACTACGCGAAGCTGAACTGCAGATGAATATTTGAAAGTGCAAATTTAATGTAGAAGAGACTGTCTTTCTAGAAGTCATCGTATCAGAACTAGATCTTTGTATGAATCTCAGCAAAGTGACAGTCATAGTCAGCTGAATCACTTCGATCAATCTAAAAGAAATTCAGAGCTTCGTGAGATTTGTTAACTTCTATTGTCGTTTCATTAAGAACTTCTCAAAGTTAGTCAAATCATTCACTCAGCTGACTAGAAAGAACACGTCTTTTGTTTGAAACGAAGTCTGTGTTCAAGTCTTTGACAATCTAAAGAAACAAGTCAGCTCGATCTCAGTACTTCGTCACTTCGATCTCAAACGACAAGCTATTCTGAAGATTGATGCTTTGAACTATGTAAAAGATGAAATACTATCTCAGTATAATGATGAGAAAGTTCTTCATTCAATGATCTTCTACAGCAAAAGCATGATTCTCGCTGAAATCAATTATTACATCTATGACAAGAAATTGCTAGTCATTATTTGATGCTTCAAACACTGACGACTCGAGCTGAAATGCATTGAACTACTTATTCAAATGTTCATTGATCATCAGACTTTAAAGATCTTCATGAAAAACAAACAGTTGAGTCGATGACAAGTCAACTATCTGAACATTCTATCGAAGTTCAACTTTCAGATCATCTTTAGATCAGATAAAATGAACACTAAAGTCAATGCTTTAATCAGAATGCTTCTAACGAACGTTTTTGAATCAACTCAGTGTCTTGAAGATCATTTTCAGACTATTTTGATTCTTGATAAAGTCAATGTTTTATCTATTGAATCGAAAGCAAATCTCTATCAACGAGTATGAATGATCAATCAAACAGATGAGCTCTGCAGCGAATATAGACAAGCTATGAACGAAAACAAGCTCAAATTTCATATCACTAAACTGAAGAACTGCAAAATCATTGACGACGTTCTATTTAAAAAAGATCTACTGCGAGTTTCTGAGAACATGCACACAAAATTACTACAAGAAGTGCATGATCAATCTTTAATCTTTCATCTCAACAATAAATGAATCATTGATCTAGTTCAGCATTTCTACTATTGATCAGATCATCAAGCTACTATTCAATGATACATTTGAAACTGTCATGCTTGTCAGCGAAGCAAAGTTTCTAGAAATAGCATCAATGAACTTCATCATTCTCTTTCGATTTCACAGAAATGCTGAAAAGATATAACTATGAACTTCATCACTGAACTATCTCTGTCAGAAGACTATAACGTCATTTGCACAATCATATGTCATCTCATCAAAGAACATCACTATGTTTTCTGTCATTGAGAAGACGATGACATCTCAGTCGAAGAAATAATTTGAATCATGCTATGAAACGTCTATCGACTGCATGATCTACTCAGTTCTATTGTTTTAAACAAAGACTCTTAATTCATATTGACTATGTGAAAAAGTCTTTGCAAGCGACTGAGAATCACAACTAGTTTATTCACAGTTTATCATTCTGAGATCAACAATCAATCGAAATGAGTCAATCAAGACATTGAATGCGAACTTAGAATCTACTGCAATTACATGCAGAACGACTGAGTCAAATGAATATCTATGATGAAATTCAGTGACAATTTCAATATCTTCTCAATCACTTCAATGATTCTCTTTTACTTCAATAAAGAATTTCACTTTCAAATGAGTTTTGATTCAGATACAACTGACTATGAAACAACTTGTGAATGACTTGAAACTAGAAAAGCAGACGATATTGTCATTCGAATGAAAGAGCTACTGAACTTCGATCGTCAACAATTGAAAAAGACGAAGCTGATCATCGAAGTTCAGATCAATAAACATAGACGGAACGTCATCTATGAAGTAGATGACTGAGTTTGACTATCTTCTAGAAACGTCAAGACAACAAGGCTCTGCAAAGATTTGAAAGACAAACAGCTGAGTCTCTATCAAATCACTGTCAAAGTTGTTACGATCCTAGCTACGCACCTATGTTGGTAGCTATGTTGATGGCTATGTTGGTGGCTATGTTCATGGCTATCGCCGGCCGCTCGTCACTAGGCTATCGAATGGTTCCGAAGCCAACCCTATTCAGGGTTAGCTTATGTTCTTCTGAGCCATATAGATAGCCGGTCCTTCCCTCCTAGATACTTTCCTTCCTTAGCATTTATATACTCGTTACATTACACCCATATGACTCGCTCTATGCTGGCCCCTAACAGCATTGACTTTAGTGTTCATTTTATCTGATCTAAAGATGATCTGAAAGTTGAACTTCGATAGAATGTTCAGATAGTTGACTTGTCATCGACTCAACTGTTTGTTTTTCATGAAGATCTTTAAAGTCTGATGATCAATGAACATTTGAATAAGTAGTTCAATGCATTTCAGCTCGAGTCGTCAGTGTTTGAAGCATCAAATAATGACTAGCAATTTCTTGTCATAGATGTAATAATTGATTTCAGCGAGAATCATGCTTTTGCTGTAGAAGATCATTGAATGAAGAACTTTCTCATCATTGTACTGAGATAGTATTTCATCTTTTACATAGTTTAAAGCATCAATCTTCAGAATAGCTTGTTGTTTGAGATCGAAGTGACGAAGTACTGAGGTCGAGCTGACTTGTTTCTTTAGATTGTCAAAGACTTGAACACAGGTCTCGTTTCAAACAAAAGGCGTGTTCTTTCTAGTCAGCTGAGTGAACGGTTTGACTAGCTTCGAGAAGTTCTTAATGAAACGGCGGTAGAAGTTAACAAATCTCACGAAGTTCTGAATTTCTTTTAGGTTGATCGAAGTGATTCAGCTGACTATGACTGTCACTTTGCTGAGATTCATACGAAGGCCTAGTTCTGATACGATGACTTCTAGAAAGACAGTCTCTTCTACATCGAATTCGCACTTTCGAATATCTATCTGCAGTTCAGCTTCGCGTAGTCGACTCAATACTAGTTTGACGTGATCTCTATGTTTCTTTCTCGTTTTGCTATAGATGAGAATGTCATCTAGATAGACTTGGCAAAAGTCGTTCAGAAAGTCTCATAGAACGTCATTCATATATTGCTGAAAGAAGGTCGATTCGTTAGTCAGTTCGAATGATAGCATCTTGTATTTATATGCTTCTAAAGCAGTGATAAAAGTGGTGTAATTCTCGCTATCGGAGTGCATTCGAAGTTTGTTGAACGCTGATATGATGTTCAATCTAGTCAGATGCTTGCAACTCACTATTTTACCAATGATCTCGTCTATCAGCGATAGAGAATACCTATTTCTTTTGAAAATGACATTTAGCTTTCGATAGTTCACGCAGAATCGAAGATCTTCATTTGCTTTGAGAACGAATAGAACGGAAGAGGAATAGAGGGTCTGGCTAGAAGTGATGAATCTCTTCGACAGGTTCTCGTTTAAGTACTTCTTTACTTTCAGAAGTTTGACAGAGAACATTCGATAGACTCGACAGCGAGAAGGCGTTGAATCACTGATGAGCTCAATTTTATGGTCGTAGAAGCGATGAGAGAGTAGTTTATTCGATTGAGCTCGATCAAAAACATCTAGAAACTCATGATATTTCAATGACAGCTTTGCTTTAATATCTTTCAAATTCTGAGTCGTTTCATCGATTGAAGAGACGTTTAGAGCGTTCAAATCGCACTGAGTATTGTACGCGATTTCTCTATTGATGTTCGTCATAAATAGAGCAAAGACTTCGATCTTGTCCTTCTTTGAACGATTCAACAGCGTTTTGAACGAAGCTGCGTCTATGCTTCGAATCGAGAATGACTCTTTCCGAACGAGTCGTTTGAGCATCATAGAGATCTTAGTCTGAGTGATTGAAGAAGACGAAGTTGACTGTGATCAACTTGAATGCTTTGAATTGAGGGAAACCGGAAAAATCGAAATAGAAGTATTCAATTGGTTCGAAAAAACAATGACGTCGTTTCGCATATTCAATAATATTTCGTTTTTGTTCATTCAGAGCTTACTCAATATGACTTCATGATGATCGATATCAGCTATCAGCATTGATACAGTCAATTTCTTATGACTTTCGATGATGAGATTGAGTAGAATTTTATGAGTGATGATCTTCTTAAATATCTTCTCATCATAATCTCTTATTAGCTTCTCTTTTGTCAGTGATATAGATTGAATTTTCAGTTTCTCGCATACTTTATCAACTAGATTAGAATGTATGATCGTGTAGATGACTGAACCACTGTCTATTAGAGAACGAAGGCTGAAAGATCGATTCTGAGAGATGAGATGAGCGTCAATTAGAAACAACTTTTCAAAGTAATTTTCTTTCGATAGAATTTCGTCTAGTTTGCACAAAGATATAATCTCTATTTCTTTGATGACTTTTGAAGAGATGACTAGTTTTTTGAATCGAAATTCGAATTGAAATCGAAGCGATCATATTCATTGTTCACTGCATTGATTCTAGTAGATTGATCAAAGCACTCTTTAGAGCTATGATCTGATTTATGACATATGAAACAGCTTTCGACTAGAATGTCTGCTTCTTTGACGCTAGTTAAAATCGCGTCGCGCGACTTTAGCTGATCAGACTTCGAATGATCGACTGACTGAGTGA
>JAABUY010004127.1_pt1 | contig 15465 bp, 12 predicted proteins | sample 5560271 | NCBI WGS metagenome assembly JAABUY01 (sample SAMN10711886, study PRJNA513374) | rock metagenome | isolation source: Antarctica rocks | place: Antarctica: Victoria Land, University Valley
ACTTTTGGTAGAGAGTTTGGTAGGGTATTTGATAGAGCGTTTGGTAGGGTATTTGATAGGGCGTTTGGTAGGGAATTCGGTAGGGAATTCGGTAGAGCGAGAAGGTGAGCGAGTAAGTGAGCGAGTAGGTGAGCGAGTAGGGTGCTGAGCATGTAGGTGAGCGAGTAGGTGGGCGAGTAGGTGAGCGAGTAGGTGAGCGAGTAGGTGGGCGAGTAGGTGGGCGAGTAGGTGGGCGAGCATGTAGGGTGGTGAGTAGGTGGGCGAGTAGGTGAGCGATTGTCGACATATGCAACATATGCAACATATGTGGTGAAAGCGGAATTCAGCTCAGCGCATATGAACAAACGCAGATTTTACCGGCAAAAGCGAGATACAGTTCAGAGACATATGGACAAACACAGATTTTGTCGGCAAAAGCAGATCGCAGCCTAACGAGGTCAGCTTAAATCCGGATTTTATCCCGCTTTAAGCGATAAATGTCACTTTAGCTAAACCCTACGAATTTTGTCCACTTTACAAACTGCCGATGATGACTTTCTATCAAGCTTCGAATTGCTTCGCAATCAAGAATCAAATTTGATTTCTATCGAGCATCAAATATGAGCTCTATCGTACATTCTACGTGACTCTCTATCGAACATTCTACATGACTTTCTTCATGACTTTCTACCTCATTAGTTTACCCATTAACTTTCTCATTAACTTCCCCGTTGACTTTCCCATTGACTTTCCCAGCGCATATATTAAATTGTGTAAATAGCTATTATTTAGTTAGTCAAATTAATTAGTAATTAACCTATTATACGATCGCAATAATCAATAAGTTCTGAGTCAGCAATAGCTGAAAACTGCGTTGCTTTTCATTGGTAACAGACTTGCTCGGGCAGCCAACGAACCTAGTTTAGGATGACACCAGGTTGTGCCAGTAGTTAGAGGTGAATATGTAGTTTCCGTCAACAGTAACCCCAAGACTATGAGGAAGACTCAAGACTGGTTTTCCGAGCTTCCTAATCATTTAGGCTACTGACCCATCTTCCTGCTTTCGAAGTTTCGATGAGCAGATATCTTCCCTTCTCTAGAGATAGCGGCTTAGCGGCAGTTGCTATGGGATATGGTATCTAATCACCCATTTGCCGTCAATATTCCAGCCTCTATACACGGACCCAGTCGCTTGGTCTTATATACGTTCAATCACTATGGATGGCTAACTATCATCATTGACTTTAAGGCTCCCCTTGTAGGGCTCATCCACCCTAAGCCCAATTTCGGTCTAGCTTCGCTTAAGCCCCACATTGGACTTCTACTCTTGCCAACATCATCAACGATTGTTCACCATCAAATTTCTATCCATAACCATGGTAAGCTCATATCCTTTTGATTTACGCTCTGCTAACAGTCTGTCCGGTAGGCACCCGCAGCAGCCGCAGCCGCTGGCAAAAAGCAAAAGAAGAAGTGGTCAAAGGGCAAGGGTACGTTCTGCTTCTTCCCTCGAATCCATCCGGACCACCTTCCTCCATACACCCGTTGGGATAGCCTACTGACCCTCGGTTTACACCGCAGTCAAGGAAAAGGCCAACCACATGGTTGTCCTCGACAAAGCCACTTCCGACAAACTTTACAAAGATGTCCAGTCCTACCGCCTCATCACCGTTGCCACGCTTGTCGATAGATTAAAGATCAATGGGAGCTTGGCTAGACAAGCATTGAACGACTTGGAGGAGAAGGGGCAGATTAAGAAAGTTGTGGGGCATAGCAAGTTGAGCATCTACAGTATGTGATTCTGGGGACTATCTTCGACGAAGTGTGGCGTATCATTGCTGACAAAGTGGTATAGCTCGGGTTGTAACGGCAGCGGAGTGAATTGCAAGTTTGGGATGGATCTCGTCATGTTCATTTTTCGAGTCGCGTGAGGTGTAGCAACGAATCATGCATTGGGTGGTCAAGGCGAAACCCTCTAGGGCTCTAGAAATCCCTTGTAAAATTTGAAATGGCATTCTCACGACGCACGTAAGGCATCGGAGATGTTTGACGTGACTGGGAAACGTGATATATACGGATATACGCTCAACCCGCTCAAACTCCGTAACCCGACCCCAGCCCCAAACCCCAAACCCTCATATCTCCTCGGCTGTCCTCCTCGGCCTCCCCTTCCTCGCACTCTCACACAACTCCCTCCTCTCCCCCCACCCCTCCCACCCAGAACCCACCCCTCTCTCCACCCTCCCCACCCAAAAATACTTCCCCACCTTCCCCCCATCAAACATCTTCCTCCACCCATCCACCGTCTCCACCACCTTCTTCCTCGCAACCCTAACCTCCCTCTCCCTCCTCAACTTCCTCTCCTTCTTCTCATCCCTAGTCTCACTCTTCGTAGTCCCGCCCTCGACTTCCTCAACAGGAACAAACATCTCCTCCACCCCCCGCAGATCCCCCGTAAGATCCTCCTGGAAACACCCCGTCACAAACGCCCGCGTGGCGTCCCGCCCCGCGAAGAAGTGGTACGACCCGCCGGGGCCGTAGAGGTGCGGCGAGGCGCTGACGTCGTAGATGCTGCCGTTCAGGGCGACGAATATCGGTAGTGTCGGATCAGTGCCGTTGTAGCGAGATAACTCCGCATCTGTCAGGATGACTGGTCCGCGCTGTAAACATCATCGTTAGTTCCTCGCTGTTGAGAAACAAACCCCGAGGGAAGGTAAGGGGGGGCGAGGAAGTTATACCAGATAAGCCAGAACGCGCGCAGGACGCGTGAAGGAAGGCCGGTAGCCCCAGGTCAGCGAGTTGGAGGTTATGAAGTAGGACAAGGTGGTGGAGAGGAGGAGGAGGCCGCCGAGGACGCGGAGGACGTCGATGAGGGAGAGGCGGGTTGGGATGGGATCGGCGTTGTCGAGTTGGGTTTCGGATGGGGTTATGGAGGAGGATGAGGGGGGGTCGGGCTTGTTGGTGGGGCGGGAGCGGAGGATGGAGGCCATAATGGAGGGCGGGTGTTATGTTGCCCCGAGGGAGTCTGTTAGTCAAAGGATGGTATGTTCAAGTGGGCTTGTGAAAGTGTCTACTTTAGGGTGTGGAAAATGATAGCCTTGGCTGACAATTTTTTACGAGTAATGCTGACTACGCGCGTCCTTACCATCCAAGCTGGGAACCCTCTGTCCCGTCACCTAAACCATCCTCATCGCCTTCTCCCATCTCTTCATCATCTATATCATCCAAACCAGACACCATAAACTTCTCGCCCTTCGCCTCCGTTCCTTCAGGCACCACATATCGTGGCTGCACCTCACATTCGCTCAATACACAAGCACCCTCCACCCTTGCTCTCTTGCCTATGATACACCCCGTCATTTGTGTCTTCTCACCCACAACTACCTCGTCCATCAGCAAACACCTGGTCAATCTAGCTCCCTTTTTGATGTGGCAGTTTGCTCCTATGACCGTGGCTTTGATGATAGCGTGAGTTTCTATAGTTGTGTTAGGGCCGAGGAGACTGTCGGAATTGGTAATGGTCGTCTGAGGAGCTATTGATATTGGTGTCCCGTATGGGGAAGGATGCGTGTAGGGAGACGGTGTAGTGTTCGGATTGGAAGGTTGTAAAGCGGCAATATAGAGGGAAGTGGAGAGTAGAAGAGCAGGTGTGTCAACTCGGCGGATAAGAGGCGTATGAGGAGCTGAAGGGTGCACGTAAGCGAGCATAGGCGGAATTTGTGTTCTCGTAGGGGAGGTGGTTGGTGATTGAGACGTAACGGGCGATGAGTTGGAGGATTTGGGGCGCAATGTGCTCGTATAAGTAGTGCTCAGGGCAGCAAGATCGATTTCATCTTCTATTGTATCGCTTGGAATACTCCCCATCTCACCACCTTTAGTATCATCGGTATCGTCAAAAATGTCGTGGATACCAAGTTTGTCAGCCAAGCCAACTTGCCAGCTAGCCTTGGCCCACCAGCCCACTACGTCTTCATTGATACTGTCGAACTTCTCATTGCGCTTGATGAAGTCTAGGACCCAATGCGGAAAGAAATAAGCATGAGCATCGCGATGGTTGGTCAGCATCCTTATTCTGCCATGTTTGCGGATCAGGCCGTGTCGTATAGGAAAACCACTTTTTTCTTCCGTGATGTCTCCCAGTGTATCTGTCGTCGTGGCGTAGACCGCCTTGGACATGTGGGATTGGATGGAGCCTTCAGGTGGAGGTACCAAAGGCTGCGGCAGAGGGGCAGTGATAAGTAAATCTGTCTCCTCCCCCTTGGCACCACCCTCGCCATTGGTCGGAAACCAAAGCCCAAGACCACCCCTACGTCCACCCTTCTCGCCACCAACCCCCATTTTCGGCCCGAGATAATCAACACCAGCTGCAGTAGCACCCCCTAAACCGGCCTGCTGGATCATCCATGCCTCTAGCAAGGAATCTCCTGCAACTTCGCAAACAAGATCGCAGGGTAAGACTAGAAAGTCACCTGTTATAGCTGCTTGCACCTCAGGGAGACGGAGTATCTCAGCTGTTCCGGTATTCTGAGATAGGCCTTCTGGCGCGAGAATGTCCGCTCTCGGTAGGGGTAGGGAGGTAAGAGATGGAATCTGAGAGAGGGCGGCTTCAATTGCTTTCGCAGATGAGGGTGGTGTGATGAGATGTATGTCTTGGCGCTGAGTCAGAATTAGACAGCTACAAGATGCTTCGAGGAGAGAATGTAAATTCGAGGGAGATACGGGTAGGAAGCGAAATAGCTTGGGAAGATCGCCTTGCAGATATGCAATGAACCACCAACGTTTCCAATCGTCGGTACAATATAATGATAGGACATTGATCTTTGGGCAAATATGTCGTGCCTGAGAATATATAGATGACTAAAACAAATTCGTTCTTCCGGTAATAGAATAAACTAGTATGAGACAGGTTTGCGAGATGGCACCTACTTGTAATACCCATACGGTAACACCAATCGAGGGGATACCATATCATGGGTCTATTGGCGATAGGCACGAGTGCTTTTGGGAATTCATCGGGGGTAGAAGTAAATGTGTTCAGAGACACTCCGGGGCCGCACAGAATGACAGCCTGAAAGCTAGAAGGAGGCATTGCTAACGCATGAGGCATCGTAGCTCCTTTGTATCTCGGATTATACGCGAGATCTCAAAGCTGGAAACAGCTCCAACGGACCGAATCAACGCCAGTCCTCCTAAAATGATAGGATATGGTAGGTCTTAATGTACTGAATCTCACGAATGCAGCTGAAATATTACCTTTACCTCGAAGCTCATGTAGATTGTTAAACAGCCGCGAAAGCTAGTCATAATCTTGCCGGCTTTAGCGCGATATCTCCAGGAGTCCAGTTGCTCTGATTTCCGTGGGTAGTAAGCAGTCCTCATATGGACAATTTGTCAATATTTTCAAATGGTTTCACTAGTGACGGTATAGTAGAGAGAATGGATTCATAGAAATATTAACGAGCATGTGAATTGGCGTTTTTGAAAGCTAGAACGGCTACTGGTTTGACGAATGATAGATATCTGGGCAAATCACCAAGGAGCAAGCTAAGTTCTTCTAATTTACTATCATATGTGCCCATCGTAAGGAGAGAATCTCTAATGCCCGCCCATTTTATCGTCGCCTGCTGGCCAGTCAAGATATCATAAAGTTCAGCCAGGTGTTGCCCAATCACTGACGAAGAATATCCGTATTCCCAATGAGTCCAGGAGGCTAAATATTGATTTCAGCAACTAGATTTGTCAACCCTAAAAGAAATTTCAACTTACAAAGAGGGTGAAATGGCGATTTTTCGTCTTCCAGGACCCTGACTCATAGGCCCATTGATCCATGTATTTGCCATAGATGAATAACGTTTGGCCTGTTAAATTTCCCTGGCCCAAGCAATTCGCGACCACGTAAGCCGTAGAATTTGGGGAGAAGATGTTGGTAAAATCGACCACTGTTGAGCTTATAGTGTGCTGGGTGACCGAAGTATTGACGGAGAATTTGAGAAACTCCTGAATTGCTGGAAGACCACGGTAGATATTGTTTGGCGGTGGGGCACTGTAGTCGGCGATTGCACTCTGGGTAAACACCTCAGCAAGGAGCCCAAAGTCCTTCGTATCGACTGCAATTGCATAAAGCGATAGCTTGCTACGAATCTGCAGCTCGGCGGCAGTATCTGAACAAGAGGAGTAGGAGTGAGCCGTCCCAGCCAAGGAGAGCAACCATATCAGAGCTACGAGAATCTGCATGATGGTAGATAAGATTTGCCAAAAACTATCGTACAGGCTGGTTGAGTCAGTATTTGTAGGTATAACAACAGCAGATAGGTTAAATTTGATAAGAGGAAACCACGATGATTGCTGGTTGGGATCAACAGTCTTCGTTTAGCTTTGGCGATCTTCCTGCAGGCCTGGCGATTGGTGGAAGAGTTAACAGAAGATACTGTACCACATCGTTTGTAACATTCCATAGCATGGACAAATTCCATGAGCTCAACCATATGTTGGGACGAAATTCTGGTGGTAAAGTATCTTCGAACATCAGCCGCAGGCCCGCAGAGAAGAAAAACGAGGGAACAAGGTAGCGTTCTTGGCCGAAAGCGAGTTGGTGCGGTCGATTTACTAAATCTTGTGTCGGTATATGTCCATAGCCCTCCCGATGCCAGCCTCGTCAATAAACAAGGAGCTACTGGACTTTCCTTTGGTGACTTCTGCTTCTCCATGACTGAAATGTTTTGGTGTTTCGATTCATCTTCTTCAAGAACCAGATGTCTTATTCTTACGATCGCTACGAGCGACAACGCCGTCAAGCGTACGGCGCGTCGACGCGAAGAAGTGCATTAGGGTATTGGATTCCTCTCGCACTGACCGTAACAGTAGCTACGGCTGGCCTTGTAGCATGGATTTGGAGTGAAAGAAGAGATGCGGACGATGATGACTACGATAGAAAAGCAGGGGACCCTCCACCAGGATACGGAAATGTAGGAGAGGGCCCCCCCCCATCGGGCTATGGAGACGACGGGCCTGGAGATCTCCCTTATGCTCCAGAAGCGGAGAGCTCACAGATGGAGGACGGAAGCTTGATGGCGCGCATGTCTGGCGCGATCAGGCGGACACCAAGCCCACAGCAGCTATTTGACGGCGCAAGCCGACGAGTGGTAGCGGGGGTTACTGCTGCCGGAGCCGTTGTTGGGGGCGCATTATCTTCGATTCGAGAGGAAGACAGGGGAGATTTTGAGGACCACTCAAGGTGGTCCGAAGAGGCCGAAACTCAACCTGTCGGTGCAGCAGCTCCAGAAGTGCCAAGTACAACAGTGGTAAAGCCGTTACGGTCAGCACCTCAAGTTAGTCACGCGGGAGCGAGAGCTGGCGGTAAGATGAAGACAGTCGCGATTGTTTTGTCTGCAGATTCTCATTACGATAGCCATGATGAAGCGGTCTCATATCTGCAAGAGCATGCAGTAAGTTCTAACAGAGCTTGCCAACACCACATGAGGCTGACAGCTTGCTTTAGTCTATACTTTCATATCTCCCTCATCACATAGACTCTGCCTCGAGGGTTCTCGTCCTTATTTACGCCCCCGATCTGAAGCAACACCCTCTATCTACAAATCCGCAATCTTCGCAGCCGGCCCTATCCATCACTTCATCATACTCGAACATAGGTCATGAGGACGCAGAAAGTCATAGTGGCGAAGCTGAGAAGCCTCTTGCCGCAATCTCTCCAGATCCCATGTCCTCGCCTTCAAGATCCAAAATGTTTGATACAATCTACAGCCAAGCCCAGGCACTCGTAGAAAAGGATACCATGATCATGCCTTTCACTACGCCGACTGGACATATTCATTTACTTCGCCATCTCGGCCCCGAAATTGTTTATATCCAGGAATCGTTATCTGGTTCTGGTGGAGATGCAGTCACCCATATCTCCAACTGGGTTGGACAGATAGTCCTGGTTGTAGGCGACAAAGGTGGACATGGAGGATTGGTCGACAGTGAAGACGAGCGCGGACACTCTGGTGATGATACTAGAGGAGACTGGTGGCAGAACGACCCGAGGATAGGGCTTGGGAAGGGTGTGGAAGTTGTTGAGGGTTTGCGGGTTGGTGAGGACTGGCGCAGGAGGGTCGGTGGTCACGACTAATGGGATGGAGATGATGTCTAATGTGGCGTACATTTCCCGCTTCAGGGTTCATCTTTTGGACTAACAGTACAGTACCTTAGGTTAAGATGGAGCAAATGGAAGCTTCCATGCATCGTTCACATCGCTGCTCTCTACTGCTTACCACTGCTCGCGAAACCACCTTTGCGCACTGAGGGCTGAGCATCTTTCGTTGAACGAATATGCTTATACTATTAGGCACATGCCCCCCACAGAGTTCAATCCATAAGTCTCACCCTACACGCTTCAGTTAGCTTCGTATTCCAGATTTAGTACCATATATATATATGGTGTTTTAAGAAGAGCAATATATCAAGAAGTACGAAAATCATGTCCTTATAAATCCTAATAATATGTGATAAATCTACGCCCAGTAACCCTAATTCGAATAAGTACCTCGGAATCTCATGACCACCACTGCTCATTGTTCATAAATGCGCTCTCACCAATCTATCAACTCGCTCGAAATTGTACCTACAACACACACTTACTATTTTCTAGGCATGAGCACAGCGTGTCCGCCGGCTTCAACATCCCAAACCTTTCCCTGAAGCCTGCAGCTCACTCCTACCGGTTCTCTCACATGTCATCGCGACCGTGGTTGGGCCCTATTAAAGCCCCATGGGTCTTCTAAGGTTACAACTGAAACCGTGAGGGACGGACTGAAGGCTCCTACAAGCCTAGAATTAAGAGAAAGTAGGAAGAATGGCTACTGCAATCGCAACCAAACCTGCCCCGCCCCACCAAAAGATGAAGCGCCCACCTCCTCCAACGGTCCAGACATCCGTCAATGGTGCTAGATCTTCACAGTCTTCACCTTCTCCATCTCTCGGTTCAAAAAGGCCCCCGTCGGGTTTCAAGCATCCCCCGGGTGCGGGCGCGGCAAGTGGCATGAATGGCAATGTGAATGGGGTAGCGCCCCGCCTTAGCAATCGGAGGCGAGATTCACAGAAACCTGGAGATATCCAAGGGCGGCAGAACAGAAGTGGTAAGGCTGGACAAGCCGACAATCATCTGGATCGAAAGTCACTGAAGAGAATGGCTGAACCATATGGTATGTCTCTGGCTATCCCACACTGTGGCCCAGATATGATTACTGAGACTTCCCGTGTGTAGCCAAAACCGAAGGCAACATCCTTAAGAGATACCAGAACAAACCTCCATCGCTCGTTCTCCATCTTTATCCGACTCATTTCCGATTCGAACAAGGGGATGATACTTATTCATACAGCTCAGAGATGAAGGCTATTTTGGAACATATAAAGACTCGAACTATACCACATGACTTAGTGCCTGAGCTGCTGTATGCTAGCATCAAATTTTATGAAGGTATGGGCGCTGTGAAGGACCAAGAGTCTATATACTAACCCAGGCGTACCCAGGATGTCTTATTGTACAAGTACATGATCATAAAAGCGCCGCAGTAATCTCCCAGGCTTCTACGGACTCTTCAGGCACAGACAGAAATGTACCTTTCTCCGTCCACAACTATAACCCGTATCTCACACCCTCACCATACGTGCCGTATCCACGTGTGAATGCTCCTAATCCTGAAGTCGGTGGCCCAAGCCGTGAATCAGGCGCAGCAGACACTTCGAACAATCCAGCGACAGATGCCTCGGATCACAACCAAAAGTCAAGCGGAGATTCCGTTGTGAAGGCACCTAAAATATTCACTGTCGTCCTCTTCCCCACACCTCTGTCTTTAGATGAGGAAGTGTTAGTCTTTGCCAACATGCCTGATCTTCGATCCAGTAATCGAAAACTACCACAACACAGCAACATCAATCGCACACCATCATCTGCAACCATGCCACAACCTCCTACCCCATTATCTGCCATACCGCCTACGCCGTCCACTTCTGGGCCTCCTGCGAAGAAACAGAAAATGCTTATTGGGGAAAAGGATATCCGCTCCTTCGAGAGTAAAGCTGTTCAAGCAACCGCTCCTCCACTGTATCTGGAGCCTGTTGATAATCTACAAGACGCGCAGAAAGTATTGCAGTCCCTGACTGATCCGCGTCACCGTGAAGATTACCCTGCTCCCAAAACCCGGAAGAGAACTGTTGCTGAACTGGCTGCTGATGAGGCTCTCGCGGCACAAGAACAACGCTTCATGTTGATCATGGACGAAAGACTGGCGCTTTCCGCGTCTAATGCTACTGGTGGCAAGTCTAAAACATCTGATGGCGAGGCCGGAGCTGCATCGTTCGAACCACGTTTCGAGAGATTCAAAACTCTGGAAGCAATCAAACTCGCTCACGCGGAAAGAGCCGAACGGGAGAAGGAAGCCAAACACCAGATACAGGTCCAGCAAGCAGCCGCGAAAGCTAAGCACGAACAGCAGGAGCGAGAGGTGAGACAAACGCAAGAAAAGAAACTTGCGGATCATGCTGCGAGGGAACTCCAAATCCGCAACTATCAACAAAACACCCAGAGACAAGCAGCTCAAAACCAAGCAAACGCGGCAGCTTTGCAGAATGCACAGGCACTTGAAGCTAGGCAGAACCAGCATGCTAATCCTCCGGTATCCAATGGCATGCTACCGAACGGTCAGATACATATGGTACCAGCCTCGCAGCCTCACCATTCATCGCCCATAGTGCGAAACATGACGCCACATAGCAACTCATCGCCCGTAGTTGGTAATGTTATGGTTAGCCATCCTGGACAGAGCGTCCCAATGAATGTCACTTCTTCCGGTCAAGGCAATACGAGCAGTCCAGCACGACCTCCCTCGGCCCTACAGCCTGGTCATCCTGTCGGAGGAGCAGCAATGGTACATCAGCGAAGTCAGCAGCCAATTAGCCGTAGAGGCACCCCACAGATGAACGGGACACCAAGCATGCAAAACGCGACACCAGTCATGAACCATGCTACTCCGACATCGAGAATGGGGCACGCAAGTCCTCCTAATTCCATGACACAAACTCCTACCTTGGCGCAAAATACCATGGCAGCACAACACTTGATGGGCTCCGGCCAACTAACTCGAGAACAGCAACAGCAACTCATGGCAAACCGCCAGACCCAGGCTTATTTCCTACAGCAACAACAGCTGCACCAGCAAAGACTCCAAAATTCCTCGCCAAATCAAATGTCTCCCGACCGCCAACCGCCAATGGTCAGCATGCAACAACTGGCTAACCAAAGAAGCTACGAAGCCTACCAACAACAACTCCGCAACCACCACCAACAAATGGGCCACGGCGCCCAGATCGCCAACGGCGCCTCCCCGCCCCACCCCAACCAACCGCACCCCGGCCAACCCGGACACCCTGGTCAAAATCCCAACCAGCAACCCAACCAACAAGCCCGCAACCCCGCCGCTCCCCACCCTGCGCAGGCCTATTTCGTCAACATGCAGCAAAAATTATACCAGTCACAGATACAGAAGCTGCAGGAGCACTACGGGCCGAACATCCCACCCGAGAAGGTCCAGCAGGCGAAGCAGCAAGCGCAGGCGGTCGCGCAGCAGCAGATGCGCCAGCAGAGAGTCATCGCAATGCAGAAGCAGCAGCAGCAGGCGGCGGCGGCGCAGCAGTTTAGCCAGCAGCAGCAGGCGATGATGGCGCAGATGAACCAGATGGGCGCTGGGGGGATGAATGGCGGGATGAATGGAATGGGTGGGATGCAGTAAGGTGGGTTTTGGGCTGGGTTAGGGGGCAAGAAAAGAGAATGGGATAATGGGGTGATGAGGGGGGTTTATGGGGGTTTATGAATAATGCGGAAGCATAATATGGATGAAAAAGGGGGCTGGATGCATGGACGGTGTTTTCTCATCCTTTGGGCTTGGTTTCTTGCGAGTCAAAAACGGGGGTTTTTTACTCTGAGGTTTTCATGGAAGCGAAGTGATATCCCACAGGTCCGGGTTCAAAGGCTATATCTGTGGCTGTACTATACTGCTTTTAGAGCTTCGACTAGGTGTTTTGAAATGTAAATGTAAACGCTTCCTGTTTGGATATCTCCTTAGCTGTAGGTATGATACCAATGTCGCAGGGTTTACTGTAGGCCGGATCTCCCTCCCGTGAAAGGGAAACAAATAGTCAGAGCCAAAAAATATCCTGCACCCCCCAAAAAAACAAAATGAACTGTTTACATTCCAGGTAAGACAAGACTACTCAAACCCCAAATCTACAAAGGACAATTTCCCTAACTTTCCACAACCCCTCATCTTTCCTCCCGCACGCACGTAACGATATACAGTAAGTAGGCAGGTGCAAGAAGTCAAAAACACAACCCCAACATCCTTTCACACGAGTGCGCAAGACGCGGAACGACAGACAGGCCGAGGCTTGGGGTAAATTGATAGCCAGAAAACCATCCGTTGCTCGAATTACCAGAGTCAGAAAGTCGCTATTCTCCCCCCCCCCCCCCATCCCATCCTTTACAGTTCAACATAGCTCGCTACAAGACAGCTATGAGATCTGATGCAAACATCTGCCTTGCTGGTTAGGAGCGGTTGTGCTGGTTTTGAAGAAGGGAGGGAGGGAGGGAGGGGGGATGGCTGGGTTGGAGAGTGGGATGAATATAATGCTGGGTTTGGAGTGAAATGAAAGGAATATATGTTGGTGGGGAGTTGTGTGGTGAGGATGGTGGTAGTATGTAATCTACATAGCGAAGCAGCTGGCTCTAACAGCGTGGAAATCTTTTGTTGGGTCTTCGGCTCTAGCAAAGTGGGGTTGTGCCTTCGTGATGAGTGAACGGGGATTGGAAATCACTGGATTTTTGGATTCGCAAGGGACAGACGGGAGCACCGAAGATGAGTGCAGAAACATCCGTTCTCAGTAAGTCACTCTTGTAGATGGAAGACGCGTTATTTATACACGTTACACCATCTCTATGCAACGGTGACGAGGTATCCTCTTTGAAGGACATGCCAGGACCCAATACGCTCCGCTTCGACCTCTCCGTGTCCAATTACATAGTCTTGTATCCATCCGAATCTGGGTGGCAAGCATCGCCAGATGTCTGATGTCTGTTGGTTGACGAATCGGCCAAGATGTGAACACACGTTGGAACAATCCTATTCAGATATCTATAGCATATTTCAACAATGTCGAGTATAATCTCCTCTTACCCGTGCTTGATCCAAGAACGCAGGTGGTTCCATGCTTGGGTATTCTGCCAAGCACCAATTGCTTTGCCTCAGCTCGAGATGGCAGTTCGGCTTCTTTGTAAGCCATAGGAGCTTAATGGCGACTAGATTGTCCCTCGCTGAAGAGGTGGACGACTCCCAGAGCAGGTAAAGGAGAAGAGCAAAGACAGAGTGCAGGATTGATGTCTTTGCTTGGCGCTTTGGGCAAGGCAAAATGGTTGTTGCATAATATCGTTGCTCTGTCGCAAGGTTTTCTGGACATGGTTGCATTAATATTTGGGCATCGGATGAGAATATGGTGGTGTTGAGAGTTTTGACTTTGGACACCTTGTACGATGCAGTCCGGTGATATCATCCAGTAGCAGGAGCGTGCATGGGGTTTGTCATACTTATTTGCAACACAGTCTCCCGAATAAGGAGGTTTATTGATCCCTTATTTAACGACCAATCGTTGTCTTCGTTCAGGTCAAGATGAGACCAACCAACCGTTCCAAATGTTAGAGACGGAACTCGTAGTTGCGCCCCCATGGTCAAATCGCCACGTAGACTGGAGCCTGAACCCGGTTACAAAGTTGTTGTCGAAAAATGCCTCAGAGGATTTGGAACGATTGAAACCCCCACGACTTTGGGTCGCACTCAAGATCCTCGAGGACACGCTTATAGAACCAAAAGTCGAGCAACCTTAGTGACATCGAGTAGTTTCAAGACTCCGAGGCTGATTGCTTTGCTTTGTTTCTACGTCGGGAACTCCAATACGACTTGAATAAGTACAGCTCTAAGTCCTGAGTCGTCATTTTGGAAATGCTGAAGGTGACCAATAAGCTACTTGGCCGCGCCTTGATCGTCGACACGATCCATAAGTGGCTCGTCCTGGGGAAACTATGCATATCAATGATCTAGGCAGATTTCGAGGATCGGAGTGTATTATCAAGGTATTTAGACTTGGTTGTGTGTCTTCTTGGAGGCACTATCGTCAAAAACTGGCTACTCGTAGTTGTCCTAAGATGTGAACCTCAGCTACACATCGTCAGCACTAGTCAACGCTGCCTTCCAGTCTCATGGACTTGCTAAAATTGTTGCAGAGTATCCTTGGGCAGGATTCCCCCAAGTACTGTGTCGTATCGGCATGTAGCGTCTTTGAGATGATGCCCTTGTCCATCCTCAAGGCTCGACGCGAGGACTTTGACGCAAGGACTCCGACGCGGATGAGAACCCGGCTCTCACCGCTGAATAGATGGATAAAACTGTCATCAATCCCAGGCCCAGCCACGAAATACATATTCTTGTTGAGTGTGATCGCATGATATCATGGATGTGCCTGAACACGAGGGGCACGGAGCGGCACCAGGGAATATAGAGTCCTTCGAGCTAACTCACTAACTGTGGAAGATCTTGAAATATCGTACATAATGCATAGTGCATAGCGCAATGCCGCGGATGCTGCCGGAATACGATGTTTCTGTGTGTGCCAACGGAGCCTTGGAAGTGATACCATGATCAACCAGCTCGCTGATCTTCATTGTAGGTTGTTAGTTAGCGACGTGGCTACCAATAAATTCCTTGCAATACAAGCGCAGCGGTGACAGTAAGCCAAACGGTCAGCTTTGACGAGAGTACATGGTACGTCTAGAGACTATGAAGTAGTACAGCCTTTTCTTCTAACCTGGCTTTTGGGAGAGAATGGACCTTGAAGCGTCATTTGAGGCTAAAGTATCGAAAACGCACGTACGCCATGAACCAGGGAAGCGTTAGCCGTGGAGATTCGTCGATGCAACTTGCAATGCGAGTCGATCATCGAAGAGTTGGAACAAATATAATTTCAACGTTTATCTGAAGTTTCATGCTAGCAAGTGATTGAGTAATTATCTCGTGTTCAAAAGTCCAGGAGGAACTCGAAGTGACAGAATCAAGTTAATATCTTTTGAAGGAATTCGCAAGGTTTGCTATTGATCCTGTGTGACAGGAGTAGTATACGATGGCTAGAATCGAAATCCGAACCCAATAGCTGTGAAAGATACCTATTGTGATCCACCATAGGGCGCATCTATGGTTCTTGTTGGCGGGTCGTAAAACTTGCGTCGTCGTTATTGCGCATGGTGGTGAGAGTCAAATACTACTCTGACTTGCCTGATAGCTGGACCAATCATACGTCAGAGCGATACCGGCTAACCTGGAGCTCCACCAAAGCTTTTGGTGGAGCTGTCACGGCCTCAACTTTGATGCTGTCTAGTTGCAGGAAGAA
>JAABUY010004134.1_pt1 | contig 15451 bp, 14 predicted proteins | sample 5560271 | NCBI WGS metagenome assembly JAABUY01 (sample SAMN10711886, study PRJNA513374) | rock metagenome | isolation source: Antarctica rocks | place: Antarctica: Victoria Land, University Valley
TGCACAACTGATGAATTATTGACTCTTCATGCTCAACAACTTGAACGCAGAGACGAGAATTTGAAGAAAATCATGCTGCATTTGAGAAGAATGAAAAAGATTGACAAAGATGTATGAGATGATCATAAACATGTTCATACTAGTTCAATTCTGAAGAGTAATCTTGTACTGCTGCATGACATCAAATTAAACAACATACATATGCTAAAATTGACATGAAGATGACTGAGATTTTTTCAAGTAGTGAAGATGAACATTGAAAAAGAATAATATAAAATTGCAGAGCTTGACGAAGTGATCTTGAAAGAAATGATTGCAGAAAATAGATTGAAAAAGCATGTGAATTGAGCATTGAAAAGTGAGATCAGCAATGAACAGAAAAATGAAGATCAGAATTTATTGATGACAACGTTCATTGAAAAAATTATATCAGAAATTGCGATCAATGTTTTGATCAGAAATTCGAATGCGTCGCTGAATTTTATTCACTATTAATTGAAACTCTCTGTGAACTTGAAAAAAGCGTCTGATGCTGAGACTTCTGTTGAGTTGAGATAAGATTGTTCACACTCAAAAGTGCAGCTTCAATAACACTGTCTTGTACAACATCATTCATATTAGCTTTTTCTCTGTCAAGTCATCAAGAAGCGAAGTTGATGCAAGAAGATCATAAGTTGTTAAGAATATCATAAAGTTGCTTTAAGTTACTTAAGCATATGAAAAGAAGAATGAAGATGAAGATGCAAATGTCTGCAATGTCAATATTGAAAGTTTTAAAATGCTTTAGTCTCAAATAAACAAAGCGAAATTCTAATCAATTTGCAAAATACACGCTAAAGTTCACTGTGTAATGATTAAAGCTAAAGCTTAGAGCAAGAATCAAAATTGATTTATGATTGTATATCAGAAAATATATCAAGATCAAAGATTAAGAATATATCAAGATCGACTTAAATGACACATGATAAGATAACATGATGCTACATTAAGTTAATTTAATTCATGTGATACGTAACAGATAATGTAGAGAAATAATCAATCAATCAGCTGAGAAATTTGTTACTAATATCAAGTCATCAACATCTTTCTCAGTTATGACAAGCATAAGTTGCAGAAGAATTATTTGTAAAACTGCAAGCAATTTCTACTAGCGCTGAACTTTAAAAAACTCAGCACATATTCTTTATCTTTCAACATAATTATCATCTCTGTTATTTGAACTTGCACTAAAACATCTAAAAATCTTATGTATTTCATCATCTTTGTTATTTGAACTCACATTAGAATGACTAAACATTTCACGTAATTCTTCACTCAGCATTTGTTTTCTCAGATATTAAAAGCTCACATTGAAGCTTTTGTCAACGAAAGCTCTTATGCATTTTCTCAGAAAAATCTCATTTGAATTCTTTAACTATCTTCACTTTCATCATTTCAGAAAAGCAAATATGACACTTACTAAAGCAAGCTTTGTGATAACGCTGCATCATTTAAGACACTTCATAAATGATTAAAAAGAACTAGTTGATTACTTAAACTCTCTGTGCACAGAACAAGAACAACAGACAGCAATTCATCAATTTCGAAATCAGATTATGCAATTACACGTCAATGTAAAGAATCTGATGTACAGTTTCGTGAAATTTCTTGATAACAATTCACTTTATTCAAGAATGACTAGCGAGAAAGAAGAATGAAAAGCAATGAATATTGAGCATGAAAGAATTGAAAAAGAGAGAAAAGAAATAACTGAGACAAAAAGAATTATGATGAACAGATGAAACTCGAAGCTACTGAATCTTTGAATCTCAAAGAAAAATTCTTCATTGTATTCAGTAAAAAGAGAAGCGATGAATAAAATGCATGCTGTCATTGCAAGAATTCAGAATGAGCATTTGATCAGAGTGATGATGAAGCAAATAGTATATCATAACGTGATGCAGACAATTGTCAACAAAGATCAAGTTTCAATCTTCTTATTTTTACAATTCACAAACTTCAACAAATTGATTATAAATTAAATTGAAGTTATGTTAATGAACAAGAAGCTAAATCACATGAATTGAAGATGAATAAAGTCTGACTTACTATGTGAATGTATCAGTGACATGATCTTGAAAACAGATCATATCGAGACTGTTTTTAATTCATCAGCAGTCTTGCAGTTTGATTTCAAAAGAAGATCAAGATCATCAATACTATCATTGTAATCAAGACATTCATTAGTAGTATTGAAGAATGAAGACTCACACTTCATGTTGACTGCAAGTAATGTAGTAATGATCTCAGATCTTAATTCATCAATGTCAGTGATGCAAAGTCTGATGATAAGATTTTATTAATCATCAAGAGTTGTCACATCAATCTCTTTTGACATGATTGCTTCATTCACATTGTTAAATTCTTCAAGAACATCACACATACATCTTTTTATATCTTCTCATTTTCTTATCTTGATTGCTTCAATGCTCTTGAAGTTAGCAGAATATGATGAACAAAGACTTGCTCTTTCACTAGATGTAATCATGAATAACGAAAAGATTCTTCTACAATACAGCTTAGAAATAGAAATGAGTGATACTGCAAATGTCTATAAGAAAGCTATCATTGTGACAGTGATTGAAAGCATATGATTGAAAGTTCAATGATTGCATTATCAAATCATCAAAAATATCTGAAAGATAAAAGAAAGTAAAGCATGCTTTTGTATATGAATGTTTCATACATGAAAGCAAAGACTTGATTATCTTGATTTGATATCTTTGATCACGACAATGAAGTTGCTGAGAGAATATCATTTCAAAACTAAGAATAAAGAAATGTTTATATATCATTCACATCTTCAGAGACTGAAAAATAAACTCAAGCTATTAATGAATGAGCTGTTGTTTGAAATACTTATTGATCATATAAATATCATATATGACTATAGATTTCAACTAAATTTCATGAAAATTGATGTCACTTTTGCAGATTGATTTCATTGAGATAGTCATTTCTTTCACTTTACTGACTCACTACAATTATTTCAACTATGATCACATATGTTACAGAATTACAAGATTGATATGTTTCTGATTTGTAACATGTTCATAAAAAAGATTAAGTATCAGAAGTGAAAGAAAAACGATGCAATAATGTTATCAAATGTGTTTGATTAAATATTGAATAATAATACATGAGTCTTGATAAAAGAGAAACTAAACATGTACTTATGACATCAAAGAGATGACTTAGATCTTACAAATCACAACTAATTAAGAACAACTATATATATCACGTTGCAACAACTAGTACGTCAGAATATAATGTACTATCTCATTACTATGATTCTTTGATTGAATCACGAAATTGATCTTCTGATCTTTTCATATTTCATGAAGATTACTTTCAAGAATGATTCAGAACTTATAAGACATGTAAATCTGAATGTCAATAATTTAATGAGTGATAAAAAACAAAGTTGAATTCAGAGCACAGTAATGTTTGCAGACGAGTCAATTAATAAAGATGATGAATTCATTCTTGATTTACATCTTTGCATGAAAAAATGATGAAAAGAAGCAATCAAGCGAAATTTAGCAACGAATGAATATACTCACTGCGTAGTACTTGAGATGTTCAACAAGAATGATTCGCGAAGATCAGATCTGAAATGAGTGAATCAATCTTGCTTCGCAGACAGTGTTTATTTCTGAATGTCACATTTATCACATGACAATAAAGATAAATCTGATGAACAACGCATTGCAATGTTCATCTATCACACAGCGATCTTCAAAGATGAAGTCAACATGAAAATTGCAAAATGTGAAACTAAGAATGAAGTGATCATCACACTATGAAATCAAAAACTCATTGACGCAATCTCTTCTGAACTAAAAAACAATAGACAAGAGAAAGTATTATTTCATCATTCTGTCATTATAAGAATTCGAGAAGTATGTTTGACATTAAATGCGCTGATAGATCTTTGAAGCTGAAATTTGATGAAGATGTTGAAAGAAAGAAGTTTTTTGTTTGATCAGAATCTGAAGCAAGTAAAGAAGTTTGTTGAATTTCATCGAAAATCTGCATTGAATCAGATGAGAAAAGCTTATGAAAGAAAATAAAAGAGACAAAGATTGCAATCTACAAGTCTAAATTCTATTTCTACTGCGTCAAGAATGATATCAAGTCAATGAAAGACAATGAATGAAAGCATTCAAAAGCAATTGCTTGAATGTTAATGATAGATTGTATTCTTTCTATTTTCTCAAGCGTTGATGAATAAATTGTTCTCTTGCTGTTTTCTTTCTGTTCTCTTCTTGTTTCTTTCTGTAATGATCAAGAAATGATCATTAATTAAACGAGAAATAAATATTATGAGACTGCTTGCAACATTCTTACGAGATAGTTAATAAGAGAAAAAAGATCAAGATCTGAGTCAATGATAGAAGAGTTGAAGAATGTTTCTCAAGTGTACATATAAATGTCATTGCAACTTGTAAATAAACATCAAACATATACACGTTTTACAGTATCTTTTTACTAGTATGATCATTGTACATGTTCATTGTTTGCTTTCTTTATTGCTTTGATACGACTTTTTATATTGCATTTGTACTCTATTTCTTAACAATGTCATAATGTCAGATCATCGTTCAAATTTAAGACATAAATCATCAATCTAGATTGAAAACATGATCATCAATTCAATCATGATCATCTTAATTTAGTCACAACAATTCTATTTCAATTATTGTAATCATGCATGCAAATCTTTGCAATTTTAAGTCTTGAAACTATTATTTAGTTCTGATTCTGCTCAATTCATGTATAATAGAAGTTTGATTCTCGTTTTTTTCTTTTGCTCTTTGTCTTTCATCTTGTACATTATTTAATATATGTCTTGTATTTAAATTCTATCATTAATAATATAACATTCTTTTATATTGATAGTAACTTTAGTTTAGTTTCTGACATTATAAAAGATTTACACTTTCTGCAACATTTTCATACGTTGAAATCTCATTCTAGTTAAACTGATTTAAATTGATCATCAAGTCAAGTTTTCATATCTATATTTTGACTCAACTTAATTACTCGATATCAATTTTCTGACTCAACTCAAATACTTACTCTCAACATCATGATTCAACTTGATATCAATTTCGAATCAGAATTCAATTCAAGTTCTCAATTCAACTTATTAAGTAATTGAAAATGACATCAAGAGAATTAAATATAGAAATTTTTTCAATTTTTCATCTTTGCATTATCTTTTTGCATTATCTTTTTGATAGAAAGTCATAAAGAAAAACATGAAGAAAAGCATGAAGAGAAACATGAAGATCATTTGATAGAAAGCTTTGATTTTAGACTATGATAGAAAGCTATGATAAAAAGTCATGACAAAAAACTATGAAGATTGTTTGATAGAAAGTCATGAAGAAAAGTCATGAAGAGAAGTCATAAAAAGAAGTCATGAAGAAAAGCTATGATAGAAAAACATGATAGAAAGCTATAAAGAAGAATCATGAAGAGAAGTCATGATAGAAAGTCATAATAAAAAGTCATAATAGAATATTTATTTATTTATCTTCATATCTTAATGAATTGAATTGAGAATTTTGAATTAATACTTAATTTCAATTCTTTGACTTAACTTGAATACTTAAGTTAAACATCTTGATTCAACTTAAATACTTGAATTACTGATCACATCGAGTCAAGTTATTGAGATTGAGTTAAGTTTTCAGCTCATTAAGACTTGATTTGAATCAGAATTCTTGACTTAAATATTTGAATTAAGTCAGAATTCTTGACTTAAGTATTTAAATTAAGTCAGAAGATTGAGATCAAGTATTGACTTGAAATTCTTGACTCAACTCATCAAAACATGAAGTGAAGTACTATTAATATTTATTTAAATGTTTAATAATGCAACAAAGTAATGCAATTGATTGAAGAAAATTTATGCTTGTTTATTTACTACTGCTAATCTGAAATCACTATTATTTCATCATTCTTCTTCTTCTTCTTCTTTTTCTCATACTTCTTCTTGTACTTCTTCTTGTACTTCTTCTTATACTCATTCTCGTTCTTAATCATATTTGCATCATCATTTCTCTTGCTAAATTTCATCTTCTTATCATCATCATCAATCTCAATGATATCATCAGATTCATCATCTGATGACTTTAATGAATTAACTATCTTTCAATCAATTGCATTTTTTTCATTTGAAAATGTATTCATAAATTTGTTGAATTCTTGTATGATATTTAAATCATTCATCATCTTCAATTCATTCAATTCTTCATGATGTAAAATGCGTTGTTGAATTAATTTAATAGTAAATATCATGTATTTTGACATGTTTTTTCCAAGTTCATCTTGTTGTGTAATAGTTTAATGCATACATTAATCTTGTCTTTCACATCAAACACAGTATATACATCAACAGTAGAAGTAGTATTGAATATCATCTTCATGATTATTGCTTTAAGCTTCACTTGCTTTGCAATTTTCTTCTTTCTCATCTTCTTCATTAAATTTATCTTGAGGCATTGAGTTATTATACAATTAGCTTTTGAAACATATATGCATTATTCGAATGCATTATCATGTAAACTCTTTTTCAATTGATCATTTATGATTATATCTTGCATATTATTCAAACAATTACAACGCACGCAAAGCAAATTTTTGAAAAGAGCAATACAATTAAGACAGAATGAATCTAAAAGATGAATAAACAACGATGAATTGCATGAACTGCAGCAATGCTGATTTAAAGATGATTGCAAGTGATATTGACTCATCATGAAGAAACAGTAACGTGAAATCGAAAAGCTTATGCAATGACAAGAAGTATGTTGTTAACATTATTGATTTTCTAATACAGACATCAACGTTAGAGAAAAAGAAGAACAAAAATCATTCATGAAAAGAAGTAGCAGTGAAGCTGATGCAACATCTTCAAAACGATTCAGAAGAAAAAAACAATGAGAATCAGAATGTGTTCATTGCGAAGAATGTACAGAAACTGAAAACATCTGTACAACTACTTAGCAAGCAGCTACAAACACAAGATAGCATGCAAATACAAAATAGCATATGCTTCTCATCAAGAATCACATCATGAGTGAACGTGACAAGAGAAGAAGTAACAATGAGAAAGTAATGTTTCAGAAATGATTTGTCATCACTTTGCAAGAAATGAGAAGTCATGATGAAGATAGTAAGAAGAAAGAAAATAAAGAAGATACAAAAGAAATCTATTGAACAAATTTTTCAAGAAATCACAAATGTATTGACAGTTCAAAGAGATCTAATCATGTCTCTTTGCAAGCTTGAAAGCGAAGATATCACACTTTATGCAGTGAGTTCAGAAGCTTAAGCAAATCTGAAAAGATTTTAAACATGAACAAAAGAAATCATGAACTTGATGCATATAATGTATCAAATCTTTGCTGTGCTAGCACATGAGATATACATCACAATAAACATAAATAATCAGAAAGTGATCATTAAAAGATTGATAAAAGACAACGTAAGACTTCATGAAAATCTAAAGATTCTAAGAATAATTTAACTTAAGAAAGTAGTTGAAAGTAAGAAGATTCACTCATCGCTCATCATAAAAATTGTAATCAAAGCGATGATAAATTGATTAATGAATGAGAGCATGTTAAACTTATATCAAGAATGTTCATGTAAACTGTTTGAAAAGAACTGTCACATTACTCAGTGCTACAGATGCTTTGAATTTGATTATATGATCAGATTTTGCAAGAAGAAACAACGTTGCGTTAAATGCACAGACAAACATCACATCAAAGAATGCATGATGTCTTTAAATAAAAGATGTTACATTAACTGCAATGAAAATCACAAACTTTGAAGATGCATCTATTTCAAATAATGACAGCAGATGAAACAGATGTCAAAAATCTACAGAAACAGATCAATCAAATATTTGAAAGTATCAAAATACAATCATGCATTTCTCTTGCTGTTTCTGAACTTTCTAAGCTCAATGAATTCATTGAGTTCAACAGACTTCGTAGATTCAACAAACTCTTCAAGCTCAACAATCATCATGTTAAAAACATGTAATCAAGACGTTGAATTAAGATGACAGATAATAAAAGTTAAGAAGAGATGAGTCAATTTCTCTTCATGCATGACTAGTGACTCAGATAAGACCACATTTGAGCAGATTTAAAAACGCTCAATCAAAAAGCATGAAAGACTCTCAGTGATTGAAAGTGTTATGATTTTAGTCTTTATTTATTCTTTCTAGTCTTCGTCTTGATTTCATTCTAATTGAGTCTAGTGAGCTTTCAAGCTAGAAATGATATCATTAAAACTCTGCATCATATGTGTAAGATGTCAACTCAATCAAGTTTAGCACAGAGCTGAGAAATACACATATAAGAATTGAGTTCTTTTCTGTAGATACTTTTCTGTTACGAAAGTCGTACGATCAGAACTATGTATGAGTGAAGACATGACATTCTCTATCTAAGATTGAGATATTTATGTATCGTCATGACTAAAATAGAAAGAAATCATGAATGAACTCGAGAGTGAGCTCGAAAGTGAGCTCGAAAGTATTCTTGAGCGAGATTCATAACAGTTTTCTTCTTTTGAAAAAAAGAACAACGTTCTCGTCGTGTAGAAAACAAAGTAGTAAATGAAATAAGTCGTGTATCAATGCTGTAATCGTGAAAAGAAAAAGAAACTTCACTCGATATTTTTCTTGTGATCTTGTACAATAATCTTGACATCATTCAAAGTCGTCATATTCTTGATCAGCGATCGATGCAAAATTCAATTGTTCTCATACATTTCTGTGATAGTCTCATTGTATGTAGTTGCGTTGACAATCTCGTTCTTAAGTTCGCGCAGCAAGACGTAGCTCATGCGTTGAAAACTCTCAACATTCTCATAAAGCTCATTGAATTTGCTTAGAGAAATGTATTGAATCTCATTCTCGAAGTTCTGTTCATTCTCGCTGAAGCTCATCACAAGATATTTATCGTTCTTGATCTTCTTTTCGAATGTGATCTTGATCTTCTTTGATGAACTGTTGAACGTTGCAATTCTACGCTTAGATGCGCTGTCGTCTATGACGATCATAACTTTGATAGATACGTCGATCGATGCAGAGCTGCTGACTGAGAAGAATTTTTGATTATCGAAAGTGTAGATTTCAGATCACATGAAAGAGATCGAAATCAAGTCTCGATGAATTAATTCGATTCTCAGCAGATTTACTGAGAAAGAAATCTTATTGACGTAGACTTGAATAGCTGAGCGTTTGATGAAAATCATGAGCTTTTTCTCGAGCTTTCGATTAAGTATCTGAGATCATCTCAGACGTCTTTCGTCATCTTCATGTAGTTCGATGTTTTCGTACATCACTATATAGTGTCACGTTTTCGTTGTGTGAGCGAAAGTGACGACGAAGCAATCGACGAGAACTCTATTTGCTCGCAGATCACGCTTGACAAAATCGACGTTTCATTCTTTGAAATCAGCTATTCTCACGTTCAGAATTTTTCACACTCAATAGTTGAAGAGAATTGTCTCTGCTGACGATAAATATTTCGATTCGATTTTGTCGAAATCACAATTCATGTATGTGTCGTACAAAGAATATGATGCAAAAAGATTCATCTTGACGTTATTTATTAAAACGTTAATCAATTTGAGTTGAAAAGCACTTGTGTTATAGATTTAATAAATTGAACGATGAGTAATCATCATGCTGATGAACGAATTCAAGATCGTCACGTTCTCATCTTTAAACAACGCACTCTTCTTGATCTTAGCTGAGATCTCTACATTTTTGTCGTTCTTTGAGATTTCTACATTCTCGTTGTTCACAGTCATATCGATAGTGATCTTGAAGTTGATCATGTTCAACGACTTGTCATCATCGATCTCTTTGAAAGCAGTCTTAATGAGATTGCTTCTGATTGTCTTACGAGTTGCAGAACTAAATGTCATTTTGTTCTGATGTGAAACTTCGATTCAATCTGCAATGATATTGTTTTCTTGTATGATATGATCAAAATAAATGTGTGTTTGTGAGAAAAGTGTATGTAGAAATGATTGATGTCGATGATTTGTAAAATGTAGATGAGATGAACATGAAAGAAGATTGATTATCGTTGTGAATATTCAAGCTAGTGATAAGTGAATATTTGTGAAAAAAGTGAATACTCGAAAATTAATAGTTCTTTCTTAGTGTAAAAATGTTAGAAAGCTTCATTCGATGATCTAAGATAAACGAGCTCTTTCTCGAGTGCAAACTCGAACTTGAGAAGATTGTCTCATTTCATATTGCTCAATCAGTTTCACTGCGTTTTTCAAATCGTCGACGAAGTATTACACGTTGTGCTCGTCGTCATATTCTCTTTATTTGATCAGATATTGACGTTGATTTCGAAATGTGCAATGACGAATGAGTCGCTTTATCTCGTACTCGAGTGTTTCTTGATTATCTTTCTTTCATATGAAAGATGATTCATCATTTTGAACTCTATTGTAGAGATTCTGATCTTCGAGAGTCAATTTCAGCTGAGCTATGCTGATGATCGAATGTATCTTCATGATTGAAGATAACGTCAATCTGCAGACTAAATCATTGAGTATCATTTTCAATACTTTGAATGATTTCACTCTTTGTAATGTCAGCTTTCGATTCTCGACGTCAGAAATCTCATATTCATGATGTAATCATAAATAGACGTTGTTGTCAAGTTTTATTGTAATGAGTTTATGAGACTTATCATATCTGACTTTCATGACAACATTTGCGAAGATCATAATGCTATCAACTTCGTCTCTCTTCATTTGACGTAGTCACATGTAGTTCTTGAATGACAAGTCGAGTGTATGCAATAGATCAACTGTGTCTTTAACTGTTTGATCGTAAAGAATTTCGTTAAGCGCGACTTTCGTCAATTGATTTTTGAAATTGTTTGTCGTATCTTGTAAATAAAATAGTACAATGATTCAGTCTTCATCTGAATTCGTCGTGACGAAGAATCGAATGATGATTTCGATCATCTGATTCATTCGCTTGAACATTTCATTCATTTGTGAATGATATGAGATAAATGTAAGCAACGTAGTGCTCAATCTTTCAAACATGAATCTTCAAAACAACGACATGAATTTGAAGTCTCTATCGCTAATGATGACGCAAGAAATGTCTCACTCGTGAATCATTAGAACTGAGATAAGACAAAGAACTCAATTCTTGACAATGTTCATCATTTTCTCAGACAACAACAAAATTCTCTTCGAGAATTTACATGTTATCATAAGTAATGAGTTCAAACCGTTCTTAGTTACGAAAAGCGTCACGATGAAATTCATGATGATGATGTGATGTGATATGAGCAAGCTGATTATGAGTTGTAAAGATTCAACGAGTCTATGATGCTTCGTCTAATTGAGATTACACTCAGAACAATGAGTGATATAAGTTTTCAGTCGTCTACTTAGATGCTTAATGTATGAAGAGCGCGAAATACGATCATATGATCGATGAAAATTCACATGATGATGATTGTCATGTGTCATTTGAAAAATCTTCTTTTTCATAGCGATCGAAATGCATAATCTTTCTCTTTCGTCGTTCGAATTAATGTAGTATAGTAGCTCGTTTCTGTGCTTGAACTTGATATTAACAAGCTGCTCGTCTCATTCTTCAGCGTTCTTAATCATTTTAAGTATATCATTTCAATGATTATCAGTCTCGTATTCATTCTTTAGACGCGTCTTGAATTCATTCTTCATTTTCATCAATGTTACATGAAACACGAGTTGAAATTCGACATTTATGAGACTAAGAATCTCTACTGAATGTTCATAGAGTACATCAAGAATTCTCGTCTCGTTCAAAGTGTCAAGTGCAATGTTGATCTTCAAACGAAATAGAGCATCTGAAACAACGTTCGTTTTGTTGACTTTGTGACGTATGACAATATTGAAACTCAAAAGATATTGAGAGACACGCATCAATCTAAGATTAAGTTTGTTGATACTCGAAGTAAAAAGACTTGTTTGTCTTGATATTGATATTGCTGTTGAATGATCAATGTAGATAATGATCAAAGAAACGTCTGTGAAATCGATCAAATGACGAACTCTTTTAATGATTCAGACGATGTCTGCGACTTTTAGCTCTGTTGATCAGTAGTTAGTTTCTGCAGTATTCAACATTCTGCTGAGAAACAGAATGAGTTCAACGAAGGTACGAGAAATGAGTTTAGTGTTGTCAACGACAAAGTTTTTGACGTGATATATCATGAAAGCGAAATCTCAAGCTTTGAACGCGTCAAGATCGATATAAAGCTGACGTTTTGAATCGAAATGAGCGAGAAAAGTTGACACACTAAAGACGTTTTTGAGATCGCTAAAAGCTTCGAGCTCTTTATTCATTGACTCATAGAACTGTTTATCTGTTATTCGTTTTTGAGTAACTTTGCTATCTTTGATGTTTGACACTTCTTTGAATAGAGTCGTTTTTCTCTTCTGCAAGAATCATGCTCATTGAGCATATCATGATATTGAGAAACAAAGTCATTCAATGAGATCTAAAAACGTTTTTAAATTTCGTAGATTGTCTGAAAATTGAAGAGAGATAATGATCTTTATTTTGTTCTCGAAAGTGAACATTTTCAGACTATCGACTCGTTGATTTAACAAGATGATTAAAGAGTAGTCTAGAAAGCTCTTATTAGAGATCAGATTTACACATCGAGCATGAAATAGATCAAAAATGTTTCGTAAATGTTGAAGATGATTCTTCAAGATGAGCGAGAAAATGATGATATCATCAATGTAAGCACGAGTAAATTTTCAATATGAACGCAGCATTGCGTCAGTCTGTCTTTGTACATACGAGAATGATCTCTTGTATCTCATAAGAGTCACATTGAATTTCTCTTGTTCTCTGTAACTTACAATGATGAATTTAGAATGATTCGATCGATGAACAAGAAATTGATGAAAGTAGTTGATTGCATCTACGATGAAAATATGAGAGTATTTCGTGATGACTGCGATGATCTCGCTTTGTTGTTTCATTGAATAGTTATTGATTTCGATCATTTCGTTGAAATCTCTCAAATCTACTATCATGCGTTCTTTGCGAGTTTCATCTGAAAGATTTCTTCAAATCACGAATACTGAGAAACTGAAATCGATGAGTTAAGTCGAAAATCTTATTTTGTTCTTCTCATGCAATTTGTCGAGCGTAGAATCGATAATCTCTCTTTTCTTTCTTTCTACAAATCATACGCGCGCGAGTTTGAAAATCGCATTTGATTTCAAGATAATTAACATTCATTCTTTCTTGAGTATTGTAACTATCATGTCTTTATCTTTGAAAAGATCTTGATATTCATCAATCAGATTGATTAATTTCAAAGAATTAAACTCATATATAGTGACATCATTGAGAAGAATGATTTCGAGCTTGAGATCAATTTCGAAAATGGCATTGAACGTCACGACATGAGCAATCATCATCACGACAACACTTTTGTTGACATGATTTCTTCTAACTTTTCTTTCGTCTTAATTCATTCACTCACATGCTGTCAGATTTGCATCTGTAAATATGATTATGTAACATTCTTGAATGATATTGTACTTGATAACAAAGTTTAATTTGATTTTGCGTGACAAAGTTATTGAACTCTTTGTCACGTTTCGAATCTGAACGAAAGACAGCTTGATGTTCACAATGTGAGCGAAAACATCGTCATCATGTCTCAAGTTCTGACTGTATTGAGATTCAAATAAGAAATTTCGATCATCAGATAAACTTTTCTCATTAAAGAAGACGAAAACTGATGTCGTAAGTTTTGATGAAAGATTTATCGATTTTTGAGCTTGAATGATGCGTCTAGTGTTAGAATGAAGACGAGCTTTGCTGTTAATATCGATCATCAGATCTTGACAGCTTTCGATAATCATTTATTGATGATGCAAATTCAGTATTATGCATTCTGAACTGATCACATTTGTTTCAACAAGCATTTTGACATTTAGTTGATCTACTAAATGTACTTCTATGATAAGAACAGTGATAGCGAGTTTTTCATTTACAAGTTCATTCAGATGAATACTTATGATAACAAATTCGTTAGTGTTGATCAATTTGTTACTCACGTCTCTAATTGAGATTGAGAACTTCATGATTTGAATCTGAAGATCTGAAATGCTATTCAAAAGAAACTTTCTATCGATCATGATAATAGAATTGTCAAAATCAATGCAGATATCATGAAAAACATCATTGTCAAAAGACGTTTTGACTGTAGCATAATGCGCTTCATGAAAAGCATAGTCGATGTCTTCATAGAATTTATCGAGTTGTACTGAAGATCGTATAATGTGATGAGTATCATTCAACAGTATATTATTGATCACGACTGATACAAGTCTCTCAACGAGTGAATCTTGATTTGATCAATGAGTCTTTCTCAGATGCTTAAATAACTTTGTCTTCGACGTAAAACTATCTTTACACGTCATGCATATGTGTTCGAAAATATTTCTTTCGATCATCGTGATGAAATTAACCTTCTGATCATCGTAAGCTTTCTCTGACTCGTAGAACTCGTCATAAAAATTGTCATAGACATCATTTCTTGAGTGCATATTCTCGCTGTGATAGAATTTCTTTTTCAAATCGATATTATTATCGCTTGTATTCTCGTCAACGACACTGATCTGATAGACTCTTTGTGATCGTTGCTGATATTCTTCTTGAAAGTTATGTTCTTGAAACTCATGATATGAGCTCAAGTTCTGATCAACATTTTGATCATATTCTCTGTTCTGAGTTGTTTGATTCGAGTTTGATCTAAAAGACTGACGCTATCTCAAGTTCTGTTCATTCTGTGAATTGAACTTGTTTGCGAAAGTCGCGATGATCTGCAGTCGTGACTGCGACTGAGATAGCTTGACGTTTGAGTATTGATTTTGTTCTTGAGACTGATTGTGATCATTTTTTTCTGATGAGTACTGATGCTGATAGATTGAGTAAGTCGAATTCTGAAAACGATTTGAGTAGAAGAATGATTGAAAGATAGATCGAATTTCTTGATTCTGACGACTAGATGAAAAATCTTCATTATACTGATCATTCTGATCTGATCGACTCGATCAATTATCTTCTCGTTTGTGATAATTATTGTTACGCAGTAGTCTGAATGCTATGACTCATCATTCATGTTTGCAGTCATTTATATCTGACATGAACGAGTTCAGTGTGATTTGATCATTCGAACGTTTGATGTCTTGTCAAAGTTTCAAATCAATGACATTGTACATAATGTCAAGTTGATTCTTGACATTGTTGAGTTTCGCATCTTTGACTGCTTGAATAATTTTCTGAGCAAAAGATCGAGACTCACGTCGATTGAACGCGTCT
>JAABUY010004138.1_pt1 | contig 15442 bp, 17 predicted proteins | sample 5560271 | NCBI WGS metagenome assembly JAABUY01 (sample SAMN10711886, study PRJNA513374) | rock metagenome | isolation source: Antarctica rocks | place: Antarctica: Victoria Land, University Valley
TAGCCGCGCGTGACGCGCAGCAGCTCGCGCAGCATCTGGTCCCGGACGGCGGACGGCGCCTCCAGGCCCGCCGGCCGCCGCAGGCCCGCGGGCGGGGTGCGCAGGCCCGCCGCCTCGCCCTCCAACCCGGCGCAGCCGCCCGCCGCGGGCGCATGCCGGCCTCCCGCCTCGCCTGCCAGCCCGCACGCAGGCTCCGGGTCGCCAGCCCCGCCATGCAGGGGCGTGTCGGGGCACTCCGCGCGCTGGTGGCCAGGTTTTACAGGCGTCCCGGCTGCAGTCGAGTGGCGCCCTGGGGCGTCCGCGGCTATGCTGCAGCTGGTGTCCGGCTCCGGCGCGTCACCCGCATCGGCAGCCCGGGCCGCGGCCCCATTGGTGCTGCCGCCCGCATTGCAGCCCTGTGCGCCGCCCGCGGCGTCCGACTCGGCGGGCACAGGCGGCGCGCGCGCGACGCTGCCCTGGCTGCTCGGCCCGGCCGCGCCACGCGGCCGGCCATCGTCCGCGTCCCGGGCCAGCGGACGCCCCGGCACGGAGCCGCCTGTTTCGCTAGCCGCAAGGCTCTCGCGCGCCCCCGCGCTGTCCGCTCCGCGCCCTGCCTGCCGCACCGCGGAGCTGCCGTCCGGGCACCCGGGCTCACCGAGGCGGCTGGGCGGCGCAGCGCCGGCCCGCTCCTCGGGCGCTGGCCGCGGCGCCGACGTGGGCGTGTCCTCCGCGCGCGTGCCCTCATCAGGGCCGGGGTCAGGGCCCGGGCGGCCGCCGGCAGCGGCGGCGCGCGCCGCCGGCGCTGCCGGGGCGGCGCCTGGCCCTGCCGCAGGGCCAGCGTCCTCGGGCGACGACCCCGTCGACCCCTCCGATCCGGGGGGTCGCGGGGGCGCGGCCGAGGACGCGGGCGCGGGCGCGGGCGCGGGCACAGGCGCGGGCGCGGCGGGCGGCGCTTGCGCCTCGCCGCGCAGTCGCGCGCGCTTGCGCGGCGAGGCCTCGTCTGCGCCTGTGCCTGCGCGCAAGCAAACATGCAGGACATTGGTGCTAAGGATCAGGCGGCGCTGCGCACAGCGGCGCTTCCTGTGACCGCCACGTCTCTTGCCAGGCAACACACCCCCCATGCGCAACCCACCACTGTGCGCGCGCGGACCTGAGCCCTGCGGCTCGCTGCCGCTCCCGCTCGGCCCGGGCGTGGCGGCCGCCTCGCCGGGCACGGACACCGCCGCCGGCGCGCTGGCGCGCCGCCCGCTCAGCGCCGCCTTGTGCACGCGGCGGCGCTCCTCGTCTGCGGCCGCCCGCTTCTGCGCCTGAGGCCGCACGAGGCGGCTCAGCCGCTGCAGAAGCCGTGCGCACCCGGCAGTGGCGCAGCGGCCCACTCGGAGCAGCTCCCGCGTCGGATGGGCGAGGGACGCCCGGCTGAGCGCGGGCCGGTGTGATGCGCGCGGCGTGCCGGGTCGCGTCCCAGGGCCCCGACGCTGGCGCCTCAGGGGCGGCGCAGCAGCCGCGCCCGTGTGTGGCCTGGCGCGTATCTCCAGAGAGCGCGCGACGCTGCGTCACGGCACGGGCGCGCAGCTGAGGGGCATGCCGCTTGCTCTTTCCGCCTGCATCATCTCCATGTGGCGCGCGGCGCAGCGTCATAGGGTGGGGTTAGTTGTATGCCGGCGCGCGCCGCACCTCGAGCTCCGCCAGCGCCTTCTCCACCAGGCCCAGGAAGTCGCGCATGATGCGCAGCACGCGCGACGGGTCCGCCTCGTCGAACGCCTCGCCAAAGTAGGCGGTGATGTCGCGCAGCGCCGCGAGTGCGCCCACCTCGTGATCCTGCACGCGTGCGGCCGTGGCTCAGGCGCGGGCGGGCGCCGTTCCCCGCGCGTCTGTGCATTTCCTAGGGCCGCCCCCGTCGGGACGGTCGGATTGGAGCGGCGCCCGCGGCGCTGGCACGGAGGGAGCTGCTGTGTGCGCGCCGCCAGCGCTGGCGCACAGTGCACAGATGCTGGGGGGGAGCCAGGGGTTTTTCAAGTGATAGGGTAGGGTATGGTAGGGGCGCGCGCCTCGGTCTGGCGGAAGGCGTCCATGGCGGTCGCGTAGAAGCGGGCCATGGCCGCGCCAAAGTCCTCGTGCAGCGCGCCGCCGGCGCCGGCGCTGCCGCCGGCGCTGCCCGGCCGCACGCCGGTCGCGATCAGCACCTCGCCGTTCACGGCGCCCAGGGCGGCGCGCAGCTCGGCGATCTGCGCGCGCACCGCCGACACCTGCGCGCGCGCGCGCGCGCGGCGTGAGTGCGGCGCGGCGGCGCCACCCGCTGCTGCATCGTGGGTGCCGGCGGGCTGCCGCAGCTACGCCGCGCCGCAGTCCCCGCCTACCGTGCCGACGCTGCGAGCAAAACGGGCGCACGAGGAGGGCAGGGCAGGCGCGGCGCGCACGCGCGCTGCCGGCGTCTCTGCGCTGGTCGATCGCCGGGCGCGCTCGGCATGCACTCGTTCCATACAGAGCCCTGCCGCCTGCCTGTGAGCCCCAGGCTCGCCACACAGCCCAAGCCCCGGCTGTCTACATGACGCGACGGCGCGCCTGCAGGTTGGCCGCGCCGCGCACGGCCGCGAGCTGGCCGACAAGCGACGCGGCGGCGGCCGCGCCCTCGCCCGCCGCCAGCTGCGCGAGCACGTAGTGCAGCAGCGAGGTGCGCCGGTCGGTGCCCTTCACGTCCGCCAGCTTCAGCAGCGTGTCGATGCGGAAGCCTGCGCGCCGGCGCGCGCGCGCGCGCGGGTCAGCGCGGCTCCGGCGCTCCAGTGCGGCACTGAGCCATACGCGACAGGGGCGCCCTGCGCGCCGCCGGGCGGATGCGGCCCCGCGCCCTGCGGTGGATGCTGTGGGTCCGCGCGCCCGCGGCACGTTGGGGCAGCCGGCGCCACCCTAACCTAAGCATACTGCCACTCAACCTTGACCCAGTTCACCAGGCCCTGCTACCCAGGGCGGGCTCGTGCAAACAGCACCGCTGCCGCCAGCCCGCAAGCATGGTGCAGGCGGGCGCCAGGCGGGGGGAGAGGCAAGGGGGGAGGCACCGTCGGCCGCGCCGCGCGCGGTGCCCTCGTTCAGGTGGTTGCCGGTGAGCAGCACCGCGCGCAGCACGGTCATGAGGTCGGCGCTGGCCCGCAGCGCGCCGCAGGCCGCCTGCAGCGCGCCCAGCTGCTCGCGCACCTGCGCGCGCCCCCGCCCCGGCCGCTCACCGCCGCGCGCGCTGCGCCCTCATGGCCCCGGGCCCTCTCGCTCACCCGCTCCTCACTGGCCATGCAACAGGCCGGGCGCGGAGATGCGGGCGCATGCTGAGCGGCAGGGGCCCCCTGCAGCCGGCCTCGCGGAGCGCGCTGCAGCCCACCCTAACCCCCTGTATGCCGGGCGCGCACGCGCTGCAGCGCGGGCGCGAAGGTGCGGCTGCAGATGAAGCAGCGGATGCGCTGCTGCAGGCGCGGGATGCCCATGACCTCCACGAAGTAGCGCTCAACGGTGCCCAGGCGCTCGGCGTCGCGCAGGCCGCGGTGCAGCGGGTGCTCGCCCTGCGCGACGCCGCGCGCGCGCGTCAGGGCCGCCGCGACCGCGGGCCGGCGAGAGCTGTCGGGAGGTCTTGTTGTTACTATCATCTGACAACTCAGTGAGGTTCAGGCAGCACCCGTCGCAGCATCCACACAGCAAGCGGAGCTTCACGACTGTCGATGGTGGCCGCGCTGCGTCCCAGCGCGCGCGCCCCGTCCCGGCCCGATCGAAGAACGCGCCGCGCCCCGCAGCTGCTGCTGAGGGCGACCGGGGTGCTGCAATTGCAGTGTGCCTGAGCGCAGCTGCAACCGAGCGTGGCTTTTATGGCACGCGCCCATGGCGGACAGAGAGCAGGCAGAGAAGCCTGTGGCCCTGCTCCATGACCAGCTGCCCAGAGCTTGCCACTCATGCGCCTGGTCGCCCGGCATTACCGCGGAGCACTACTTGTAGTGCTTGTAGTGCTTGTAGTGCTTGCACCACCGCCAGCGAGCCCGCATGCCCTAACCAAACCCTAGCCGTGGGCGCGCAGATTTAGCGCATGGCTGGGCCAGAACAGCTCGGCGGGCAAGCAGCGGCGGCTGCTGGGCGAGCTGCACACGCGCATGCTGAGCTCGGGCGCAGTGGCGGTCGACCGCGGCGCGCTGCGCCAGGCCTACCTGCCCGTTCTGCGCTCCGCGCTCACCGCGCCGCTGGTCGCGGAGGGCCGGGAGGGCATCCCGGCCGTGACGAGCACGCTGCAGGCGCGCGCGCGCGCGCGGTCTCTGCCGCAGCTCACCCTCCTTCCCCTTCCCGGCCCCATGCGCCCGGGTTGAGCACCTTGCCGCTACCAGAAGGCGCTGTGGGACAGCTGCAAGTCTTCAGAAGCAACAGCTGCCGGCTGCGAACTGCATCTGCAGCAAAGCTGCAGGGCTGAGCACTGGCGACAGGCTTGCGCTGCCGGCCACCTCGGGCGCGCCGTGGCAAAACGAAGAAGCGCCGCTGGCGACCAAGCCGGGCGCACCGGCGGCGAGACGCGGGCGGCCGCGCGGCAGGAGTACTGCATGGACCGCGAGGACCTGGACTTTGTGCTGGACGTCACCAAGTTCAAGACCAAGGCGCCCTGGGGCGAGGACCCCTGGAAGCCTGTGCCGCCGGCGACCAAGGCCGCGCTGACGCGCGCGCTGCACGCCGACGCGGGCCGCCCGCGCTGCAGCCTGGCCGTGGAGGAGTTTAAGAAGGGCCGCAAGGGCAAGCGCGGCGCGGCCGCCGCTGCGCCGGACGAGGACGGCATCGGCACCGGCGCGCGCCCCTCAGTCAGGCTTTGCGCGTGGGTCTGGAAGCGACCAGCAACACGCCACAGCCAGAGACCACGAGGCGCCCCTCAGTCAGGGCGCGGTGAGACAGGCCTCGTGGTCTGTGCCTGTGGCGTGTTGCTGATTGCCTCCAGATCCTGGTGCAAAGCAAGTGGGCTTTCAGCGGCCCTGGGCCGCCATGCACGAGCTCCTGAGGCCGCTGTTGCGCCCGCGAGGCCCAAGAGCCCGGGCACCACTGACACTGCGCATGCGCGGGTGTCCCGCAGGCACGGGCGGCGATCCTGAGCTGGAGGCTGCGGAGGCGGCCAACGCGCCGCCGCCGCCGGAGGAGGAGGATGAGGAGGAGCTGACGGCGGGCGAGCATGCAGTCAAGCGGCGCCTGGAGAATGCGGCCAAGAAGGGGCGGCTAAACTTCCAGCCCAAGGTCGAGACCAAGGCGCGCCCGCCGCCGCGGCCCGGCCGAGCGCGCGGGCTGCTTTGTGACAGGAAAATGCAGGGATGTTGGCGGTCTTGCGTGCAGTTGCTCGGTCGTGACTGTTCCCACCAAGCTTGCCGGGCTCATGCGGAGCCGGCTGCGCAGGCGCCTGCGAAGAAGCGGGGCGCCGCGGCGGGGCGGGGAGGGGCGGGGCGGGGCGCGCGCGGAGGCGCGCAGGCCGGCAGGGGCCGCGGCAAGCCGTAGGCGTTGGGCAGGCCTGGGAATCCAAGAGCAGCCACGCTGCGCGCCAAGGCGGCTGAACGGCAGTGTCGCGTCACAGGAGTTGTTGCAATTGTGTGCCTTTGTGTTGCCCAGACCGGTCTGTGAGGAGGCCCAGGGTGCATGCGTCCAGCTTACATGACGTGGTGGGTGGTAGAGCCATGTGCATGTGTGTCATTGCCGGACTGTGGGCCATGCAACGCCATGCCCTTGTAACACATTGAGCAGACACAATGTTTTAGGGGCTGCTCGCCAGCCAGGCGCAGACTGATGGTATCATAGAACCAGCAATGCCAGGGAGCACCGGGACTGACTCACTAATTGCCAGCTGCGAATGCTCAGCCTGCACCCAGGACTTCCCTGAACGACAAGACACCCGCACACCCTGGCGGCACAGGGCAAGGCATGGCCACACGCTGCCCGACAAGCACACACCTACATATACACAAGCGTGGTGCCTCCCTCAGGAGGCACTGAGAGCTGCTCATGCTCACTCGCTGTCAGAGAAACACGCGGTCGCCTGCCGCGCGCGCTTGGCAGCGCTCTGCGCCGCAGGCGACAGGCCGCCAGCCGCGGGCCTGCAGCGCACGCGCGGGTCGGGCTGCGGCGGCATGCCCGCCGGGCTGCCTTTGCCCGCGCCAACGATAGCCACCGGCGCGCTTGCGGAGTGCGCAGGCGCCGGCCGGTTCTCCTTTCGGCCTGCAGTGGCGCACATGGAGGCTGCGTGTGGGCGCGCGCCGCGCCCGGGCGCGCCGCCCCCGCATGCGTGGGCCAGGCAGTGGGCGCCCTGCAGGCTCACCCCTGGCGCGGCGCCGCCGGGTTGCGCCGCGGGCGCGCGCTGGCCGAGCACGCCACGCTGCGGCGCGCCTGCACTGGCGGCCGGCGCGCCGCCGCGGCCGCCAGGCGCGGCGCCGCGGCCAAGCGGCGCGGCGCCGCGGCCGCCAGGCGCGCCGCCGCGGCCAGGCGACGCGGCGCCGCGGCCGTTTGGCGCGCCGCAGCAGCCCTGGCCGGGCGTGGGCCAGGTGCCAGGTGCCCCTCGGCCGCCCGGCGCGCCGCAGCAGCCCTGGCTGGGTGCAGGCCAAGTGCCCGGCGTCGCCCACGCCTGCGGGCTGCCAGCGCAAGGCCCGCCCGCATGCCGCGCCCGGCCAGGGGGCCATTGCGCGGCTGCGCGAGGGCCTGGCGTGCCAGCTGCGGGGCTGCCGCGCTCCCCGCACGCGCCCGGCGCAGAGTGCGGCTGTCGGCTGCGCTGCCCGCCGGCAGGCGCGGTCGCGGCATCCGCTGCGCTGCCCTCCACGCGGCGGTCGGCAACGGCGCTGGCGGGCGGTCGCGATTGGCGCTCTGCAGGGCGCGCGGCAGGGCCGGCAGACGCACAGGCGTGGGCATGCGCGCCGCGCGCGCCGTCGCTCTGCGGGTCCCAGTTGGCGCAGGGGGCGGGGCCGGGCGCGTGCAGGCACGCCTCGTACGCCGCCCTGACCGCCTGCATCACAGTGCTACGCTCAGCCCCACTCCAGCACAGGAGTTGTAAACCCCTGTGTCGCATCATCGCAGCGCAGTGGGGCCAGCCACAGACGGGCTTGTAACACAAAGACGACAATGGAGGGCTGCCTGCGGCTGCCCAGGAGGCTGGGTGGGCCTGCAGGCGCGCACCACCACAGCGTCGCGCGGGCGCATGCCGTGCATGGCAGCGGCGGCCCGCGGCTCGGCCGCGGCCAGGCGCAGGCCGCTGGGCGTGGCCAGGCCGGCGGCGCCGTGCGCGGCCGCCACCAGCTGCATGCCCAGCGGCAGCTCGCACGCCCACTCTGCCAGCGCACGCTCCAGCGGCGCACCCGCATCCAGGCCCTCCCTGCGCGGCTGGGGCAGCTGACACGCTGCGGGCGTCCGTGCATGCGCCGGCGGCCGGCACAATTTACACATGACGAAGTGGCGGAGTTGTATCCTGGCCGGGTCAGGTTTTTTACTCCTTGCCAGCACCTGTGTCTCTCTGCTGGTGCAGGCCCGCTGTGCCTGCGGAGCGGTGCATGCGCGGACACGCAGGATGTCTGCAGGTCGTGCATATCGGCACGCATGTGAGCACCTCGCCAGGACGAAGCACTCCAGCACACCCGCCCGCGCGTTGGCCTCCATGGCTGCTTGGTCCTGCGGTGCAGCCAGGTGCTGCTGTAGCAGCGCGGACTGGGAACTTAAGCATTCCGTGCTGTACCACAAAACATGTAAGGTCATGCATATAGATGAGCCGCAAGCGCGCCGCCGCATGGTACATGCAAATGACAACTGCTGTAAGTCGTAAGCCGTAAGCATGGTGCACACCACGCACCTGTGAATGGCATGGGTCGCGCACCTCTGCAGCGCCCTGGGCGCGCAGATAAGCCTCCGCCACGGCCAGGTCGCGCGGCAGCCAGGCCGCTGCGCAGCGCGCCAGGGCCTCTTCGGGCTCCTCGGGTCCCCCGTCTGGCCATGGTGCACCCGCGGGGCCGCCCGGCCAGCGCAGGCGTGAGGGCGCAGCGGCGGTGCGCTGGGGCCGCGGCAGGGACACGCCGCCGCCTGCTGTTGCGGGCGAGGTGGCGCCGCCGGCCGGAGGGCCGCCGCCCAGCCAGGGCGGGGTCTCCGGCCCGCGCGGCACGCCTGACCCAGCCAGGGCGCCGTCCCTGAGCCCCGGCGCGGAGCTGCCGCCCTCCAGGGCCGCCCGCGCACATGCAGGATCAGGGTCCGCTGCAGCCAGAGTGCGGGGGCATGCGTCACCCGCCGTCGTGTGCGCGGCCTCAGCAGCGCCCGCCGCCGCCGATGTGCCAGCCTCTGTTGCGGCTCCGCCGGGCGCGGCACCCGGCGCATCCCCTCGCGCAGCCGGCTCATCCGGCACCGCGGAGCCGCCCGCAGGCCAGTCCGCCCAGGCGCCCGACGCGGCCCCGCCGGGCGCCGCACCCGGCGCATACCCTCGCGCAGCCGGCTCGTCCGGCAGCGCCGAGCCGCCCGCAGGCCAGTCCGCCCAGGCGCCCGACGCGGCCCCGCCGGGCGCCGCACCCGGCGCATCCCCTCGCGCAGCCGGCTCGTCCGGCAGCGCCGAGCCGCCCGCAGGCCAGTCCGCCCAGGCGCCCGACGCGGCCGCCGCGCCGCGCCCCGCGGTGTGCGGCGCGGCCAGCTGGCCCGGCTGCACGGGCGACAGGCCCTCGGCCGCCAGCACGTCCGCTGCCGTCACACGGCCGCGGGTCGTCAAGGGCATCAGTGTGGGACTGTGGGCTTCCGACGCGGCGGGCAGCCCGGGCGCGGGCGTGGCCGGCGAGCACGCGCCCGCGGCGGCCGGCTTGGCCTTGCGCGCCGGCGCGGGCTTGGGCGGCCGCAGCGCGGCCAGCTGCGCCAGGGCGGCGCCCGGCGTGCGCCATACCGCCGCCAGCGTCGGCTGCGAGGCGCTCGCGAACTGGCTGCCCAGCTCGCCGCCTGGCGCGCGCGCGCGCGCAGCCGTGTGCATCAGCATCCTGAAATGCTTGTAGTCTTTATGTAGGAGTGCAAGCTTGCGATTTGATGTGGAACAGCCACTTGTGCCACAGGGACCTGAAATGGCCATGAGATCCAGCGCTTTGCTGATCTTCTGCCCATTCTGGTGTGCATGCAGCCTGTGATCTTCCTTTGGATCAGCGACACTGCTGAGGCGGCGCGCCAGCGGCCAGAGCCATGCGCGCTGTCTTTGTGCACACCTGTCGTGGCGCCGGCTGCCGGCCGCCGCGCGGCAGACGCGGCCCCGTCGCAGACGGCGGCGGCCCGCGCGGCGTGCGCGGCGCCGGCTGGCGCACCCGCGCCGGCCGCCGGCGCTGCAGGCAGGCCGCCCGGGGGGTCCGCGGCCAGGCGCGCGAAGAAGGCGCGCATGGACGCGAGCGCGTCCTCGAAGCTTGGCTGCAGCCGCAGCGCCCCGCGGACCCTGAACAAGTCCAAAGTCATGCAGCAGGCGTGAAATGCAGCGCCTTGCTCTGGCTCAGCGCAGAACAACAGACCTTGGCTCAGATCAAGCGATCTACTGAGCAGCCCCGACTCTGGGTGTCAGCAGAGGGGCTGCAACAGTCCTGACCAGCGACTCGGGGCGGCCATTGCAGCACCTGCACTTTGGACAGTGCGTGCAGAGATAGGGCGGGTCGCGGCCGCATGTGCCGCACCAGCGCGAGAGCTGCCCCTGGAAGCGCGGCTGTCCGAAGCGCTCGTCGACGAGCACGATGGCGCCATAGTCCAGGCGGTGCCGGATGCAGCGGCCCACCGCCTGGTTCAGCGCCCTGCGGTAGGGCATATGAGGAGGTTTTTGGTTTAGGGTGGCGCTGACAGAGCGGAGGCTAGCGCTTGCGCTTCCGCTGCGCGTTGGAAGTTTGCCAGCATGCATGTGCGCTTTCCCGTGGGTCAAGCTGCTTGACTCAAACATGCACCGCCTGCAGCGGCAGGGCAGTCGACTCTATGCATAACATTGAGCCCACCAGGCAGTCAGCTCGATGCATAACATTGAGCCCACCTGCTTGCGCAGGTGGGGCGGCAGACTGCGGCGGCAGGGCACGGCGGCCGCCCGCACCTGAAGGCCTGCTGGGTGTACCACTGGTCGCCGGACAGGAGGCCGCGCCGCGCGCCCTCGTCTGCGCGCGTCGCGCGCGCGCGCGTGAGCCCGGCGAGTAAAGCTTCCATGCAGCTGCGCCGCGTCGAGGGTGCAAGCACAGCTGGGCAGGCGCGCCGTTGTAGCGCTTCTTCAGGCCGACCTGCGTGTCGCGCACGTTGGGGAATGGGATACCCACCACGAGCACCGCGCGCGCGTTGCCGTCCGCAAAGTCCAGGCCCTCGGACACCTGCACGTAGGGTTGGGATGTCTCACAGTATACCTGCTGGCGCTGGCAAGCGCGCTCGGTTATGGCGCCTAAATGTGGGGGGCACCACCGCTGCTAGGCTCGGCGCTAGCCTTTGTGGTGCAGGGCCGACCACTGGGGGATGGTGACGCACAGAATCACCAATCTAGACTACACAGAATCATCAACCTTGTGAAGCACGGCGGTTCAAGGCTGCTGTGGATGCTACTTATGACAGCTAGCTGCAAAAGTTTCCATAGATGATAGGAGACAGACATGAATAGAGCTGGGAGCTGTGCCGGAGGCAGTGCCCTGTGCACGGCACCTTGCCGCGGCAGATGGCGAAGAAGAGCGCGCCGCGGCCGCTGGCGACCGCGGCGTAGAACTGGGCCATTGCGGCCGTGAAGGCTTCGCCCGTGCCGCGTGGCTCGCTCACCACCCGTTTCGCGCCCTGCAGCTTGGCCCACAGCCCGCTCTCCTGCGCGGCGCAGGCGAGCGGCAATGCTGTGTCAGTGCCGCTGATTGCAGCGGCAGGACGCCTCGCTGCCCGCCAGTCTTTGCGGCTGTGGAACGGGCTAAGCATGTGCGCGCGTCACAAACAGTCATCTTACATCACACATGCATGGATGCGCTGGGGCGGCCACACCCTATCCTCCTCTGGAGAGGGCATGGCATCGGCGCCCGCACCGCAAAGGGAGGGCATGCTATCAGCTCCCGCACCGCAAGGGGAGGGCATGGCACGACATTGGCATCCACACTGCAAGGCGGGGCGTGCGGGCGCGCCTGCCAGCGCGCCGTCAGCGCGTCCAGCATGGCATAGGACGGCAGGAAGACGAGCATGCCGTCCGGCACCACGCCCGCGACGGCCGCCACCGCCTCGCCAAGCCGGTCCTGGAACGCGTGCGAGCGGGCAGCCTCGTACGTCGCGCGCAGGCCGCCGCCGCCCGGGCCCGCGCCCAGCGCGCCGGCCCAGACCTGGCGCCGCATGTCCACCACGTGCGGCGCCTCGAAGTGCACCGCAAAGTCCGCGCCCAGCTGCGCGCGCCGGAGCAGGGCTGCAGTGTGCGCGCGCCGTGGTGCGCGCACGGCCTGGCGCCACTTGTGTCACATGCAGAGTAAAAGTGCAGCAGCCCATGGCAGCCTAAGCTACGCACATGGAGTGTGTGTCTGTGTGTTCGCACGCTTATGGCTTGCTCCCGGTCCTCCGCTCCTGAGCTGTAGCGTGCACTCGCGTTTGAGACACACATGGAACTGATCAAAGGCCAGCCTGGCTTGTCTAAGTTCTAAGGGGCCAGTGCGCGCCTCGGACGCAAACGAGGCCATGGGCGCGAGCGTGCCCGAGGTCAGCACGACGCAGCGCGCCGCGGCCGCCACCTCCTGGAAGGCCAGCGCGGGGTTTAGCGCCCAGAGGCACAGCTGCGTCGTCCAGCCGCCTGCTTCAGCCTCGGCAGACCTGCGATACAGGCCGTTCCTCACTATCAAGCAGCAGCACATGCACCCCTGCATGTCCTGCGTGCTTTGCAGAGCCAGAGCGTCAGAAAGTGAGCATAACCTCGCATGTCACCCAGCAGCCCTGGCTCTCCTGGCTCGCATCCGTTGCGCACCATCAAACGCCCATGTTCACTACTGCCTGCTGAGGCGTGCAACTGGCTGCCCATCAGACGCGCCCCCGCCGGCAGGGCCCGCACTGCTGGCGCGCGCGGCCCTGCGGCCGGCCGCCGGCCTGCCGCCGCCAGCGCACCACCGCCAGACGGTAGTCGCCCGCGGCCTCGGGCCCCGCGCTGTACATCAGCTTCAGCACTGTCAGCAGCCGGCACAGCACGCCCAGCGCGAGGCCGCCCGCGCGCGCGGCCCCGGGGCCGCCGCCCGCGACGGGCGCCTGTGTGGCGCCGGCCGCGGGCGCGTCCGCTAGCGCGGGCGCGGGCGCCTGCGGCGCGCGCTCCTCCTCTGCAGCGCGCGCCTCGCTGAGCAGGCCCCACAGGAGCGTCACCTGCGCGCCGGCATCGACACTCACAGCCCGCTCCTTCTGGAGTCTCGCCCGAGAGATCATGCCAGGCTGCCTTGACTAAACGATGAGTTTGGTTGGCTTGCGGCTTTGCTTGCTTTCGTGCAGGTTTGGCACCTGAGTCCTGAGCCGGGGGGGCACCTTTTCCTCGCACAGGCCCGCCTGCTCCAGCTCCAGCCGCGCCTGCGCTGTATCCGCCGCGTGTTAAACATCGCGCGGAGATACATGCCACCTAAGCTGTGATCATGGTCCTGCGACCGGCACCTCCGCACACAGGCAGGAGCAGGACGTCTGCGTCACGCAGCCAGCACACCTGCGCGCCGGTCCAGACGCCCTCGGCGCGCGCGCGGTCGCTGGGCCGCATGCGCGGGCCCTCCGCGGTGCCGCGCAGCCAGGCGGCCAGGCCGCCCACGGCCTGCGCGAGGCCGCTGTAAATGTCGCCGGCGGCGCCCAGCGCGTCCGCGCGCGCCAGCGCCGCATGCACCTCCTCCAGCATGCCCAGCTCCGCCTCGACCGACGCGGCCTCCCTGCGGGCGGCCTAACCCTAACCCTGGCAGGTGGCGTCCGTGCCGCATGCGAGGCGTTGCAGGCAGGGTGCGCGGGACGAGGGCACGCTGCGCAGCACTGCCGGCGCTGCCGGCCGCCGCCGGGGGCCAGCCAGGAGCGGACGCGGGCTGCCCCAGCAGGCGCCCCTGGGCGGCAGGGTCGCGCGCCTGCACTGGTCCTCTGCGGCGCGGCAGGCGCGGCTGCGTCAGGCCCTGGCGAGGATCAGACACTGGTGCTGAGGCGGCCTGGCAGCGCACCAATGTTGTGCGCCTCGTCAAAGATCAATACCGCGTTGTCCAGCGACACGTCGATGGCGGCGCGCACAACGGGGTCCAGCAGGTACGAGTAGGGGCAGAACACCAGCTCAGCCTCACCTGCGCCAGCATTTGACCTTCCGCTTGTGTCCAGCAGCCCACTGCGTGGCGACAGCAAGGCGCTGCCGCGCGCCGGCGCGGCCGCGCACTCGCAAAGTGGCGCGACGCGTAGTAGGGGCACGCGCAGCTGTCCCGCCCGGCCTTGGCCAAGTCCTCGATGTCGTGGACCTGAGTAGCCAGCCACGGGTGTGAGCATTGCGTGCACAGCGGCGCATGCCGTGGGTGCCTGGGGTGGCAGGAAGCGTGCGCACATGCAGCGATGCGCTGGTCTGCTGGCCGTACAGCTTGTTCGCATTCTTGAAGAACTTGCAGCCCTGCGCGGCGCGGTCAGCGTGAGGCTCACGCGGTCAGCGTGAGGCTCGTCATGTGTGAACGTGAGTCTGGCATGGCAGCTGGCCGGATGCACGGGCGGCAGGGCGCGCCGGCTGGTCGCGCAGGAGCTTCTCGCACTCCTCGTCGCGGTTGGGCGCCTTGGACACCCGCTTGTGGACGCAGTAGTGCTCGCGCGAGGCCTGCAGCTCCATAGAGCATCATGATGCATATCAACAACGGCGCAAGCACAGGCACGGCCACGCACTAAGGGAGCAAAGGGAGCTACCAGGATGGCCATCTTGGGGCGGTAGCCCGAGCGCTTGAGCTCTCGCACGACCTGCACCAGGGTGCGAGGCGTCAGGCGCTCGGCCAGAGCAGCGTGCAGCGACTGGCGGCAGAGGCCATGTATACCTGCGCAATCTGGCTGTGCGTGCGGGTCGCGTAGTAGATGACTGGCACGCGCTTCTTCTTGCTGACCCAGTCTGGCAAAGCAGGGCTGCCACTGCTGTGCTCCGCCGCGCCGCCGGCGGTGCAGTCTTTGGCGCTGCCGCCGTGCGCGCTGCTGCTGGATGTCTTCTTCTCCCAGGCAGCAGAGTACCTGTCGCGCAAGGAGGGAGGCCAGACTGCGTAACACTTTTCTATACATCAAGATGAGCTGCTACAGTGTCAGTGCCGGTGCCTTCACAGCTTGCCACGGTCAGCGACGACAGCAAAGGAGCAGCATAGCGCTGCACGCACCCGTCGGCCTTGAGCTTGCGCTGCCATGACAGCGCGGCGCACAGCAGGCTCAGCGTCTTGCCGCTGCCCGTTGGCGCCTCCAGCAGTGCGTTCTCCTGGCTGCCCAGCGCCTGTAGCACCTTGCTCATAAAGCCGAGCTGCACCCCGTACGCCTGCAGCCCCGGCGCACAGCACAAGCCGTGGGCTCGCGCGCAGGCGTGCTGGGAGCCCGGGCGGTTGACAAAGCACAGGGAGCTACCGTGTGCGGAAACCTCACGCCAACGCCTGATATCGTATAGTCCATCGCACGCCGGCTGCGCACCGCCTCTGCTCTGCTCCACTGCGGCCGCCAGAGCACAGCGCCAGTGGAGCAGAGCAGGGAGCGTGCGGTGCCTTGGCGCTGGCAGACCTTGGACGCTGTGCAGACAGGGCTGTGCTGCAAGCCAGTGTGAAAAGCAGCAGGCCAGTGCTGAAGAAAAGCAGCAGCTGGCAGGTTCCTAGTTAAATGTCCAAGGTCTTTCTTTAGCGTGCTCGGCATTGGGATCGGAGAGGCTGCGGCTCGATCTCAACAGCCTCTGCTAGACGATCGCTGGCTTGAGCGCTTGCTGTATTCATAGCCTGCGCAGGTGTGCAAGCCTGCGCATGGACACGCGGTCGCTGTTGGTAGGCGCAGCTGCGGGTGTGCTTGCGGCAGGTGCAGGCCTGGCCGTCGTGCACACGTACAGGCGCCACACGGCCGCAGCAGCCGCAGAGCTGGACCTGCTCAGGGAGCTGGCCGGCCATGGGCTGGGCCAAGGACGCTCGCCAGGCGGCGGCGCCGCTCCGCTGCAGCAGGCAGCGCACAGCCTGGATGATGAGGTTGTGGCGGAGCAGCTCACGCGGAATGTGCAGTTCTTCACTGCCACAGGGCAGCAGCGCGTGATGGGTGCCTTCGTTGTCGTGGTCGGCCTGGGCGTGCGCACGCCGTCAAACCTCCTCTCGCCCAGAGCTCTTGCCCTACCTGCAGCGCAGTGCTTCAGAACCTCACTCCTGCTTGGCCATCGCGCGGCAGGGCGTGGGCAGCCACGCGGCGCACATGCTCCTGCGCTCGGGCGTCGGCCGGCTGCGACTCATCGACTTTGACCAGGTGTCGCTCAGCTCGCTCAACCGCCACGCGACCGCCACGCGCCAGGACGTCGGCCTGCCCAAGGCCA
>JAABUY010004139.1_pt1 | contig 15442 bp, 17 predicted proteins | sample 5560271 | NCBI WGS metagenome assembly JAABUY01 (sample SAMN10711886, study PRJNA513374) | rock metagenome | isolation source: Antarctica rocks | place: Antarctica: Victoria Land, University Valley
CGCCACCATCGAAAATGGAGAAACCGCGTCCTTCAGGCCGAGGATTGCCTTATCCCGCACTGTCAGCCGTGGGACCTGCTCACCCGGCTCGATGTATTTGGTGTACGGGCCAGCCATTCTGGCGCCATGGACGGTATCGTGGGCACCTGCCGGGGCATCCGGATTGTTGGAAGAGGAAACAGCCGCGCTTGCCAGATCTGGCCTGATCGCCAGATTGAGCGAGTCGGGTGCGTTAGGGAGCTCATCCACGACCCCGCTGACGCCTGCCGTCGCAAGCAGGACCGAGGGTTCCGGGCGAGTCGCCGAAATCTGTTGTGCGATCAGGTTCGTCGTCATAAACAGCATACTGGCCGCAGCCCAGCCAGCCGCTCGCAGGCTTTTATCGAGAAGAGCCACGGAACGCTGTCCCTCGGAGACGGAGCAGTAGGCAGGAGTTACAGCAATAAAATCGATCACAGGATTCACCCTTTAATCTGTTCAGATTGCGACAGCGGTTCTCAAAATTCCAGTCTAAGGAGCCATATTGATAGATGCCGAATCGCTACATCACGAAAGGACAAACCGGGCCAGCATATGGGTGCTTCTCTGCATCCTGGGGTAATGGGATGGTCCGTCGTCTTCAACTCAGATATGGCAGGATGAAGGCGAGCACAGGAGGATTCTCCCATGAAGGTCCACGTTTGCGGCGTTGATATCGGTAAGACGGTCTTTCACCTAGTTGGCCTGAGTAAGGAAGGCCACATCGTCACCAAAAAGCGTTTCAGCCGCAAGCAGCTGCTCACGCACACGGTGAACATGCCGACCTGCCTGATTGGCATCGAGGCTTGTCCGGGTGCCCACTTCCTCGCCCGTGCTCTTCTGCAGCAAGGCCACGACGTGAAGCTCATGCCGGCCGAGTATGTCAGGCCCTTCGTCAAGTCCAACAAGAACGACTACGTCGACGCGGAAGCAATCGCTGAGGCCGTGCAGCGGCCGACCATGCGCTTTGTTCCGGTCAAGAACGAGGCTCAGCTGGATCTACAAGCGTTGCATCGCGTACGAGACCGCTGGATCGGCCGGAAGACTGCCGTGATCAATCAGCTCCGCGGGTTTCTGCTGGAACACGGGATTACCGTCCGGCTGTCCTCCTTCACCCACCCCACAACAAACTACTTATCAGCGCAAAAGCTGCGTTCACAAATTCACTCCGTCTAAAGCTCTGCACTGCATATCTAAGCATTGAGGTCTTCATGTCCGGACGCACGCAGAGCCATTCCTTCGTCATGCAGTCGGTCCGACGGGCCGGCATCGTGGGCTTGCTCAGCTTCAGCGTGTGCGCCTCCGGCTACTCGCAAACCATCTTGGCTCGCGTGGGCGAGAGCGACCTGAACATTCTCACGTCGCTGCCGCAGGAACCCCAGGCTCAGGCTCCTGCGCAGATCCCGGCCTCAGCTCCGGCCAGTCTCTCTGGAAACGTCCTCGACGCCACCGGCACACCAATCTCAGGAGCCCGCCTCACCCTCATCGGACCAGGCGGCAGCGGAACCCAGGAGGCGCTGTCCGACGTTCACGGCGACTTCACCTTCGAAGCGCTCGCTCCCGGCTCCTACCAGCTCAGCATCACGTTCGCGACGTTCGATCCCTACAACTCCGGTCCCCTTCAGCTCGCAAGCGGCGAGACCCGCAGGATCTCTCCCGTCGCCATGAACATCGCGTCTACCTCCTCCGAGGTGGATGTCACAGTCTCGCAAAATCAGGTCGCGACCGAAGAGGTCAAAGCCGCCGAAAAGCAGCGCGTCCTCGGCATCATTCCCAACTTCTACAGCAGCTATATCTGGAAGGCCGCGCCGCTCACGCCGAAGCTGAAATTCAGCCTCGCCACTCGATCCGTTACAGACCCCTTGGTCTTTATGATCACCGCAGGCATCGCCGGCGTCGAGCAGGCCCACAATACCTTTCCCGGTTACGGCCGTGGTCCCGCAAGCTACGGAAAACGCTACGGCGCCGCCTACGCTGACAATGTCATCGGAAGAATGATCGGCAGCGCCATCCTGCCCTCCCTCTTCCACCAGGATCCTCGTTACTTCTACAAAGGAACCGGCAGCGTTCCGTCTCGTGCGCTCTACGCAATCGGCGCGACCGTGATTACCCGTGGAGACAACGGCCGGAGCCAGCCAAATTACTCCCATATTCTGGGCAACTTCGCGGCTGCGGGACTTTCGAACGCCTACCGCACTGACGGAGATCGCAGCGCCTCGCTCACCCTGCGCAATGGCCTCATCATCACAGGCAGCAACGCCGCCGGCAACCTGGTCCGAGAGTTCCTCCTCCGCAGACTGACCTCCAAGGGTCCCACCTACGAAAAGGGAAAAGAAATCACTCGCGCCAAAGACCCCGCCCACTAGCCATAGCTTTGCCGACCGTTCTCCGCCTCAGACTCCCAGTTGACCCGAGCTCTGCACTGAGATCGACGTCAGTTGCGGAATGCGTTTCGCCCGCGGCTCCCATACCGGGTAGCTCAACTCCGGCATCGGCTTGGCCTGGAAGAACTTGCGTGTCTGCCGCGCAATCCATCGCGCCGTCGTCTTCGCCTTCTTCCGGCGCGCGCTATCGGTCGAGATCCCCGTACCTGCATACATCTGCCGATACAACTTCGAAAGCAGCACAAACACGACTCGGGCCCGCAGCGTAGGCGTACACGCTGACCGCTTCCAGATCGCGCTCGTCTCGTAGAAACGATCCCACACTTTCTGCGTGCGGTCCTTGATCTCCTCCGAGCTCATGATCGGATGCGGCGTAAACATCTTTGGCCGGATCGCCGTCGGAATCAGCCAGTAGCGCGTAATCGGTGTGCCTTCAACGAGCGTTGGCGCCAGCGCTTGCTCCTTCTCCCAACGCGCAAAATCCACCGTCCCCGGGAACGGAGTCATCATGACGAATTGCGCAAACGTGACCCCCGCCTTCAACGCCACCTCGACGGTCGTGTCGAACGTCCCGGGCTTATCCGTCGGGAGCCCGAAGATGAACGATCCCAGCACATGCACCCCATGCTCCCGGAATGTCTGCAGTTGCTGAATCAGCCGATCGCCCGCGTAGTTGAAATCCTTGTAGACCGCCTTCAACCCCTCCGGCGTCACGGCCTCTACCCCCACCAGCGCGCCTTTGATATTGGCCCGCCGCATGGCATCCAGATACTCCGTGTCTTCCGCCGATTCCATCGTAATCTGCGTGAAGAACACCATATCCTTCGGCAGCTTGGCCAGCTCCGCCATCAAAGAAAACCGCTCCGACCGAATCTGCAGCAGCGAGTCCAGCTTCTCCTGGTTGTTCTGCTCCCGCGCGAGCCGCAAGTCGGTCAGCGTCACTGGATAAAAATTGTCGTCCGCCAGCGCAATGAATCGAAATCCCATCCGCCGCAGGTCGATAATCTCGTCGATGACTTTCTCAAAGCTCCTCTGCCGCGGCTTCTGTCCGTCCGTCCGCCACACCGAGCAGAACGAGCAGTGCTTAGGACAACCGCGAATCGTCTGCACCGAAGCCCACATATATTTGTCCGCCTGCATCAGATCCCAGCGAGCCGCGAGAAACTCATCGCCCTCGATCTTGCCCCCGTCATACAGTCGCTTTGCCCGTCCCGCCTCCAGGTCGCGCAGAAAGGTCCCCCAGGCGACATCGCCATCGCCCTTCACCACGGCGTCCGCGTAGCCGCGCTCAAACGGCTCCTCCGGAAACAGCGTCGCGTGGATCCCCCCATAGGCCACCGTAGCGCCGCGTTCATGCGCGATCTTGCCCACTTCATATCCGCGCAGCGCGTTCCCCGTATGCACGCTGATTCCCACCACATCGCCCGGCTGAATCGTATGCGGCTCCAACTGCTCGATCGATTCATCCACCAGAATCGGATCGCCCATCGAGCGCGGGGTAGCCGCCGCCAGCACAAATAACCAGCGAGGCGTAATCACCGCGGTTCCGAACGAGTTGTCACTGGGATTGATCAGATGGACAGCCATGGTATCGCTCCTGATAAACGTTATGATCCTTCACGAACCGCCGGTTATCCCCGCGAAAGGCACCCCACCTTTCTACACGAACGCGGACTGTCTTCACCAGCCGACCCATCGCTCCGCAGGCTTGTTGAGGACACTTACAAAACGCAGGCTAATGCTTGTGATAGTCAGGAAAAGGCGGCCGAGCCGGGACTTGTACAGGGTGCTTCGCCAGTTCGTCCAGTGCCAGCGCCACTGCCTTCTCCAACTGCGGACCATACATTTCTGACGGGACCCCCTATATAGTGCGACCATCAGGGCATCCACCCGGAGGCTTGCTTGAGCCAGGCACCGGCGTTCGTCGAAGACGACAAGCTGCCGCTCGACGTGGGGCGAAAAGCCTATAGCAACACAAGCCATGCGCTGTGCTGTCTCGAATGCGGCTTCGAGTCTTCCTTCAATCCCACAGAGCAGGGCGCAATCGGACCGCCTCTACTCGCTCTCTACAAACACGAATGCAAAGAAGATGGGGATTGATTCAACCAGGACCGCGAGGGTAGTTCGAGAAGTTGCGGAGGTTACGGTTCTAATCGCCGCCCTCGCCGGCCTGTTTTTCCAAAGCGTTGGCCTAGCGACCGAACGCTATGAGACCGTCCAGAATGCGCGGCGGCACGGACTAAGCTGCATGGCTCTGGTCGATCCGACCGTCACAACAGACAGCGAGGGGAATGACCCACTCCTTCAGGGCGTCGATCCGCAGACCGCCGTGTACCTTCAGCGCGCCGATCCCGAGGGCGTTGCCTTCCTTCATTCGCAATGGCACGCCCAAATCACCGTCCTAGACGGCCCGACCTATCGCCGGTGCTTCGGGCGTTCCAATTCCAACAACCCGGTAGGAACCGACGCGATCTTTCTAAACCGCGACCCGCTTCCCTCCCCCGAGCTGCGGGCCGTGGCGATCGCGCACGAACTGGTACACGCGGAGCATGGACACCGCGATACGCCAGAGGGTCAGCATGGCTTTCTGCATCATCTTCTGATTACCGAAGAAGGAGAAGCCCGCCTTGCTGACGAGGAGACGGCGATGAGACTTCATACAAAGTCTCTCGACTCGCCCTTAGCCGCGTTCATCGGCTATATCGGAACGCTTCCATTGCTCTGCGGGCTCATACTTTTCACGGCGTATAGGCTGCGCGTACTAGCGCGGCGAGACTAGGGCTGGCCGAAGCCTACTCAGCAGCTAATTTGTTAGCATGTATTTAGTCGATCAGTGAGGTTCTGACAGATGTGTTTTCGGTTCTGCAAAGGGAGAAACGAGCGTTGCCTGAAAACAACGCGGCCCTGCGCTAACAGGGCCGGCTTCTCTCACTGAAAGGAGGTAAATGCCCATGCTCTCATTCAGCATTCGCATCCACCTTGCTATCCAGCTACCTTTGCACTGGATCGCACTACTGTCCAACCTTCTAAGGTAGGGCCGTCGTAACAACCTTCCGGCGCATCAGACCGCCGGAAGTCACAACTAGTATACGCCCGGAGTCGAAGATGCCAACAGAAATCCAGCCAGCGCCGCACGTATCCACCCCGGATGCCCGTACCCCTCGCGTCGATGGAAGAACCCTCCGCACGACCGGCAGAACAACCCAGTTCACCACTCGAATCTCCGATGAGCTACATACCAAGATCAAGGTCTTTGCCGCGCAGCATCATTTGAAGTCGAACGAGTTCCTAGAGCAAGCCTTCGCCGCCCTCAAGCGGGAAATGAAGAAGTAATGTGCGGGCGCTACTACAGGACGGCAGATAAACAACAGCTCGCCGAAGCCTTCCACGCCGCCGCGACCGGCGATTCCCTTCCCTACGCTCCCGGTTACAACATCGCACCCACAACGAGCCAGCCAGTGGTGCGGCAGGCCCGCGACACCAACCAGCGCGAGATCGTTCCGATGCGCTGGGGCCTAGTTGGGTTCGGCACCGTGGGGATTGACCCCAAGCGGAGCACGTTCAACGCCCGCGCTGAAGGCTTGGAGAACAGCTCCCTTTGGAAGCGGCCGCTTCACAAACAACGCTGCATCGTGCCCGTATCCGGCTACTATGAATGGCGCAAATCGAATAAAGCGGCATTCCGCTTCACCGTGAGCGAGGAGCCGGTCTTCGGACTCGCGGGACTTTGGGACGCCTGGAAGGCCCCGGACGGCCATTGGCTCCAGAGCTTTACGATCATCACCACCGATCCCTCCACCCTTGCCGAACCGATCCACAATCGTATGCCCGCAATCCTTCGGCCCAAGGATTACGACGAGTGGCTTGACCGTGAAGAGGTTGAGCGTCCTCCCGTGCATCTTCTTCGACCCTTCGAGTCGAACGAGATGCTGATTCACACCGCCCATCCCAAGGTTGGCGACTTCCGAAATCAGGGGCCGGAGATGCTGAACAGTCAATAGCGCATCGAATGGGTTAGTGCGCGAGGCCGCACCTATACCCCTCGCTCGCGCATCGCTCTAAATGCCTTGGATCAAAGGGGTTGCAGGGAGGACGCCGTGCCGCGCCCCGCTTCCTGGCTTCCCCGATTGTACGACATCACGCGCTCCGTCACGAACTCTGTGCGATCACACTACCAGCGCCGCGATCTCGAATTGCTATTCGAGTTGCAGCCCCGAGCAGCTCAGAAGCTCTTGAAAATGCTACCGACCACCGAGCTAGGCACCGGCCACTTGGTTTCGCGCGAAACGCTCCTCAGCTTTCTTGAGCGCGTTCGTGATGCCGAGAACACAACCGTCCTCTTCGAGCAGCTCCGCCAGGACCGCCACAACAGCTCACGCAAGAAGATTCGATCCTTGGTCCAGACCGACTTTGCTCCCGCCTCGTTCGCTTCCCTGCCCCAACGTGTCACGCTGAGCCTAGGCCGCTTGGAGGTAACGTTCCAGACCGTTGACGAGCTGGTCGAAAGCCTGATGAAGATTGCCCAGCTCCTCGCCGAGGAAGGAGACCTGTTCGCAACTTCGTATGAGCCGGAGAAACCGCCGAAGTTCGACGACGAGGGCGATGAGGTCCAGAGGATGTTTGTCGAGCTGGAAGCAATGGAAGCGCAACGAGCCGCAGAGCGCGTAAAGCACGAAACTTAGGGGGGAAGTCTCCCCCTGTCTCCGGCCAGCGATACAGCCGCTGTCTTCCGCCACCCTCTCTGCGGGGACACCCCGCAACGCCCCGGCCATCGTGCTGCGCACCCTTACTGGTCGGCTTCGCCGCCCTCAAAACCCAAATCATGCTCTGCCTGGCGCGAAAGTACCCCGGCTGCCGGGAACTCTCAAGGATCTCCTGCAGCTCTAGTCCTCACTTCGTTCCGGGCTTCGCTTCGTCGCCCCCTGCGGGGCGGCTACGCCGTCCTTGACAGCCCCCAGCACCCGGGAAAGCTCGCTATTAGGCAGGGCATGATGGGGAACTACCAACAATAAAAAGCAACGACCACCCCCGCCGAAATATGAGGAAATACACCGATAAACACTTGAAAGCTTATCAATCTAAAATGTTATAATGATAACCAGAGGGGAGAGATGATGCCCCTTTACCAGAGGAGACCCACCCAAATGTACAACCCGAAGAATAGCTTCCGCTCCATCGGCAATCTCGGCAAAGACGCTGAGACCAAAACCACCCCCAACGGAACAGCCGTCGTCACTTTCAGTATTGCAGTCAACAAGAATTGGACCGACGACAAGAAGGTCCAGCATCAGCGCACCGATTGGTTTGACGTGGAAGTCTGGGGGCCGCGAACCAAGTTTGCCGGAACCCTCAAGAAGGGAACGCCGGTCGAGGTCGAAGGCGAGGTGAAAACCGGATCGTACAAAGCCAAGGATGGCACCGAGCATAAGACGTGGGTCATCAAGGCAAACAGCATCCACAAGATCGACTACAGCCAGGCCGGAGACGAAGAGATCAGCGACGCTAACGAAGACGCATAGCACTCCCAACTCAAAGACCAACAGACAATGCGACTCGAAAGGGTCGCCTTTGTGCTGCTCTTTCTTCTAGCTCCCCAAAACTATATAGATATAACGGGCTACACTGTTGAAATGATAACCGTTTATAATGTTATACTGATAACCAGAGGGAGGGATTAGAGACCCCGCCCTACCAGAGGAGACCAGACCAAATGACCAATCCATACGAGACCGTAACCGCCCGGATCATTGAATCGCTGAAAGCTGGCGTCATTCCGTGGGCCAAGCCTTGGAAGGGCACCGGCAGCAACGATCCATTCCCTCGCAACTTCCGCACCGGTACACCCTACCGGGGCGCAAACATCCTCATTCTTTGGGCGAGTGCCTACACGTCGCAGTATTGGCTGACCTTCAAACAGGCACAGGAGCTAGGCGGCACCGTTCGGAAGGGTGAGAAGGGAACTCAGATCCTTTTCTGGAAGATTGGCAAGCGTGACGCGAAGGCCACCAAGCCCACCGAGATTGAGGCCAAGGGGGACGATAAGGAGCGAAAGAGCTTTTTCTGTCGCGCTTACACCGTGTTCAACGTGGAGCAGTGCGACGGGTTGAAGGTTCCCGCAACTGTCTCCAAACTCCCCGAGGTTCCCCAGGACGAACGCTGCGAAGCCATCGTTACCGGATGGGCCGACCGTCCCCGGCTTGAGTTGGACAACGCACACGAGGGCCGCGCCTATTACCGGCGCCGGACTGATACCGTCCACATGCCCACCCGCAACCGCTTCGTAGATGCTCCCCACTACTACGCAACCCTGTTTCACGAACTCATCCACAGCACCGGCCACGAGGTCCGCCTAAACCGCACCTTTGGGGCGACCTTTGGGGATGACCTCTACAGCAAAGAGGAGCTAGTCGCAGAAGTCGGCAGCAGCTTTCTTTGCGCCATCGCCGCCATCACCAACGAGCGCACCGAACAGAACTCCACTGCCTACATTCAGCACTGGATTGAGGCTCTACAGGGCGATAGCCGCCTCATCATCACGGCAGCCTCAGCAGCGCAGAGAGCAGCGGACGCCATTGTTGGCCGGGTCTTCGAGGATGAGGGCGAGGAATCCACGGAAGGGGAGAGCGGGGAAGCCAGCTCCCCCGTTCCCCTACCGCTTGCGGCTTAGAACGCTAAGCCAGCACGGGGAGGTGCTGATAACACCGCCCACAACCGCCACGATGCACACACCCCAGATCAGGAGATCGAGACCATGAGCACCACAGCAATCATCGCCACAGGCTACCAGACCCTTCCCCTTTCCATGCTTCACGAGTCGTCTACCAACCCCCGCCGCACCTTTGAGCCGCGCAAGTTGGTCGAGCTGGCCGAAAGCCTACGCACCCACGGCCTCATTCAGCCCATCACCGTCAGGCCCAACAACGAAGGTTTCGAGATCGTTGCGGGGGCGCGACGGTTCCGCGCCGCGCAGATCGCGGAACTGGCCGAGCTGCCCGTCCGCATTCTCGATTTGACCGACGAACAGACGCTTGAAATCCAGATCATCGAGAACACCCAACGGCAAGACGTACACCCCTACGAGGAGGCCGCAGGGTATCAGCGTCTCCTAGACCTGCCCGGCTACGACGTGGCCGCGCTTGCCGGGAAGTGCGGCAAGAGCCAGAGCCACATCTATGCGCGTCTCGCCCTGCTACAACTTGTTCCCGAAGTGGCCGAGGCGTTCCAGCAAGAGAAGATCACCGCCAGCCACGCCAACCTTATCGCCCGCCTTCCGCAGAACAGCCAAGCGGCAGCTTTCGAGCAGTGCTGGCGCAAGGAGTATGGCCAGACAGAGCCGCACCTGCTACCGGCGAAGCACCTTGCCGCTTGGATTACCAGCCACTTGTACCTCGCTCTTGAGGATGCCCCGTTCGACCGCGAAGACCCGACCCTCAGCCCCGAGGCCGGAGCTTGCATCACTTGCCCCCGACGCACCGGCTACAACACAACGCTTTTTGCTGACGTTGCCGACCAGGGCGACCAGTGCCTCGATTCGGGTTGCTATCACAACAAGATCACCGCTCACCTTCACCGCCAGATTGCAGCCCGGCCAGAGCTTGTACAGATCGTGAACGGCTACAGCAGCACACAGGAGCAATGGCCCGAGGCTGTACGGCGTGGAGTCTTCCGCGAGATCGACGCCCCAGCGGAGAACCCCGACGCAGAACCGGCCCCGCCGTGCGCAACTGCCAAACCCGCCATCATCGTTTGCGGCCGTTTTGTAGGCACCACCTTTACGGTGTGCACGGACAACAACTGCCCGGTACACGGGCCGCTCGCGGCGAGAAAGAAGCAAGCCCAGAACCCGGCGCCTACCGTGACGCCCGCAACCCCGGCTCCCCAGGTCGAGAGCGACAAGGAACGGAAGGAGCGGGAGAAAGAACAGGCACGGAGGGCCGAGGAGCAGAGGCTTCAGAACGAGCGGCGAGAGCAAGAGTACGAGGCAGAAAGAATCCGAAAAGTGAAGTTGCAGAAGGCCCGGACAGCCAGGTTTGACCGGATCATCGAGAACGCCCCAGCCATGTTCAGCGCAGCTCAACTGAGGGCCTTGCTACGCGCTCTCACCAGCCTTGACCCTTACACCTTTGCCGACGATGTAGCCGAGTTCTTCGACACGGACGAACAGGCCAACCAGCTAACCGCAGAAGAAATTCTGCTTTCCGCACTCGCCAAGCTGAAGGATGACCAGCTCACCGGCTTTGCCCTCCGTCTAGTTCTCACCGGCCACACCCCAATCCCGAGCGAGAACGAGATTGACTTTCTGGCCGAGGCAGAAGCCGCTTTTGTTCCCCTACCACAGAAGAAAGCAACCAGCCCCAGCAACGCGAAGAAGCCCGCGAAGGCTACCGCCAAGGCCCTTCCGAAGCAGACAGCGAAGGCAGCCACATCCGCTAAGTCCACAGCGAAGAAGCCCACTGCTAAGCCAGCGAAAGCGTAAACCCGCGCGGAGGCCGGAGAACCCGGCCTCCGCTCTACCCGGAGAGGAGAACCACATCATGTTGAAGTTCACCTACAGACAGATGATTCGGGAGCGGGTTACCGCCAAATGCGACCGGCACCCTCGCTACAACCCGGAAAAGGACGGCAGGAACGGCATCAAGGGCGGATGCTCTACCTGCTACAGCCTTTATGACCTCTATCAGGCTCGCGTCAAGCTGGACGCCGCCATTCACGAGTTCATCCGCCGCGTGGGGCCGTGGTCACGTCCGCGCGAACGCCGGAAGGGTAAGAGCAGCACCGTCGTCGTCGCACCCGTTGAGACACCGGAGGTCCAGCCATGACCGCCCAATGGAGCGATTACTTCACCGCCCTCAGCTCGCGCAAGGTTGGCTCTGCGGGATGGAAGACAAACAAGGCCGACGAGATGATCTGGGAGGGCCACTTCGAGGGGCGCTTGCTTTGTGTCGTCACGACCGTTCGGCTCACAGGCAGCAATCTTGCGCACTTCTTGATCAACTCAGGGGCGCGGATCGGAGAGAACGCCTGGAACCTCTACGGAGGCCACTACGTGGACCTCCGTGTTCTGACCAGCGACCGGCTCACTCCCGACGAGCTGCGACGGATCGGGGAGCTGGCCCGCACCGAGGACAACCGCCCCATAAAGGTGCGGCAGGGAAGGGATCGGTTGGCCGATGCTCTTCCTGTGTCGGGCTCTTAGCTCGCCACGGAATCGGGATCGGCCCGACACAGACACCCCCGGCTATGAATCTCTCGCGCGAGATTCCGCGTAGCCGTTCTCGACTATGCTGCCGGGCACGCGGCCATAGACATCCGCTTCTATGCACGATCGCCCAACGAAGGACCGGAACCAAAACGGATAACCACATAAGCGTCTGAACCGCTACAATGGTAAAAGGATAAACATGATAATCGCCATCGCCAATATCAAGGGAGGAGTGGGAAAGACGACAACCGCCGTTCACCTTGCCGCCTGTCTCCAGCTCTTGGCACCCACACTCCTGCTCGACGGCGACGACACCCGCAACAGCACCGCGTGGAGCCAGGACGGGAAGGGCTTCCCCTTCAGAGTGGCTAGTGTGGAGGAAGGTGCAAAGCTATCGAGGCACTACGAACATACCGTGATCGACACGGGCCAAAACCCCTCAGAAGATGAGCTAAAAGCTCTGATGAGGGGCAGCGACTTGCTCATCATTCCGGCAGTTCCAGCGGGTCTCGACAACAAAGGACTGGCCCTCACCATCAACATCATCCGCAAGATGGGAGGGGAGTCGTTTCGTGTGCTCCTCACCAAAGTACCGCCGCCCCCGGAGCCGGAAGGCCCCGCGCTTCGAGCTGCGTTGGCCCGTAATGACGTGCCAATGTTCTCCGTCGATATTCCCCGGTTGAAGGTCTTCGATAAGGCTGTGGAAGCCGGAACGACTGTCAACAACGTGACTTTTTCGAGCAAGGATGCCCCACGAGCTGCACGAGCTTGGACCGCATATCAAACCGTCGCAAAAGAGGTGATCGACAATGGCCACTAAGACCGCCAACAAGTATGACAACTTTCTCCTGGATCGAGCGGAGCCGGCAGAGTCTGTGCCCACCGGACAGCCGCCGCAAGCGCGATCCGCAGCTCGCCCAGCGGCTAAGGCTCCACCTCAGCTATCAGAGACACGCGCAAAGGCTGTCGCAAAGTCCAAGGACCCAAACATGAAGGGCTACACCCTCATTCTCAATATCGACACGCACACCGACGCCTCATCGCTGCTGAAGAAGATGCGCACCGGAGAGGATATGTCTGACCTCACCGAGCGTCTGTTGGCTGATTGGGTCAGTCAGAATAAGCCGAAGGTTCAATAGCTGGCTGAGGGGACTCAGGCAAGCGGATAGGTGGTTCAGGGAGACCACCCCAAACCACCCACTTGAGTTCCCCGCCAGAGTCCACCCAGAGGAGGAGGACCACTGATGCCCAGTTTATCGTGTAACCTACCAGCAATAAACAGCCCCTCACGTTCGCATCGTGAAGGGCTTTCTGGCACAAATTTACCCGCGTAGGAGGCGGGCAGTGTGAAGAGGATAACACCAGAAGATTTCCTTTGGGCGGACGTTGCGCTCCAGGCAAAAGCCAAGATCGAGAAGAGGAAGGCAGCCACAACAAAGCGCGGGGAAGGGAACTCGTCAGCCCGAGACCACATCTCCGAAGGTCGAACCGCCAAGCTCCAACTCACCAAGGATCTTGTCCGCGTGAAGCAGGAGATGAATGGACCCGAGCCTACCCAGCTCACCCAGGTTGCTAAAGCGATGGTCCTCTGCGGTTTGCCCTATCGCCAGACCGAAGAACGCACCATCGAGCGGCGTTCCCGTCAGGCAGACGGGAGCCTTATCACCGTGACGTTCCAGGCAATGCTCTCTTCCGTTCCCCTTCCTTACGGAAGCGACCGCAATCTCTTTCACTGGGCGACCGACCGGTCCATCAAGAGCGGGACACCATTTGTCCCATGGGATACGGCCACCGAGTTTCTGACCGACATGCAGCAGACCGACGGAGGACGAAATTACGCCCGCCTCCGTGAGAGCTATCGCCGAATCGCGGGCCTCAGCATCACCGTCGAGCGAACGACCGGCAATCGGGATCAGGCACTCATCATGCCCATCATGGAACGTTCCAACCTGCCGCGTCTGCTCGACACCAATACCCTTGCATTCCCAGAGAAGAACGAGGACGAGTTCCTTCCGACCGGCATTCTCTTCAGTAATCCGTTCTTTCAGGAGCTCAGCAAGAACCATGTGCCTTTCCCATGGCCGATCCTCAGAACACTAGCCCGGAAGCCACAGATGCTCGATTACATGATGTTCCTGCACTGGCGAACGTTTGCAGCTCGCAGTGAGAGCCTTATCGAGTGGGAGCAGCTTAGGCAACAGATGTGGCAGGAAGACACACACGATTGGCGCATTCGGACACGCTTTGCAGACGCGATCAAAGCCCTCAAGATCGTCTACCCAGAACTACCCGCAGAAGCCAGGCCAAGGGGACTTTTCATCGGCCCGGCGATCGAAGGCAAGACCCTGATACGCGGTGCCAGACGACTCAATCTACCGTACTAACAGGGCGGTTTCGCCACTTCTGAACCCCTCCAGGAGGAGGGGTTCTTTGCTCTAAAGGGCGTCTTTACCGCCGTTCTGACAGCATCACAGCGGGCTTGCCGTTAACCGTACCTCCGGGGCGAAATGAGGCTCATCATATTCGGATGTAACGACTTATGGAGCATCCTGCATAGATTCGAGCCCGAGTGTGGACAAACTCACCGTACTTCCGGGGCGAAATTGAGGCTAAGTCTTTCATTATGGAATAGTTGTGCCACTTTCCACCGATAGAGCAAAACCACCAACGGCAACCGTACCCCCGGGGCGTAATTACCGTATCTCCGGGGCGGATTCTCCGCACTTCCGGGGCGAAATCACCGTACCTCCGGGGCGTCCTTAATAAGGAAGCAAGAAGTATTCAAGAAGAGACAATAAGATAACAGGATGTTAGCGGTGTGCAGAATGCGAAAAACCATAAAACCAACCGCAAGAACAAGAACAACAACAAACGCCAAAACTTCCTGTTAAAAGTAGGGGTTGTTGAGCTGCATTGGCTAAAGCACTAGACCCATCGGCAATCGAACATAAAAGCGGCAAGGCAAGCGCCGCAGCTCCATCCTTACCCTTTTCCTTACCTATACTCGCCACGGGCGTTGTAACACGAACTGGCTAGAGAGCGAGCGGGACACACACAAAAGTGTGTATGTCCCGCGTAGGATTGCTACATGAGGATTCGGGCCGGGCTCAAATGGTTTGTGGCGGCGACAGGAACGATCTTGGTGGTGCTAGGGTGCGCGTACTTTTACGTAATCACGCCCCATCACTCCTCGGCACCGCCGGAGTCGGGGGCGGGCCTGCTTGAGCGAGCCGATGAACTGGCGTGGGGGAACAATTGGGCCGAAGCCCAGCCGCTTTACGCGAGGGCTGAGCATCTTTTCGACGCCCAGCATCAGACTTCCAAAGCTCTATACGCCGAAGTGAGCCAGATTCCCCCAAACGAATCGGTCAGCGTTCCAAACACCATTCTTCGGCTGACTGAAGACCTCCAGAGGGCCGAAGCGCAAGATGAGGAGACCAGGCTTCGTATCCTCACGATTCGAGGGATGCTTCAGACCAACTACGATGCTGCCCAAGCTCGCGCAACGTGGCAGCAGGTTGGCGCACTAGCGGTCAAGCTCCATCATTACGAGTTGGCAACCCGAGCTGAGGGTGAGCAGGGAATTGCGGCTTTTCTCTTAGGCAATGTCGATACCGCCAAGAAGCAGGTAGTTCGAGCATGGGGACTCTCCAAGGTTGAGCATGACCCCGCCGCGACGGTTCGATATGCAAGTGTTTTCGGAGCTGGCTTGGTGTGAGCGCCGGAGCAAAAATAGGCCATGTATCGCCGCGTGAGTGGCGGTAGATGGCGGTGTAAAAGTAGCCCACCGCCGGGATGGGGTTTCCGTGGAACGTTGCGAGAGCGACGGGGTTCATGG
>JAABUY010004140.1_pt1 | contig 15433 bp, 21 predicted proteins | sample 5560271 | NCBI WGS metagenome assembly JAABUY01 (sample SAMN10711886, study PRJNA513374) | rock metagenome | isolation source: Antarctica rocks | place: Antarctica: Victoria Land, University Valley
CACAAGCTGCATGCGTTCAACAGCGTCACCTGCGCCTGCAGGTCATGCGCCGGGTTCCACGATGGGTCGATGATCACAACCCTGCAAAACTCACAACGATGTTCAGCGCAGCTCACAGCTCGCTCGTAGGATAGACAGATATAGATCACCGTGAGCGCTTGCGTCAGTCATCAGTGTGAGGTGCAAAGTGAAGCAAAATAATTGTAGCAATGCAAAGCACATAGGCCTGAAGCCTGCCACGGAGTGGCCGCAAGCACAGCGTGCAATTGTCAGGCGATCAGTGCGTGCGCACTTGTTTGCGGCTGTCAGGTTGATGCCCACCCCCCCGGCGGTGGTTGACAGCATGAGGACGTACACCGATGGCGAAGTGTTGAAGGTGTCTGCGCAAACAGCTCGCGGCGCATCCGTTTTACACACTGACACGATCAAGGCTGTATCCAAGCCACTGCCATCTGCTATGTTGATGCAGGACGAGGACGGCCGACCCAGCGCACCCGAAGCCACCCCAAGCACCAGACCCAGGAACCCACACAGCCTCACGCCTCCGGCACCCCCTGCGCAAAGCGACGTTGCATGCCAGTGAAGGGTTAGGGTTAGGGTTCACTATCCCCGATCCACAGCGCAGGTGGCAGCAGCGCGGTGTGTGCGCAGGCGGGCGCGCACCGACGAGCTTCTGGCGGTCGGTGCGCTTGGTGGAGCCGTCCAGGCGCAGGAAGTTGTACCCGGCCGCCAGCAGCATGGCCTGCACCAGGTCCAGCATGCGCGTGCTGTGCGAGAAGAGCAGCACCTGCGCGGGCGGCCGGGGCTGATCCGGTGTGGTGTGACACGGCGCAGCGCACAGGCGCGCACCGCCGCCGGGTGCGACACTTTTGCGTCACGGGCATGCATGCAAAGGGGTCAGATGCTCATAGCCGCTCCGGTCACTGAAATCGTTCACTGGATGTGCGAAAGACTGGCAGAGTTCTGTCACAACCGTGGTGCTCGCATTCAACCGCCTGCCGACGTTGCGCACCGCGCGCCGCCAACCGCCAGGGATGCAAGCACCACGGTTGTGTCGGAACTCTGCCAGTCTCCCGCACATCCACAACGGACTCAGCGGAGCGGCTATGAGCATCTGACCCCTTTACATGCATACCAGAAACGCAAAGGCGTTGGCCTCCTGCCGCGCCCGCGCACCTTGTTCGACAGGTCCTCGCTGGCCCAGAGCGCGAGCAGGCGCAGCAGCACGGTGACCTTGCCGCACGCGCTCGCGTCGCTGTTGCGCGCGATGCTGTTGTCGCGCATCAGGCCGCCCAGCGCGTCCGCGTCGTCGCCGAACGCGAGCTCGGCCACGCGCTCGCGGAAGCCGGTCTCGTACTCCGCCCGGTCCTGCTGCTCGGGGTCCTCGACAGGCTTGGGCGGCACGACTGCGCCGCCCGCCGGCCGCGGCGTCGGGCTTGCGTGGCGGTCGCGCCGCGCTTGCTTGGCATTGCCGCATGACCCACTACCATCATATGAAGCATGAAACTGTGCTGTGTATTCCACTTCTCCCAGCTTTAGCATCGCGGAACCTGGTGCGACGCGTCTGCGGCCACTGCCTCAGCCAAAACCTGCCTCATAACCAATGTCGTGGCGGCCAATTGCGGTGTGTTGTACAACAGCAGGGCAGTTGCTTTGGCGGGGGCGCTGACGGTCTGCCTACATCACGTGTTGCCTACATCGCGACCGGTGTCCTGGCAATGCCTACTATATAGAGCAGCACCGGCCAGGTGAGCTAGTGACAGGTGCACGGTGCGCGCCTTGCAGGAGCTTCAGGTGGTTTGCGATGCGCCGCATGAAGTTCATGCACGGGAAGAGGATGCAGATCGGGCACCACTTGCAGCCGTCGGGGTTGTGATGCTTGCAGCCCTGTGGTGCGCGCACACACCCCGTACCCATCATTCTGAGTAGCGAGGATGGCTCCCAACCAGGCAGGATGCCACCGTCTGGGATAAGCATGACCAGGGCATGCAGGACAGCCTCACATGCATAGACTGGCATGACAACAACAGCACTATGTGCAGCGATGATGAAGCCAGTGATTGCGCAGCCTGCCCTCGTGAGCAGCCGCTGCGGCAGGACGGGGCGCGCGCCTTGGGCCGCAGGACCGGGTCGAACGGCCAGCGGCAGGGGCACTCGTGGTAGTGCGGCCAGATCACGCCGCCGTCGGCCTCCGCCACGCCCCGGTGGCAGCATTTCATGCGCGCCAGGCCGCTGTCGCAATCGCAGTTGGCGCGCCCCGTGGCGAACAGCTGGATGTCCGGGCTCTGCAGCAGGCGCCTGCGGGTGCAGCGACGCCACCCTAATCGTTGCCCTAAACCTTGACCCAGCCTCTCCCGGGCGCACGCTCGCGCTCGTGCCGCCCAGCACACTCCTGCTTGCGCCGCCCAGCACGCAGTGCAGCCTCGTGCGCGCACGCATGCGCACTGCAATGTGAGTGCAGTGCCAGCAAAAGTGACGCGCGGCCGGACCCAAACGCCCCAAGACCCCAGAGCCCCAGGACAAACTGCAGGGCAGCAGCACGGTGCAGACTGGGTCGATGGTCCTGGCTGCCGCAGCTGGGCTGACCGACGGCATGCCTGACAAGGCGGGCTGAAAGCGCCGGCGGGCCGGTGCTGTCTGTGTTTCCACCACTGATGAGGGGCTCTTTTGACCAAGCGGTGACACTGCGGACGGTCGCTGCGAGACCACTTGCTGATTGGCCGGTCTGAATGCCGCTGCCGTTTGACTGGTAGCATTGCTGCCGTTTGAGGGCGGGCCGGGAGAAGGGGGCCGCGCGCCGGTACGCGCGCATCTGGATGGGCGCCAGCGGGCAGAACACGATGTGGTCGACCTTGCGCGGCAGCTGCTCCTTGATCGTGCCCATCTTGGTCCGCCTCAAAAGGTAGCGCTCTGTTAGCGCATTCAGCTGCTCCTGCCGGCTCTTGGCCTGCGCGGGCGGCCCCGCGCGCGCTCGGCGCGTGCCTGGGTGTGCAGCTCAGCCGCCGCTCAAATGTTGATCCGTACACACTCTGTACAACGTAAACACCCAAGCGGCATTTCCAACATGGCAACTGGCAGTACCTTGCATGAAGGCCAAAATGCATGAAGGACCAAATCATCTGCCAGCTCGCCGCGCGTCCGACCGCAAACAGGCGGCACGGGCATGCGCTGCGGGATGAGAGCGGAGGCTGGAGGGCTGACTGACCCGGGCCAGCTCCAGGTCGTTGGACGTGCGCTTCTGGCCCTGCTGCAGCGCCTCCACATAGTACCCCTTGAATAGCTTGTAAGAGTCGCCCAGCTTGGACGGGACGATCCTGCGATAAGCATAGGGTTGGGTGAACCTAACCCTAACGCATATGGTTGCGCCAGTCCAGGCATCCACTGGCAGCTCATCGCCCGCCGCGGGCACCCGGACCCAGCAAGGGAGGGCCGCCGGACTCCGCACAGCAGCAGCTTGGTGCTGTCGCGCGCGCGCCGCGGGCGGCGGGCGCACATGTCGAGCATGTAGTACAGCTCCTCGTAGTTGTTTTGCATCGCTGTGCCCGTGAGGCCGAAGCGCAGGCGCGTGCGCAGCTCGGCGCAGGCCTTGTAGAGCGCGGTCTTGGGATTCTTCACTGCGTGCACCTGCGCGCGGAGCGGCCCTTGGCTGCACAGCGCGCGCGCTGTCCGCCTGCGGCGCCCCTGACGGCCTCTGCACGCGCGCTCCGTGCAGGCCGCCAAGGAAATACGCTTCATGCGCGACAAGGTGCCGCGCATGCCAGCTGCCTGATCCGAATGCGAACAGGGCGTGTGTCCAGTCGGCCAGTGCTGCTTTGAGGCCGGCGGCGCGCCTCATCCATGACGACGCAGTGCCACGGCACCCTGTTCAACTCCTCCAGGCTCGTCCTGCCGCCAAAAGCACCGGCGCGAGCCTCAGCAAATCGATGCGACACCAGCCCGCCGCTTCGCTGAAGCAGGGGGCCGCGCTCGCCAGGCTGCGAGTGCGCCCGGGCACGCACCCTCCAGGGGTTTCCGGGCGGGGCTGCAAGGCATGCGCTGTCTAGGGAGACTGGGCAAGCCTGTGTTTTGACCCTACCATAGTCCTATGGAGGGTCAGCGGTGGAAGGACAGCGGGTGTCCGCCGACGCGCACTGACACGAGTCCGCATGGTGCGGCCCCGGGCCAACGGGCCAGGAAAGCAGGCCAACGGGCTAGGGTAGTACCGCAGCGTGCTGTAGGATGTGATCAGGATCTCGCTGCGGCTGCTGGCGACGCTGGCCAGCGCCGCCTTGCGCCCGGCGCCATGGTACGTGGCGACGCGGAAGCGGCCCCACATGTCAAGCTCGCGCGCCTGCGTGACACATGTGGGTTAGGATATGGGGCAAGGTAGGGTGGAACCCTATACCCTACCCTATATGCATGGCAAAGCGCCGTCACTTGCTGACCTACGGCAAAATAGACTTATGCGGCGAGCTGGCATGCACCATGCGGTCATTGACCAGTCTAGTTCGTGAGATCATCCCGACGGCGTTGGTACGTACTTGTTGCATGTGCGCACGTGCAGGACACCACGCGCAACACATGGACGACCAGCCTCACCTCGACACGCCACACATAGGCCCGCTCATAGGGCAGAGCGAGCAGCGGCATGCATGGTGAGGCGGGCGCGCGCCCAGTTTGTCAGGACTGTCACTGGCCCCACGATCAAGATAGGCCAGCGCCTGGCCCGGAGCAGACACCTCTCAGCATGTTGCTCGCTGATCAGCTGTTTGTCAGCCACATGGGTGCACCCAAACAGCCACCAAATCAAAGCTCACTGCTGATGCCAGAGGCGCACGCTTGTGCAGCGCCCACAAGGAAGCAAGCGCCAATGCAGCAACTCTGAACCAGCGCATGGTGCTGCAGCGGATGGTTCGAGCGAAAGGGTGGCAGCGGGTGGACAGCCAGCAGCCCGGCCGCTGCAGCGGGGGCGACACACTTAGTGGCTGACTCGGGATGCGGCTGCTCGTCGTCAGCGGGCCGCCCGGTTTTGCCCAGCAGCGCGGCGAGGAAGGCGATGGTCTGGATCGTCTTCCCCAGGCCTACACACGCGGCTGGCGCTGATCAGCACGTGCGTGCTCGCCTCGGGGGGCGCTTGTGCATGTGCGGGAGCTTGACCCGCCTCTGGCGCCTGCTTGCCAAGCCGCCCCAGCGTCTTGCAGAGCATGTGTGCGCATGCGGTGGTGCTTCTTCGTGGCGAGCGCAGCACATGTGGGGGGTGCGCGGGGCGGCTGTCGCAGTGCCGCTGCAGGGCGGCCTGACGATTTGCTCAGGGCTCTGGCGGCAGCGCCCTGGGTACGAGCTCACCCATGTCGTCCGCCAGCACGCCGCCCTGGCCTTGCGCCCACTGCCGAAACAGGAACTGCACGCCCTCCTCCTGCGCGGCCGGCACTGCGTCCCTCCATACGATTGTCCCTCATGATCAGACTTGCAGTGTGCATATGCACAGTCACTGTTGTAGGGTTCAAATGAGGGCCTTCCACAACGGTGTGCAGACGTGGCGTGCACCTGATAGCCGCGCAGCGCGCCTGCAATGGTACCAGGCACAAACAGCTTCACATGACCTCGCGCGCCGTCGCCTGCGCCGCCAGCCGCTTCAGCAGCGCGCGGACACGCTCAGACAGTCACTGGGCGCGGCTGACAGACAGCAAGATAGTGGCCCTCTTTCTGCGCAAAGCAATGTACGGCGGTCAAGGCGCCGGCTCGGCATGCGCGTCGAGCGCTGACACAGCTGCCGAAGCCAGCGCTCACCAGCCATGGGCGAGTCCTCAGCGATCAGCGCCATCGGCGGCGCGGGCGCCTCTGCCGGCACCTCCGGCACTGCGGCAGACGCCTTTGCGGGCGTTGCCTGCGCGCTGCCGCATGCGCCGCCGCCGCGCCCGCTCTCAAGCGTGCCCATGCCAGACTGGGCTGCGCCCGCATGCAGGCTGCCCGAGGGCGACGGAGCAGGGCTGGGATCGCGGTACTCGAGGCCCCGCGCCGCCGTCGCGCCCGGCCCCATGCGCGCCGCCGCGCCAGCCTCCCAGCCGAGCGCATCCCCGCCGCCGCTCTGTGCCGGCGACGGCGCAGCGCGGCCTGGCGGGCTCACCCATGCGGCAGGCGATGCACCGTCTGCCGTGTCGCCGCCGCTCGCTGACGGGCAGGCGGTGCACGGCGCGGTAGGGTCAGCCGCCTCGCTGCCGCCTGTGAACGCTGCGCCGTGCGCCAGCCGGTGCCCGCCGCCGAACTCTGCTGAGCTGTAGTACAGGCCGCTGGCGTCGGCGCCCCCCGCGCCGCCGGCCGACAGCGCCCCGCCCGCCGAGGCGACGGGCTCCGCCGCGTGCCGCGCGCGCTGCGCACGGGGTTGCTCCGCAAGCGCGCCCGGCTGGTGCGGCGCCGGACGCTTCCGCCACTCCCCCTTCGCCTCGGGAGCGTGCTCTGCGGCGGGCGCGGCACTGGCCGCTGCTGGAAGCGGTGCTTCTGAGGGAGCGCTCTCGCACTGGGTGGGTCCTGCTGGCGGCTGTGCTGCTGGCGCGGCTCCCACACCCGCCGCGGGGGCGCTCCCGGCCGGCCGACTCTTGAGCAGGTGCGCAAACTTGACTCTCGCCTGCATGCCACAAGCAACTTAAATAAGTGCACTGCCTGCTCTGGCCAGCCGCCTGGAGGCGGCTGCTCGCAAGAATGAGTAGAACGCACGACTCCTGTTCGGCACGCTTTGCACGCTTAGCATCTCCCTGCGCACACGGCGGGCCCAGGAGGCCCGTGGCAGTGTTTTGCGCCTTGTTAACTCAAGAGGCCTCAACAAAGCAAGCAGAGCTGGCAAGCAAACACCATCAGGCATCAGGTAAGCAAACAGGAAAACTAACAGGCCGGTGCACTCTGGAAATTCCAAGGCTGAGACGGCCAGGCGCACTGAAATCGGCATGGCAACTTATGTCCTTGTGCTGTGCAGAGCCATCTCTACATCCTCCTCAAGTTGCTGGGCTGGCCGAGGTGCTGTGCTCTAGGCAGGAGACTTGCATATCACCCCCTTTGCACAAGTGATAAGTCGTGCACAGAGGGCAAGCAGCACAAGGCACTCGCCTCCAAGAGCTCCCTCTGGCAGACCAGCTTTTGATCAGAAAGCTGTCTCAGTTAGAGTCTTAATCAGAGACCAGACCTGCCCAGAAGCCACCTAGTAGCCAAGCTAGGGCCAGCTCTCGGAGAGTCTGATGCTGATGCAGAGTGTGGATGCTCCGAGGACTGTCTACCTGACGGTAAAAGGAGCGTGCTCTGTGTGCGACTGAGGTTTCACAGCGACTCGTGCATACTGGTGCACGCGAGTGTGCTCGCAAAGGTGCACAAAAGTGCGCTTCCAGCGTGCGGCGTGCTCAGCTGCTGCTCAGCGTGCAAGCCTCCCGTGTTCAGAGAGTTTGCTTAGCATCGAGCAGCGCTGACCTGCCGCTCGGAGGAGACGCAATGCGCTCTGCGCGTGCCGCCTGAGCGTGATACACCTCCTGCGTGCCAACGGGGATGGAGACCTACACTCGGCTAGCCGACGTCACAAACCACGAGACTGGCGAGGATGTTTTCTCGCCGCCCTTCAGCTCAGAGTACGAGATGCGGCCGCAAAGCACCTGGTCACGGGCGCGCTCGCACTCCCGCACTTCTCGCACTCCTGTGCTGCTCGCACTCCTGTGCTGCTGGCAAGTGACCAGCTCTGTGAGGGGAGCGCAACGTAAAAGCTTGTCCTGGCTGTGCGTGCAGGCCAAGCTCTGGTGGCGCGTGAACGTGATGGGCGAGCCAGCTGAGCCCGTGGTACCCAGCGGCTACCTCACGCTTATTCCCCTCAACGGTGCGCAACGCTGCTGGTATTATGTTGCCAATTAGCTGCCCAGTCTTCCGCTTGCGCGTGTTCCTCACACACTGCGGCTGCGTGGTTCGCAGACGCGCGGCTCAAGCCGCAGAGGAGAGTCTGCCTGTACCTGTGCATGGTGCGCGCCTTCCGTCCTAGTACAAGGCCCAGCCCAGCCTTTGTTGCTGCTCTGTGCGCAGCTATGCTCCTACATACACACCGTGCGGAAAGAAGGGAGCTGGCCCCGCAGGTGCTGTTTGTGCTGGCGGCGATGGCGGCGACGTTCCTGCTCGTGCCGCGCGGCTTCTCTGCTGGCGAGATCAACATCGAGGCGGACAAGATGTCGTGGAACGTGCGCACGCCTGCCGCCGCAGCTGGCCACGTCCGCTGCCTCGCAGGCGCTGCTGCGCGCTCCGCTTTTGCGAGAAACAGACGTGCTGGCTGACATGGGCGCAGGTGACCAAGGGCACGTACCAGCTGAAACTGCTTGCGCGGATACCCATCCACAACCCGAACTTTCTGAAGGTGCGCTCCAGGGCTCGGCACCGTATACACCCCTTATGCATTGCACTTTTCGCCGTACCAGCAAAGCTCATCAGCACCCCAGCAACACTTGTGTTGTTATTGCATGCATAAAAATGCTGGCGAAGCAAGAGTAAGTAATGGTCACATACTGTTAAACAGAAGGCACAGCGCATTTTATTTCCTTACGTATGGTCAGGCTCAGTGCTTTTGTTCCGCTGGTGCGCAGGCCACTGCGAGCGGGACACTGTCAGTGTACTTTTACGACACCCTGGCCGGCAGCAAAGGGCTGGAGCCCACCAGCATTGCCGCTCGCGCTAACCCCCAGGTCCGTTTGCACGCGCTGGCACACACGTGACATTTCCTTCCCCATGATGGAAAGTATGTGCTAAGAAGATGTACACTTCGCACTGGTCCCGTTCTCATTATCAGTCTAGCGGCTTTGCGCTAGCTGAGGTACTTTGGCTACCGGCCTGCGCAGCAGATAGCATTTCTACATAGAAAAGTGCGTGCAAAGCAGGTTGGCGCGGCTTCTGATCCAGCACGCGGGAAGCACGGCATCCCGCGGTGCACACATGGCAATGATTCGATTCGAGCGTGTTGTGATGGGCGGACAGGTGGTGGAGGTGAGCATTGACGCGTCAGACGTGCCGTCCGAGTACGCGCTGACCATCCTGAGCGAGTGCGCCGCCTTCCCGCGGCGCCTGGTGTTCTTCCTGAAGGGCACGCTCTCGGTGCGTCCCCGCGCATATGAGCGCCCGCGCCGCTGTCCCCTGCTTGAGCTATGGACAAGCAAAGGGCCGAGCTGTGTGGTGGCTGGCTGGCTGCAGGTCAAGGATCACGTCCAGACCATCAACCTGGCGCCCATCGACACCTACTTTATGCTGAACTGCTTCAACAACACGGCGGTGCCCGCCGCCGTCACTGGAGCGAGCGCCCTGCAGCCAGCGCCCACCAGATAGCAGACGCGCATTGGCAGCTGCTTTTGTGCGCAACTGGTCTCATGCGGCCTGTTAGCTAGGTTCCCTGCATGCATGCGCTCTCTCTTGTGTGGGGCTGGTGCCTCAGGCTGCGCGCCTGAGGCCCACTGCGACTGGGGCCCTTGGTAGCCGCGCAACCCCAGCCCTGCTGGCCCGCCGGGCTGCTGCTCAGAGTGTTGTAGACGCGAGAGGCGTGCCCTGTATGTGTTTATCTGTATGAGACGGATCGACCAAACAGGCAAGCTCTGTGTGTGCATGTCTGCACTTGCATGACCGCGCCGTGTGCCACCTTGCTTTGCAATTGTGCGGCAGGTCAGTTATTTTCATTTCATAGAGTGGCGTGTAGCGCAAGCAGTGGGCCAAGCTGCATGGAGTCTATCCCTCTGCACTCCAGGAAGGTCGCGCGGGCGCGTGCCGCACGCACGCCTGCATGGTCCCAAACAACCGCACTTACAGACTCCCGGATGCCTGCCTGATCTGGCAACTACATTAGAAGCATGCAAGCTGCGCTCACTGCGCCGCGCCGGGCGGCGCTGCGCCGGCCTGGTTGGGGAACATGGCCGCCATCTTCTCAAACACCTGCCGCGCGCATATGCAGGTCGTAAGTATTGTCTTGCGCACCTTGGTCTGCCAGAACAAAGACCTGTTTACAAAGTCAGGCCAAATGTGCGCATGGCAATGGACCAGATGCCTTCAGGAGAACTCGCTACAATGTACCCTGACAATCATTGCCTGGTCAGCGCACACAGTGGGAAACAGGCATAGGGGAAGCGTGCCATCAACAATTTTGCCACACCTGGTCTTATCTACAAGCCATTAGGACTGCTGGGCCCCTGCTTAAGGCTCCATAGTGACCTGCACGACAAATCACATATCTAGAGTCGAACGGGTGCGGGCACAGCGCCATCCTAAGTTCGGGGCCATCCTGGTCCTTCACAATGGCCATGGAATCTTGCTGGCTCTCTGCAATGGCCTGCACTGACCAGGATCGTGAACAGTGTGGAGAGGTGGGGGGGAGAGGAGGGCGAGAGGTGCCGCGCCATCATGACGTCCGGGTCGTCCTGGTACTTCATGATGGCCATGGGGTTCTGCTGGCTCTCCATGATGGCCTGCATGACCTTGGGCTTCTGGAAGGCGGCCGCCAGGTCCGGCTCCGCCATGATGCGGTTGATGACCTGCCGGCGGCGGCCCGCACGTCATCGAGGGCCATCCACCCGACAAGAAGGCAGCAAGCTATTGAGGCTGTCCCTGCGCCATGAACTGACAAGGGCATGACATGCAGCAGAGCAGCACCTGCCCAATCCATGAGGAGCAGCAGACATACAATTGTGATGCACATTACGCAGATTGTGCTCTGCAACAGCCTGCCAGGTGAGAAGCTCACGGTCACGCCGACATGCGTGACAGCACAGCGCAAGCGGGGGCAGCACGCGTGCGCACATCGCTTGGGCTCAGGCCCAGGGAGTCGAGCTGCTTGTTCATCTCCGCGGAGTCAAACTCCTTCATCATCTTCATCATCTCAGAGTTCATGCTGAAGCCCTGCGCGGCCCTCCCTGCGGGTCATGACCCTCCAAAGCGAGGCCCTGCCTGCCCGTCATGACTCTCCAACTGCTCTGTTGAGCGCACCGCCTGTCCGTAATGGCCTGAACCAGTGGTGTCTGCCCTGGATGGGCAGAAGCGCAAGTGCTCTAGGCAAGGAGGGTCTGACAGACAGGGAAGACCAGGGCCTGGCAGCTCGTGAGGCAGCGCAAGAAGGTCGGCTGTATGCAGCATGGCACGGCACCCTCACGGCACCCCTGCACTGAGCAAGCCCACGCGCATGCAGGCCGACCCAGCGCTGGTCCGGGAAGGTGCAGGCGCGCGTGCCTGCTGCTGCATGATGTCCTCGAGCTGCTTGCGGTACTGCGGGTTGCTGAGCATCCACTCAAACGTCTGCGGGTTCTGCATAGGCTCCGGCAGGTACTTGTACAGCAGCTTCTGCATCCAGGCAGCGGTCGTCCGCGGAGGCGACGTCGCGGTACACCTGCGCGCGCCAGCGCGCCCCTCACGGGCACGAGCTGCCAGAGCCAACGCGCCGCGCACCGCCCTGCCAGGACCGTGTCGCGCTGTGGAGGCGACCACAAATCAGGGTCACAGCGTACGCGCAGCCGGAAGAGCGGCATCCATCGAATGAGCAGCTCAGGCTGGACGAGCGCTCTGCCTGTGCAAGTGCCGCCCTGCTCAATGCTCCATTGGGTCACAGCCTGCAGTCAGTGGCCTGCCGCTGCCGCGGCACGCACGCACGCGCGGCCGCAACGGCAAGCCCGCCGGCCCTCAGCCGCTCGCGAGAGACCCACGACGCCTTGCGCCGAGCGCGTGCATTGCGCCTCAGGCCGCCCCGCCCCGCGCGCCCGCTCCGCCCCGTGCGCCCGCCCCGCACCGCAGTCACAGGACGGGCTGTACCGCAAGGTGCGCGAGCGCGGACGCGGCCGCCAGGCTGGGCGCGCCGGAGCGGCGCCAGGCGGCGCCGCGCAGCAGGTGCGCGGACGCCATCGCGCCCTCCACCGCGCCCGCCACCGCCTCGCACGCGCCTGCCGCGGCGCGCGCCGCCCGCGTCACCGCGCCCGCACACGTGCGCCCGCAAACGGGCGTTCGCAAATGGGCGCCGGCGTCTCTGCGCCCGCAAACGGGCGCTCGCAAACGGTGCCTGCCTTAGCCACGCACGCGCCTGGCGCGGCGCGCGCCGCCGGTGACACCGCGCTTGCGAACGGGCGCTATGGTGGGGCCCCCTCCGCCAAGTACACTCACTGCGCATGGACCCTGGCCCGGGCCAGGGTCCAGTGCATATGCTGTGCTACGCACGCACAGGGCGAGCATATGCTCAGGCCGACAGTGCGCGCAGCACAGACGGTACATGCGCATGTCCGCACGTGCGCGGCAGGTCCAGCTGCCGGCGCATTATGCACGACATGGCAGGTGGGACCTCCGCGAGACTGCAAGACAGATTCGGGTAGGTGCGGCGGCGTGCAGCACCCGCATCCGCAGATCGGAATACCGGCGACGGCGCGGGCAGCAGGTCGGCGCCAGCGGCGCGCTGGGCGGCCTGGGGCCCGCCGCCGGGCGAGGCCGCGGCGCGCTCGCCCGGCGGCGGCGCCGCCGGCGGCGGCAGCGCGGCCGCCAGCACCGCCGCGGTCTGCAGACGCGCCACGCTGCGCTGCGCGCGGCCAGCCTCCACCAGCGGCAGGTACGCGCCTGGACAGGGTTAGGGTCAGGGGCGGGCAGGGTGAGGCGGCTCGGTGAGGCGCGGGCGGCGGTCCCTGGCGGCAGACAGGCCGGGCTGCGCTCGCTCTCCGGCGCGCGAGAAAGGATGCGCAGCAGGCAGCGCGCAGGGCCGGCCGGCCCGCTGGCGGGGTGCTGCGCACGCGCTGCCTGACACTAGCGCCCGAGCAAGTTAGCCTGCACATCTTTCCATACGTGAGTGCGGCACCAGCGCCGCGGTTAGGGCCCAGACACATTGCACACATGGGAGTTACAGGATCACGGTCGTGCTCAAGCGCACGCCCTTGCTGTCGTGCCGTTGAACACGGGCGGCGCGCGCAGCCGGCTGCTCGGCCGGGCCAGGCCGCTGGGCGCACCCAACTCTGGCGCGGGCAGCGCGCGCTCGGCGCGCTGGTGCGCCTCGGGCGGCGCCAGGCGGTGCTGCAGCGCAAAGCGCGCGAGCGCCAGGCGCGCATAGGCAGCCAGGTGCGGCAGCCGCAGCTCCTCGCCGCGCCGGAGGCACCTGCGCGCACGCCGCGCGCGTACAGGGGCTCGCACGGACACCCAGCCCTGAGGCGCCCGCAGCCCCGCCGCGCTCCCTCGATCGCGCTCACAGCGCGCGCGGGCCCCGCACCATGGCCTGACGCGCAGCTGCGCTCTCATGGGAGAAAGCCCGGAACGAGCGGTGCACCGGTAGGGGAGGCGAGCAGGTGCGGGCGCATCTGCCCCGCGCGGCTGCGCACAGCGGCGCAGGTCGAGCACGCCCCAGCCTCACGGCAGGTAGGGCGGGTGCTCATGCGTCCAAACCTGTGGAAGCCAGACGGTCATAGCATGGACCCCAAAACCCTACACGCGGCAGGTGCGGGCGCACCGGCGGATGAGCCGGAGCGTGTGCAGGAGGTGGCCGGGCGGCCCGCCGGCGCCGCACGCCTCGCCGGGCGCGGCCGGCGGCGGCGGCGCGGCGGCCGCCAGCAGCCGCAGCAGCGCGGCCAGCACGTGCGTCAGCGCGGCGTGGTCGCCGTGCTGCTGCGCCACACGCACGGCCTCGTTGAGCGCCATCGCCGCGCCCTGCGCGCGTGCGCGCGCGCGCTCGCCACGAGCCGGCATCCCATCCAACCCTTTTTGGCCCAGGTGCACCTCTGGCCGCAACCTTTCGTCTGCAGTCATGCCCAACTCTGATTGAGCAAGACGTGTCTGTTCTAAAAGCAACCTGAATAGGCGGCCAAGGGCCTTGCATGTCCTTACAGATCGGCAGTCGCTGCGCACATTCCAAGGATAGCTGTGCCTGCGCGCTACCTTACCAGCGCCGCGTGCCAGGCTCGCCCCTGCGCCCCCGGCGCCGCCGGGGCCCCGCACCTGCACATGGCCCAGCTGCGTGTGCCACGCGCCCAGGCTCAGCAGCGCGGTCTGCAGGCGGCCCTTGTCGCCGCCCGCCTTGCCGCCGGCGCCGCCTGCACGTGCGGCGCGGCGCCCTTGCGCATCAGCGCACGGTGCCGCCGGCGCCACCCTGAGCAGCTCGCGTGCTCTCCTCGCACCTCGCCAGCAAGCCCGGTCAGCAGCCGAGTCCGGGGCCTGCATACGTGACTGCGGGTAGCCGGTGCGGCGCGGTGTCAAATTGACAGCACAAGCGCGCATGTGAAGCACCAATTAAGCACGGAAATATAGTGACAGCGCATGAGCCAGGGTCACCGTCAGAGGGAGAAGTGAGTGTTGAGACCAGAGGCTGCCGGCCCGTGGCGGCGCGCGGGGCCGGGCACCTGCGTAGTCGAAGTAGCGGTGCAGCGCGGTGACGGCCAGCGCCGCATCGCCCGCATACAGCGCGCCGCGCGCCTCCAGCAGGTGCGCCTGCAGCGCCGCGCGAATTGAGACCTAGGGTCAGACCTAGAATCAGACCTAGGTTCAGACCTAGGGTCAAACCTAGGGTCAGCCCGCAGCACTATGTGAGCTCAAACTGAGAACCACTGCTGTTGGCGCACATTGCATTGTGCAGACAGAGGCCGCACAGGCAGGGTACAGAGGCAGATACAGAGCTACTAGGAGTACTGCGTTAATGCGTAACCAGCCAGCCGACCTTGGCCGGCTGGCTGGTGCACACTCCAGGCATATGATGCAGCAGCCGAGCGGTGGCCTGGCTGCCACTATCGCGCCCGCTAAACAAATCCGTCCCCCCGCCGCAGCGGCAGCGCACGCGAGGGCGCGCGCCTGCGGCAGCGCGGGCGCGGCCGCGCGCACGTCGGCTACCAGCGCGCTGGCCGCGCCGGGCGGCCCGCGGCCCGCCTCGCGCGGCACGGCGTCAAGCGCGCCATGCAGCAGCGCCGCCAGCGCGCCCGCGTCTTGCGGCGCGCCGCTGCCGCTCTGGCTGCCGAGGCTGCCCGCGGCCGCGCGCGCGCGCGCCGCCGCGGCCGTGCGCGCGTAGCCGCCGCCGAGCTGCGCCGCCTCCGTGTACGCGCGCAAGTCCATGAACAGGCGGCACACGGCCTGCCGCGGACGTCCGCGGCGGGGCTGGACGCGTGGCATGCGCGGCGGGGCTGGCGCTATTTCTGCACACACGGGGCACGAGCGCTCCCGGACCCCTGCCGCTCCAAGTGGAGAAGCAGACACACAGGGCATCCCAGGCCACGCACAGCAGGGTACTCTGCACGCCCGGCCGAAGGCTCGCCGCCCGCGCCCGGCGCACCGCCGCCCCGCCGGCCCCGGGGCGTCCGGGCGCGCCTCGAACTGCAGGCTCTCGAACGTGAGCACGCGGCGGCGCAGGAAGAGGCCGAGCGCGGACGCGGGGTCCGCGGCCTGCTGGCCGCCGGGCGCGCCCAGGCCGCCGGGGCCGCCGGCCAGCAGGCCGCCCAGCTCGGCGAACAGCGTCAGC
>JAABUY010004142.1_pt1 | contig 15432 bp, 15 predicted proteins | sample 5560271 | NCBI WGS metagenome assembly JAABUY01 (sample SAMN10711886, study PRJNA513374) | rock metagenome | isolation source: Antarctica rocks | place: Antarctica: Victoria Land, University Valley
GGTCCGGCGTCCTGTTCGGCGTGCTCCATCGTCGCCTCCCCTTCCGCGCGCCCGGCACGCTGCACGGGATGCTCTTCGCCAGCGCCATGTGGGCGGCGAGCTATCAGGGGTGGATACCGGGCCTCAACATCATGCCGCCGGCCTCGGAAGACCGCCCCGACCGCCCGCGCGTCATGCTCCTGGTCCATCTCGTCTACGGCGCGATCCTCGGCATCGTCGTCGCGCGGCGGCAACCCACTCCCGACTCGCTCGCCGAGGGGGAAGAGGACCCCGCGCTGGCCGCCGGGTATTGAAAGAGGCCCCGTCGCTTCCGCGATAGGTGACGGTGTGTCCTCTTCACGGGCATGATCGTTTCGCAATGCCATTCCCTATGTTCGTGCCGCAAACGCCGCACAGGGGCGCTGGTGAGGGAATCGGGGCATTCCCGGCCCTCCTCGCCATCGCGACGCCGGTACCGTCTGCGCTGCGGCCATAAGAGGCACGATGCTGTGGATCATGACAGCTGCGGACCTGCGCAAAGTCGCATAAAATTCATTAGACGACAAAACCGCGTAGCGCCATTTCGGCCTTCCTCTGTCAGGAAAGAGCCTGTGACCTATCGCGAGGGCTGTCAGCCAATCGAGAAAGGAATGCTATTCTGACAGGCTTGGTGGGGAATGCCTGACGTCAGGTTGGGGTACACCCCAGATGGACGTGTCGCCGTGCGTCGTCCATCGCGTCTCTCGGCATCGCGGCCTTGGCGGACGATTTTGTCTGTTTCGTCAAGCATCCCATACCTTCGTGGTACAACCGGTGAATCAGGAGATTCGTCGCGAAGGAACCGGAAGGTGACAGCAAACGGGAGGGTCAGCCCGACCCCCCCCCCTGTGCGCATTTTCACTGATCCGGCGTGTTCCTTATTTGTGCGACTGCTGGTGGGCGGTCTGCGTGTGCTGGTGCCCCTGCTGGCTGTGTTCCTGCGCTGCCGTCGCGTGCGCTTTCGCCTGGTCGTGCTCCCCCTGCTGGTGGTGGTGCGCTGCCTGCAGGTGGTGATGCGCCGCCGCCTGATGATGCGCCGCCGCCTGGTGGTGGCTCTCGTGGGACGGGTGCTTGCTCTGGGTCGCCGACATCGGTGTCTCCCTTCCGAGACGCGGCTCGGCGCCCGGTGCGCCATGAGCCCTTGGCGGAACGTCCATGCATGAACGATGCCTTGAGGAAGAAAGGAAGAAAGGGGCGTCACACCCGGTGCGCGAGCTTGACCGGTCTCCCCGGGTACGACAGGCAGAACGTGACTTCCATCGGCCGATGCGCGCCGATTGCCGCATACTCCCCGCCCCTCGCGAGAGAGGCAAGGGCGTCAGCAGCGGCGCGGCGGTGATCGCCAGCCCCGCCGTCAATCGGAGCCCAACTGCCCTCCATTCCCAATAGCCGCTGTCAGGAGGGCGGGGTCGGTACCGTGCGGCTCAGGGAGAGGCGCGCCGCCGACAGCCAGATCGTGCCCCGATGCAGGTAGTGCGCCCGCCGCTGCGTCTCCGACGGCCACGCGTCGATCACCCGCTCCAGCGCATTCGTCTTGATCACGAGGCGGTTCGCGTTGACGATCTCCATCAGCGTCTGCTGCTGCCGCAGGGCCTCGTCGAGGTTGACCCGCTCGGCCCAGTCGAAGGCCGCCCAGATCGTGCGGCTGCGCCCGTCGTCGGTCAGGTCGGCGAGGAGCGTGCGCAGCGTCTCCATCCTCCCGCCGAGCGGGTCGGGCTCGTTGTAGAAGCGGAAACGGCTCTCCTGCTCCAATCGGTTGACGTCCAGTCCCGCCCGCGTGAAGGCGACGCGCAGCTGGTCGGCGCTCGCCGGTTCCCCGGCGTAGAACTTCACCAGCACGTCCCCGTGTGCCTCCCCGAGCTGGAAGAAGGCGGCATCGAGACGATGCAGCATCTCTTCGGTCTCCGCTACCGCGATCACATGGTCCGGCACGTTGAGGAACGACTGCAGGTATTTGGTCAGGGTCGGCGTCCCGCCGCCGTGACCGAGGAATTCGTCGAGCGCGGCGCGGCGTATCCGCCACACCCGGCCTATCTTCACGCACGGCAGGCGGCCCTCGCGGCACCAGCGGTAGACCGTGACGGTGCGGACACTTAGGTATGCGGCGACTTCCTCGGCGGTCAGCACTTCCTTAGCCATCCGCGCAGTGTACTCCCGATCACTCGACTTAATTCGTTTTCTAACCCGCTCTTCAGTCGCATTGCGAGGGGAAATCTGTTCCGATGGCATCGTCTGTGCATTCTGGATGTGTGCTGAGCGTACTTTGCTGTACTCTTCTGTACTCAGGTGACATGCCGCCCGTGCGGTACCGTCCTCATCAGGCCGGAGAGAAATATGATCCATACGCGGATTGAATGAACAGGAAGAAGGATCGGGCCGAGCGTGGCGCGATGATGCGCACAGACGAACGGGGCGCGCGTCCCGTCGTCGATTCACGACACGAGACGGGGAGACCATCTCCCGGAAGAGGGTTTTGTATGCGGCGAACATGGAGGCGTGGCGCGCTCGTGGCTTGCGCTTTGACGGCACTTTTGCTGCTGTCGATCGGGAGCGTGGCGGCGCAGACGCCGACCGCCGCGCCGGTGACCGGGAGCGCGCCCTTCACGGGCAAGATTTCCAAGACGAGCCCGCTGACGGTCAACTCCAATGGGCAGGACCGGCAGGTCAATACGATCGCTAGCACGACGGTCATCCGCGACGGCAAGGCGGCGACGCTTGGCGACCTCAAGGTCGGCGATCAGGTCAATGTGTCGTCGAATCCCGATAACACGGTCGCCAAGATCGAAACGACGAGCGTCGCGGCGAGTAGCAGCGCTGGTTTCCTGAAGTGGTTGATTCCACTCTTGATCGCTCTGCTCATCATCGGGTTGATCCTGTGGCTGCTCAGCCACCGCAAGAAGGATTCCTTTGTGCTCGAGCGCGACCGGACGAACATCCCCCCGCGCGCATAGATGCGTCGCGAGGGAAAGCACAACGATGGAGTCGAGTGACGAAAGCGAGGAGTAGCAGGCATGGCTGAACTGGAAATCGACCGCGACGAGCAGGTCGTCGGTGCGGACGGGAACGAGATCGGGCACGTCAAGCATGTGATCGTGGACGGGCCGAGCCGCCAGGTGACCGACCTTGTCGTCGAGCAGCACGGCGAGGAATTCCTCGTGCCCCTGGCGAGCGTCGAGCGCGGCGCATCGGGCGCGCTGATGCTGCGGGAGACGGCCGCCGCGACGGGCAATCGCGGGATGTTCGCGCGTGACTTGTACCACGCCGTGGACGAGGATGAGGTTGTCGGGGGACCGATGACGAACGCGCCCGGCGCGACGCTCGAACAGGCCGGGAGGGATTCGGCGATTATCGCGGACAATCGAGAGCGGGCGGCCATGCCGACCGAGACCCGGCAGCGGCCGATGCGCAACCAGGCCGGGCGGCGGGAGCAGACGACGGCGCGCGAAGGCGAGAACATCACCGTTCCTGTAGTTGAAGAGCGATTGAAGGCGGGCGTGCGCGAGACTGAGGCCGGGAAATTCCGCCTCAGTAAGCGCGTCGTCGAGGAGCAGAAGACGATTGATGTGCCGGTGGAGCACGAGGAAGCCTACGTCACCGAGACCGCCGTCACCCGCCGCCCGGCGACGGCGGAAGAGCTGAAGATGCGCGGCCGCGACATCGAAGTGCCGATGCGCGATCAGGAAGTCGTCACCTCGAAAGAGGCGCGCGTGACGGGTGAAGTGGATGTGCGCAAGGAAATGACCCAGGAGACCGAGCGGGTGACGGACACGGTGCGCCGCGAGGAGGTGCACGTGGAAGACCCCAGCGACCCGCACATCCACATGGAGAACGAGGGCAAGCGGAAGGGGGGTTAAATGGACGAACGCACAGGGGGCGCGGCGACGCGCCGGTCATTGCCCCAGGTGGGGATGGCGGTCGCCTCGAACACATCGTGGACGGGTCGGGTGGTGGAGGTGATCGCCGCCACCCGGGACCAAGAAGGCGCGATCCGCGTTGCCTGGGACGGCGACGGGGAGACGATCGTGCCGCTCTCCGCGTGCTCCCCCGCCGGGGATCGGGTGATGGTGCAGTTTGCGGCGGAAGGGACGGGGATGGCCGCCCGACCGGACGCGATGGTCCTGGACCGCGAGCGCGTCACCGTGCCGATCCTCGAGGAGGAGCTCCGCGCCGGCGTGGTCTGGCGGGAGGCCGGCGCGGTCCGGTTGCGCGTGCAGACCGAGGAGGTCCCGCAGTCCCTCAGCCGGGTCGCCGCGCACGAGGAGCTGGTGATCGAGGAGGTGGTGATCGGGCTGCCGCTCAAAGACGGCGAGGCGGCCGAGCCCCGGCGGGAGGGCGATGTCTGGATCATCCCGATCGTCGAGGAGGTGCCGGTCGTGACGATGCGGCGGATGGTCGCCAAGGAGGTGCGGATAACCAAGCGCACAGTGGAGGCCGAGCGGACGGTGGAGGCGACCGTCCGGCGACAGCGGGTGGAGGTGGACGCCGGGGCGCTGGCGGAACGCGTCGTCGCGGCCGAGAGCGAACCCGCCAATCAAGGAACCGACGAGGAAGGAACGGCTTCACCGACGACGTAACTTCATCGGGTGAGAAGAAGCCGGACGGACCCGAGGGATAATGTAAGGAGCGAGCAATGAGCATGCGCGGTAACATGAACGAGATCGCCAAGGGCGCCGAGGTCTACGACGCGAACAACGAGAAGGTCGGCAAGGTCGTCGAGGTAAGCCGAAATTCCCTCAAAGTCGAGAAGGGCTTCCTCTTCCACAAAGACATGTATCTGCCGATGAGCGCGGTCGCGCAGGCGGATAGCAAGAATGTACGCCTGCGGGTGCCCAAGGACCAGGTAATGACGATGGGCGCGGAGCGGCTGCCCGCCGAAGGCCACGAGTGGTACGGCACGGACACCATGAACGCCCGCACGACAACGGATCGCGGGATGGCAGAACGCACGGGGCGCGCGGGCGAGACGGAGAGTGTCCCGATCATCGAGGAAGAGCTGAAGGTCGGCGTCCGTGAGAAGCAAGGCGGCACGGCCCGCATCACCAAGGACGTGGCCGAGGAGCAGCAGTCCATTGACGTGCCGGTCCAGCACGAGGAAGTCTACGTCACCGAGCGGGCGGTCAACCGTGCCGCAACGCCCGAAGAGATGAAGATGATGGACCGGGACATCGAGATCCCGCTCAAGCAGCAGGAAGTGGTGACGCAGAAGCAGGCCGTCGTCACCGGCGAGGTGAACGTCCGCAAGGAGACGGTTCGGGACACGGAGCGCGTCTCGGACACCGTGCGCCGCGAAGAAGCCCATGTCGAGGACGCAGGCAACGAGCGCGTTCACGTCGAGGGCGAGCGCGGCATGCGCGGGCAGACGGATACGGGTGGCGGGAAGACGGTCACCGAAAAGCGGCAGTACGACGCGCAGGGCAACCTGATCTCCGATACGGAACACGTGGACGACACACCGCGGCGCTCGCGATAGTGCGATTCATCCGCACCGATGGCGTGGGCACCACGGTGGTGCCCACGCTCCTTGTCCGACGCACCACCCTCCCAGAAAGGATCGCCGCATGAACAAACGATTCTCGCTCGCGCTCGCGCTCGTCGGGCTGTTCACGGCGCTTACCGTCGCGGCCACCGTCGGCGCGGCCATAACGATACCGATAGCCCCCGCCGGGTAGAGCGGCGTGCGCCGCTCACGGCGGGGATCGTTTCGAGAAAGGGAAAGACTATGTTCTTCGCGCAAGTCGTGACTGGCGTTCGGACGACCAGCGACTCGATCCGCACCGCGTTCACCGACGCATTGAGCGTCTTCTTCCGCTTCATCCCCCACCTGATTGGGGCGATCATCGTCCTGATCATCGGCGTGATCGTCGGCCGGATTGTCGGCTCGATCGTCACCAAGGCGCTCCGGGCAGTGAAATTCGATCAGGTCGCGGAGCGGGCGGAGATCGGTCCCTTCCTGCGTAACGCAGGGATCAAACTCGACGCCGCCGGGGTGATCGGCGACCTGATCAAGTGGTTCATCTACATCATCTTCATCCAGGCGGCGGCGAACATCCTCGGCTTCGCCCAGTTGACGGTGATCCTGAACCAGATCCTCGCCTTCATCCCGCGCATCGTCGTGGCGCTGATCATCCTGCTGATCGGCGCGCTCGTCGGCAAACTGCTCGCGGACGTGGTGCGGGGCGGGCTGAAGACGGCGCACTTCGGCAGTGCCGATACACTGGCAAACATCGCCCGCTACGGGGTACTCGCCTTCGCGGTGGTCGCGGCCTTGAGCCAGTTGGAAATCGCGCCGGCGATTGTCAACACGCTGTGGACGGCGGTGATTGGCGGCGTCGCGCTTGCCCTGGCCCTCGCTTTCGGTCTTGGGGCGCGCGATGCGGCGGGCAGCATTGCCACTGGCCAGATGATCAAGGGCGATATCCAACCGGGGATGCAGATCGGCGTAGATGGGCAGGAAGGCTCGGTCGAGAAGGTGGGCGCCGTGTACACGACGGTGCGCACGGGCAGTGGGATGGCGCTCATCCCCAACGCCGATCTGGCTCGGAAGACCGTGACGACAACGGGCGGCAGCACGCAGGCACCACCGAGGCAGCGGATCATCCGGCCGCAGTAGCGGATACGGGACACGGCCCGACCGGAGACCGGCGGGCCGGGAAGGATGCACTAATGAGCTTCTTGAGCCGAGGATTGTCGCGGGGTCGATCGGCGTGGTCGGCGAAGGAGACCGTAGAGGTGTAGAGGAGAAAGAACTTATGTTCGACTATCTGGTCGTCGGGGCGGGCTTCGCCGGCAGTGTGATCGCGGAGCGCCTCGCCACGCAATTGGACAAGAAGGTCTTGATCGTGGATCGTCGCCCGCACATCGGCGGTAACGCTTACGACCACTACGACGACGCGGGCGTGCTCGTGCATCGATACGGCCCGCATATCTTCCACACGAACGCGGCGTGCATCGTGGACTACCTCGGTCAGTTCACCGCATGGCGCCCCTACGAGCATCATGTCCTCGCGCACGTGGACGACCAATACGTGCCGATGCCGATCAACATCGACACGGTGAACGCGCTCTACGGCCTCAGCCTCGACGCGTCCACTATCGAGGACTACTACCGCTCCGTGGCGGAGGATGTGCCGGAGATTCGCACCTCCGAGGATGTCGTCGTCAGTAAGGTCGGGCGCGACCTGTACGAGAAGCTCTTCCGCAACTACACCCGCAAACAGTGGGGGCGCGACCCTTCTGAGCTGGACGCGAGCGTCGCCGCCCGCGTCCCCGCCCGCACGAATCACGACCGCCGCTACTTCACCGACATCTATCAGGTGATGCCGCTCCACGGCTACACGCGGCTGTTTGAGAAGATGCTCGCCCACCCGAACATCAAGATCATGCTCAACACCGACTACCGCGAGATCGCGCGCGCGATCCCGTTCCGCGAGCTGGTCTACACCGGGTCGATCGACGAGTACTTCGACTGCCGCTTCGGCAAGTTGCCCTACCGCTCGCTCGCATTCCGTGTCGAGACGCACGACCTGCCCGTGTTCCAGCCCGCATGTGTCGTCAACTACCCGAACGAGCACGAGTACACGCGCGTCACGGAGTTCAAGTACATGACGGGCCAAGCGCATCCGAAGACGAGCCTCGTGTATGAATACCCGCGTGCCGAGGGCGACCCTTACTATCCCGTGCCGAACATGGAAAATGCCGCGCGCTACCGACGGTACAAGGCACTGGCGGATGCGACGCCGGGCGCGCATTTCGTCGGCCGACTTGCCACCTACCGTTACTACAACATGGATCAGGTCATCGGCCAGGCGCTCGCTACCTTCAACAAGATCGCTGCACAGTGGAGCACGATTCTGCTGAATCCCCAGCCTTCCCACGAAGCGCCAATCCCTTTCCGCACGACAAGGCTACCAGCGTTTCCGCGCTATCCCGCACTGCATCTCGTCGAGGACGTCGGATCACAAGATGAGTGATGACGGCCATACGCGTCGAGGAGATCGTGCGCCGATGCGCAGTGCCGGACGGGAAACGCGAAACCCGCCCTGCGAACAGCAGGCGCAGCGCCGCAGTGGAAGCTGCGTCTTCCCGCGTAGACAGCGGATAGCGAGAGCGAGGAGAGCGTGATGGATGAGGATCTTGAGCGACAGCGCCGGAGTAAGCTTGGCGAGCGTTTCCGCTGCTGCATCTGCGACACGCCGAGTCGTGCGCCCGCACGAAAATGCGGCGAGGGGTATGACCGGTCCGGCACTGATTGGGATAAACCGGGTGACCTCTATTGGTGCCGCGACTGCGGGCGCTATGCGTGTTATGACCACTACTCCCTCAGCAACCGCTATTGTTGCGACTGCATGCAGAAACGCTATCCTCAGTGAAGGCCCCCACCGCGCGCTGGCGGCGACACCTTCGATGAGGCGAGGGGAGAGCAAGCAGGGGAAACGGCGTCGTGACGGTATCACCGGATCGCCGTGCGGAGTCGGAAAGGAGTGTGTATGCAAACGAGTGAACCACAGACCCAGCCACCGCGCGTCTCGGTACTGATGCCGACCTTTAACCAGGCAGCCTTCATCTGCCGCGCCCTCGGCAGCTTGTGCAGACAGACGCTCGCCGATTGGGAGGTGGTGATCGTGGACGATGCCTCGCCCGATGATACGCGCGCGGTTGTCGCACCATACTTGGATGATGCGCGCATTCGGTATGAACGGCTGACTACCAATCAGGGCCTGGGCGTGGCGCTCAATCGCGCGCTCACCCGGGCGCGCGCATCACTGATCGCCTACCTGCCTTCCGACGATGTCTACTACGTCGACCATTTAGCCTCGCTGGTCGCCTGCCTCGACGCCCATCCCGCCGTCACGCTCGCCTATTCCGGGGTAAAACGCGAGATCCGGGTGCCGGGAAAGGGTGTCCTGGAGAATTGCACGACCACGGGACAGATCGAGGGATTTCCCTTGCAACTCGTGCAGGTCATGCACCGCCGCACAGCGGATCGCTGGACCGAGCGCGACGAGCTGGTGACGGACGACTTGGAGCGGATGTTCTGGGCGACGCTGCGACCGCGCGGGGACTTCCTCGGCACCAATCAGCTGTCGTGCGAATGGGTCGACCACCCCCTGCAACGTCATAAGATCATCCGGGAGCCGTTGGGTGGCCCGAACCCGTATCGGTCCTACTATGGCGTCAAGACGCCGCTCCGCTTCCACTCGACGATGGGCAACCGGATCGACGAGGTGGCGCATTACCGGCAATTCCGTGAGCGGCCCGACACGCCACTGGCGGCGGACGGCCTGAAGATCGTCCTCGTGGGCGAGCTCGCCTTCAACCCCGAGCGGGTGCTGGCGCTGGAGGAGCGTGGCCATAAACTGTACGGATTGTGGACGCCCGATGGGCACTGGTTCAACACCGTCGGCCCCCTGCCCTTCGGCCATGTCGAGGACCTGCCGCGCACCGGCTGGCGCGAAGCCCTGCGGCAGGTGCGGCCCGATGTGATCTATGCCCTGCTGAATTGGGAAGCGGTGCCGTTTGCCCATCAGGTCCTGGCCGACAACCCGGGTATCCCGTTCGTCTGGCACTTCAAGGAGGGGCCGTTCGATTGCATCGCGAACGGCACGTGGCCGCTGCTCGTCGATCTTGCCACGCGCTCCGACGGACAAGTGTACTCCAGCCCCGAGATGCGCGACTGGTTCGACAGCGTCTTGCCCGGCGGCGCCGGGCGCCGGTCGCTCGTCCTCGACGGGGATTTGCCGAAGCGCGACTGGTTCACGGACGACCGTTCGCCGCGGTTGTCCGAGCGCGACGGGCAGATCCACACCGTCGTTCCTGGCGGGCCGATCGGCCTAGCCCCCCCGCTCGTGACCGAACTCGCGCGACACGACATCCATCTGCATTTCTACGGGGACTTCCATCGCGGGCAATGGCTGCCGTGGATCGCGGAGTTGCAACGACTGGTGCCGGACCACTTCCATCTCCACTCGCAGGTTGACCAGGAGGGATGGGTTTCCGAGTTCTCGCGATACGACGCGGGCTGGCTGCACCTCATCAAGAGCGGGAACGGGGGCGATCTGCGCCGGGCGGACTGGGGCGACCTGAATTATCCGGCACGCATCCCGACGTTAGTGTCTGCCGGGGTGCCGCTCGTGCAGTATGACAACGCGGACGCGGTCGTCGCCCAGCAGTCGCTCGTGCGAAATCTCGACCTTGGCCTCTTCCTTACCGACGTGGAACAGCTCGCGGGCCAATTGCACGACGAGCAGCGAATGGGGCAGCTGCGCGAGAACGTGTGGCGGCAGCGCGACCAGTTCACCTTCGACCACCACGCGGATCGCCTCATAGCCTTCTTCCGTCGGGTTGCCGCGGGGTGACGGAATATTGGGGGATCGATACGGGCAATGCTCCACGTTCCCTCGTGCCGCGACGACGCGGCGAAAGGATCCCGCGACATGCAAACTCGCGACGTGAATAGTGCCCTGCCGCGCGTCTCGGTGTTAATGCCGACCTTTAACCAAGCCGCCTTTCTCCGTCGCGCCCTCAACAGCTTGCGTGCCCAGACTTTCACCGACTGGGACCTGATCGTGATTAATGATGGCGCGACCGATACCACGCATGCGATGCTCGCATCCTACCTGCGCGACCCACATGTCCACTACCACCGGTCGGATGAAAATCACGGTCTCGGCGCCGCGCTCAATGATGCGCTAAAGCGGGCAGTTGCGCCTCTGGTTGCATACCTTCCCTCGGACGACGTCTGGTACGCGGAGCACCTCGCGTCGCTCGTCGGCCTTCTCGATGCCCACCCGGGCGCCATGCTCGCTTTCTCCGGCGTTCGGCATCATTACAACCAGTCGGCGGCGGGACAGATCGAGGGGTTTCCCCTGCAACTCGTGCAGGTCATGCACCGACGTACACAGGAGCGCTGGATCGAGCGTACCGAACTGGTGACGGACGACTTGGAGCGGATGTTCTGGGCAAAACTGCGTTCGCACGGTATCTTCGTGGGCACCGGTCTCCCGACTTGCGAATGGGTCGACCACCCGGCGCAGATGCATAAGGCGGTACGCGAATCGACGGGCGGCATCAACCCGTACCGGCTGCGCTACCAGGTCCACCATCCGCTACGGTTCCACTCCTCGGAGAGCGACCTCATTGACGAGGTGGCGCGCTATCGGCGATTCCGTGAGCGACCGGACACACCACTGGCGGCGGACGGATTGAAAATCCTGCTCGTCGGCGAGCTGGCGTTCAACCCGGAACGCGTGTTGGCGCTGGAGGAGCGTGGCCATAAACTCTACGGCCTCTGGACGGCCGACGGGCACTGGTTCAACACCGTCGGCCCCCTGCCCTTCGGTCACGTCGAGGACCTGCCGCGCACGAGCTGGCGCGAGGCGGTCCAGGATGTTCAACCCGACGTGATCTACGCGCTCCTGAACTGGCAGGCCGTCCCCTTTGCGCACCATGTACTGATGAACAACCCCGACGTGCCCTTCGTCTGGCACTTCAAGGAGGGACCATTCTTTTGCCTCGAAAAAGGGACATGGGATCAACTGGTCGACTTGCACACCCGTTCCGATGGTCAGATCTATGCGAGTCCCGAACTGCGCGACTGGTTCGCGACGGTTCTGCCGGGCGAACTCGATCCGGAGCACGCACTCGTACTCGATGGGGACCTGCCGAAGCGGGAGTGGTTCACGGATGACCGCCGCCCGCGGCTCTCCGAGACGGACGGCGAGATGCATACGATCGTCTCGGGGCGGCCCTACGGCTTCGAGCCGGAGACACTGAGGGTGCTGGCGCAGGCCGGTGTTCACACGCACTTCTACGGCCTCATTCGGGGGAAGTTCGGGCAGCAACAGTGGCAGGGCTGGCTGGACGCGGCGCGGCGTCTGGCGCCGCGTCACGTCCATCTACACCCGACGGTCCATCAAGAGGATTGGGTCGCGGAACTCTCGCAGTACGACGCGGGTTGGCTGCACCTCTTCAAAAGCGAGAATGGCGGCGAACTCCGGCGGGCGAACTGGGACGACCTGAATTATCCGGCGCGCATTAGCACGCTTGTCGCGGCCGGCCTCCCACTGCTCCATCCCGACAACAGGGGCGCGGTCGTCGCCACTCAGGCGCTCGCGGGGCGGCTCGACATCGGTGTCCCCTTCAGCGAATTGGCGCAAGTGGGCGCGCAGTTGCGGGACGAGGCGCGGATGGCGGCGGTGCGCGACAACGTGTGGCGACAGCGGGAGCTGTTCACCTTCGACGCGCACGCCGATCGCCTGATCGCTTTCTTCCGCGACGTGATCGCGAGCCGGGAGTCGCGCACGTAACGCGACTTCGCCACGGGGAGACGGGGGTCACACGGCGCGTGGCAACAGCGGCACCGAAAACGTGACGCGGTGCTCGGTATGATCCTGCTCTTCGCGGCTTCCGGACAACCGGGGCGTCGGAGCAGACGCACCGCTCGTCCCAGTGGCGCAGTGCCGCGAGCAACCGCGCATAGTACGTATCAGTGACCGGTGTCAGCGACCGGCGCGGGCTGCCAGGAGGAGACGAAAATGGCGGAATTGGAACACAGCTTCACGCGTGATAGGGACGATGCACACGCTATTCAGGAATCCCTGAACCCGCTGCCGCGCTCGGTGATCCAGCGCGACGGTCGTACCTACGAACTGCTGGACGGCGAGTGGCGTGTTGATTTCGACGCCGAGGATCGCGGGATGCAGGACTACTGGTTTCTCGAGCATGCATACCGCGACACTGCGGTCTGGCCCGGGACGATCGAGGATCACCTGGCGGCGGCGCAGGATGCGCAGCAACGGACACCATCCACACCGGATTCCGTGATCGCATGGTACGAGCGGGAGTTCACGATCCCCGCGGCGTGGCGCGATGAGCCCGCGTGCCTGATACAGCTCACGTTCGGCGCCTGCGGCTACGAGACGCGCGTCTGGCTCAACGGCCATGCGTTGCGCACCATCGAGGGTGAGGAGGTGCACTTCGGCGAGTATACCTCCTTCAGCTACGAACTACCGACGGCATTGCTCGCCGACGGTCAGAACCGGCTGACCGTGCGCATCGCCGATTCCCTGGATGCGGAGATCCCGCGCGGCAAGCAGGAGTCGCGCGTGTACAAGCGGGGTGGGATCTGGTATCAGACGATCAGCGGCGCGGTGCGGAGTATCTGGCTGGAACCGGTGGAACGCAACCGGCTGCGTACGCGCCTGAGTGTGATCAGCACCATCGAGGATCGCCTCGTCGAGTTCAATGTAACCACCTTGATCCACGACCCTGGCATCGATGTCCTCCGCCTTGTGGTCACGCCACGGGGACGCGCGGAACCCCTCGCGATCGCGGAGTTTGCCTCGCCGCTGGTGGCGGGGGAAAAACACCAGCGAGTGACGGTGGAACTGTCCGGTGCATCCCTGTGGGCGCCCGGCGCACCCAACCTGTACACGCTTGTCGCGCAGCTGACGGCTCCCGGCGGGCGGGTGTCCCAGATCGAGACGCATTTCGGCCTGCGGAAGGTGGAGGCGCGCGGGCGTCACATCTACCTCAACAACGAGCCGTTGTATCTCGATGGCATCCTCTACCAGCCCGGCACGGCTTCCTTCGCGCAGATGCGTCGCCATCTCCTGGCGATGCAGCAGCTCGGCTGCAACCTCGTGCGGGTCCATATCGCCGGGATCGATCCACGCATCTATGACCTCGCGGACGAGATCGGGATGGTGCTGTGGGTGGAAGTGCCGAGCCCGCACCATTCCAGCCCGCGCAGCCGCGCCAATCACTGGGATGAGATGACGCGGCTGCTCGTTGTAATCGGCGCGCATCCCTCGGTCGCGATCTGGAGCCTGTATAACGAGAACTGGGGCGCGGAAGACCTCGCGACCAGCGACGAAATGCGGGAATACATCGCCCACGCCTTCGCGTACATGCGGGTGCATCATCCCGAGCTGTTAGTCGTGGACAACGATGGCTGGAAGCACCTCTCCACGGAGGGGCGCCTGGAATCACATCTCCTCACGGCACACCTGTACATGGCGGATCGTGCGCGCTGGCAGCAACTGCTCGACCGATTCGTGGAGGGAGTCAATGACGGCGGGACGATACCGCCGCTGGTGGTGGGCGATCCCTTCTTCTACCGCGGTCAGGTGCCGCTCGTGGTCAGCGAGTGGGGGGGCTTCGGCTTCGGTCCGTACGGCGGGCCGGATGACTTGGCGGGCCGTGGGACGCAGATCGCTGCGTTCAAGGATGATCTCCGCCGCCGCCCCATCGCCGGCGACGTCTACACACAGGCGGTGAGTATCGAAGATGAAGACAACGGATTGATCGATGCAGAGACCGGCGACCTCCTCGTATCGCCCGGAGTGCTGGGCTCTAGCCAGCGATCTGGGTAAGCACGCGTGCGTGGGTGCGGGCTACGGCCCGAGTGCGTCATCGTAAAGGGCCTGGTGCGCGGCATCGGCGCGGATGCGGTCACCGTGGCGAGCCACCAAGTCGTCCAGGGCGGCGCGACGGGCCCGTTGATCGAGCTCGACCAGGTACTGCACCTGAAGGTGGTGGACGAGGACGGCACCTTCGTCGGGGCGATCGCCCACGTGGAGATCGACCCGGAGAGCGGCGCGGTGATGCGGATCGCGACGCACAAGGGCGGGCTGCTCGGGGTCGGGGGGACGACCACGCCGATCGACCCCGCGACGATCCTCGGCATCGGGCCGGAGCTGCTGACGCTGGACACTGCAGTCGGGGGGCCGGTCGTCTCGTGATTCCGCATACCGCGCAGGCCATCAACCGGCGGTCGGTGTCCACACCCGTGCATTCCCCGGCATGCGATGGATTAGGGGATCAACTGTGCCCGCACACCCTCCTCAACCCGCGTGTGCGCCCCTTCCTCCCGATCCGTCTCCCGGCGACACGCGGCGATCACTGCCAACCAGTGATCCATCGCCGCCGCGTCCGGCCCGCTGGTGACCATCGACCCGGCACGGCCGCGTGCCCGGCGGCTGGCCTCTGTGATGATCTCTTCATCACCCCACGCGGCCGCTACATCCTCCCCGTTTGCGACGATCGTGCGCAGCTCCTCCGCGATCAATCCGTCCGTCATCGACATGCCCGACGCTCCTTTTATTCGCCCAATCTGCATGCGGGAGAGGCACGCACCGTGCCAACGGCGAAGCGCGCCGGACACTGCCTGGCCCGTGACTTGGTCCACCGCGACGCGTTGCCCGGTCGTGGACCAGGTTTGCATCCTGGTCTGCCTGCTCGGTCAAATCGGTCGCCTTTCCGCACGGCACAGAACGTGCCACGCTCGTACGACGTGGGGTCGATTGGCGAAAGGGAAATAGTGTACGCTAATGGTGCATCCGCTAAGTTCTGTGCGACAATGTGACCGATCGCCGAGGAGCATCGATACCGTTCTCAGGCAGGAGGTCTCAGCTA
>JAABUY010004143.1_pt1 | contig 15429 bp, 14 predicted proteins | sample 5560271 | NCBI WGS metagenome assembly JAABUY01 (sample SAMN10711886, study PRJNA513374) | rock metagenome | isolation source: Antarctica rocks | place: Antarctica: Victoria Land, University Valley
TCGCGCGCGGCGCGGTGGTGCAGGACCATGAAGATGCCGCTGATGGCCAGGCCGATGACCGTCACCGGCAGGGCCAACTCGCCCATCCAGCCGGCGATCCCCTCAAAGACTTTGGCGAACGGGTTGGCGGCGGCGCCGAGGACGGGGACGATCATGGCGAAGGTGACGATTTTCCCGGCGACGAGGCTCTGCGCCGTGGCGAAGCTGAGGGTCTGGGCGTGCGCGATGTGCGCGAGCGCCAAGCTCTGGTGCATGCGAGGTCTCTCTTTCTCCCGCCCCTGGGGGCGGCCCTGTGTGGAGTGGCGCGGCGCGGAACGGCGCCGCGGTCGTCGTGGGCGCGAAGAGGGCTGTGCTCGCGCCGTCTAGTCGGCTACGTGGTGTGGACGGGCTGTGTAGGCTGGACGGGCTGCGTCGTCCGTGTGGCCCGCCTCATGCTCACCTCCTGTCAGCGGGCCGCGTCGTGGGCCGGGCGCTTGTCAGAGCGCCGGGCTAGGTCCAATCCTGACTCTAGTGTGAGGCCCACGGCCGGCCTGCACCAGAGACAACGCCTAGACAATACCTAGACAATACCTAGACAGATAGTACTGCTACCATTACAGCCGTATTCTTCCCAATGTTCCTTGCGCACAGACAGTAAGCGGCGGCCGTCAAGATGACGGCCGCCGCTTATCTGTCTGTCCTGATTGGCCCAGAACTAGAGAGTCTGTCATGAGCCGCAATGGTCGCCAAGGGGGCGTAATCAGCGTCTACATGGCTGAGAATAGCTCTTCTCGGCCATGTTTGACCCACCTCTTGACCATGCCCGGCCTCCATCACTGCGGCGGGACGGCCTGGATGTTCCGAAAAACATGGCCGAGAAGACAACAGAGCCTATTCACGTTGCCCGACCTCGACAAAGGATGGGCTCCATATATGTACAAGAGTTCTGGCCGAAAACCCCTTTTGGAAACCTATGCGTCCCTCGTGTGTTGGAGCCACGTCATTAGCTCCTCCTCTGTCTTGGCGACGTACTCCAACGGTACCCCTATCATCGTGTTCAATGCTCCACCTGGGAAAGCTACCCGTACGTCTGTCTTAAGACCGACAAGGCGTTTAGATGGCTGTTGCAGCTCTTTTTGGCAGTATGCGATACCTAATTCGACGCATGCGCCTTCATCCGGTATGCGCCCATCGAGGATGAATAGAAAGACATCGCACGCGAGAACGTTATCTTTATCCAAAGTGAAGCGAGCACGGCGGCGGTCGTCGGGGGGCATGATGTCGTAGGGTGGCTCATTGCTCTCCACGCCGTCACGCTGTGGCAAAAAGACACGATATCTCAGCGCTTCGATCTTGTCGGTGAGCTGTTGGTTAAAGGACCGTTCCGCCGTGGAAAAGAGGGGGCCAGCGACGTAAAGCAGCATTCGTGGACACTTTCCGGGCGTTCGTTATGCCCAAGCATTAGTGAATGTACGGTCATGGATACTGCAAGTATACGGAGCCCCACCTCTGTCGAGGTCTCTCACGTTGCCATTGCGGCTGGTGACACGTTCTCTAGTCCTGGGCCTGATTGTGGGGAGAGTAGTCACGCTAGAGAACGGATTGATGGGGCGGACGCGTATCCGCGTCTGCGTTTCCAGTGGGATCGGTGGCCACGAATAGGTCGATGAGAGTTGCTTGGCGTGCGTGCAACTCGGCGAGGGACTGAACGAGCGCGGCGATGTGAGGCGGCGTAGTGACCACTAGATCACACAAGCGCGCAGGGGGGCGTGCGGCATCCTGCAAGACGTGCTGATCCTGGGCGGTGAGGCCGAGCGCACGACCCAGGATCAGCACGGTATCGCAGCGTGGAGCCTGTCGCTTACCGTGCTCTAGTTTGATAATCGTGTCAACGCTCAGGCCGGCGTGCTCCGCAAGTTTCGCTTGCGTCAAATAAGCGCGGATGCGGAAGTGTTTGAGCAGTACACCAAAGGCTGTGGGTTGGGTAACCATGTCGCCTCCCTTCCCTTCTGTCCTGCCTAGCCATACTTGCGGTTATGTAAACGTGTCGCTGTGATCGATAAACGGTTCTTGGGCACTCTCGATGATGCCGGTTGCACAGCTTGCGCGACTATTGTGCCGGGATACTGCGGGTGAGAGCGAACACCATCAACCTGCCCGTCTGGACCACGCCGATGGCGGCCTCGCCCATCTCAGGTGGCGACAGCGAAAAAGGCCTCATCGAGAGTGCCCAAGAGCCGATAAACGGCCCGATTTCTTGGGCGATAAATGGCGCGACCATCTGGCCTCTTACTTGCCTCTAAAGGTCTCCTTTACCTACACTCCCAGGGGCGTATCTGCCGCACGTAGGGCCTCGTCGAAGCTGGTGTATGCCTCCTGCCCATACCATCCCGCCGATGCGGAGCGCATCATCGCCCCTCTCCGGGCGACGGGGGGGAGGTCATCGGCCTCGACCACCGGTCGGCGCACACCTGTGTACCAGTCGGCATCAGACTGCACAGCGAACAGCTCACCGGTGCGCAGGTCGTCGACGATGACCTCATAGAATGCTGACGAGTGCAGGCGCCGGAGAGCACGGACGTGGTAGCCACCCGTCCGGTTGATGCGCTGGCGCAGCAGGTAGGCATCCCGTTGTGGCAATACACTTCTTTTACGCTCGACCATGATCCTCGCTCCCTGGATGCCCTAAAGCTATGACTTGACTGACCTGCAGTTCTGGGATGCTTCGAGGCTTGAGCGATCTCCGCTCCCCCTGTATGCAACCGCTTTCTTAACAGTGTGGTCAAAATGGCTCGACCCCACCAGGACAAACCGGACACGCCATAGGGCATTTCATAGGACACATGAGCGAAAGAATGCAGTATCATGGGGGCATCACAATGATTTGTGGTGCCGACGACAACTAGCGCCAGCGACCGAGGCGGCTATCCTCATGAACACCTCAGACACCGAACCCGGCGTAGACAGGGAGTTCGCGCATCTGCTGCGCTCCTATCGAATCAACGCCAGGCTGACACAGGAAGAGTTGGCCGTGCAGGCACAGGTTGACGCGCGGACCGTGCGGCGATTGGAAGCTGGCCAAGGCGGAGCACCGCGCAAGGACACGGCCCATCTTCTCGCCGAGACGTTGCAGCTGTCGCCGATGGAGCGCGACCACTTCGAGGCGGCGGCGCGCGTGGCACGCGGCGCATGGCAGCGCCCCACCTATCCGCGTCCCAGTTCTGTCGACTTACCAGAACAGCAAACCTCGCTGATCGGCCGCGAGCGCGACGTGTCCGCCATCGCGACATTGTTGCTACGGGACAACACACGTCTGCTGACCCTAACCGGGCCGGGCGGGGTGGGCAAGACGCGTCTGGCCTTACGCGTGGCCGAGGATATGCGGCCTGTCTTCGTGGACGGGGTATCGTTCGTCGACCTGGCGGCCACGCGCGATGCGTCGCTAGTCATGGCCACGATTGCCCGATCATTCGGTATCCGGGACGATGGTCGGGAACCGGTGCAGGTTAGGTTGACCGACTATCTGAGACGGAAGCGATTGCTGCTCGTGCTCGACAACTTCGAGCACGTGGTCGCGGCCGGGCCGCGGCTGGCCGAGCTGTTGGAGGCGTGCCGGGAGGTGCGCGCGCTGGCGACGAGTCGCGCGCCGCTGCACCTGAGACGGGAACAGCAATTCCCGGTACAGCCGTTCGCGCTCCCCGACCTCGACAACCTCCCGGAGACCAGCGTACTGGCGCAGCATCCGCCAATTCGGTTGTTCGTCGAGCGCGCTCAGGCGGTCGCGCCCAATTTCGAGTTGACCGACGCCAACGCCGCCGCCGTGGCCGCGATCTGCGTCCGCCTCGATGGGTTGCCCCTGGCCATTGAGCTGGCGGCGGCGCGCAGTAAGCTGCTTCCGCCGGCATGGCTGCTGGCGCGACTCGACAAACGCCTACCCCTGCTGACAGGCGGCGCCCACGACCTTCCGGCGCGGCTCCAAACAATGCAGAGCGCGATCGTCTGGAGCTACGAGTTGCTGAGCGAACACGATAAGAGCGTGATGCGGCAACTTAGCGTCTTCGCTAACGGGTACACTGTCGACGCCGTTGAAGCGGTGTGCCAGCCCGGCGATGGCGAGGCGGCCATCCTGTCATCCCTGGACTCGCTGGTGGATAAGAGCCTGCTCCGCGGGATGGAGCAGGGCACGGACGATGTCCGCCTTTCCATGCTGGAGACAATCCGCGAGTTCGGGCTGGAGCGTCTCGACGCGCATGGAGAAACTGCGGAGACGCGTCGCCGCCATGCTCTTTACTACATCCAGCTCGCTGAGCAGGCAAAGCCACACTTGCGAGGCGCCGAGCAGTTGCTATGGTTAAACCAACTTGAGGCGGAACACAACAATATACGCGCGGTGCTGGAGTGGAGTATCGGCCAGCCGGGCGCCAGAGAGTACGGTCTGCGCCTGGCGAGCGCGGTATGGCAGTTCTGGTATATGCGAACCTACATCACCGAGGGTCGACGCTGGCTGGAGCGGGTGCTCGCCAGCAGCGATGACGAATCGGCAGCTCTCAGGGCGGACGCGCTCAATGCAGCGGGCTGCCTCGCCTTACTCCAAGCCGATGAGGTGCCCGCCGAAATGCTGCTCGACGAGAGTCTCCGCTATGCGCGACGCGCGGGGGATCGTGTAGCCGAAGCCCGTGCCCTCACCAACCTTGCAACGATCGCTGCGCAGCGGGGTAACTATGAGGAAGCATTGTCCAGGTATGAGGAGAGCGTGCCCATATTTCGGGACCGTCAGGAGGTAGCTAACGCTGCTACTGCGTTGTACAACATCGGCATCACCCAGCTTTATCTCGGGAACGATGAGAAGGCAGAGCTTTTTCTGCGGGAAAGCCTGCGACTCTGTCGCTCAACGGCCTCTGGGGTGGGAATAGCTAGGGCGCTCACCAACTTGGCGACCCTCATGCGGCAACGAGGCGACCTCGAACAGGCCAAAATGGCCATGGAAGAAAGCGTGAGCCACCTACTGGAGAGCGGCGATCTCTCCTTCAAAGCGGAAACGTTGCTCGAGATGGGCGCCATAGAAGAGACCAGCGGTGATTGTGCTGCGGCCCTCGGGCATTTCCGGGAGGCACTGCGGCTCAAGTTCGACCGACAAGAAGAGCGTGGGTGTCGGGAGGCCATGGAGGAAGTGGCCTGGGTCGGCGCGGTCGCCAACGACGTGACAGCGGAACACACTGTGGCCGGCCAGGACCCTGCAACGTGGCCATCTGGGTCTTGCGCCGGCCTATCGGCACAACGGCAGGAGCTTGAATATGCGGCGCAGCTGCTGGCGGCATCGGACGGGCAAGTGGCGGCGGGTCGGCAGCCGCGGCATCCCAGCCAGAAGGCACGGTACGATACACGGGTAAGGTCGCTACGCGCTGCTCTTGGAGATGATGTATTCACACAGTGCTGGGCAGCCGGACAGCGTCTCACCCGTGAGGAAGCCATCAACCTTGCCCTGAACGGCGCGGCAGCCACGCTATCCTGCACGGTCTGAAAATTATCGGCGAGAGTGCGTCCTGGGAACCAGAAGGCGCAGGGCTTGCGTGGGATGAGCGGCCAGATGGCGGCGATAGGAGGCGATCTCGGAGGTGCCAGAGCGGTGGATGAGGGTAAGGGCCAGGTTACGCAGACTGGCCATGATCTGGGGGGCGTGGCCCGTGCGCACGGAGGAGCGATCCTCGCCAAAGGTGACATCGCGGGTATAGTGGCGGCTCTCGATCGACCAGTGTCCGCGGGCGAGGGTCAGGAGGCGGTCGGGATCAGCGTGGCGCGGCGCCAGGCTGGTCAGCAAAAAGCGCACGTCCTCATGGGTGCCGGTGGCATCGACGGTCACCGTACGCAGGCACGCGACTTGGCGGATGTGCGGGAAGGACGAGTAGCGCATGAGATGGAGATTGAGCTGGGTGGTGGCATAGAGGGTGCGTGTCTCGGTGCGTCCCCGGCGTCGATCGATGGTGGTTGTGCGCCGGACACGCGCGGTCGGATCGGAGAAGAAGGCGGCACATTCGTCATAGAGGGTCGGTTGGTTCCGCTTGACGACCAGGAGGTAGTCGGCGTGCTGGTCCAGGATCGTCTGGGCGGTCTGCGCGTTGGTATGCAGGGCATCAGCCGTGATCGCCCGTCCCCGGAGCCGTAGATAGGGCAGGATCGCGCGGGCCACGGGGATCTCGTTGGTTTTCTCGTCGACCCGCACCTGCACGAGCGTCTCGCCCGTGGTGTGGGTCGAGAGCGAGAGCAGGTGGGGCGCCCTCCCATCCCCTGTCGCCGCTCCGCAGACGGTCTTGCCATCAAAGCCGACGGGTTCGCGGTCCCGCAGCGGACGGGTTTGCTGGACCCAGGACGCGATGGCCCACTCCAGCTCACTGACCGAGAGGCGCGGCAGCAGCCAGCGCAAGAGCGCTCCGGTCGGCGTCAAAAAGCGGTGGTGCGGGAACACGCGCCGGAGGAGTCTCTCGTGGTCGTGACACCACTGACCCACCGCCGCTAGCGTGTTGCAGTTGCACAACAGGGCCGCGACCACGCACGTTAAGAGGAACGACAGGGCATAGCGCCGCCCCTGGCGTGAGCGCGGATCAGGGATAGCGGCGAAGACAGCGGGCAACGTCCGCAAGCGCGCGTCGCTCAGCAACGCCTGCCGCTCCTCCGGCGTGAGGGTGTCGATCAAACTGGACAGCACGGTAGACTGCATCAGAGTTAGCTCCTTCTGGTGAATCGGTGGTTAGATACCTGATCCTACCAACCCGGAGCTAACTCTTTTCTTAAAACATTTTCAGACCGTGCGCTATCCTGAGAGACACCGCGCGCACGGTCGTCTATCTGGTAAACTTATGGAGCCCTTCGGTACGGCACCTTGGGGATGTTAGGTTTCGACAGGGGAGGAACAGCCAACATTGCGCGGCCGAGGTCGTCACCCCCTCGTAAAAAAGGTGGCGTGCCTTCAAATGGCAACAACCAAGCACTCGCTTACGCTGCATAACAGCTAAGCCGTCCGGCTAGCCCCGCTCCGACGGGTTAGTGTAGGGCGTCATTCAGTCGGGGAGGCTGCCGGCCCTATATCTGTAAGGCTGGCCTGAGATCACAGATTGGTGCGCGAGACGCCCGCCGGTGGACTCACTAGCGCACGAGAACTAATCGCCGGCTATGTCGCGTAGACGTGTTCGTTAGTCCTTTCTTGGACGGGGCGTTCGATTCGCCCCCATCTCCACCATTTACGTCGCCCGTGCGGGCCAACCAATTGGTTGGCCCGCACGGGCGACAACAGCATGCAGACCACTTTCGGCCAGCCGTGCTTGCAGGGCCGCTTTAGCCTCTGGTTGCCCATGGTTGATAACGACGAGTTCGGGGTGCCAGCGCGCCGCCAACGCCACCAGAGCTGCACCATCCGCGTGCGATATGAGTCCATAGGTCCCGATCGTGCAGCGTACGCGGCGCGGCGCCACGGCCTGTTCGACATGCTGCCGCGCCGCGCCTCCCGCCGGTGCCAGGATGAGATGCTCGGTGGCCTCGGCGAGCGCTCTAGCGTAGAATCGGCCGGGTCCGCTGCGAAAGGTCGGCGAGGACGTCACGATAACGGCCGGCGGACCCTGGAGCGCCGCGCCCCGATCCCGCGGCTGGACGACCGACACCAACTTGTCTTCGGGGCGGAAAGGATTGCCATGCGAGGCGATCCAACGAGCCAATCTTGGATAGTCGAGCGCCGCCTGCTGGGCGTACACGCTATTAACCGATGCCACCAGCTCGTCCACCCAGATGACGCCCGCCAGTTGCCCCTGGAGTCGCGCCTGCGCGAGGATCAGCACGATCTCCTGGGCTGTTCCGAGCGGCGACGCGGCGATAAGGACGTGCCCACCGCGCTCGATCGCTACGCACACCTGAGCGACGAGGCGTGCCTCCTCGAGCGCGCGTGGTCGAAACTCGCGGTCTCCATAGGTGCTCTCCAGCACCAACACATCCGCCTGTTGACGTGGGCGGGCAGCCCGCCGCACGGTGTGCTGGCTGGCAAGGCTGACATCGCCGCTACAAACGACGCATCCCTCGGGCGTCTCCAAGACCGCCATCGCCGCGCCCAGCAGGTGGCCAGCGGGCAATAGACGCACCGTCCATGCTGACCCCTGACGAGTAGGTTCAAGGGTGTATCGCTCATAAAATGGCGTGGGTCGCGCGTGGGCCAGAGTGGCTTCCGTGAATTGACCGAGAGCCCGAAGCAGTGCAATCGTGCTTAGCGTGGCGAGCACGGGGACAGCAGGATAGGCCGCCGTCACACTCGGAAGGCCTGCGGTGTGATCAGCATGCGCATGAGTGAGCACAATCGCGTCCAGCCCGTCGGCCACGGTGAGGGCTAGAGGCAGGCTGGGCACGCTGCCAGGCGATCCACCGGGGTCAACCAGCACCCGCAGCCCGGCCGCGTCGATCAGCAGCCCGCTGATACTCGGGTCATGGAGACCTCTGCTATCGGCAAGCTCTGTGATAAGGATCATGACCCTATGGGCGGCTAGGAGATCGGGGGAGCAGGCGGGGGAGCTGTCGTTTTTCCCGCTTTATGGCCCCGAATCTTGCTCGATCGGTGGCCCCAGTGCTATTGTCTCTCCGCGTAGGCGACTGGAGCCACCTGCCGTCAGCCTACACGGTCGCCTCGGGCAGGCGCAAGGGGGCGGCGCGGGCTCGTCTGAAAATAGCCGACGACGACGCTGCTGCCCCGTCCTATTTTCACGCGGGATGGTCGCGGCGCGCCGCGGGGACCACTCCTTGAAAAAGAAGAGGCAAGGGGACGGCACCTAGCCGAGCGTGCCGTGACATCACCCATAGGTTCGCATGTCATCGCATCGATATACTCCTACTGTTAGACGGTGCGGAAACAACAAGGGGTGAATCGTCCCATGGTGACGTTCGTGCTCGTGCATGGCGGGTGGCACGGAGGCTGGTGCTGGCAGCGGGTGTCCCCGCACTTGCAGGCACAGGGGCCATCGCCTATACACCGACGCTTACCGGCCTGGGCGAGCGGGCCTACCTGGCGCATCCAGATGTTGGCTTGGAAACGCACGTCCAGGACATCATCGACGTGCTCATCGCCGGCAACCTTGAGGGAGTCGTATTGATCGGTCATAGCGCCGGTGGGACCGTCATCGCCGGCGTCGCCGATCGCGTCCCCCAACGGCTCGCCCACCTAGTCTACCTAGAGGGCACGGCACCACGGCATGGCCAATCCCACGCCGATTGCGTCTGGCCAAACCGGGCGATGGTCGATGAGTTGGTTGCGACCCAGGGCGAAGGGTGGTTGCTCCCCGTGCAGCCGCCCGAAAGCATGGGGATCGTGGCGGCGGCCGATGTCGCGTGGGTCGCCCCCCAATTGACACCGCACCCCTACAAGACCCTGACCGATCCTGTGCGACGCACCAATCCCGCCGCAGAGCTGATCCCACACACCTATATTGCCTGTACCGGCCACAGGCTGTTCAAGAAGAAACCAGCCTATGCTGCTCCGATGAGCTATCGCACGCTCGCCGGTGGTCACGATGCCATGATCACTGACCCACGCGGACTCGCGGCCATGCTGCTCGATCTCGTGGCTGATAGGGGTTAACATTGGACACCTCTTACGATCTCCCTCGTGTCGTCGCTCAGGATGCCTTTGCCACAGCGTCGCACGGGGCGCACGCGGCCGCCTCGACGACGTACTCCACCCGCGCGATACGCCCGGCGCCGAGGGCGTCGTAGTCGATCTTGTGCAACGCCGCCAGCACCTTGCCGGCCAGCTTACAGGCGAGCCAGTCCCGATTAAACGGCGCGGGGACAGCCACGCGCAACAGATCCCCCTCCTGATCGAGGGCGCGCGTCGTGGCCAGCCAGGCGTTGAAGTTCTCGGGGGTCATGACCTGGGCCAGCTCGGCGAGCGCCGCGCGCCACACCGGATGCTCCTCAGTGATGGGCAGGGGCGCGGGGCTGTCGGACCACGCGGCGTAGGAGTCGGAGGCCTCGCCGCGGTCGCCAGCGCGCCGGCGTCGTCGACGACCTAACGGGCCGGATTGCCGGCGATCCGTGCTCGGGCCGACGGCGGCCGGCCGGGGCGGCGCGGGGTGCACGAGGTCCTGCAGAACGGCGAACAGATAGGGCATGCCGTTGGGGGCCTGGCCGTCGCGCCGGCGTTTGACGATGCTCGCCTGACGGTCACGCGTCCGGGCCGCCGCCTCGTCGAGTAGGTGCAGGAAGCGGGCGAGGGACACGCTAGTGTCGCGGCGCAGATTGCGGGCGCGGCCGAGACTTGAGCCCGGCGCGTCGTCGCCCAGTTCGTCGCCGAGCGCGGCGAGCGCGGCCGCGAGCGCCTGGTCCGGAGGATCGAGAGGCGGCAGGTCGTCACCACACAGGGGCGGCCCAGCGGGGCCGGGGGAAATGTGAGGGGCGAGAGCTGGGTGTGGGCGCGGGCGCTCCGATGACGGCCGGCCGGCGCCGTTTCTCCCGTCCCCCTGGGGCCGGCCCTGTGTGGCCTGCGGGGGCTCACCTTCGGCAAGGTGTGTGAATGGGGGGTGGGGGGGTATCGAGTCGAAGTCGAAGTTTTCTATTTCGATTGGGTTTACTTGGGGTGAAGGATTCTTCACCCCTCCCGCGCGCGATCCTTCACCCTCCCCTCTGGTCGGCGTGCCGACGTCTTTAGGCCGGTTGTCCGTTCCAACACGCGTCGTGCCTGCACATAGCGGCTTTCGTTCCGCATCTCTCCATGTCGCGTTGGTATGGTCACATGGCCCACTATTGCACGCATCGTAGTTGGGGGTCGTCGGCGTCGCGGAGGCCGCGTCGTCGGTGGGGAGCAGGCCGTCCAGGCGCGCGAGCCCTTCGACGGCCGTGAAGAACGGGCGCAGGTCGTAGGCGTTCGTGGATTGCCGGCCGTGGGGGGAGAATTGAGTTTGTATGTGCAGTAATCCCTTCCCCTCCAAGGAACGGAGGTAGCCCTGGATTGTGCGCACACTCTTGCCCATGCGCGCCGCTAGCGCCGCCTCGCCGGGGTACGGGGCGCGCTCCGTCCACCAGTACGTGCAGAGTTGCGCGATGCACACCATCTCGGCCTCGCTCACGCCCAGGCGCGCGTAGTACACCCAGCAGTAGGTCGGCAGCGCCGTGTAGCCCCCGGTCAGGAGGGCCGTGCCGTAGCGCACGACCAGGCGGCGGTCAATACCCTCGTGCGGAGAGTGGGGTGGCGGTGTATTTTCTCTAGCGTCGGGGACGAGCGGATATTGACATGAACACGCCGGTCCCGTATGATTGCTCATAAGTACTCCTCGGAAGCACAAAGCTCCCCTGTGAGTCCCGAAAGCTCTTTTGGGGGTGGTAGCCCGGTTGAGTTTTCGGACCCGTTCTAGCGGCGCTGGTGGTTTGTTTGTTGGACGTGGCACCAGAGCCGAACAATATTGGTTATAGCCTTAACCCATCGGGGCAACCCGGTGGGTTTCGTGCATGTAGCACGAGCACGCTAGAGCATAGCAAACTTCTCCATGATGGGCATCATAGCGCATCGCATCACGTGTGTGCAACGTGCCGCAACCCTACACAGCTATAGGACGCGAGTTCTATAATTGAGATGTGCACCGGGCGGCCTCAGCGACCGCGATGCTAGCGGCATGTGTGGCCGTGTCGTGGATCGAGCCAGTCTCGAATTGCGCGTAGTCCCGCACGTCCTCCGGATTGGCGTGCGTGGCGCAGAATAATATGGCGTAGTAGTGAGGCTGTCCCGTGCGCCTGTCCGCAACCACTAAACTCCGCACATACCCGCGCAGGATGTCGACATCCGGGTTCACGCGCAGGGGGAGGGGAAAGACCGGCGCACCGCACGCGTAGCAGGCGCAGGCGTGGCCCCAGCACCGTTTACGCAGGAGGCGACGTAACACAGGTCGTTGCATAGCGACTATCCTCCGTCTAAAATGTTCCTGCCAATTGGCCAATTGCTTGCCACTTCTACCGTAGCGGATGACGCGCCTGTTGACAGTACCAAACCGCAGCTAATGGATGTACCAGAACGCGAAAATGTACCAGATGTGTACCAAACGTGTACCAAATCTCTGATATGGGGCTGTGATCGCGCCGCTGTCGTGTTGGAGAGGGTACGATTGAACCGGTGAGGGAGCGAGATGCCGGCACCGAACGAGCCTTTACGCGCGGCACGGCGGCAAAAACGTTGGTCGCAACAGACAGCCGCCGAGAAGATAGGTATCGATCGGAAGACGTACTTGCGATTGGAGACGAGACAGACCGATCCGCAGACTGGAACGCTCGACCTCATATGCACCGCATTCGGCTTGTCTGCCGAGGAATTAGGCTTTGAAAGCACGCAGCAAAGCGGCAGCCGAGCCATGGTGCAGATTATGGATGTTGCGCCGGCTACGCTCACACTACGAGTAGATACTAACGACATGCCTGATTTTCCAATTAAGGTCAGCATGATCCTCGCTCACATCATGCATATGATAGGGGCGTGAGGTGCGCAAGCACCTCATTGGCGTGAGATACAGGCTGTGGTCAACGGGGAAATTTATATGCTCGATGAGATACTACAGCAGCAGCCACGACGGACCGAACACTTAATCTCTCGCCGGCAGACATTGACGACACTGGCCGCGCTGCCCACTGCGCTACTCGTACGAAAGTTCCCCGAGCAGATGACCGAACAGAAAATGGGTTCACACCCTTCTGACCTTCTCTCCCCCTGCGCGGCCAGTCTGACGGCTTGCTGGCACCTCCTGAAGAGCGATGACTTGGTTGCCGTCGCACAAATCCTCCCCCAATACATGCCGGCACTGACGACCTTAGCCGGCCAGCCCTCGCTGCATCAGCAGGCAGCAGCGGCACTGGCCGTGCAAGGCAACATCCTCCAGGCGATCGTCACCATGCACCAGCGCAAAGGTGCCGAGCGAGAGAGGCACTGTCGGGAGGCTGTCCGGTGTGGCTACCTCTCCCGCGACGGCACATTGACGGCCACCGCCTTGATGTACCTGGGCTATACCTACTCGTCGAGTGTCCGCCCGCGCCGGCCCGAGCAGGCCATCCACGCCTTCCGCGAGGCGTTGCAGATGCTTGGCGGCGAGGAGTCCCTTCTGAGGAGCGACATTCTCATGGGGTTGGCGGAGGCGTGCGCGCAATGCCATGACGAAGCGAAGGCCCTGGAGTATATGGCACTGGCGCAGAATCACTTCCCGACTTATCCCGAGGCCGATCCGAGTTACATCTATGCCGAGTGTGGCCTGAATACGCTCTATCAGTGGGAGGGGAAAATGTACCTTGAGTTGGCCGAGCGGTACCCGCAGCGCGACCACGCGCAACGCGCCTGGAACGCGCTGGCGCGCAGTACGGGTATCCAATCCATCAATGGGCGGTCCAGCAGCGAAACGATGCTCTACCAGGCCGATGCGGCGCGCTTGCGCGGGGATTTGACGACCTACACCGACCACCTGCGCGACGGTCTACGCATGGCCCTGAGCCTGGGGAGTCGGCAGCGCTACGACGAAGCGGTGGAAATCTACCGGAAAGCGCCCGAGCCGTGGCTAAAAGAACCGGCCATCAAGGGACTAGCCAAAGACTTTTTCAGAGAACTTCCGGTAGGAAAGGGCACCTAGCATGGCAAACACGATTATAGTTCGAACCACCATCGACTCGCGGGACGGCGCGCAGAGAATTGGCCAAGCGCTTGTCGAGCGGCGCCTCGCCGCCTGCGCGCAGATCTCTGGTCCGATCGCAAGCACCTACTGGTGGCAGGGCCGGATGGAGCACGCCGAGGAATGGGTATGCGCCGTCAAGACCAAACAGGAGTTGTACGAGCCGCTTGAGCGCGCGATCCGCGAGCTGCACCCATACGAGACGCCTGAGATTGTGGCGACGACGATCATCGCCGGCAGCCAGAGCTACCTGGAGTGGGTCGAAGCCGAGACATCCGCGCTCGTCTCTTGAGGCGTATGAAGTGTAAACCAGGTTTACACCCCCACTGTGTTGGTCACTCGTCGGCAGCGCACGGCCAAGTCGGCCAAGTCAAGGCCCCGCTCCTGAGCCCAATCGAGGACGCGCGTGACGATTGGCCCAGCTTCACCCATCACATCACGCAGGTCTCGGTCGTTACGATCCTCGTCCTCGAGAACTGTCGGCTTAGTTTGTTCGAGCGTTGTCACTGTCGGTTTAGGCTGTTCGAGCGTTGTCATCGTTGCCCCCGTTTCCACGGGCTTGTGCATCGCAAGGGCGACAGCTTCGGCCGGCGAGACTTCGGGGTCGGTCTTACGGACCTCGGCAGCAGCCCGGACTTGGTGCTCGCTCGCGCCCATCTCGCGGGCCACCTCACGCAAAGTGGGCGGACGCGGCGGTTCGGTTGGTTCTTTACGTCCGCGCCGTAGGCGCTGAGCATCCTCCTTACGCAGTGGTTTGGTCGCTGCTTCGCGCAGCATCTCCTGGCGAGCGGTCGTGTCGCGCTCGCGGGCGATCTCCAAAGCCACGCTCGTCGAGATGGTCGGCGTCTCCAGTATGGCCTGCGCAACGTCCTCGTGCTCGATCAGCTTAAGCCGATTCGCAACGTAGGTATGGCTGCGGTGGAGCCGCTCAGCGACAACCCGCGAACCGATACTCTGGAGGTCCATCAGTTCCTTTAGCGCCCGAGCCTCCTCTACGGCGTCGAGTTCCTCGCGCTGAATGTTCTCGGTCAGCTGGATGATGCGCAGTTGCGCGTCTTTACTGTCGCTAACCACGACCGGCAAATGAGTGAGCCCAGCCTGCTGAGCGGCCGCGTGTCGCCGACCGCCAGCGATAATCATGTAGCGGGTGCGACCATCGTCAAGGAATCCATCGGCGCGGACCAGCAACGGCTGCAAGACGCCATACTCCGTGAGGGAACCGGCTAACTCGGTGAGGCGGTTCCGGTTCATTGCCCGACGTGGCTGGTCAGGGTCAGGCACCAGTTGCTCGATCGGGACCTGCAGGGCGCTAGGTAACGTGCGCTCGGCATCGCGGAGCGCCGTTCCCGCTTGGGGGGCTGGACGACCTGGTTGCGCCCGGTCGAGTGAGGGCAGGCTACGTGAGCGCGCCATGTTCAACCTCCGTGAGGACGCGCTCGGCCAGAGATCGATAGGCTCCGGCCACCTGGCTCTTCGGCTCATAGGCTGTGACAGGCAGCATCGCGTTGAGGCTATACTTAACTGCGACCGCCTGGGGGATTGGCTCAGCCAGGAGAGCGCCATAGCGGGCGCGCAACAGATCGAGGTTGGCGCGATCGTGCCCGTCATGCCGAATGCGATTAGGCAGGATGGCCCCAATGCGCGCCGCACCGAGGAACGCCAATTCATCGCGGACGGCGATGGTATCGGCCAAGGCGTCGAGATCCTGCTGGACCAGTTCAGTGGGCAGGAGGGCAATCGCCGCAGCCAGGAGTGCCGCGTTGAGCGCGAAGCCGAGCGCCGGCGG
>JAABUY010004144.1_pt1 | contig 15426 bp, 4 predicted proteins | sample 5560271 | NCBI WGS metagenome assembly JAABUY01 (sample SAMN10711886, study PRJNA513374) | rock metagenome | isolation source: Antarctica rocks | place: Antarctica: Victoria Land, University Valley
TAAAATGGCGCCTAGGCCACCTCTGCCGGTGGTTCAAGTCCATGGTGAGGGAGTAAGTCCAAAAGGTCGCGAGTTTGAACCGCCGTCTGCGCGCACCCTTTACACCTGCGGGTCAGTTGCGGGCCGATCGCGGGTTAGGGGGAGTGTTAGATATATAACCCACGATAGCTGTGCTATTAGTGTGGTGCCACCTTTTAACATAAATCATGTTTAAAATCTATATTTAATCTATTCATTATTATATCATTCTGCTCTTGAGCCTCTTCAATATCAGTATCTGTGAATGCATTGTTTACTGAAGAATGTGATGAGATCAATTTCTGAGTGATATCAGAATGTAAAGAACTTAATAAGAAAATAAATAAAGAGCTTCTGAGTTCTTGAATATAATTTAGTCTCTGATTTAATATACATTTTGTGCATTATAATTGAGCATTATAATAAGTGAAGTTACATACTAAATTTTGAGTCAAAAGAAGTAAAAGAAGCAGCTAAAGTACTTTAAGACAGTGCAGCATTGAGTGTGAATTCAGAGTAGTTAATGAGTGCTTTTATTCTTTTTTATTAATCAGTAAAGTCTTCTTTCTTCAGACATGCAGCAATGTCTAAAATAAATAAATTGATTTTATTGATCTTTTTCTTTTTCTTCTTCTCAGATTGAGATGAAAAGTCTGATATATTAATAGAATGTGTTTTCTTACTGATGAGTTAATCTCATTCAGTGATAAAAGATATGAAGTCTAATGCTTTTACTATGTTAATGAGTTAATTCAGTTCAATAATGAAGAATATAAAGCCTGATGCTCTTACTACATTGATGAAGATAATCTTTACACTCAGTTTTCTCTGTTTTAATGATGTATTTCTAAAATAAAAGTCAGCATCATATCTCTTCATTACTTACTTTACTTACATGATGCAAAAAAAAAATATAAAAAGCTTAATACAAAAAGTAAGATGTTCTGTAGAAAGAAAATGTAGAAAGTGTTATATTAAAGATAAATGAATTCATTAAGTCTCTATACTATCATTTGTTTACATGAATGCTGTGTTTTTGTTATTAATAAATTTGTAGATAACTAAGATCAATTTAAATCAAGCTACACAATTATTTAGATTTATTAATTTATGATTATTTCTTCTTAAGCTACTATCTGAGAAATTCAAAGCAATATATACAATTTATAAAGTGTAATATCTCAATCATGTTAGTTGCAATTTCTTTACTAAGTATAGATCTTCTCACAGTAAAGAAACTGACATTAAAATTATGTTGTATAGCATGATAGAGCTATAATAAAAGTTAAAGTCACAAAGAAATATTAAGCAGATTCTAAAGCTTGTAAATTTGACAATATAAGATTCATTGAAGAGAACAGAATATAAATTATAGATGAAGATGTATAAGATAGGAATTAAGCTTATGAAATGAAAACAAAGAACAGATTGTTAAGCATGACATCTTTAAAGAAAAAGATTAAATCATTAAGAATTCTTTTTCTTTTAAATTAGTTTCTGCACAAAAAGAGTTAAGTAAGTCACATGATTGCATCATTAAATTAAATTAAAATGCTCAATTCTAATACTCTCTGATCAGCTTATGCAATGCAGCAGCAGCAGTATTGACAGAAGCTGCATTCTCTTATTTTAAATTCAGAATTCTTCTCACTGCTGATTAAAGAGATTTTTAATCAGTACAATGACAGCTTAAAGTGAAATTAGTTAGTCATTTTAAATTTACAGAAGGCAAGTGAGACATATCTTTGTACATTTTTTGAAAGTATAAGTTCTTGTATATTAAGAATCTCTTTCATGACTTATTTATGATATAGTTGTCAAGCTACATAAGAAAGAAAATCTAATAATATTAAAAGAATTATAAAAGATAAAAGCAATCTTTCATACATTGCAGACTTACTAAGAAGATAGAGTGTATTAGTTAATGTATTTTTGCTTTATAAAGAATGAGTGATCTGATAATTAAGTTAATAATGTTTATATATAATGCTCATAAAGCAGACATGTAGTCAAACAAGAAGAGTTGTGTGCAATGTTAATCAAAAATGTTGCAATAGTAGCTGCTGCCAATATAAAGCTGCTTAATAACAGAAGTTAACTAATTTTAATTTAGTTTAGACTGTCAAGAATAATCTGATTTGACTCTGTTTAAAATCTGACTCTGCACAGAATTAAGTTAGATTGCAAAGTAAAGCTTAGTGAGTCAGATTGAGTTCTAAAATCTGAGTCTGATCTGACTTGATGGTTACTTTAGTTTTAAAGATAAGCAATATAATGAGAACTCAGTAATCTTAACTGTAATAGAGAATTATAATCTTGTGATTAATAAGATGTCATAAATAATTAACTTTAACACAACACAATATATATGCTGTGATCTCTCTACATTTAGCTTGATCAAAATGTTTAACAATGAATTCTCTATAAGAAGAGTGTCTGAAGTGATATATACTTAAGAAATAAAAACAATCAATTTATAGCTAAAGAACAGCAATGAAAAGACTTAAAATATTATTTTAATAAATATTTATTTTATGTTTAATATAGAGCTCAATCTCTTCTCAATTGAAATGACTGAAAAGAAAGAGATATCAGTTAAAATTAAGAATGAATTATTATATCTAAAGAATAAAGTAGAAGATATACTTAATTATACAGTATATAAAGATAAGTTATATTATCTTTAAATCTTAATAATGAGAAATTCTGTGAACAAGAATAAGATCATGTCAGTTATTAAAGATAATAAGATCTTGAGAGCTACTTAACATTGATATCTTAATTATATAAAGAATTTAAGTCTTGACAATGTGTCAAAAAATCCTGAAATAATGAGGCTTAACTTATAAGAACTTATAAAAACATCATTACATTTGTGTAATGTCTGCATGAGAGCAAATCAAAAGAAGAAGATCTTAAGAAAATCACAAAACTGAGTTATAAAGATGATCAAACTGATTTACATTGATGTTATTAACTTTATCATGTTAAAAGCATATGACAAGTTCTTATAATATATAGTCTTCATGAATGATCTTACTTGCTGACAATACATTTATAATATGAAAACAAAAGATTAGATAAAAGATGAAATTGAACAGTTTCTTAATATGCTTTTTATTCAGATGAATTTATGAATTGTATGAGTACAACTTGACAACAGAAAGAAATTTGAGAGTAAGCTCATTATTAGATGATTATAAAGTCTAGAAATTATCTATGAAACAACAGTTTCTTATGAACTGAAGCAGAATGAAGTGACAGAAAGAAGTAATGAACTTTTGACAGCAAAAGTTAAAATTATAATTCTGAATAGTGAAGTCTCTGAAATTCTATGATCAGAGACTGTTAAAACAGCATGCTATCTTCTTAATTAACTCTCAACATCAGTTCTTGAGAACAACAAGATCTCAATTTAGTTACTATTTAAATTTCTTAATAAGAATAGATCAGCAAATCTCATCAATTTTAAACATCTTTAATGTTTTAAATGCACAGCATATGTGTATATTTCAAAGAAGATCTGAATGACAAGAACTAAATTTGAATCTTAAAGCAATAAGAAAATTCTTATTGAATATGAAGAAAGAAATCAATATAGAATATGATTTTCTGAAAAGAAAAAGACAGACTGAGTAATCAGAACAAGAGATGTGCAGTTTAATGAAAATTTATCAATTTATAATGTTAAAGTTGCAGTCTCAATTTCTAGAGTCACTCAATCTCACATTGTTAATACAAAACAAAAAGATGTATAGCTATCTTTCTTATCTTCTTCTTAACTCTCATCATTGTCATTGTCTTCAGAGTATGTGTCATCATACTTTTTCATACTGATATTGTTAAATCAGTTAAAAGAAATAAAGAAAGAAAAAGAAGATATTATAAATATTTCTTTCACAATTAACAAATCAGTATCAGCTAAGTCTTAATGCTTTAAAAGAGAAAGACAACTTTCTATAAAGTTAAGACTTAAAGCAATCATGATCTATCTGACTGTGTTTAATATGATTATTGATATTATAAAAAAGAAAAAAGACTCTGAGAATGAATCTTAGACATTTAAATAGATAATTAAAAGTTATGAGTTGAAAGACTGAAAGAAAGCAATGAATAGTAAGTATAACTTGCTAATGACTAACTTCACATGAACTTTAGAGATGTTGCTACTTAATTGATGAGCTTTAAAAAATAAATAAATCTATTATTACAAAAAAAAATTTGATGACTCAATTCTACAGCATAAGACTTAATGAGTAGTCAAAGAATTTGAACAACAATTCAGAATTAACTACAAAGAGACCTTTGCAATGATTGTTAAATTCATGACTTATAAGGTTATCTTTATTATAGTTGCATTTTACAACTATGAATTGAAACAAATAAACATTAAAATGACTTTCTTACACAATGATTTGAAAGAAGAAGTCTATATAATTTAACTTAATTGTTAAGAAGTAGTGTTCTAGCTACTTCTATAAAGTAAAGTAGAATTAGTGTCAGAAACTGAGTAAAGACTCTATCTACATTGATTGCAGTCAACATTCTTTCTATTTTTCTGTAACTCTCTCAATCAAGATGTGCTCATAGACAACATAGTTTAGAGATTTCACTAAACAGCATAATATAGCATGAGTATTCATTTCTTTTAATAGATTATGAGCTCAAATTAGTAAAAAGCTTTTCAGAGAAAGTGTATACTTCTAGTGTGACAGTAGCTGAGTATATTGACTTTTAAGATTCATAAAAGATTTATAATAAATCTGACTTTAGCAGAATCAGCATACTGATGATAGCTGAGTACATTAACTATTAAGATTTACAGTCAATTCAGCTCTAGCAGTATCACTGACTATTGAGATTTATGATAAATTTGACTTTAATAGAATCAGCACACTGACAGTAGCTATATATGTTAATTATTAAGATTCATAGTCAATTCAGCTTTAACAGTATCACTGATTATTGAGATTTATAATAAATTTAGCTTTAGCAGAATCAGCATTCTGTGACAGCTGAGTATGTTTAACTCAGAAGATTTATAAAGAATTGATCTCAGTAAAAATTAACATTTATAATTACTTAAAAAGCACTGTTCTTCAGCAGCTTAATATGAGTCATTAAGATGAATAAGCATTATTATCTTACAGAACAAAAGATATAAAAGCTTTTTATTTATTTTATTTATATTATCTTCAATGCATATGTTGTTATTTTACTTTATTCACTTCTTATACTACATATCAACTATCATCATTATGAACTTTGACAACTTCTTTACAAAATAATAATTCATCTTAATTCTTACTTACAAGAACTACAATCAATGATTCATTTTTATGAAAAAATAATTGATAAAAAAAGATCTATAAAATGTTATTGAAGTCTTAGCAGTCAACATGCTGATCAGTGAATTCTTAGACTCATTTTTTCTCAGCAGTCTTGACTTTAAACATTAGAAAATTGATGTAAAGATTTTATATTGACTTATTATCTGCATAAATGCAGATAATTAAGAATATCTGATGAATAAAATTAGTATAAAGAATGTTTAAAATGTGCTAAAGTTCAAGTATAAAAAGAAGCTGTAGATGACTAAAAAACAATATTTAATGAAGTTTGTTGAATACAGAATGTCAGAGAATGTGTTCATTAAAAAAGCATGAATTTATTTAAGTAAACTTAGTAAAAAGATTACTGCAACTCAGCTTAACATAATTAAGTTGTTTAAATCAGAATGACAGTTTTAGACACTGCTTTAAATGCTATTAATTAAATATATTATGATCTGCAATGTCATCAACACTCAGAACAATTTAGACATCAAGAAAGATTTATAAAAGCTTTAGAAAAAAGAGACACAGCTTAAGACTGATAAGACTGTCATTGTTTTGTAAATAGACAAATAGAAAGAAAATTAATGTTTAATGAATTAGAATTGCAGTTCATTAAATCACTACACAATTAATATTAAGCAACATTATTACAGATCATTCAGCTCAGACAGTGATTATTCTTTTTACTGCTTTATTAAATGTTTTCTTTATAATAATTCTTACTTCATTAAAGATTGCAAATTTCTTTCTGATATTAAGCAAAATACTTAAAAGAAGATAAGCAAATCAATTGCAGTTAAGCTGTACAGATTAATTGTATTTAAGTTGTATTAGAAGTTAATTTATAAAGAAAAAGAAAAGAGATACAGAATTTTTGATGTAGAAGTTAATGACAATAATGATGATGATTTCTTCTTTAAATTTAAAGAGAAAGAAAAAATTAACAATGAAATTGCTGCTCTGTTTAAAGAGACTGTTAAAGATGCTTAAATCTAAATAAGTTGTAGACTTTAAATTCTTCTTATACATAATTAATTAACTTTAACTCTTCAGTGACCTCCTTATATAAATGAGACATCAGCAAATTAAAGTTAAAAGAGAACATTTATACTCTCATTATTGTGAAGTAATCATTATATAAGTTGAGTTAAGAAATTCTGTAAAACTGAGTTTAACACTTTATGTATTTAAACTTGAGATTAATCTTCTGTCAAAAAAGTGAATGTGCAAAATGAAACTGTATGAAAGCTTTAATCAATACTGTCTTTAAATGTATAATAAGCATAACAAGACTCTAATAGAAGCATCAGAGCAAGACAGAGTCTATATAATTAAATATATTGTAAAGAGTTTTAATGAATTTGTTTTGATATTTACAGTGCACACATCACATTCAGAGATCATCTTTTCTGCTGCTGCTTTAAATATAAGCTTATATATTTAGATTCATGAGCATAATTTTATGACTGACTCTTTAGACATTGACACTACATCATTAAATGAAAAGATCAAGACTTACAGACTTTAACACTGATGATTTGTTCATCTTGATTTCATAAAGTTGTATAATCTTTATAAGATAACAATTCTTGAAAAGTCAATTCTCATTATTGAGAACAACAAGAACATATGTGAGATTTATGTTCTAATTAAGTTCATCAATAAGTAAGATCACACTGTAAGTGAAAAAAAGATTAATATTTTTGTTTTTATCTTCATTGATATATACAGCTCATTATTCTTGTCATTTAATGAATATCAGTACTTTCTGAAGATAGTAGATAATTACTTCTGAAAGACATAAATGATATTGCTGAAGCAACATAATAAGATCTTACAGACACTGCAAAAATGATGATTAAAGACTGAATTTTAAATTGATGTAAAGATTCTTGCTGTATAAAGCAACAATAAAATGAAGTTAAAGTTCACTTTAAATGACTAATGCAAATCTTTTAACATTATATTACAATACATGATGTTCTACATGTCAATTCAGAATGACATTGTCAAAAGAACTATTCAAATCACTGAGAACTCAATATACATCATAATTAAAGAAATATAACTATCAATAAAGTTCTGAATGCAGACAGCATAGATAGATGTTTATCTTTGCAATTAAACAGCAACTGATTTCTTAATTAACAGTAAGTAAATAATTCTCAAGAAAGCTTTCATTGATGTGAAGTTATTCATCAATTACATTTATATATAAGAATATAAATGCTACAGCTACATTGATCTTAAGTTACTATCTGAAGATAGATGCAATAAGTTCATGAATTAAGAATAAGTAAGAGTCTTTATAAGTTACATTAAGAAAATCATAAAGCAGTATTAGCTTTGAGCTTTAGATCTTAAGTGCATCATTAAAAGTTACACTGTAAAGTTTGCTAAAAGTGAGAAGAGAAACACTGTTAATTTTAAACTGTAACAATAGATATTAAATGTTCTTCTGAATAGAAGATTCATTAAATGTTTATAAAAGAAATTAATCATTGTGAAGATTACAGCTTCAAATTAAATATTTATGACTTAGAACAGTAAGATGCAGTCTGACTTAATTATGATTAAGATTAATAAGTCTTAAGATAAACAATATAAGATCAAGTTGACTGCAGTCAATCTAGATGAGTTGTTAAATAAGAAGATCAACATTAATTAAATTAAAATGATGACACTTAAAGAAGTCAGAATCTTTCTGTGTATTGAGATCTTAAAATGAAAGAGAAATAATGATAATGACAATTAAGATATAAATAAGCTCTTAATTAAAATATTAAGAACTATACTGACACTTATGATGTTCTCTGTAGACAAAGAAAATTCTATAATTAAATTTGACATTTTAACATCTGTCATCTATACTGAAGCAGTGAAAGACTCAATCTGAGAAGAAATGTAAAAGAATGTTATTTATATAAAGCTAACAGTCTTGACAGCAAATGAAATGTAAAAAGAGACTGTGTCATTAAGAAAAATTAACATTATGATCAGTAAATAGATTTTTAAACTTAAGCTAAACATTAATGAATTCTTAAACAAGCTTAAGACAAGACTTGTGACAAGAGACTTTTCATAAACATATAATATTGATTATAAAAACATTTTTACTCTTACTATTAAGTTCAATACTCTGTGAGTCTTTCTGACTATCATTATACTTAAGAATTTAAAGTGTCATCAAGTAAATATCAATAACATCTTCACAGAATTCTTTCTGAAAAAAATAATTTATATAACATCTTTTTCTAAAATCAATATTGCATCTAATTGTGTTCTGCACATACTGCACAGTCTTTATGATCTTAAGCAAGCTGCACAGAACTGACATGAACAATGTATTATTAAATTACTTAAATTAAGTTTTCATTAAAGCAAGACTGATTTCTGTCTTCTTCTTCACAGCATTAAAAGAATTATGCTGCTTCTTTATATAAACAATATTATTGTAACTTTAACAAATCTATTACATATTCTCTGATTTAAATAAGCTCTTGTGAATGTGTTTAAAGTTAAGAACTTAAAAAAGATACAAAAAATTCTTGACATTTAAATTATATATAATTGCAAAATGAGAACTCTGCATCTAAATTAGACTCATTATGTAAATAAGATATTAAAGAATCTTTATATACAATCTGATAAGCACAGAGTCATCAGCATTTTACTTAATAAATATAATGTTTTTTGTCTTATCAACTTAACTGATCAAAGAATAAATTAAAGACAGTATTAATAGATAATTAAAAGTTTAATGTATACAGCAATTTATATTTAGTTAAACATTATCTTTACATTAAGTTGACTAAGTCAATATCTCAGTAATTCTGTAAAGCATCATAAATACATACTTAAAAAACTACTGCAGTATGTAAGATCAATTATCAATCTCAGCATCATATACAGCTTTAATGAAAGTTAAGTAATGCTTAAATACTTTAACTTTAACTATGCTTCAGATAAACAGAATTGAAAATTAATTTTAAAGTACATTTATATGTTTAAAGATGAATTAGTATTGTAAATAAGTTAAAAGTAAAAGTTTGTTATTATCTTAATTACTGAGACTGAATATATAATCATGTCAATGTATATAAAGACTGAGATCTGACTTAAACAGATATTAAGAAACATAGATATAAATAAATTTTTTGAAGTCAATTTATATTGCATAAGCATTTAAAAGAATGAAGTTCATTAAGTATCTTTACTTATTTAGCTTAAAGAAGATAATCAAGTCATTTTGATCTTAATTAAGAATGTATATGTACATAAATAATTAAAGCACATTAATATCTTTTATTACAACATTTATAATCTGCATAAGCACAATCAGATTTAAATAGACTTTATACTCAGTCAAGAGATGATTGCTGATGAGCTTATTAAGTCTTTGTCTAAATAAATCTTTAAGTGATTCATTAAATTTATAAGATTCACTGTTAATGATTAATTGAATTCTTAAATGATTTGTTAAACTTTTAATGATGTGTTTAATCATCTAATGTTTGCTGTTAGTGAGAGTCAATAGACACAGTCTTACTGAATGAAAGTGTTAAAAAGTAGTGTTCTAGCTATTTCTATAAAGTAAAGTAAAATTAATGTTAAAAATTAAATAAAGACTCTGCTTACATTAACTGCAGTTAATGTTCTTTTTACTTCTTTTGTAACTCTTTTGATTAAGATGTGCTCATAGACAATACAGTTTAAAGATTTCACTAGACAGCATAGTATAGCATGAATATTCATTTCTTTCAATATCAATGAATATGAGAAGAAAAGAGAAAAAATATACAAATTGAAGAAAGCTCTATATGAATTAAAACAGTTTTCTTGTCTTTAATATAAGATGATGCATTGATTTCTTGACAGTCTCAGATACACATAAATTCACATAAATAATAATGTGTTTAGAAATGATATTCTATTCATTGCTGTATATGTCAACAATATTCTTATATGCAGATCAGATAAGAACAAAATTCTAGATCTTAAGATTAAATTAAGTAATCATTTTGAAATGACTAACTGCAGAGCATGTAAGCATTACTTAGAAATGTTAATTACACAAAACAGAACTTTATAAACATTTATTTTATTTTAGAAAATTTATTTTATAAAAATACTCAAAGACTTCAGTCTACAGGATATCAAGACAGTTACAACTTCAATGAAACTCAAAATCTATCTTATAAAGATTATCAGAATAGCTGAATCAGAGCTAATAACTTAATATTAGAAGATCATAGAATCTTTTATGTATATTATGACATAAACTTGACTTAACATCATATATATGATGTCAACTCTTAGTCAGTTTGCACATAACTTTAATGACACACATTGAAAGGCTTTAAAGTAAGTGTTTTAATATATGTAAAGAATTTTAGACATTGTTTTTAAATATAAATTAAGTGATCAACTTAAATTGCTAAAGTATTCAGATTCAGACTGAGAAAAAGATCTTGAATTAAGAAGATTTACATCAGAGTATGTATTTAAAATGATTAATGAATTAGTATTTTAAAGTTTAAAAAGACAAAGAATAGTTATCTTATTTTTTTATAAAGTGAAGTACATGATCTTAATAAAGACTACAAAGAAAGCAGTGTAAATGCAGAAATTACTTAAAGAGCTAAAGCTAAAGAAATTCAGAACAGTTACAATTTAAATAAATAATTAAAAAGCTATAGTTTTAATTAAGAATTTTGAATTTCATGTCTATATAAAGCACATTGACATATATTATCACTTCATAAAAGAAGTTAAATCTTACAGACTTATTCATCTTAATTATATCTTAATAAATGATATAATCACTGACAGACTTACAAAGTTATTTTTAACACTGAAATTTACTTATTTTATGAATCTTATGAGTCTCATCAGTCAGTGAAAGACCTTGTGATCTAATGATATGACACTTAAGTTTAAAACTTAAGAGACATCTGTTTAAATTAAGTCAGAGAAATGACATATCTTTTTTCACTTTATAAGTAAAGAAAGTGTGCCTTCATTTTCTACCTCACTATTGCTGAAATAAGCTGAGAAAGTATGTCTTCATTTTCTACCTCATCATCATTAAAATAAACTGAGAGAGTATATTAAACTTTCAGTCTTGTTTTGTTATCTTAGTGATTTCAGAGCTCTATGAAGATTTTAGAAATATGCAGAGTTTGCTAGAACAAATAGTTTGCTATGAATAAAAGTTTTTTCTTTTGCTGATAGAAGATCTTCTTATAGAGTTACATTTTCATAAAGTAGCTAGACACTTATGATTATACATTCATTTCACTAGTTACTTCTTCTATGTTTAACAGAAATCATGAACATTTAGAAATTCATAACTTTAGAATATCTATATAAAATTCAGAGAGTGTAGTTTAATTTGACATTATATGAATATATTTACTTATAGCTCTATTATAATTCAATAAAAATACATAATCTTAAGTTCTTCACTTATAAAAGCTGTAATTTATAAAATTATAATTATATCATACTTCTACAATCAATTCTTGCAACTCTTATATAATATTTTTATTCTTAATTGATTTATCTATTTTCTGAGCAGAATATCAATTCTTAAGTAAATACATCATAATGTGATAAAGTTATGAATTTTCAAAATATTACTATTGTATGAGATTTTGAGGTGACTTACTTAGGTGACTGGCTCAGCTAGGTGGTGAAGATATTATGTATATTATGTTTAAGTATAAGGTTGCTTCTTACTTTTATATAATCATTACTGACTTTAGGTACAGGCTGAGGTAAGATGAGGTGAGGTGAGGTAGCTGAATACACATTGCATATGAGTTAGATAAGATAAGGTATGAATTGTATAGCTTATAAGACCTGAGGTCTATGTGGCTGAGAGTTTATGCAAGGTGAAATTTCATAGCTGATGGGGTCTATGCATCTGATTAATCAGATTATAGATTAAATTGATTTGAATCAGATTGAATAGAATTGAACAGAACTAATCTAAACTGTCAACATATATATATATCATATTTCTAATTCAGACCTAACTAATCTAATCACCTAATCACTAACCCTAATCAAATCAATTTGAATAGATTCAATCTTAAATGCTGACTAAAGTCAATCAGGTCTGCCAAGCTCCGAAAAGTTAAGCTGAAGGGGTCTGCCAAGAAACACTAAAAGTGTGGCGGTCCAATTTCGCTTAGCACTAGTAGGCCCCATGCGCGACACACACAAGCGCGCAGAGGGGTGCAGGGTTTCGGTGCTGACTGCTGTCGATGTCTTAGGCAAGGTGTTGTACCTTACTGTAGCAGTTTTCGGTGGGTTGTGTAGGAAAGTCTTTGTGCAGCCAACGGTGTGGATTGAGTTCTATAGACGCCATAGATACACCAAGATACACATTACGAAACGACAGACGGGCAAGGTCAGCGAAACGGAGGTCCACAGACGGGCTTGCCCCATCGCCGTCGCCGCTTGCCGGTCCCCTCATCTCCTGTGCCGGACACGCCCTTCCCCACGTCAACACTGTCCTTTCTTCTACTAAGCCAAAAATTGAAAATCTCGGTATCGAAAGCGACGATTTAGGTCGTCAACGAATCAAGGTTAGAATACAGCCCAAGGGTTCCGCGTAGCCGCCAACCTGGCGGCGAGGATGAGGGCGGCGCCGAAGAGCAGGATGACGCCGCCGAATATGATGAAGTTGTTGTAGTTGTATTTGGCGTTGATGATGAGGGAACCGCCGATGTAGGGGCCCGTTAGGGTTCTGTGATTATCAGTCGACGTTGGCTTTGGTTTTTGGGGTTGGGAATATATGGGGATGTTTTGGAGATCGGATCCTTCAAGTGAGGCTGAGAGGAACGACGACGTGCAGATGAGAGAGATGGGTAAGGAAAGGCTTACGCGAATGAGACACAGACGCCAAGGAAGCCGTTTTTGAAGCCGATGAGAGCCATGTTTGGTGTGACCTGCGCGACGCAGGCGAGGTAGAGGGACAGGAGTCCGCCGGAGAAAAAGCCGTACACTACGGAGAATGCGATGATGCCGTTGGACGTGGTGATTACGAACATGCAGAGCAGTAGGATGCCGGCGGATAAGGCGCAGAGGAAGGCCATATTGAAGCTTTCATTGACGGTCGATTAGCTAGTCGAAGTCTGGGGTCAGATTGCAGGTATACATACCGGCCGAATTTATCCGCGAGCAATCCGGATGCCAGTCGCCCGACGAACGAACCTGCGTTTAGCGTCGCAACGAGGTTGTTGGCCATGTCCACGGTCATGTGGTGGCTTAATCCGTAGAGCGGCAGGTAATAGAAAGGGAGGAACATGCCCCAGAAGACGAAGAACATGGCCACCACCAGTAGAGAGTATCGAGGGTCTTTCAACGCGTCGGAGAGGTCTTTCTTGGAGACTTGGGACTGCTTTGGTGGTAGTCGCGGAACCACGAGGATAATAGACGGCAGGAGAAATGTCAGGCATATGAAACCCGTGATCCTCATCCCCCAAGGAAACCCGACTGAGCTGAACAGGCCTTGAAGGATGAAGGGCCAGCAGATTCCGCCCAACGAAGACCCTGCTATGATGAGGCCCATCGCCAGTGCCTTCCTGCGTGTAAACCACTGCGACGTCGCGGCGATGGTGGGATAGAAACTGTCCAGAAGTCATCAACACAGGTGGGTATCGAACACGTACCGCCGATCTACCGCGGAAACTCACAGCATCGCATCTCCAATACCACCCAACACACCTTGAGCTAACATCAACTGGTAGTATTTCGTCGCCAGGCTTGTGAGCATGAACGAGAGAACATAGACGAACGTCCCTGGGATGAAGAGAAACTTGGCGCCCTTTTTGTCGAATAGCGGGCCGAACACGATTCCTCCGAAGAATAGGAGAAATAGCTAGGGTTTGTCCACTTTAGAGCGAACGACTGTCAGAGTGCGCTCCCATTCCAACATACCTGCGTAGACCCAATCCATGAGATAGCACTGGCAGTTTCATTGGCCAGAAATCCTTCTTGATAATATGCTTGGAATGTACCGAGAGAGTTGACGAGCCCTAGGAACTATCAGTCATGCCTCCACCAAAGCTACCGAGACCAGCAATCGAAATGATTGCTTTCCCCCACAAACCGACCAAATGTGACGAAGAACGTCAGGAAACCACCTAGAACAACCAGCCAGGCTCTCAATCCACCATCGGGAGCGATGTCAATAATGGGTGGCTCCTCCAAATACTCCAGCGACGTTGCACCCGAAGCCAAAACACCAGGCAGGGCGCCCCTGGGCAGAATGGGATCGGCTGATTCAGCAGCCTTGAGAACGCCCATGACTTCCAAGGTTCGTAAAGATCGATCAGGTAGGAAGTGAGAAGAGAAAGGTCAAAGACATGGCAACTTCATGAGAAATGCAAGCGTAAACGAGATATATATCAGGCATCGCAACAGAGCCACTTTCATACGTCCGAGTACTTTCTGTCAGGGATCGAACGTTATCCCGACCTCTCTCGGCGTATTCTCATCTTTACGGCGGAGCCTCTAACACGCTCCATGCACTTGAGTAGCGAGCTGGACCTGGGGTTCGATCTCATTTAGTATTCAGGAAGAAGGCCCCGAGTCACAAAGGCCTCTTTGACTTTCTCTGGACCTCCGTACAAAGGCTCCGTCTGGTTGATCAACGACATGTTCTGTGGTAGTGGTAGGTACAAAGTACAGAGACCTCGCCTAAGTTAATGTCCGCAAGTGACTTTACTATAAGGTACGTGCCTCACGTGGAAAGCCGCATGAACGCCGCATGAACGCCGCATGAACACGGCAGCCGCAAATACTTACATGAGATCGTGCTTTGCTCATACCCTAACCACCTTTCACCTAACCTCCGTCGATGCTGCAATGCTATACCTACCTAGGGAGGTATAATACTGACACTAAGTAATCTTCCGAGAAGCTATCTTACCTTAACGTCTTCGCCACCCAGTCGAGCCAGCCACCCAGTCGAGCCACCCCATTAGCCACAAACATCCTCATCAACATTGTTGTCCACCTCGTCGTCGCCACACATCCACAATGGCCTCAGATGAATCAA
>JAABUY010004145.1_pt1 | contig 15426 bp, 14 predicted proteins | sample 5560271 | NCBI WGS metagenome assembly JAABUY01 (sample SAMN10711886, study PRJNA513374) | rock metagenome | isolation source: Antarctica rocks | place: Antarctica: Victoria Land, University Valley
TGTGAGTGCTCGAACCTTGTGCTACGTAGTGGTCATAACCCAAGGCAAGCATCAGACTGTTGAGTGTAGAGGCAATCTCAACTGCGCCAAAGCCGGGCCTGCTGGGCGCTGATGAGAAGCCATACCCAGGAAGTGAAGGAACCACAATGTGGTAGCTCCTCCTCAAAGTGCCTGAACAAGACACAGTTGCCTGCAACAGTCACCCCTCATGCACATCCTGGCTGTCATCAGCAGTGTCATCATGACGTATGTTGCCTGCTGAACTCGTCTGCATATGCATGCATGCAAAATGTGGATGACCTCCAGCACAAGTAGTTTGCCAGAGTGCTTGTTTGATTTGCATGAGAGAGAGAAAGAGATGATGTGCAGCTTGTGTTGGCTCCACAGTCTTCACAGTATGCAACTTGCTGTAAGTACGGCAAAATGCGCTGTCCACCTTTCTGCTGCAGCTTGGGTATGAGCTTGTGATAGTCCATGAAGCTCCCTGGCCAACCATGGACCATGAGGAGTGGGATGGCATGTGGATCGTCAGAGGGGTGGTGGACGTAATGCAGATCAATCTCTCCAACCCGAAGTTTGAAGTGACGAAAATGAGAGTTGAGCCATGCTTCCTGTTTCGGCCAATTATATCCGCTGCGCCAGTAAGCGAGGAGATCCTGCATGCTGACAAGCTTCTTGAGGCCTGATGAAGAGGACACAACGGAACGGCCCGAGTTACACTTGCTCAAGTGGACTTGTTTGCGTCACCTGCAGGTAAACTTTAGACGTGCCTTGCTCCCAAGCCACGCCCTCCTGCTGATCGGGCAGTCTCGCTCGCTGCAGCCGTTTTTGCAGGTCCCTCTGGTCGTCCTCAGTAACGCTAATACAAAAAGGCTTTGGCCGCGGACTGTCCGTCATATTTCTGCTAGCAAGACTGATGTCGGCTTCCACTGTAAGCGAACGGAAAAAAGCTTCGGGCGTCAAGATAAGTTCTCAGAGGCAGGTGCGCAACTCCACGATGCAAATTCCCCGCAGATGCGCGCAAGGTGAACGCTTCTGGTTATCGCATAACAACATTCAGTGCTGCCACTTCGGCGCAGTTCTTGCAGGATCACTGACTTGATGCATGCATATGACTGATCACTAATCACAGACTCACGTGCGATTTGTCACTTGTTACCTCGGTCACTCTACTTCCTGCTACTCTTAAGCTTGGCCTGGCGGTGGGGAGCACTGTCGCACATATACAAATCAGGTAGCTCTGTGCATTGACAGGTTGGATGCCCAGCAACATGCATGAGACAATGGCAGACACTACTGCAGTTCAAGTTGCGCATCCTACAGTGTGCAAGCCTTGGTATGTGCTGACAGCGTCTTCGTTTTCCGACTGCCAGTAGAACAAACACCAGCTGATGTTTCAAATAACTCGATGCCACCCTTGAAGCTTACTGGAAAGTTGGATGACACATCAAGCATTGAACGGTATTCCATAGTTGCAAGCCTTGCATGCATATACTCACACATGATCATGTACATATTTAGTTCAGGCATTTGCTTAGCTCCATACTTTGCTTATGGCCCTCATGACAACACGCCTGTATCACTCAATGAGCATTGTCTCAGATAGGCAAGGCATCCAGGCACTGCATGTGAGCGGACATGCATTGCTCCATTTCCTTTTCAGTACCTGCACCAAGAACATAGTGTCTGATGAGTGACATTGGGTATCACAAGGCATTCAATATCTCCTGCATGGCATGCATGTCATATGACCACCGTTTGAGGTCCCTAACAACACAATGTTGCACTGAAAATTATTCAGATTGAATTTTTAATTCAACTTGTGTTTGGCAGCACTGCCAGGAGCAGGCCATGCTGATGCTAATGACAAACCTGTGCATACAAGCTTGAGTCTGGCATCTGTTTTTGTGGCCATGATCCTGTTGTTGCACAGCAGCCATTTGCACACACTTGTGTGCAAGCATCAGGCCAGGATAAGGTGCTGCCGCTGACTGCATCCACCTGTCCAGACCTGATGGCAGCACAAGCACCTCATCCTCATGGGAGCACACACAAAGACGTTGCAGTGTCACCCATAGTCAGTGCTCAAGCTGGGACAAGCTGTACTGACAAATGCAGGACAGGGTAGCACAGAGTGCCCAGTCCACCCCCAACACAACACAAACTGAAGCTAGTCATTGTTTATGGACATAGCAAAGCACAGCAGCACAAGTATTTTTTTAACAATTGAAAAAAACATACATCCATGCAATGAATTGTGCATCAAGCGCGCTGACAACAGATTACGGAAGGCAACAGCCATGGAGAACAGCAGTAGTGGTAGACAGGCACGGTAGACGAGATAGTACCTGCAGTAGGTGCGCAGAGGTGCCATAGCTGCATCCCTGTCTGCATGCAGCCGCCGCCTCTTGTGGCTTGCTTCTGGCCTGCACAGCAACCTTGCTTCTTCTCCACGATGCCTGTTTTCAACTACGTGGGTTTGCTTGGATGCAAACGCTATTGCTCAGAGTCTGATACAACCCCAAAGCACCAAAAACTGGTACAACTGGCAACATTGGGCCGGCTCTGACTGGCATCTGTCTACTCAAAGATGCAGACAGTGTGCACCACAGCAGCCATCAGTGTCCGTCAGGCTGCTACATACGGACTCACATCATAAACAGGCAACACCCCAGGTTCTAAATGCTTGTTCATATGCACAGCAGCTATTGGATGCATGTTGCTGTACCTGTAATTAAACATCTGTCCTGCCAGTGAGTCAACCTCCACATTCAGGGGAGCTAGTGCCGCAGTCTGAGATGGGAGGCTGGGCAGACGGGCATGTAGCTGGTTCCATGGGGCAGTCTGCAATGGCCCTGCCCCAACACTCTGATCCAGGCCCAACTGTTTGGCCATGGCATCCAACTCACCTGGGGAGAGCTGAGGTGCACGGCCCTGCAATGAAAAGAAGAAGTGTTAAGGACAAGACAAAGCTGAAGATCTATCAACAGTGATTGTTCCTGTTTGGGCGGTGTTGAGCCACTTGACTAAAACTTATTGATTATTGCGGGCTTTTTCCAGAGTTGGGCTGCAGGCCAATGATCACAGCACCTGACAAGATGCCAAGCACTGCAGAACAGCAGCAGTGGTAAGCTATACCTTTGTATGAGCAGACCATGCTTCTTCCTTCTCCGGTTATACCTGATCATTTTGGTAGTTACTGATAAGAACAACAATAATGCTTACAGTTTCCGGCTCATGATGAGCTAGGTACTTGCAGGGCCAGCCTTGTCTCTCCAGAGCAGTCTGTTCTGAGCGTCCTCATCATGTCTATTGATACGATATTTTTGACAGTCATGTAACGCATCATCATTGAAACTAGACCTAGGCGGTCAGGTGCGCGAAGCCCCTTGACTTCGTCAAACAAACACTTCTTAGGCAATCTATCATTAGGCATCCTGAAATATCAACCTAGCCCCCTGAGTACTTTGCTTTGCAACTGAGACTCCACAGGAAAGGTGTTGCATCTGTTCAGTACATCAACTTTCGGCACATGGTCACGCAAGGGCATGCCATGTTATTCAATGGGGGTTCATGCACAGTATCACACCTGGAATCCTGGCAAAGCTATTTGGGCCTTGACCGTTTGCAGTTGTTGCCATTGGACCCTTCCTCCTGGTTTCACATAATGCAGATGGTACACCCCCTGCAGTCATACCACAAGCGCTGACTCCAGAACCAGCACTGCCTCTTGAAAGATATGCTGAAGGTGTTGTTCACCCTTCTGTGGTCGCGACACACAATCTGCTACTTACACATCATCTGCGTATAGTGTACACGTCAACATGTCAGCGGACAATGGGGGAGACTGGCGGCTTGTGTGCATCTTTCTGGCCTGCTGTCAACGTGAAGAGCAATCTGTTGCTGCAAACTACACGTGCAACACAAACCAGCTGGCTCACAAGCCTGTTGTCCTGGCATCATCATCATCATCATCATGAAGCATTCTATCTGGGCTGCATAGTCTTTCTAGGTATGTACACACAAATTTGAGCCAAAGTCTGTAAGTCAGCAATCCTGTACATTTGCAAGAGTAGTCTCAAAAGACAAAGCTATGTGAGGTGTGATCAGGCACGTTGACACACTCTGATGCATGTTCGCCTGAAAAATGTTCTACTTTCATTGTTACAAAGCAAGGTCGCATACCTCGAAGGATGCTTGTGACTCCTGCGGGGACCTGACTGGCTTTTCTGGGGATTGAGCAAAGTCCCCAGGACCAGCTGCTGTGCCTGTATGTGCCTGCACAGCACAATAGCCTGAGAACCTACAACAAATTTGTGAAAGGTGTGAACACAAACCAAGTATTGCTAACCATATGTTTAGTTACACAAATGAAAATTATCCATAAAAAAGTGTTGTTTGTTATTGATCGCACATTGTTTACTAATAGTTGCATATTATGTACCTGTGTTTTGTGTTTGACTTTCGCCCCTTCCCCCCCAGCTTGTAACATCATGGCTCAAGCAGGCGCACCACTCTAGCTGTTGGAGACAGTCTGACTCAAATCATTGGGAAACATTAACTGCATAGCCCACCTTGTTTGCATGTCTGCCACAGCATCACCTGAGTGTGGTCATACATGTCAACAAGACTTGCACAGCATGACTGCTTGACGACGCCCCTTGACATGCAAAGCCATTGCCCTCAGTACCTTAGTCACATGCCGGCTGGACACAGACGCAATATTTCTGATGCTGGATCTCTTTGGTGCTCGATCATTGCATGCTTCTGAACATGTTATGCTTAGTGATGGTTGACCTCCCAGTTGGTGCCTGTTGACTTTCTCTGATGAGGCCCAAAGGCAGGAAGCATGCATCACTTGATTGATTGGTTGGTTGATTGATACCTGTTGGATTAGCCTGACGACGCTCTGGAAAGCAGAATAGAGCTGCTTGACACGCAGCAGCCTCTCTGGTTGGAGCTGATGCAGTCCTGCCTGCTGTGCTTGTGGCTTTTCTGGCGCCTGAGGCGCTGCTGCGCTGCCAGATCTACACAGTGCTAGATATGCCATAAGTGCCTGTGAACACAGCCAGTCAGCCTGTGAAACATGCACTTAGCCTGTGAAGACATCCAGTCAGCCTGTGAAGACATCCAGTCAGCCTGTGAAAACGTCCAGTCAGCCTGTGAAAACATCCAGTCAGCCTTTGAAAACGTCCAGTCAGCCTGTGAAAACATTCGGTCAGCCTATGTAAAACATCAAGTCAGCCTGTACAAATATGCACTTAGCCTGTGAAAACATGTACTTAGCCTGTTCACTTATGCAGTTACCCTTTTGAAACATGCACTTAGCCTATGAAAAAGCATGCAGCGCCCATCACAAATGCAAAAAGGCACTACTCTTGTTACGTGTCTGCTGAGGCATCCTACTGGTCAGGATCCTGTACAGAAACGGGCAGGGAACCCTTTCAAACAATTTTCAGGTGCACTCTCTCTGAGCACCTCACCTTTCCAAGGTGCTTGATGACCTGGTTGTCTGCCAGCAGCCGAATGCAGGGCAGCGCATCTTGAAGCGGCCCTTCTGTGCCGCCATCCCGTGCTGCTTCCTCATGATCCTCAATCCACCTGTCAAGACATCAAGCTCAATCAGCTGACAAGGAAAGCGCCTTTGACGAAGCAGATTTGGCTCAGCAGCAGAAGCATTGCTGTAGAACTGCTGTGGTGTTGCTGTTGCTGTTGCGCTGTGCTACGTGTAGGCTTGATCATGACCTCACTGGTAGATTATAGGACTCAAACAGAACCAGCACAGATTAGAACAGCGTCACAATCTGAGCTTAAGCTTTTCAGAGTAATCAATGCAGCAGATCACATTCAATGTACCCTTACAGACATCAATGCATGCAGGTAGTTTGGACGGTGCCGAATACGCAGTGCAAGTTCACTAATGGGCAGAGCGTGTGTGCACAGACAACCTGCACCAGCAGAATGAAGCATGTTTTGATCAAATGCTGCACACGCGAAATACTCGAGACGGCAAGGCAGATCAGATTGCAGCAAAATGGTGAGCACATCTTTCATGTAAAGCTGACCTGTAGACGCAGTGCAGCACAAAGGTGACTATATTGTCAGCCTTGGAGAGCCACTGCCGCAACACTTGCTGACCCTTTGGTTCCAGCTACACCACAACAATACCACACATCAATTAGCCATGGTGAACTTGCACATGCATGCCGCATGCAGCATTGTCACAAAGCTGATGTCACATTGCATATGCATGCCGCATGCAGCGTTGTCACAAAGCTGAGGTCACATTACACACACATGCCGCAATGTCATTCAGCTAAGGTGTCATTGCACATGCACAACATCAACACCACATAACACTCAGCCAAGGTCACATCGCACATGCTTGCCACGTATAGCAGTGTCACTCGGCCAAGGTCACATTATGCATGCATGCTGCACGCAGCATACAGCCAGACAACAAATGCTGAACAGCAGCTACGCAGCGCTTCATCATAAGGAGCTGACACGCAAAGCACCACTCTGCATGCTGTGCACTGCAGCCACTGCTGCTGTTGTCATGCTGACAAAAACAGTCATAAACACTGACAAAGATGCCCGTTTTTGCTGCCCGTAAATGGACACTTGATCATCTGTGGTATGGCCGTACTGTGTGACGTTGGAAAACCACAGGAGAGCTGATCGAACCACAAGCAAAGAAACACCTTGTAAGTGGTGAAGGCCCTACTGTTTGACATTGACAAACAAAGCTGATTGAAATAGAATCCAAGAAACACCTTGTCAGTGGTAAAGGCCTTGTTGGCCAGGTCTGCTGGATTGCAGTACAGTGAGACCACACTGTCCAAGGCACTCACATGACGCCGCAACCAGATGTCCTGCGGATAATATCGCATTAGCACACTATTCAATCGATCTCAATGTGCACTGCTTGAGGCCGCCGACCCAGGTTCACACCCCAATCTATGCGATTGATTGAATATATACGTGTTAATGTATGTATATATATACATATATGGTAATACAAACCCCATGCACTTGAGATTTGACGGTGTTTTGTGCTACTTAAAAGCTCTTTCAAAAGTTGTCCGGTGAATCCTCTGATGACCCTGTGGATCGGAACTGGGGTTGATGATTGACGGCAGGAATCACACAAGCGTTCAGGGCAGGAGAAGCTGCTGGCAGCTTGATGTAGGGGAGAGTTGTGATTGTGCTTGCTTGATCAGGCATCCTTGAAGCCACATGGCCAAAAATGACAATCGAATGAAGCCAAAAGCCAAGTTGTTAATCCAAAATATTGTCCAAAAGTCGAACCCCTTTCTGATTTTTGTGAACATGGAAAAACAAAGTTAGGCTTCAAAGACACTTTGTAAACATTTGATCACTCCTCAGGAGACTGAGTGTTGTAGTACCTGTCTGACAGCTTTGGCTGTTGGATCAGCCACATCCTGCAGCACTGCTAGCTTCATGATGTCCACACCTGTTGCAAAGTACGCACGGTTGTCATGCTGAGCTTGCATAGCGTGGTCCACTTTTGAAAGCAGCTCAGCCAGCCAAGCGCCTCCTTGCAGGGTGGCTAATGACTTTATGCTCTGGATGACGTCCCAAGAGGGGGAGTGATTGACCAAGCTCCAGAAGAACCTGCATCTTGCACACGTCTAATTACCAGGTGATACATAGTACGATTTTGGTATTACCATGGTATGACCAAGTCATGGTATGAACATGGTTGCACCATTTCTACAGCACTTCATTGTTTCTGCTTGAACATCTGCAAATCTTGCACATGCATAGCCTCGCTACAATACGACTATATTACCAGTACAGTTACATGTTCACGCATAATTTGGTGAACTTTCTACAAAGAAAGATGCTATATGCTTTGTGGGGTTCCCCCAGCAGGTGGGCTTCAACATATGCTTCATCAGGATGGTCAGAGACATGCTGCATGATACACAGCTTACATCCCAATCATACAAACCACAATGATTTAGCAAAACACATTGAATCAGCAAACAAATGCCTTCAGCCCCTGAGTCATTCATCCATGCCGTCTTTTCCTCCAAATATCAAACCAGACCACCAAGAAGGGATTCTTAAAAATTGTAGTGACTAATGCACAGCTCACCTGTCTATCAACGCATCACTTAGCCACTGTAAGCCTCCACCGCCATCTGCTGCTGCTGTCACTCTGACGCTGCTCATCTTCTGCCCTTGCTCATGCTTGACTTGTGCTGCAACGCCGTTGCTTCTTTTGTCATTCTGAGCCTGTACCTCTTCTGCTTTGTAGCCCTCATCTGTCTTGTGGCCACTGCCCTGTGCTGCTACTTGCACAAGACATTTGGCTTCTGGAAGAAGAACGCCAAATGAAACTGTGGTTTCTGTAGCCCAAGGGGGCATGTCTACCGTTTTGGTACCAGCGTGCTGCAGACAACCTACCACTTCAGTGGGATGCTCATCTGTGTCTACTGCTCCAGCACCAGATTGCTGTTTATTGGCCTCCAGATGAGCAAATGCAATTGTAGGCATGTTTGAAGCAGCCCCATCTGCTAAGGGCTGGTGCAGGTTGTCAGCCCTGGTCGACAAAGGATGCATGCTCACCTTCTGTCTTTCTGTAAGGTCAACAGCCATCGGGTCTCCATATTGATGCTCAGCTGGTTGCTGACTCACCGCCTCATGCTCAGCTGGCCTCTGAGCAGCAAGCTTCTGCTTGACGCTCTCGATGACTGCCTGTGAGGCGATAGATTGAGATGACTGATGCAGGCATGGCAGGTTTTGGTCCGTGGTCTGGTGAATAGTAGCCAGAGCGCAGCCATTAGGTGATGCCGCTGCTGCAGCGCAGCTGCAAGGAAGCTGCCACTTGGCCTGCAGGTGGAGTGTGTGTGGATGAAGGACATGGGCTTCCAGCTGCAGTAGGTTGCCTGCACACACCGATGACACAATCTGTGGTGAAAAGAAGTGTCTATTGGGGCAGTGATGGTCATGAATTCCACTGGACTGTAGAAATGTGCTCCAGGTGAGTTTGGATACAGCATCACAGACAGCGGCATTGATGCATGTGAGGACAAGCCTGGGACTGGTGAGGACAAGCCTGGGACTGGTGAGCACAAGCCTGGGACTGGTGAGGACAAGCCTGGGACTGGCATGTGCACATACTAACATGTTGCTGTTGTGCAGCCGTTTTATGCACTGCCCCATGAATTGTGTGCAAGAATATATCACGTATACCCTTTTTGACAAAGCTTACTGTTGATCTTGTTGAATCACCTCTGAAGTCGGATCTGGTTTGTTCAGAAGCTTTTACCTTTTCAACACAAGGAAATCAACCTATGTCTGAGCCAGTCTAGCACTTGCCATACCTGTGCTTGCAAGCACAAACAGCTGTGAAACTCAGTCCCAGCCTTTTGAGCCCCAGACATGTCAACGAAACAGTGCCAGGTCACAAAATGTTGCCAGGCAGACGCATCTGCTTGCATGGCTGCCATGCGGGCATATAGACAAGAGCGGACAAACCAGCATGCCAACAGGCAAAGCGTACGCAGTGTTGTTACTGTCACTGTCACTATTCCTGTTACTGCTACTGCGACTGCGACTGCGACTGCGACTGCGACCGTGACTGTGACCGTGACCGTGACCGTGACCGTGACCGTGACCGTGACCGTGACTGTGACTGTGACTGTGACTGTGACTGTGACTGTGACTGTGACTGTGACTGTGACTGTGACTGTGACTGTGACTGTCACTATGTAGGGGACGTACAGGCCCAATGACACAAGCATGTCCATATCAGCAAGCAGGCAAGCATGCAAAAAAGACACTTGGTGACCTACTTGGAGCTGCTGTGATCAGTACCACTTGACTGCCATCACTGCTGGCCATCGTCTGAGCAGACGCAAACTGATGTGGGGGGTGACCCTTGTTCTGGAGGGGGCTGCCTGGGGTCTGATAAGAAGCCTGCAATGTCCAGCTGGCGGTCTCAGACATGGCCCCCCTGTCTGAATGCTGCAGATAGCGACCCACTGCCAGTTTGCTTGGTGACATTAGGCTGAGGATGAGTAGAGCATTGCCTACACAACACGCAGAGCAGCTGTTGGTAGACTGTGTGTTGTCTGGTATGGAGGCTGTCCTGCCTCAATATACTTGCAGACATGCATTGGATGGAAACAGGGATTACATCAAGAGCTCTCTCTGCATCCAGCTTGACGGCCATGGTAACCACATGCATGATGTGAGCACCTTTTGCGTATGGAAAGTCAAGAGCCCTGTCTGCATCCAGCTTGACGGCCATGGTAATCACATGAATGATGCAAGCACCTTTGCATAAGAAAAGTAAGGCCTGAACACAGAGCGCGCATTAAGCTTGCATGGTGGATGTACCTGCTGATTGGGGAGCAAACATGCACTCCAACAGAGCATCTCCGGCAGGTATCTCAATCATGCCAACTTGCTGACATTGCACTGACTGGTGCCCAGTTGCATGGCTAAGCTCAGTGGGATTTCCATGGAAAGAAATCATATGCAGCCTGTTGGGTTGCTCCAGGGTTTGAATGGCTGCCATGAGGGTGGCATTGGGGCTGACTGCAATGGTGGCCTGGGTGATGGTGCCGGGGCAGTTGAGGGGGATGGGGGTGCTGACATGCCAGGTAGGCTGGCCAGCAGCAGCTAGAACATTCCAAAAGAACTGCAATAGCAAGGTGATTGTCAGTGTGCCTTCAGGTTGATAAGTAGTCACAACGGCAGTCTTAACAGAGCGTGACTGCGCCAGCTTCCTTGAGGGGAACAAGGGGAGGTAGGCTTGACAGCAGCAGCTAGAATACTCCACAGCGTTTCCGTGGCAGAGCATCCCATTAGGAGTGACAAGGCAACAAAGCTGCCATGTGTGATGGTTCTGAGGCATGCAACAGCTTAGGGGCCAATCTTGACATTGGAGGTCTGTGCTGGTGAGCATCAGCAGTGGGCTTGATGCACATTTCGCAGGTCACAACTTTCCCATATCACAGCTGTGCACAATGCATACGAAGGTTCAATCACAGCTTGCATTTTGATGACAGCATCCACTTGCAGGTGAGCTCACCAGAATGTTGCCATCAGACGAAACAGCAGCTCCACAAAGACTGCTGCTTCTCACCCAATGTGGCATTTGTTCTGTTTGTCCTCGGGTACTGCTAAAGGCTTTGCTGGTTGCAAATCGGGCATCAATGCCTGGCTCAGAGGCAGTGTCTTGCACAATGCCTTGGTCCTCACACATGGGCTCAAGATCGTGGGCTTGCCGTTGTCTTCTGGCCCAGGCCGACAGAGGGTGTAAGAAGGTAGCTGTCACTGCAAAACAGCGCAAGACTGGTACCTGGCTTTGTCGGTGGCTGGTCACTAAATGCAAGTTGCTCACGGCCGTGCACGGAACGAAGAGCAGGATCCAAGGGCCAAGAGACATATACCAAGGTTTGTGACAGCGCTTGTAATGAGGCTGTTGTGCCAAGCGTTGCTGGGTGAGGAGGTTGTGGTTCTGGTCCAGGCTTGGATACAACCTGACCTTGCCACTAGAAGGGTGACGTGACTGCCACCAGGTGACCAGGCCAGAGCAATGTTGTCACATTCGACCTGTGGATCACGCTTGTCTACAAGCAAATGGTGCTGCACATACACACACAATGCTTAAAATTTTTCCCTGCTACCTGATTCCTTGGAAGAAATCTGTAACGCCCCAGATCACCTGAGCTTCCGCTGGTGCCAGGATGGTAGTATAGATCTCATCAGACATCGAAGTGGACTGCAGTGCCAAAAAGTTGCTGTTGACGTCCCAGCACACCTTAATCACAGGTGGTTGGCCCGGCAGGATTGTCTGCTGACAGCTGAGCATCGCGGCTTTGGGACGCAAACGCAAGCTTGCAGTCGGGGGGAGACAAGGGCTTAAGAATGGCAAACGAATGGAAAAGGGCAAGCAGCAGGCAGCACGAGCAGCATGCATGGTTCGATCACTGGGACTTAACTTTGTGACTACTGATTTGCGTGGGTTCGGAGCGATTGGCGAATCGAAACATGCCTGAACATGCCAGGCCTTGTCTTGCAACAGAATTGGCAACGGCAGGTGCGGCGGCAACTTCTGGATGGAAAATACGGCTTGATACAGGTGAGCAGGTCACTTCCAGTGTGGTGGCACAAAGCTGATGCTTGAGCAACTTTGGCAGCAATCCATCCAACAAGCACCAGATGCACCCACGTTTGTACCCTGGCCTCTGTCATGCTGTTACGCATGCAGCTCCAGTGCCATGCAGGCTCAAATTGATTGTTTGGTTTGGCAAGGTTTGATCACCTGATATTGGTTGTGCATGCGAAATAGCAGATAAGCTATATGTGCAGTCTGGTGTCTCAGGCAAGACAGGATACCACACATGTGTATAGCCAGATGTCAAAAGTTTGGTGTCTGCCCCACTTATGTCATCAAGTAGCCTTTTGATGAGGCTCTTGATCACAACAACACGTGCAGCTCACAGCCTGCTCCGCATGCTGACGCTGTGCACCAGATCATGCACTCACTGGACTCAGCATATGTAGAAGTTGGGGACTCTTCAGAGTCATGGGCCGTCTATAAAGCAGCTGCACATGCTTGCAAGCAAAGCTTGAAAGGTGCACTGGGCGCAAGTTACATGCAATGTGTCCTTGCATGATTCACGCTTTGCAAACATGCGACGGCACTCAGGTACATGAGCAGCATGTAATGTGTGCCTTGCGTGCATTCTCTTTCATGTTGCGCGGTGCAGGACAAGGCACCAAAAGCAGATGTGGACCCAGAAGCATTGGGTATTTATAGACACGAAGTCTTCAGGCTGATGGCTTGCCTTATGAGCTCATTAACGACAGGGATCTCGCTTTACAAGCCACTTCATGAAATGAAATTTGTCGGTTGCTGAGCGTCAAACAGGGCATGTCAACTGTCTACCATCTTCACACTGATGGTCAAACTGAACGTACAAACAGAAATTTTAAGGAATGTTACTTTGTCAGCCCAGTACATGATGATTGGGAGGCATTTGCTAAAGGTTGAGTTGACTATCAATGATGCAGAAGTCTATAGTAGCTACACATGAGTCCCCTTTCATTTTGAATCATGCATGAAAATCTATGTGGTCAGCATCCTCTGAGCCCTTTGAGCTTGCGAGCTCACTCTTGTTTGCCTGCTGCAGCAACATACCCCTTGGGAATGCTGCAGAGCGAGCCAAGGAATGCCTGAGGCAGAAGACCTACGCTGACAGGGGCTGTGATGCTTCTTATCAGGTTGGTGACAAACTCCTGTTGAACGCAAAGCACATACGGCTCGCCAGTCATGATGCACCAAAAGCTGATGCCAAAATGGGTTGGGCTGTTGAATGACAGTAAAGCTCACTGTAGTGGAACATGCTGGTACTCTTGCCTACAGACTAATTACCTGTATCAATGCATATGCACCCAGTGTTCCATGTGTCTTTGCTACATCCCTATGGTGAAGATGGCTGAGGGAAGCCATGGCCTTGGCCATGGCCGCCTCCACCACCCTTCTATGTGGGTAAGCAGCTGTGCAGCTGGCGTACACTGTTGATAGGAGGCAGTGCGCCGTGGTTGTACAAAAAAACATAAAAGCATTTCTTAGGCGCTGGGGAAGGTTATGGCCTTGAGCATGATCAAGTCCCCTTTTCAAGTCGCTCTAGTTGTACCTCTGTTGATTCGCTCTGCATTATACAATCTTTGTGGTACTCGGCACAATCCGTATCTGGAGTACCGCTGTTATAGTATGTACAATATCCCTTGCACATCCATAGCAGGCATTGCCAAGTAGTATCTATGACGCCAGCTAGAGGTGAAGCAGACTACAGATTATTGAGTAATCAGCACATGTAAGAAAAGTAAGAGATGCACTGTGCAAAATGCCTGTGTTGACGAAAGGTAGAGTGAGTGTGACGCGTACAAGGGTATGCTGCGCAGACTAATATGCAAGCAGACCGGGTAAGAGTGTGAGAGCAGGTGTTAGTTACAAGGTGGTTGACAGCAGCAACAGCACTGCTATGTCCGAGGGGTGTTGTGTTGTGTTGTAGAAAGGCCTAGCAAAGCTGAGTATACAAGAGTTCAGGAAGCCATTAAGCATCCAGTAACTGCAAAGCAATTGAGATTACCGATCACCACAAATAGGCACATGTGTATGACAGCCTAATGGCTGCTATGTATGATGATTATAGTACCAAGCTAACTGCTGCCTAATGCGTACTTGACTGCATATCTATTGCTTCGTCACATGAGCACTAAGTTGAGAGTCTGGCTTAGGAGGAAGACTTCTTCAGTGAGTAACAGAGACATCTTAATTGGCAACTTCATCAGCCTCCCATATTTGCTCCACGATGGTCGCTTGATTCTGCAAGGGAGAGCATTTGGAACATAGGCATTTGGAGTGTTGAATGGTTGACTGTTCCCACCAGTGGTTTTACTGTTGATCTCATTTTGCGTGAACTTCAGTGAATTTCATGGCATGAAAAGGTTTTTTGACATTTACACCATACTTTCTCCCCTTATGCAGTCACTCACGGTCAGAGGTCAGACTTCACAAGCCAGCAGTGTAATATGATGTGGCTGATGGAACGTTTCATGCAATTGTGATGCCCTCATACAATGGCCAACTGCGGTCTAGCTTTATTGAGTGAATGTTGATGAAGCACATCAAAAGTCGCTGGCTGCTTGCATCATGATGATCAGAAACGTGAATATCAGACAGTGAGGAATTTCGCACACATTTCTGCATCCCAAACTGCTGCGGCTTTCCGAAAAGAAACCAATCACCTGGGACTAAGGTTCTGGCAGAAGCAAATCTAATAACTCCTGCACATGTCACACAATGTTGGCATCAATGGCATTGCAGTCAGTGCTTACTATCCTTAGATCTGACACAACCACACTTTGCACTAAAGAAACACTTCAGCCATGAACTGAGTTCAGCAGCTGTCCTGCTCAGGCGGGAAACGATAAGCTCGACTGCCGTCACTCAGAACATACTCTTCTGCAGATGCCGCTGTTTGACAGTTTCATGCGCATGCCCTACTAGGCTAGTAGCTGTCCTCCCTTGGCAGGATGTGTCTTTGGCTAGCTGCCTAGCAAACTCAAGATGCACATGTAGGAACCATGCAGCTTCTGCATGCGTCCTTGCAGGCATTGTAATTGTTCTGTCTCCTCACCATGAATGTGAGCAGGATGTTGCTGGTTCTTCTGCTTACAAGCGAAAATGTGAGTGGAGCCAGCCAAGATGCAGTGCTGCACGTAATTGATTTGCAGACAAGGCTCACAAGGAGCAGAATTAAGAGCTACAGTCTGGACATGACGTGTGTTGCACAGCAAAGCACTTTCAAGCTTCGACAAAGCGACGCCGTTCGGACGCCGTTCGGGCGCCACCCGGAGAGAAATGGCCATCAA
>JAABUY010004147.1_pt1 | contig 15423 bp, 13 predicted proteins | sample 5560271 | NCBI WGS metagenome assembly JAABUY01 (sample SAMN10711886, study PRJNA513374) | rock metagenome | isolation source: Antarctica rocks | place: Antarctica: Victoria Land, University Valley
GTGAACGCCGCGACCGGACCCACCGGCTCCCGCAGCGAGAGCTGGTAAACGCCCTCTGCCCTGGCCGGAATCACCCGGCCGTAGGTGCGCCGGGCCTCCTCGGCAAACCAATCGATGATGTCCGCCCCGGCGAGCGTCTCGGCCCGTGCCTCCGGCAGCGGCTTGCCCTGTTCCATCGTCATCAGCGGCGCGATCTCGTCGGCCCGGCTGCGCAGCAGGTCAGCGGCCCGGCGCATGAGCTTGGAGCGGTCGAAGGCCGAAACCCGCCGCCAGGCCGCGAAACCGCGCTCAGTCGCCGCCAAGGCGAGATCGAGGTCGGCCCGCTCCGCATGGGCGACGAGGCCGTTGGTCTCGCCAGTCGCCGGGTTCATGACGGGCAGCGTCTTGCCCGCCTCGGCGCCGGTCCATTTCCCGTCGATATGCAGCAGTATGTCGGGGTATTCCATGGTCGCGTTCCCTTTGTGGTTTCCCACGATTATGCACGGTGATCACAAGGCAGCCAATGACCGCGCCCAATCCTTGGTGGCCCACTTCTGTAAGGCATATACGTGACATGTTAGACGCAACCGGGCCTTCCACGCCTGAACTCAACCCCGGCGTGACCGACGTGACCGAACCGCCGATCCCGGCTGCGCACGCATGGGCGGCCCGTTACGACGGATCGTGCGGTCCCATGCTCGATCTGTGCCAGGCGGTGCCCGGCTATCCCCCACATCCCGAAATCCTTGAGCGCCTTGCCGCCGCCGCCCATGATCCGGCGTCAGCGAAGTACGGCCTCATCAACGGCGATGCCGGGTTGCGCGAGGCTTATGCCGCCCAGGTCTCGGCGGCCTACGGCGGGAAAGTCCAGCCAGACCAGGTTGCGATCACCGCCGGGTGCAACCAGGCGTTCTTCCTGGCGCTCATGACCATCGCCCGAACCGGCGACACGGTGCTGCTGCCCACGCCCTGGTTCTGGAACCACCAGCAAACCTGCGCGATGCTGGGGATCGGGGCGCGTGCGCTGCCCTGCCACGCCGACGACGGGTTTGCGCCTAGTCTTGAACGCGCGGAGGCGCTGTTGGACCCGAGTGTCCGTGCCATCGTACTCATTACTCCCAACAATCCGACCGGCGCGGTCTACCCGCCAGCTTTGATCGCTGGTTTTGCCGCCCTCTGCCAACGGCGCCGCATCTGGCTCATCCTGGACGAAACCTACCGCGATTTCCTGCCCGACGGGCTTGAGCGCGCCCACGGGTTGTTCGCCGAGCCGTCATGGGCAGAGAACGTGATCCAGCTTTACAGTTTTTCGAAGGCGTACTGCATCCCCGGCTACCGCCTTGGCGCGGTGGTGGCTGGCGCGGCGCTGGTGCGGCAGTTCATGAAGGTGCTGGACTGCATGCACATCTGCCCGCAGCGCGCCGGGCAAGCGGCGCTCCGTTGGGCCATCGAGACGTTGCCAGAGTGGCGCGCAGCCAACCGGCGTAGGATCAACGGCCGGGCCGTGGCGATGCGGCAGGCATTTGAGCAGTTGCCAGGGTGGCGGTTGGAGTCGCTCGGCGCCTATTTCGCCTATGTCCGGCATCCCGCGCCCGGCACGCCGTCGCTGCAGGTGGCCGAGGCGCTTGCGGTGCGCCGCGGCGCCTTGTGCCTGCCGGGCAGCGCATTCGGCCCCCGCCAGGACGGGCACCTGCGGATCGCCTTCGCCAACACGGAAACGGCCGACATCCCGCAGGTTGCCGAGCGCCTCGCTGGCCTGCTTCCATCCTGATATGCATGAAGTGGTGGGCGGTACAGGGATCGAACCTGTGACCCTCGCGATGTCAACACGATGCTCTACCGCTGAGCTAACCGCCCGGTCCGGCGGCTTTTTAGAACGGACTGGCCCAGTGATGCAAGGCATCCTGCGGCCTTCGTGCTCCAAGTGGATGCCCATGTGCTTCAAGTGGATGACAGGCGCGGCGATGACGGGTTGAATGCGGACCATGGACCTGCCGATCGCGGCGCCGTCTCAATCGGCGATCCCTCCCTTCTTGATCATCCGCCCCGCGCGGCAAACCGCGCCGCTGGTGTTCGCATCGCCGCACTCGGGACGGAACTACTCGCCCGAGTTCCAGCGTGCGGCGCGGCTGGACCCGGCGGGCCTGCGCCGCAGCGAGGACAGCTTCGTCGATGACCTGTTCGGCCTGGCGCCGCTGCATGGCGCCCCGATGATCTCCGCCACGTTCCCGCGCGCCTACTGCGACCCGAACCGGGAGGCTTGGGAGCTTGACCCCGCCATGTTCGACGACGCCCTGCCGCCCTGGGTCAACACCACCAGCGCCCGCGTCGGCGCCGGGCTGGGCACGATCGCCCGTGTCGTGGCCTCTGGAGAGGCGATCTACCATCGCAAGCTGCGGTTCAGCGAGGCCACCGAGCGGGTACGAACCTGCTGGGAACCCTACCACGCCGGCCTGTCGGGCCTGATCGACGCCACCCGGCAGCGGTTCGGCGCCTGCCTGTTGATCGATTGCCATTCCATGCCGGGCCAAGGCTCTACGGGGCGCCGCGGCGATGCACCGGATTTCGTGCTGGGCGACGCGCACGGCACTACCTGCTCCCCCCGCGTGACCCGGAGGGTCGAGGCGGCGCTGACCGGCTTCGGCTACCAGGTCCGCCGCAACGACCCCTACGCCGGCGGCTATGTGACCCGCCACTACGGCCGCCCGCGCGAGCATGTCCACGCCTTGCAGATCGAGATCGCCCGTGGCCTCTATATGAATGAGGCGCGGCTGGAGCGGGCCAGTGCGTTCGAGGCCATCCGGCAGCATCTCGGCGAACTCGCGGCCGACCTGGCGGCCTCGGCGGCGGAGTTGCTGGCGGCTTGATCCGTTCACGGTTTCTTCACCGCGGTGGCGCATTCTGCGGGCTATGCGTCCATTGGTCCTCGCCGCCCTGCTCGCTCTCGCTCCGTTGGCCCTTTCATCGGCTGCCTGGGCGGATTTGCCCGAAGCGCCCTTTGCGCAGTGCCGGGCGGCCATCGCGGCGGCCGAGCGTTCGTCCAGCGTGCCGGACCGCCTGATGCAGTCCATCGGCATCATGGAGAGCGGACGGCGCGACGGGGCCGGTGCGGCGTCAGCCTGGCCCTGGACCATCAACCACGAGGGGATCGGCGCATTCTTCGCCACCAAGGCGGAGGCGGTCGCGGCGGTCGCGGCGCTGCAAAGCCAGGGCGTGCGGTCCATCGACGTAGGCTGCATGCAGGTCAACCTGATGCATCACGGCAGCGCGTTCTCCTCCTTGGAGGAGGCGTTCGACCCCGGAGCCAATGCCCGCTACGCCGGCCAGTTCCTCAACCAACTGCTCGCGCGGACGGGTTCATGGCCCGGCGCCACGGCGGGGTATCACTCGCTGACGCCCGACATCGGGGCGGACTATGCGCGCAAGGTGCTGGCGATCTGGGCCAGGCCGGCAGGGCGCCAGCCGCCTGTTGCCGAGGCTCCCACGCAGCAAGCCAAGTTGCAGCCCTGGGTGCCGCCGTCCCCGGTCCCGCCCGCGAGCACCACGTTGGCATTCGCCAGCAACGCCCGGATTATCCCTTTGCCGTCCTCCGTCCCTGGTTCGCCTGGCGCGCTGGTTGGCCGGGGGCTTGCGGCCTATCGTGCCATGCCGACCCAGCTTGCTGCTCGGGTGATGCCCGGCAGACCGAACCCGACCTCGTGAGCCCGACTTCATAAGATGGGCGGCATTGCCCGCGCGGCAGACCATTATACCCGTCCTGGCCAACAAAATTGGCGCAACCGCAGACTGAGGATGACGCTTTTGCAATATGATATCACCCCCACGGGACGCGATGCTGGCTGACGTCATCCAGCTCGTTCCCGCAATGCAGGCAAGGGCGGTCGAACTCGACGCAAGCGAGGCTTTCCCGGAGCAGGACTTCCAACTACTGCGCGAACTTGGGGCGCTGCTGGCGCCGTTGCCCGTCGGACTCGGCGGATGCGGCGCTGGAACCGAGGCCATCGGGGCCGATCTGCTCCTGGGTTTGCTGCGCGCGTTGGGCCAGGGCAACCTCGCCGTGGGCCGGCTGTTCGAGGCGCACGTGAACGCGCTACAGCTCATCATGGCATTCGGCAGCGCCAGCCAGACCGAACGCGCGGCTGCGGACGTCCGGGCTGGCCACCTGTTCGGCCTTTGGGTCACTGACCCCGTTGGGCGCACCCTGACCCTCGACGCCGGCACGTTGCGGGGCAGCAAGGGTCCGTGCTCCGGCGCCGGGCACGCGACGCGAGCGTTGGTCACGGTGTCGACCGCGGCTGGGACACGGATGGCGGTTTTGGCCGTGGACGGCTCGATGGCGGTCGAACCGATGCGGGGCGTCCTGCAAGGCATGCGCGCCGCCGCGAACGGCGTTGTCCACTTCGACGGCGCGGCGCTGCCTGTGGACGCGCTGATCGGTCAGCCCGGCGACTACCTGCGTGAACCGCGCCTGTCGTGCGGAGCCTGGCGCACCACCGCCGTCACCCTAGGAGGCCTGGACGCGCTGACTGCGGCGACCCGTGACCAACTCGTTCGAAAGCGCCACCAGGATGCGCCGTTGCAGCAGGACCGCTTTGGCCGGATGCTCATTGCACAGGAAACGGCGCGGCTCTGGACAGGTGCCGCTGCCCAACGCGCCGAACGCGCCGAGGGGTCAGTCGCTGACCGCGTGGCGTATGTGAACCTCGCGCGGGTTGCGGTTGAGGCAGCGTGCCTGGATGCCATGCGGCTGGCGCAGCGGGCGTTGGGCCTTTCCGCCTTCGTGCGGCCCAACCCCGTTGAGCGTCTATTGCGCGACCTCGCGGTGTACTTGCGGCAGCCCGCGCCCGATGCCGTCCTGACCGAGGCGGCGCACCATGCGTTGCAGGCATGAGCCGGGTCACGCCTGATGGGTTCAGCCAGCCATTCCGGACGTTTGCGGCTGCTTGGTTCGTGGCCGCAAGACCTGCGGCTCAGGCCGATGCCGCCGGCTGACGGCTGGCCGGTCACTGCGCAGCGCAGCAAGGATGCGTTCAGCCTGTGCCGTCTCCCGCGGCAGCGCGGAAACTGGAACCGGCGTGCGGCTCAGCGCAGCCGCGTGCGCCTCGACCATCTCCCAAGCCATGCCGAACGTAGCCTGACCCAGTGCCGCCGCCAATATGGCGGGCGCACACCGGAGGTCGTTGAGCAGCCGTGCCGCAATCTGGCCGTCCCCATTGAACAAGCCGCGGATTTCGCGCCGCAGCCGGGCACGCCGGACCCTGGCCATGGCGGGTTCCAGCACGTCATCCAAGAACAAGTCGGGTGCCACTAGCCGGCGGCGGATGGTGTCGGCCATGCCCCCCGCTGCCCGTCCGTGGATGCGCCCGGACACCGTCACCTGGACATCCATCGCATGCCGAAGCCGGGCATCGGCCCGGCGCAGGGCGTTGAAGAAGGCGCGGTCCTCGCCCACCGGAAGCGGCGGGATGCCACCTGAGCAGTGGAACGCCTTGGCCGTGACGCAGATGCTGGCGCCTGAGTGCTCGTTATGACGCGGCCAGGGGTCAGCGGGATCAGGGTCTATAAGGCAGTCGATCTCGTCCAGCAGTGCCGCATAGGCGCACTCGCGCGCATCGTCCTCATGCAGGATCGCTGGAATGGCCGCGGCATCGACGGGATCGATGATGGCGCGGCCAGCGACCGCATCGGCGCCGTTGCGGATGTGGGACATGTTCGTTGATAACCAGTCTGGCGCAACCTGGCCGTCCGCATCGGTGCAGAGCAGGACGCCGTCTGCGGGCACCCAGCTTGCTGCGTGCTCCATGGCCAAACGACGGGCCTGCCCGGCATTCTGGTGTTCGGGCAAGAACTGGTGTTCGATGATCTCCAAAGGGAACGCCAATGTCTGCTGTAGCCTACGGGCAATCGGTGCCGTCTGGTCTGTCGAATTGTTGACCAGCAGTACAACGCGGGAAACGACCTGGCCTTCTTGCTTATCGAGTGCTGTTAGGCAACGTGTGATCCAGTCTGCTTCATTGTGGGCCGGTATCGCAACTACTGTTTGCGTAGAGCTTGCTTGAACTTGTATGGTAACGTTCACAATAAATTCCGCTGAAGCTGTTTTCTCTATTTAATGCTGAAATGACTCCTACCAATGTCTCTTTTTTGGATTTCAGACGTATCCCGACGGCGACAACTCGGTCCGTATGGCTTGGTCGAGGTCACGGATGCGAAAAGGTTTTTGCAAAAAGCGCCGGTTGATCGGCTGGGGCAAGAAGTAGCCCGATATCAAAATAATCTTAAGGTCGCGGAAACGCTGTCCAGCGAGTTCCGACAACTCCAATCCTGACATCCCCGGCATACGGATGTCAGTGACCATGACATCGATCTCATCGTGCTCGTCAAGCAATATTAAGGCGCTGTCCCCATCGGCCGCCTGGAGTACGGTATGCCCAAGCTCTTCCAACATGTCGGCGGAGGTCTCGCGCACCGTCTCGTCGTCATCGACCAATAGGATCATGTGAGACCTCGGTGCGTCCTGCACTGCTTGAGTAGGGCTGACCAAGGGCCGCCAAACCTACCCGACACGCACTTCGGATAGATCCACAACTCAAGGCTGGTGCAACCCAGGCGATTAGATCGCCTCACTATATCGCAATCAGATCATTGCGTATGACATATATAGCGGGTTTGGATCACACAAGCGTGCAAGCGTCTCAACGTGAGAGTTGGCGGAGGGGATGAGATTCGAACTCACGGTACGGCTTGACGCCGTACGGCGGTTTAGCAAACCGCTTCGAGCGTTATACGGCACATAGGGGCTTTCTGCAAATTCCATAAAATCAACTACTTAAGGGCAGCATACGCCGCTTACAGCGCCGTGAGCGCAGGGGGGGCGGCACAGGGGTCGGCACAAGCATGCCTTAAGATTCATGTCTTGTTCCCGCCGTCGGCCTATCCTGCGGTTCTCGGCATATCTCGATCCAACGGTTCCTCTCCAGTCATACGCTTCCAATCTCTGTCGCTGGTAACCTGCTCCATGCCGAGGCCATCCTGGTCATCAATTGCAGAGTGTGCCGCCGCGAGGGAAGGCTGGACGCAATTTCTCTAATCGTTAGCCGGGGGCCTGGCATGGGCGTCCGAAGTCTAAAATTGGTCGTCACATGTGTGCGATGTAGCCGGAGGAATTTCGGCCAGTGCGCGTGGAATGGCTTTGACGGGAGATAGCCATGGGTGAGGCGAAGAGGCGTAGGTCAGCAGAGGCGACCGTGCCCATGAAGAGCCGGGAGCGGGTCACACTAGCTGCCGCAACTCGCCTTTTGGTCGAACACCTGATTGTGCCGGACGAACTGCGCGGCGCCTGCTACTGCTCCTCGCTGGCCCTCCGCCATCATCTCGCCAGCATGATTGCCGGTGTGCGTTCCTGACCGCTACACCGGCTTGGGATGCGTAATCTGATCGCACAACGCTTTTAGATCCCATACAGCCTTGTAGCGAGTCGTGCCGCGGTCCGGCTCCGGTACTCCTGTGGCTGAAATGGCTCCTAGCTTTTGAGAGATGCCGCCCGGGAAAGACTTGCGCTTGTTTGTCCACAGGTGCGGCTCAAGGATTTCCTCAATAAAGTTGACATAGCCCTCTACCCACGTTGCCCTGAAAACCAAGACGGCGAGGTCGTCATAGTAAGCGCCCTTCAGGTTTGCCTCACCGCTCCGGATCTGCCGCTCGACGCGCTAGATAATGACGTGGATGTGAACCGCGCCGGGGTACGAGATGGTAAATACGTCACCGTCTACAGTGTCGCGCTGCCCATGATGAGGCAAGCAGCATGAATGGTGGAAGTCGAGTTTGAAACCCGCGAATCCACAACGGCTAATAGGTTGACACAGATCACTTTCCTGGCCTACAAACCTTCTCAACCGGAGCAACTCCCATGCCTGCCTGCAATCGAAGCATAGCCGCCGAGAGACGCCTTCGCAGGTAGCCGCCCGGTCACCTGCGCGCCCTCCGACTGCAATGCAGGTGGCCCCCAATGTCTTCCAATGACGATGACTCAGGCGCATCCGGCCGCGCCGACCGCGAGCGCCGCGCCCAGCTTCGCGCCGACAGCAGCCGCCAAGCTGCGGATGGCTTGCACCTGCCCGATGTCCACGAACTCCTTCTCGGTTGCAAATGGCTCGGCAACGACCTCGTTGCAGACGCCAAGGTTTACGCCGAACGGTTCATGCCGCGCATTGACGCGACGACGCTGCCCGGCGCCGAGGTCATCGCAGCCTTGTCCGCGCTCACGGTCGAGCCGAGGACGCCTGATTTCATCGCCGCCGCAACTGCGTTCAGTCGTGCGTTAGATATTGGGAATTTTCTGCTAACGGCGGACGCTCCTGGTTTCGTGCCGAGTGACTATCTGGACGCCAAGAAAGCTGTCTATGCAGGACCCGACGCCGCGGCCGGAGAACTTCGTTGCCAGCTCTATGCGGCGGCGGCCGGGGACCCTGCCTCGTGCCTGGCCGTCGCCGGTCATGCGTTGGTGCTCGCCCAGAGTGCCGGTGCATCAATCGACGAGGCGAGTATGCTGGTCGAAGCCGCCGTCGGCTGGCTGGCCGCCTCCCAAGATTGCCGACCGGTTTGGCTCAGCAGGAAGCGTCCGGCGCACCGATGGAGTGACCTGCGGGACGATGTCCGGCGTCATGGCGACATGCTCGTGCGCGAGGTTCTGCGCCATCACGAGCTCGATGCCGCCGACAAGGAGGCAGTGAGCGATGCCACCAAGACGCCGCGTCGTCAGGCCACATCTGACCATGGCATGGAGAACCTGGACCTGGACGAGACCGATGATGTCGCTGAGACGGAGAAGGGCATTGTTGTCATCCCCGACGTGGGCAATATCGGGACGCACGAAGGCAAGCGAATCCTAGAGTCCTACAAGCCCGTTGTCGGCGTCCGCCTGCCTTTGCCGCCGGTTCCTGACCTCGCCGCGGTGCGCCGCAACTTGGTCGCCGAATTTCCGCATGCTGCCGTGGTCATCGACAGCATCCTGCGCGATTTGGGCAGCCGTGACACCGTGCGGCTGCGTCCGACAATCCTTGTCGGCGAGCCCGGATGCGGCAAGACGACCCTGGCCGTCCGGTTGCTGACAGCCCTGGGCATCGGCCACCAGGTCTACCCTTGCGGCGGCGCAGCCGACTCCTCGATTGCTGGAACGCCCAGACAATGGTCGACGGGCTCGCCATCCGTGCCCGTGTCCCTGGTCGCACGTCATCGGACCGCTGCGCCCGGCATCATCCTCGATGAGGTTGAGAAGGTCGCCACCTCGCGGCATAACGGCAATCTGATGGACTCGCTGCTGGCCATGCTCGAGCCGGTGTCGGCCGTCCGCTGGCTGGACCCTTACACGCAGTCGGAATGCGACCTGTCGCACGTCATCTGGCTCGGGACCGCAAACACCCTCGATGGCGTGCCCGCGCCGCTGCGCGACCGGTGCCGCGTCCTCCGGTTTCCGTCGCCGGGACCAGAGCACATGCCAACCTTGGCCGCCGCCCTCCTGCGCAAGGCGGTCGAAGAACTTGGCCAGTCGGCTGAGTGGGCGCTGCCGCTTGACGGCGTGGAGCTCCAGGCCCTCGGTGACACATGGCCAGGCGGCTCGCTTCGTGGCTTAAGGCGTCTGGTCAATGGCGTGCTGGCGGCGCGCGACCACTCCATGGCCTGCGCATGAAAGATGGGCAGACGGTTTTGTCGACTGCCAAGGGCACTGTCTGGACGGGATTTTCACGTCGACGAACACCATCCCAGATGATGGCATAGATGTGCACGGCGCCGGAAAACCCGGTGGTGAATACGTTGCCTTCCGCCATGTCCTGCCGCCTGGTTGGAGGAGGCGGCGTGCATGATGGGCCGCCATAATTGAAGCGCCATCATCAGGGTGGACTTAACTCGTTGACTTAGATCGATTTCCCGGCTATCCAACAATCCTCACCGGAGCTCTCCCATGCACTGCTGCCTGCGCATAACCACGGTCGCCCGAAACTCCCGCAGGTAGCCCTCGCGGTCACCTGCGCGCCCCACGACCGCAGCAGCAGGTGACCTCCATGACAATCGCCGACATCGACCTGGTTCCGGATTCCTGCGGCGAGCTCGCATTTCCGGACGACGCGGACGCTCCAGCTACAAAGCCCATCCAGGACCCGGCCCGGGTTGCAATGGCGATCACGCTGGCACATGCGCTGGCAGCAGCCGGGACAACGGCCGCCGAGGCGGGTTGCGACGGGGCGGTCTGCCTTATCTTGGTGCCAGCCGAATGCTGGCGTCCGGTCGCAAGCGACGAATGGGGCGCCGTCGCGCGTCCCGGCGAAAAGTCGTTCGTAGGCTCGCGCGAGCGTTTCTGGGCGTCTGACCGCCAGAAGTACTTCGTTTGGACGCCGGACGAGGATCCCCGGCCGCACCAAATCAGAGACATCGCCGAAACCTTTGCCAGCGCCATTGCCCGTGGCCGTCACTGTGTCGGCATTGCCTCGGAGGAGACGCTGCCGTGGCTGCCACCGGACCTGGTGCATGCCGCCGATTACAGGCTGACCGTGCCAATGCTCACACCGGCCGACGTTTCCGAAATCGCACGGGAACTCTGTTCGGCGTTGCCATCCGAGAGGCTGTCGGACGGCCAGGCGGCATTGCTGACGCCCCGGCTTTTGCGGCTGGCCAGACGGCTGGGCCAGTCCGCCGATGCCTACGTCTCAAAAATCCGGAGCCTGGTCCCACGCGAGGCGTCCGCCGCCATCGTGCATGGCGCAGCGGCGAAGAACATCCGGGACGCGCCGACGCTCGCCCGGTTGCACGGATTGGACGAGGCGGTCGAATGGGGTATGCGTGGCAACATTGATTTGGCGGCATACAAGGCTGGCACATTGGCCTGGGCCGACGTCGACCGCGGCTGCCTGCTGTCCGGGCCGCCAGGGTGCGGCAAGACCCTGTTCGCACGCGCCCTGGCGACGACATGCGGCGTTCCGCTGATCAGCGGCTCGTATGGTGGGTGGCTTGGATCAGGCCATGCACACCAGGGCGATCTCATGAAAGCCATGCGGAAAACTTTCGCCGATGCCCGCGACCAAGCCCCGAGCATCCTGTTCATTGACGAAATCGACAGCTTCCCGAACCGTGGCACAATCGTCCATAAGTACGCCGATTGGGAAATCCAAGTGGTCAACGCACTGCTGGCCGAGATCGACGGCGTAGAAGGCCGGGACGGCGTCGTGCTGGTCGCCGCCTGCAATCACCCGGAGAAGCTGGATCCGGCCTTGATCCGCTCTGGCCGTCTTGACCGCCACTGCCGCATCCGCCTTCCCGACCGGCTCGGGCTGGCAAGAATCATGGCCGAGCACCTGGGTGATGACCTGGTTGGCGAGGACCTGTCCGGCGCTGCCATGTCGGCGACCGGCGCCTCGGGCGCGGATTGCGAGCGCCTGGTCCGGGGTGCCCGGCGGCGGGCGCGTGAAGCTGGCCGGACCATGCTGTTGACCGACCTTCACGATAAGATTGGCGGCAACGATCCAAGGTCCGCCGATGATCTGTGGCTGGCGGCAGTCCACGAGGCGGGCCACGTGGCCGCGGTTGCCCAAATCCTTCCTGGCGGAGTCGAGGTGGTGTCGCTACTCGCCACCGCAGATAGTGGCGGCCGTGCTGCGATGAAGGTCGCGCCGTCCATTTTTCCGCGGGCGCCAGACATCCGCAACCGGATCCTCATGATGTTGAGCGGCCGCGCGGCAGAGCATGAGGCATTTGGTGAGCCGTCGGGCGGCAGCGGGGGGTCTGCCGCAAGCGACCTCGCACAGGCGACGGCAATCGCGGCATGGGCCGATATGTCACTCGGGTTCGGTGACGGCGGCCTGATTTGGCGAGGGCAGTCCGATGTCCACCGGCTACCGGAAACACTCGCCGCGGATCCCGCACTGGCGGAACGCGTGCGGCTGAGGCTGGATGATGCCTATACCGCTGCGCGCTCACTCGTCCGCGAGAGGATGGCGGGAATCGAGGCGCTCGCACGCGTCCTTGTTGTCCGCCGCATCCTCGACGGACCGGAAGCAGAGGCCATCCTAAGCGCCGGATGCCGGTCATGAGAGACCGGCGGGCTGATTTTGTTGAATTTCAGGGCCGCTACCTGGACGCCGTCTTTTCACTCACGGACGGCGAGGAGGCGGCGCGGGCGCGTTTCGAATTGCTCGCCGCCGACACCTATGACGCACTCAAGTCCTCCGGTGTAACACTTTGGGTGGGCGCGTATTCGACGCAGTAGCGGAGCTTGCGCCGCCAGAGATTGGCCTTAGACGGCACGTCGTCCTCCAGCGAACCGGAGTATGTGATCCGTCCGCTCGAGGGTCCCGGCAGTGCCAGGAAATCCATGGCCGCCAGGGTGCCGTCCACTGCCGCGCCCGCTGCGTCGCGCAGGGCTGGCGTCGGACACCAGAGAGTCACCCTGAAGTGCTGCTCCTGTCGGCGGAGTTCCCTGGTGAGCGCGGCGTATCCCACGACGCGGGCCTCGATGTCCGGCGCTGGTGGCAGCGTCAGCACGGAGCCGGATGACGACGCGCCGGGGATGGCGGCATCGAGCGCCGCAGCCACGTCGGCGGGGCTGTAGCGCGACAGCCCGGATGGCCGGTCCGCGACACGAGCGGATGGCCGGTTGGGCGGGTCGAAAGGCGGGCGTAGCCCGGCTGTAGACCCGCCCAACCGGCGACGCGGGCTTGAACCCCCTCGTCTGTTGGCCGCGGCGTGTGCGGGCACACTCGGCTCCTCGACTGCCCAGACGAGGACCGAATGCCCGGACGACGCGTCACCCGCCAGCAGATGAGATTGTTCATGGAGTTCCGCCAAAGCCACCCTCAACGCCTCGCCGCCGCCAAGTCCGGCATCAGCGAGCGCACCGCGCGCCGCATCGAGACGAACCGCCATCTTCCCACGCCGCCGGTCGCCAACCGCCCCTTGCGCCGCCAGGGTCCCGATCCCTTCGACGGATTGTGGGACAGCGAGATCCGCCCGATGCTCGAAGCCTCGCCGGGCCTGCGGCCCATTGGGGTGCTCGACGAGATGCTGCGCCGCCACCCTGACCATGACTGGGGCCGGCTCCGCCGCAGCCTGGAGCGCCGGGTGCGCGCCTGGCGCGCCGAGCACGGCGCCGACCGCGAGGTGATCTTCCGTCAGGATCACGCTCCGGGACAGCAGGGATTGTCCGACTTCACCGACATGGGTGACTTCAGCGTCAGCGTCGCCGGCGCCCCGCTGGCGCATCGGCTGTATCACTTCACCCTGGCCTACTCCGCCTGGGAGCACGCCGAGCCGGTCCTCGGCGGCGAAAGCTTCACGGCGCTTGCGGTCGGTCTGCAGAACGCACTCTGGGCGCTCGGCGGCGTGCCGGCCGAGCACCGCTCCGACAGCCTGTCGGCCGCGTTCCGCAACCTCGACGGCGATGCGTGCGCCGACCAGACACGCCGCTACGAGGCGCTGTGCGCCCACTACGGGATGACGCCGACCCGCAACAACACCGGCGTGGCGCACGAGAACGGCGCCATCGAGAGCCAGCATGGCCACCTCAAGCGCGTCATCGCCCAGGCTTTGCTGCTCCGGGGCAGCCGCGAGTTCGACAGCCTCGACGCCTACCGGGCCTGGATCGCCCACCTCGTCGGCCGCCGCAACGCGCGCCGGGGCAAGATGGTCCAGCTCGAATGCGCTGCCCTGCGTCCGTTGCCGCCGGCCCGGACGACCGACTACGACGAGGCCACGGTGTTCGTGACGTCCAGCAGCGGCTTCGTCCTGCGCCGAGTGTTCTACACCGTGCCCTCACGCCTGATCGGCTTTCGGCTGCGGGTCCGGCTCTACGACGACCGGCTGGAGTGCTTCGTAGGCCAGAGCCGGATGCTGACCTTGCGCCGCGGCCGCAGCGGCGACGGGGGACGGCACGGCCATGTCGTCGACTACCGTCACGTCATCCACAGCCTGCGCTGCAAACCCATGGCGCTGCTCAACCTGGTTTATCGCGACGCGCTATTCCCCCGCGCCGCGTATCGCCTAGCATAGGAGAGGCTGCTGGCAACCGGCGACCCGCGCGCTACCTGCAAAGTCATGGTGGCCCTCCTCGCCCTCGCGCACGAGCGCAGCTGCGAGGCCGAGTTGGCCACAGCACTGATCGAGCAGATGCAGGACACAGGCGTCGACGGCAAGGCGGCCGGCACGATCGACGTCGTGGCGCTGCGCGAGCGGTTCGCGCCAAGGCCGGGGATCATGCCCGAGGTCGTGGTCCAGCTTCCATCGGTCGCCAGCTACGATGCGCTGCTGCCGTCGTTGGGAGCCGCCGCATGAGCGACAGAACCCGCGACAAGGTCAGCGTCGACACCGCGCGGCTGCCGGTGCTGCTGGGCGAGCTGCGCCTGCCCACCATCGGCGCCCTGTGGCCAACGTTCACCGAGCGCGCCGACCGCGAAGGATGGCCGGCCGCCCGGCTGCTGGCCACGCTTGCTGAACTGGAACTTGCCGACCGTGCCCAGCGACGCATCGGGCGACACCTGGTCGAGGCGCGCCTGCCGCCCGGCAAGACGCTGGACAGCTTCGACTTCGCGGCGGTGCCCATGCTCAGCCGTGCCCACGTCGCGGCCCTGGCGAGCGGCGACGAGTGGATCGCCAAAGGCGGCACGATCCTGCTGTTCGGCCCGAGCGGCTGCGGCAAGTCCCATCTCGGCGCCGCATTCGGCCATGCGCTCGTCGAAAGCGGCCACCGGGTGCTGTTCACCCGGACGACCGACCTCGTGCAGCGCCTGCAGCAGGCCCGCCAGGCGCTGGCGTTGGAAAGCGCGATTGCCAAGCTCGACAAGTACCATCTGCTGATCCTCGACGACCTCTGCTACGCCCAAAAGGATCAGGCCGAGACGTCCGTATTGTTCGAGCTGATCGCGGCCCGCTATGAGCGGCGCAGCCTGATCGTCACGGCAAACCGCCCGTTTGGCGAATGGACGAGCGTTTTCCCGGACACCGCCATGACGCTCGCCGCTGTCGATCGCCTGGTCCACCATTCGAGCATCTTCGAGATGAACGTCGAAAGCTACCGGCGCAAGGCAGCAACGGCGCGCACGCCGCGTAAGCCCAAGGCTGTCAGCGACACCGAGAGCGACAACAGCAAAGACTGAAGACCACGGCGCGCGCGACAGGGTTTCCTGTCGCGCGCCTCGCCGCGCCGAGACCTGGCATCGCGCGTGTAATCCTGCCTCATGACGATCCTTCGGCGCATCGCAGCCTCGGTTCAGGAGACGCCAAAGGTTTGCACACCCCCGGACGCCCCTTCTATCCGTTACGTGACGCATTGCAGTGGGAATGGACGAGCGTCCAACCACTTCTCTGCTTGCCGTTCAGCGACACTCAGGCCATCGTCGCGCCGCGCAGCGACCGGCCATCTCGCTGTCGCGGACCGGCCATCATTGCTGTCGCGCTACA
>JAABUY010004148.1_pt1 | contig 15419 bp, 12 predicted proteins | sample 5560271 | NCBI WGS metagenome assembly JAABUY01 (sample SAMN10711886, study PRJNA513374) | rock metagenome | isolation source: Antarctica rocks | place: Antarctica: Victoria Land, University Valley
GTGCCCGGCATGCACCGCAGCGTGGCCGAGGGCAATCAAGGTGTGCGACTTGCCTGTTCCGGCCGGGCCGATCACAGCCAGACTCTCCTTCGCGCCGATCCACTCCAACGACGTGAGGTAGGCGAACGTCGGAGCCGGAATGCTCGAGGCGGACAGGTCGAACTCCTCGATGGTCTTGATGACCGAGAACGCGGCCGCCTTGAGCCGGGCCCGGGTGTTGGAGGCGTCCCGGGAAGCGATCTCCGCTTCGATCAGGGTCCGCAAGACCTCCTCGGGGCCCCGCGTTGAGTCTTGGCGGTGACCAACAACTCGGGGGCGAGCTCGCGCATCGTGGCGAGTTTGAGTCGGCGCAGCCCGGCGGTCAGGTCGGCCGGCAGCGCTGGGGCTGGGCCGCTTATGAGGACACCGCCGCGGTCGCGGGGGCGTACTCAGCCAGGGACCGTCCGGGCGTGGTGGGCAAGTCGATGACCAGCGCGGTCCCGGCCGGACGGGGCTGGGGGGTGCCGGTCCCGGCCGCCAGGATCGAACGGACGTCGGCGGCCCGCCAACGCCTAAACGCCCTCGCCCGCTCCAACGCAGCCAGGAACACGTCGTGGCCGTGGGCCGCGGCGAGCGTGTTCAGCTCACCCAGCTCGGGCCCGAGGCGGGTGTGACCGGATGCGGCGGCACCGGCCAGGAACGCCTCCGCCGACTCACCCAGGCCGCAGAACTGTTTCTCCGCAGGGGTTCTGGGTCGGATCGCCCGCCGCGGCATGGGCCGGGCGCCGCCATAGTGCTCGTCCATAACCGAGGAGTCGCCGGGGGCGACGGCTGTCCCGATCCGACCGGCTCTACGCGCTGAGCCGGGCAAGCTGGCGCCGGCTCGCCGCTGTCTTCGAGGGGGTCTGGCCGAGGACACAACGCTGCGGGCTGCGGTGGTGCGCGGCGCCGGTGATCGGGCCTTAGGTGCAGGTACGGACATCAGTGAATTTCCGCAGACCCGCCTGGGGTCTGCGCAGGCGTTGCACTACAACGAGTCCCTCGCCCGGGCGCTGAATGCCGTCGGTACCGTGCCGGCGCCGGTGGTGGCCATGGCCAACGGCCTGGCCGTCGGGTGAGTGCGAGCTCGCGGTGGTCTGCGATGTACGGGTGGTCGGACCGGCGATGTTGAAGTATCTGTTGTTCAGTGGTCGCATCGTCGACGCCGAGGAGGCGCTGCGCTGCCGCCTGGTGCAGCGGGTGGTACCGACCGGGCAGCTAGTGGCCGAGACGGTAGCGCTGGTGGAGGCTGTTCAGGCGAGCTCCGCGGTCACCATCCGCGCGGCCAAGCTGGGCATCGGACATGTGCGGGCGTCCGCTGACCGCGAAGGACACCGAAGCGCTCACCCGGCTGGCAGTCGAGGCGTACGACGGGCCGACCTTCGAGAGGGGGTCACCGCCTTTATCGAGGGCCGCGCCCTGAAGTTCAGCGCCGAGGGCAGGGGCAGCAGGGGGCGCTCTCGACCGTGATCGGTCACGGATTTGCTGCCGGCCAGAGGCGGATGGCGGTGGGTGGGAGCAGCACCTCGACAGTCCCACCCATGCGCAGGTCGAGTCGGTACACGTCTCGGCGGTGCACGAGCGCGGTGATGGTCGGGGCCGGTCCCAGGGTGATCCGGGCCAAGGGAACGGTGTACACGATCTGCTGGACGGTCGCGGTGTAGCGGCCGGGATGGTCGGTGTGGCCGGCCGTGGCGAGGACGACGTCTTCGGGGCGGTAGCAGATCTCGGTCTGGCTGCCATCCGGGTGCCCGGGGGCGACCAGGCGCAGTGCGCCGACGACGGCGTGTCCGTTGTAGACGGTGCCGGTGCCGAGCTCCGTCCAGCCGAGAAGCCGGGCGACGTCGGGGTCGGCGGGGTAGGTGGTGACCTGCTGCGCAGCGTCGAGCTGGCGCAGGCGGCCGCCGACGATAACGGCGAGGTCGCCGGCCAGGGTGAGGGCTTCATCGCGGTCGTGGGTGACGTGGACGACAGGGATGTCCAGCCCCAGAAGAAGGTCGTGCAGGACGCCGCGGAGGGTTTCGCGGGTGGGTTGGTCCAGTGCGGACAGCGGCTCGTCGAGCAGCAACAGCCGCGGTCGGGCGGCGAGCGCTCGAGCGAGCGCGGCCCGCTGACGTTCCCCGCCGGACAGCGATCGTGGTGATCTGTCGGCAAGCGGTGTGAGGCCGAACCGCTGCAGGAGCTCGGCGACGCGGGTGGGATCGTGGTCGCCATGGGCGCGGGGTCCGAATCCGACGTTCTCGGCAACGGTGAGGTGCGGGAACAAGGCGGCGTCCTGAAACACGACGCCGATCCGCCGCTGCTCGGGCGCCAAAGCGGTGATGTCGCGCCCGGCGAGGTGGACGTGGCCGCCGTCGGGGCTGCGGAAACCCGCGATGGTGTCGAGCAGGACGGTCTTTCCCGCGGCCGACGGGCCGAGAATGACCAGGACCCGGCCGCGTGCGACGTGCAGGTCAATCGGTCCGAGGTCGAAACCACCGGCGTGGGCAGTAATCGCGGACACGTCCAACCCGGCTGCCGAGCCGCCCTGGGTCAACCCGGGGTGCGCCGGCGCGTTCTCAGCGGTGGGCACGGTTGGCTCCGGTGAGCAGCCATCCGGAGGCCAGGGTGCGCAACACGAGGAAGGTCGCGAGGGACACCACGAGCAGCAAGACCGCCGCGGAGGCGGAGTCGGTGAGCCCGGAGGTGAGGAACAGGGTGTAGATCTGCACCGGTGCGGTGGCCGGGTAGTAGGCAAGGATGACCACCGCGCCGAACTCGGAGATCGAGCGGGCGTAGACCAGCACCGCCCCGGTGAGCACGCCACGGGCGGCCAGCGGCAGGGTGACCCGGCGGAAGGCGTGTGCGGGGGTGGCGCCGAGGCTGCGGGCGGCGCGTTCCAGGCCCGGGTCGATGCCTTCCAGCGCGACGCGGGTGCTGTTCACGGCGAAGGGAGCGCTGACGAACAGCATGGCCGCGACGATGCCGGCTTGAGTGCCGTAGAAGGAGATTCCGACGTGCTCGGCGGGCGCGCCGAGCCAGCCGGTGCGGCCGAACACGAACAGCAACGCGATGCCGGCCACGGTGTGCGGCACGGCCAGCGGCAGGTCGACCAGCGCCTGGACCAGGCCGCGGCCGCGGAATGGTTGCCGGGCCAACAGGTACGCCAGCGGCACGCCGAGCGCGGTGGCGATCGCGGCGGTGATCACAGCGTCCTGCACCGACAGCAGCAGCGCCGAGCGCAGGTCGGTGTCGCCGAGGGCATGGGCCAGGCTGCCGGCCGAGCTGGTGGTGACCAGCCGCAGCAGGGGCAGCGCGATGAACGCGATCAGTAGCCCGCCGAGCAGCCACAGCACCGCATGGAACATCCCGGTCACTCGCGGGGACCGCGCCGATGTTGCCGGGACGTCCATCGGGTAGCTCCCGTCAGTGGGTCGGGCCAGGGGCGGGGATCGTCAGCGATTGCACCGCAGCCGGGAGGGCTTGTCCGTCGGTAACCGCAGGGGTCACGACACCGAAGCCGGCCTCGCGCATGACCTGCTGTCCCTTCGGGCCCAGCACGAAGGCCACGAACTGTTCCGCCACCGCCGGGTTGGGGGCGGCGGTGGGGATGGTCAGGCCGTAGACAATCGGCTTACCGGTCTGGCTACCGGACTTGGTGGCCACGCTGACCGTCCCGTAGGTCGAGGCCATGGCCGGGTCGGCCAAGTCGATCTGCGGCGGCAGATCGATGTAGCGCAAGTGGTGTTGCAGCGCGTCTGAGCGGTAGATCGCCAAGTAGTCGATCTGCCCGGACTGCAACGCAGGCAACAACGTGGTCTCGGTGTTGACCAGGGTGCCGGATGGGGAGTTGGCCAGCACCGCCGTCGACAGGTTCGGCTCGTGGTAACGGGCCTGCGCGAGCTGCAGCATCTCCAGTGCCTGGTAGCCCGACGGGTCGGTGTCAGGGTTCGAGCGGCCGATGCGGACCCCGGGCTGGGCCAGCACCTGATACCAGTTGTCCGGGGTCAGCTGGGCGGCCCCCTTGCTCTGATCGGTGTAGGCGAAGGTGATCTGGTTGGCGGCGAACCCTGCGGACCAGTTCGCGAACCGCTTGGTCCCGTTCGCGCCGAACATCTGCGCGGGGATCAGCGAGGAGTCAGCCACCCCCAGCACATCGACCGGCTGGTTCAGCTGGGTGACCCCCCGGACAAGCTCGACGCTTCCGGCGAATCGGGACTGCACTGTCACCCCGGGGTTCTGCTGTTTGAACGCATCGATGATCTTGCCGAACGGTGTCGCCAACGTCCCCGCGCCGTTGACCACCAGCGTTCCCGACGCCGGACCGGCGCCGGCAGTGGTGCTCGGTGCACCGTTGGTCGACGCGCCGGATCCGCACGCCGCCAGCATTGCGGTCGCACAGATGCCGGCCAGCACACCAACGCACCCAGATGGCCGTCTCATGGGTGTCTCCTTCTGTAGTAGGACAATGCGGCGAAAGTATACGATATGCAGGTTTGTTGCCCGAGTAGTGGCTAGCGAACAGCAGGCGGGCGAAAGAGAGGCGTGGCGATGACCCGGTACCTCGAGTTGGGTGCGGACATTGCGCGCCGTGTTGCCTCCGGGGAGCTCGTCGCCGGGTCCGAGCTGCCCAGCGTCCGCGACTTGGCCGATCGCCTGGGCACCACCAGCTCCACCACCAGCCGGGCATACCGCCATCTCGCCGAGTACGGGGTGCTCACGGTCGGTGACCACCGCCGGGCCCGGGTCCCCGCCGACGGGCCCCTCGCGGCGCGGCGGCTGCTCGACGGGGAGCAGGTCTTTCGCCTTGCCGGCAGCGACGACCCGGCGCTGGATGTGGTGTTGCGCATTGCCGGGTGCACCGTTGTGCCGGTGGGCAACCGAGGCAGCTTCCACGGCCTCACCGCGCTCGTGCGCGGAACCGCCGACGGCGCCGCAGTGCACCTGTTGCACCGCACCGGCGTCTACAACGCCCCCTTCGGGCGGGCTCTGCTGCGCGGCCGCCAACCCCACCTGATCCATCTGTGGCGGCGCGAGCAGGGCCTGCTCGTTCCCCCCGGTAACCCCCGCCAGGTCACAGGTCCCGGCGACCTGGCGAACCTGCGGATCGCCAAACGCGAAGTCGGTGCCGGCACCCGGGTCTTGCTCGATCGGACCCTGCTCGATACCGGCATCGCCCCCGAAGAAGTACCCGGCCCCGAGCTGAGCTCGCACCTCGAAGTCGCCATTGCCGTGGCTTCGGGGATCGCGGACACCGGCCTCGGGGTCCGGGCCGCCGCCATCGACCTCGACCTCGATTTCGTTCCCCTGACCTGGGAGTCCTACGACATCGTCACCACCGAAGCAGCACTTCCTGCCGTCGCGCCGTTGGCGGCCGCACTCCGCGACCCCGCCGTGCAGGCCACGATCCTCGAGCTGGGCGGCTATGACCTCAGCGACACCGGAACCATCCACGCGCTGGCTGACCGGATTCCACGTTGAAGACGCCATTCAGGAAGGACAGTAGAATTGTCCAGATGCAATTGGACGAGGACACCGCGGCGGGAGTTGTGCTGGCCGGAGGTCGCTCGTCGCGGATGGGTGCGCCCAAGGCGGCGCTGGAATGGCACGGCTCGACGCTTCTCTACCGCACGGTCTCCGTGCTGGCCCGGACGGTCGGCGGACCGGTCATCGTGGTCCGCGCCCCCGGCCAAGAGCTGCCCACCCTGCCGGCCGGGGTGCAGGTGGTCGATGACCCGGTCGAGGGGCTGGGGCCCATGCAAGGTATCGCCACCGGTCTGGCCGCGGTCGCTGACCGGGCACCGGCGGCGTTCGTGTGTTCCACCGACATGCCGTTTCTGCATCCCGCGTTCATCCGGCGGGTGCTGCGAGGACTTTCGGCGAGCGGTTTCGCCGCGGGACCGGACGTCGTGCTGCCGATCGCCCGCGGCTTCCCACAACCGTTGGCGGCCGCTTACCGGACCGGGTTGGCCGAACTGGCCGCGAAGCTGATCGCGGACGGACGGCTCCGTCCGGCGATGCTTTTCGAGGAATGCGGCGTGGCGCGGCCCGAGGACACCGAGTTGCTCGCCGATGCGGAGCTGGCTCGCCTCGATCCGGCTCTCGACTCGGTCGTGAACGTCAACGCGCCCGAGGACTATGCCGCAGCGCGCAACCGCCCGGCGGCGGAGATCGTGGTGCAGTGCTTCGGCGCGCTGGCCGGCGAAGGTCGCCGGGGGTCACGCACCGTCCGTGCAGGCACGCTCGGAGCTGCCGCCGCCTCCGTCGGGCTGGTGCTGGACGCGCACGTCATCGCGGCGCTGAACGGCGACCAGATCACCAGGGACGCGCAACTGCCGTTGGTGGGCGGCGACGCCATCGCGTTTCTCTCCGCCGACGCGGGCGGATGAGGGCGCTCACGACGACGCCTACAGTAGACAGTATGGAGATTGGCGGATATTTCGGACGGGCGCTCGTCGTAGACGTGTCCGGCACGGCAGCCACCGGCACGGCGCTGGAGCTCGACGAACAAGTGCTGCGTTCCTACCTCGGCGGTGTCGGTCTGGGTACGTGGCTGCTGCACCGGCTGGCCCTCGCCGGAGTCGACCCGCTGGCACCCGAGGCGCCGCTGGCCTTCGTGTTTTCACCGCTGGTCGGCACACCGCTGACCACCAGCGCAAAGTTCGCCGTTGTGGCGAAGTCGCCGTTGACCGGGCTGCTCACTGATGCACTCGCATCGAGCCAGTTCGCCATCTCGGGGAAGCTCACCGGGCACGATGCCATCGTGGTGCGGGGTCGGGCGGACGAACTCTCGGCGGTGCTCATCGACGCCGACGGCGTCCGGCTCGAGGCGGTTCCCGAGCTGGCCGGGCTTCCTGCCGCCGAGGCCGAGAGTGCCGCCCAGAAGCGCTTCGGTCGCGGCTGGCGTACTGCCGCCGTCGGTCCCGCAGCGGAGTGCGGCGTCCGCTACGCGACGATCAGCCACGACGGAAGGCACGCCGGCCGCGGCGGGCTCGGCGCTGTACTGGGCGCGAAAAACATCAAGGCCGTGCTGGTGCGGGCAGGCGCCCGGGTCTCCGTTTTTGATCAGCCCGCCGTCCTCGCCGCCGCGCGCGACCTGCGGCAAAGGAGCTTCGGACCGGCGACGGCCAAGTACCGGGAGCTGGGGACGCTCGCCAACCTGCTCGCCTTCAACGCGGTCAACACCCTGCCCACCCGCAACTTCACCGCGGCCACCTTCGCCGAGGCGCCCAAGCTGGCGGCCGAGGAGCTGCACACCATGCGCGGGGTAGCCCGAAACAGCTGCGCGTCCTGTTCCATCGGATGTGAACACATCTATTCCCGCAAGGACGGCGGCTCGCAGCGGATGGAGTACGAGAACGTCTTCGCCCTCGGCCCGCTGTGCGGGGTGTCCGACCCGGACGACGTGTTCGCCGCGAGCGCTCGCTGCGACGAGCTCGGCATCGACACCATCTCGGCAGGCGGCACCATCGCGTGGGCGATGGAGTGTGTAGAACGGGGCCTCATCGATGCGCCGTGGTTACGTTTCGGCGACGGGGCTGCGCTGCTCCGTGCACTGAACCTGATCGGCACCCGCGAACCAGGCCTGGGCGAGCTGCTGGCCCAGGGCTCGCGGCACGCCGCCGGGGTGGTGGGAGCAGACTCGATCGACTTCGCACCTCAGGTCAAAGGCCTCGAGCTGCCCGGGTACGAGCCGCGGACCTTGCAGGCGATGGCGCTGGGGCTGGCGGTGAACTCACGCGGCGCCGACCACAACCGGTCGGGCGCCTACGAGGCCGACATGTCGGGTGAGGTGGACCGCCTCGACGGTGGACAACCGCACGTGGCGGCGGCCATCGCCACGGAGGACCGCGCAGCCGTGATGGACTCGATGATCTTGTGCAAGTTCCTGCGGGGTGTGTTCACCGATCCCTTTACCGAGTGGGCGACGCTGCTGGCCTCCGTGACCGGTTGGGACGTCGACGCCGATGAGCTGCACGCCACCGCACGCCGGATCGTGCTGGCCAAGCGCGTGTTCAACCTGCGCGAGGGTGCGACGGCCGCGGACGACCGGCTGCCTGCGCGGATGCTGGACACCCCGCTGGTGCTGGGCTCCGGCCGGGTCGCCGCACTGACCGCCGATCGCCTGCAGTCCATGGTGGACGGCTACTACGTCGCGAGGGGCCTCGACCCGGCCGGATGCGCCGATCCGGCGGACCTGACGGGGCTGCTGCTCTGAAGTCCGGCGGCCGAGGACGGCCCCGTTCACAGGTGGTCGGGCGCACCGTCCAGACCACCGCGGTGGACGCGATTAGTCCGCGCACCTCAGTGGTTTCGGGATGCTGTATACGATACAGTTTGCAACTATGACTGTTGTCCAGGAGTCGTCCGTCGTGTCGCGCACGATCACCGCCACCATCGATGGACAATCCACCACCGTGCCCGAGGGCACCACCATCTACGACGCCGCGAAACAGGTCGGGGTGGACATCCCCGTCCTCTGCCACAACGAGCGCTACGACCCCGTCGGCGTGTGCCGGATGTGCGTGGTCGATACCGGCGGGCGAGTGTTCGCCGCGGCGTGCGTGCGCCCCTGCGAGGACGGCATGGAGGTGAAGACGGCCACCCCTGAGCTGGAGCGTAACCGCGCCACCCTCACCGAGCTGCTCGTCGCCGACCAGCCGCCCCGGGCCGAGGACCCCAAGCAGACCACCACGGGCGACAACCTGCTCCTCGCCCTCGCCGACGGCTATGGGGTCGCCCGCGAGACAACCGAGCTGCCCTGCGGCAGCGGGCGCGGTGCCGACTCGTCGAACCCGGTGATCGACGTCAACCACGATGCCTGCATCCTATGCGACCGCTGCGTGCGGGCCTGCGACGACATCCAGGGCAATGACGTGATCGGCCGCTCCGGCAAGGGCAACTCCACCCGCATAGCCTTCGACTTCAACGACCCGATGGGCGCCTCGTCCTGCGTGACCTGTGGCGAGTGCGTGCAGGCCTGCCCGACCGGTGCGCTGACGAACAAGTCGATCGGCCTCATCCCGATCCGTCCGCGGGAGGAGTTGGACGCGGTCGACTCAGTGTGTCCGTACTGCGGCGTCGGCTGTGCGCTGACCTACTACGTCGACCGGTCGCGCGATGCCATCGCGTTCGCCGAGGGTCGCGATCAGCCGGGCTCCCAGAGCAGGTTGTGCGTCAAGGGCAGGTACGGGTGGGACTACGCCGCATCGCCGCAGCGCCTGACGGTGCCGCTGATCCGACGCGACACTTCCTACCCCAAGGGCCCGTTGTCCGCGGACGTGCGCGGTGACGGGCAGAACAACGGTAAGCAGGTCGACGCCGGCGGCGAGGGGCGCAAGAAGGGTAAGGACAGGGGTCGCAAGCCGGGCGGCTTGGTCGACTACGCCGAGGTGCTGCCGCACTTCCGCGAGGCCACCTGGGACGAGGCGCTGGATCTCGTGGCCCGCAAGCTGCTGGAGATCCACGGCATAGGCGGGCAGGGTGCAATTGCCGGCTTCGGCTCGGCGAAGTGCTCGAACGAGGAGGCATACCTATTCCAGAAGCTCATCCGCGCGGGCTTCGGTTCCAACAACATCGACCACTGCACGCGGCTGTGCCACGCCTCGTCGGTCGCGGCGCTGTTCGAGGGTGTCGGCTCCGGTGCGGTGTCCACGACCTACGGCGACGTGGTCAACTCTGACGTCGTGATCATCACGGGGAGCAACCCCACCTCCAACCACCCGGTGGCGAGCTCGTTCTTCAAGCAGGCCCGCAGGCGCGGCACGAAGATCATCTACGTGGATCCGCGGGCCAACGCCGTCGCCGAGCACGCCGACTACTACTGCCAGGTCAAGCCGGGCACCGACGTGGCCTTCTACAACGCGATCATGCACGAGCTGATTCGGCTCGGGCTTATTGACCTCGAGTTCATCGCGGCCAGGGTCTCCAACTACGAGGAGCTGGCGCACACCGTTGCGGACTACTCGCCCGAGCGGGCCGCACAGATCTGCGGCGTGTCCGCCGAGGACATCCGCGAGGTCGCGAAGGTCTTCGGTGAGGCAGACGCGGCGATCGTGTACTGGGGGATGGGAATCTCCCAGCACACCACCGGCACCGACAACGCCCGCTGCCTCATCGCGCTGTGCTCGATCACCGGCAACGTCGGGCGCCCCGGCACCGGTCTGCACCCGCTGCGCGGACAGAACAACGTGCAGGGCGCGTCCGATGCCGGGCTGATCCCCATGTTCTACCCCGACTACCAGAGGGTGGCTGCCGAAGCGACCCGGCTGCGCTTCGAGCAGTCCTGGGGCACCACGCTCAACCCGGACGTGGGGCTGACCGTCACCGAGATCATTCACTCTGCGCTGGAGCCCGGCGGGGTGCGCGGGATGTACATGCTCGGTGAGAATCCGTTTCTGTCCGACCCGAACATCAACAAGATCCGCAAGGCGCTGTCCGCCCTGGACTTCTTGGTGGTGCAGGACATCTTCCTCACCGAGACGGCCGAGTTCGCCGATGTGATCCTGCCGGCGTCGTCGTACCTGGAGAAGGACGGCACGTACACCAATACCGACCGCCGGGTGCAGCTCGGCCGCACGGTGATGGACCCGCCGGGACAGGCCCGCGTCGACTGGGAGATCGTCCAGGACATCGCGCAGCGCATCGGGCTGGACTGGTCCTACACCAGACCCAGCGAGATCTTCGACGAGATGGTCGCTCTGATGCCGTCGTACGAGAACCTGAACTATGAGAACCTTGGCCTCTCTGGGAAGCTCTACCCGAACGAGGACCCGGCGAACTCCGATGGCACGGTCGTCATGTTCAACGAGCAGTTCAACACCGACGACGGGCTAGCTCACCTGGTGCCCGCACAGTGGTTGCCGCCCCGGGAGCTGCCGGACGCGGAGTACCCGATGGTGCTCAACACCGGGCGGTTGCTCGAGCACTGGCACACCGGCTCGATGACGCGGCGGTCCTTTGCGCTGGACGCGATCTCCCCGGTAGCCGAGGTGTACATGAACCCGAAGGACGCCGCGGAGCGCGGGCTCGCGCACGGGGAGTTTGCCCGGGTGCGCTCGCGTCGCGGGACGATCGAGCTGTTGGTTCGGGTCTCGCACCGCGAACAGCTGGGCAACTGCTTCATCCCGTTCCACTTCCGGGAGGCGGCAGCGAACCTGTTGACGATCGATGCCATCGACCCGGTCGGGAAGATCCCCGAGTTCAAGTTCTGTGCCGTGGAGATCGAGCCCGTGGGAGACAAGTCATGACTGAACTTTCCGAGCGCTCGGACTGGGCGGCATCGGCAGTTGCCCGTACGGTCCCCGGGGTGGAGGCACGGAACGGGAAGTTTCCCGGCCCCTCCCTCATCCCCGCGCTCAACGCCATCCAGGCCCGCCTGGGCTGGTTGCCGCGCGAGGAGCTGGAGGAGCTGTCCCGCGACGCGCGGAGGCCGCGCTACGAGATCGAGGGGCTGATCTCGTTCTACCCGCACTTTCGCACCACGCCGCCCACGCCGGTCGCCCTGCATGTGTGTCACGACCTCTCCTGCTGGCTGCGCAAGGGCGAGTCGTCCCTGGCCGAGCTGCGCGAGCGTTATGGCGCGGACGCCGACGTGGAGCTCGTCGAGGTCTCCTGCCTGGGCCGCTGCGACCTGGCCCCGGCCGCGGCGGTCAACGAGCGCCCGTGCCCGGTGTCCGGCGTCGACGCCCTCATCGGCACCGCCAGGGAAACTGCGGCCGGGGACAGCGCAGGCACGGGCAGCGGTGTCGACCACGGTGCGGCGACGCCGTCCGGGCGGGAGGAGCCGTGGCCCAACGACCCCTATGCGGCCGGGACGGGTGTCGATGAGCGCTATAACACCTTGCGTGCTCTGCTGGCCGGTTCGCTGGCCCCGGAGGACGTGATCGCCACTCTGAAGGACTCCGGCCTGCGTGGCATGGGCGGCGCAGGCTTCCCGACCGGGCAGAAGTGGGACCTGGTCCGCGCGGCCCGGTCGCGGGGGACCGATGCGCCCCCCACGGACGGGGCACCAGGCGTGAAGTACGTGGTTTGCAACGCCGACGAATCCGAGCCCGGCACGTTCAAGGACCGCCAGATCTTGGCTGACCAGGCGCACCTCGTGCTCGAGGGCCTGCTGCTGGGCATGGCCGTCGTCGGCGCCCAGCAGGGCTGGGTGTTCATCCGGCACGAGTACGGACCGGAGGAGGACGTGCTGCGCCGGGAGATCGACGTACTGCGCGCCGCAGGCGTCATCGGCGCCGACGCGTGCGGCAGCGGGCGCAGGCTCGAGGTCGACATCTTCACGTCGCCCGGTGGATACATTCTCGGCGAGGAGACAGCACTGCTGGAGTGCATGGAGGGCCACCGCGGGGAACCCCGCAACAAGCCCCCGTTCCCCGGCAACTTCGGGTTGCACGGGCAGCCGACGCTGATGAACTCGGTGGAGACCTTCGCGGACGTGCCGGTCATCCTGTCCCGAGGGGCGCAGTGGTGGCGTGAGCAGGGCGTCGGAGAGTCGATCGGCTGGAAGTTCTTCGCCGTCTCCGGGCACGTGGAGAAGCCTGGGGTGTACTGCGTGCCCATGGGCACGACGGTGCGGTCCCTGATCGACCTCGCTGGCGGGGTGCTCGGCGGGGCCGGGGTCGGCGCGGTGCAGCCGGGTGGGGCGTCGTCGAACTTCATCGGCCCCGAGCAGCTGGATCTAGCGTTGGACTTCGGCACGCTGGCCGAGGCTGGCACGATGCTCGGTTCGGGTGCGCTGGTGGTGCTCGCCGAGGACACCGACCTGCTCGCCGCCGCCACCAACGTGCTGCGGTTCTTCCGGGACGAGTCGTGCGGCAAGTGCGTCCCGTGTCGCGTCGGCTCGACCAAGGCGTACGAGCTGTTGCACGGCGCCCCGACGTCGGCCCTGGACCCGGGGGCACGGGAGCAGGTCGTGCGGCTGGAGGAGACCCTGCGCAAGACCTCGATCTGCGGGCTCGGCCAAGTTGCACTGGGCCCGGTGATCAGCGTGCTGGGGCTGAACAAGGGTGGTGCAGCGGCTCGAGACCAGCCGCGGCCAGGCGGCGCTCCGGGTCAGCCAAGGAGGTGAGTGGGCGGGAGTTCTTCACCGCCCGTACCGTCTCCGCCGCGCTGGCCGGGTTTCGGCCCGCCCGCCGCACCACGGTGGAATCGGTACCGCTGGAGCTGGCCCTGCATCGGGTCCCGGCCGCTGATGTGGCCGCGCCCGGTGCGCTACCCGGGTTCGCGAAGTCCACCGTCGACGGGTACGCGGTGCGTGCGGCCGATACCTACGGCGCGTCCGAGGGGCTGCCCTCCTACCTCGAGCTGGCCGGTGTGGTGCGGATGGGAAGGGCACCGGCGGTCGCGGTCGCGCCTGGCGGTTGCGTCGCCATGCCGACGGGGGGCGTGCTCCCCGGCGGCGCCGACGCGGTGGTGATGGTCGAGTACACCGCGGAGACGATGGCAGGCACGATCGAGGTGACCCGTCCCGTGGCGCCCGGCGGCGGCTTGGTCCGCGCTGACGAGGATGTCGCCGCAGGGGGAATGCTGGTGCCCGCGGGCCGACCGCTGCGGGCACCCGATCTCGGACTGCTCGCTGCTGCCGGGGTGCGCGAGGTACGGGTCCACGCGCGGCCTCGGGTGGCGATCGTCTCGACCGGGGACGAGGTGGTGCCGCCGTCCACCCGGACGTTGGCCGCCGGGCAGGTGCGGGACGCGACCGCGTCGGCGCTGGCCGGTCTGGTCACGGACGCGGGCGGCGACCCGGTGATCGTCGGGATTGTCCCGGACGACGGGTCCGCGCTGCAGGCGACGCTGCGCGCGGCGATCGCCGACGCCGACCTGGTGGTGGTCTCCGCGGGATCCTCCGTTGGGGCCCGGGACGAGACCGCGGGGGCGGTGAGCGCCCTTGGGCAGATTTGGTGTCACGGACTGACCATCAAGCCGGGCAAGCCCACGCTGCTGGCGGAGTGCTCCGGTGTCCCCGTCATCGGGCTGCCCGGCAACCCGCTGTCCGCGCTGGTGGTGTTCGGGCTGGTCGGTGTGCCGGTGGTGTGGCAGCTGGCGGGGTGTTCGACACCGCCACCGCAACCATCCACGCGGGCGCGGCTCTCGCGTCAGCTACCCTCGGCGGCGGGGCGGCTCGACGTCGTCCAGGTGACCGTCCGGGACGGTGTGGCCGAGCCGCTGTTCGGTCCGTCCGCGCTGCTGTCCGTCCTGACCAGGGCCGACGGTTACGCGGTGGTGCCCGAGGCCGACACTGGGTTGGCCGGCGGCACCGACGTCGACGTTACGTTGTACCGATGATCCCGCCGAACCGACGCGCACCCGCGGATACCCTCCTCCCGTGAGTGCCGACAGCCCGTTCCTCTCCGACATCCCGGCCGCACGAGCTTTGCAGGCATGGCGTGTCGCGTGCCGGGCGGCAAGCTGTCCGAATCGGGTCGACGCGGTCCGGGTGGGTGTCGCCGACGCCGTGGGACGGGTGACGGCAGAGCCGGTCTGGGCGCTCCGCTCGTCCCCGGCGTTCGACTCTGTCGGCATGGACGGGATTGCGGTCCGGGCGGCCCAGACCGTCGGCGCTGCCGAGACCACCCCGTTGCTGCTCGCCCCTACTGACTTCGAGGTGGTGGACACCGGAGATCCGGTGCCACCGGGCTACGACGCCATCGTGATGCGCGAGCAGGTGCACCGGACCGTGGACGGGCACGCCGAGCTGCACGCCGCTGCCCCCCCGTACCAGCACGTCCGGTCGATCGGTGAGGACATCAGCGCCACCGAGCTGCTGCTGCCCGAGGGGCACCGGCTGCGGCCGGTGGACGTCGCGGCCTGCGCCGCGGCCGGGGCGACGACGCTGCTGGTCCGGCGTCCACCGATCGCCACGATCGTCCCGACCGGCGACGAGATTCGCCCGATCGGCAGCGAGCCCGCGCCCGGAGAAATCGTGGACACCAATTCGCTGATGCTCGCCGCCCAGGCCCGCGAGGTCGGTTGCGAGGCCCGAGTCACGGACATCGTCGCCGACGACCCGGCGCTGATCAGTGCAGCGCTCCGTGCCGCCGCCGCGGACGCAGATCTGGTGATCCTGGTCGCCGGCTCCAGCGCCGGGCGGGACGACTACACCGCCCGCGTCGTCGCCGAGGCAGGTACCATCGCCGTGCACGGGGTCGCAGTTCGCCCGGGCCACCCCGTCGTGCTCGGCACCGTGACCGGCACACCGGGCACACCGGTGCTGGGGGCGCCCGGCTATCCGGTCTCTGCAGCCCTCACCTTCGACATCTTCGCCGCTCCGCTGCTGGCTGCGCTGCAGGGCGGATCACCGCCGGAACGCCCAGCGACGACGGCGCGACTGGCCCGCAAGCTCGCCTCGGTGATCGGGATGGACGACTGGGTGCGGGTTCGGCTGGGCCGCGTCGAAGGGGAGATGGTGGCGACCCCGC
>JAABUY010004149.1_pt1 | contig 15417 bp, 29 predicted proteins | sample 5560271 | NCBI WGS metagenome assembly JAABUY01 (sample SAMN10711886, study PRJNA513374) | rock metagenome | isolation source: Antarctica rocks | place: Antarctica: Victoria Land, University Valley
AGCAGCACCAGGTTTGGCACAAGGACGGTTGCTTATGAGGTTATCCACCCCTGCAGGGCCACACCGTGTCGTCCACCATGCACACGCCGGCCGCGACGACGACGCACATGCCGGCCGCGACGACGATCCACATGCCGGCCGCGACGACGACGCACGTACCGGTCGCGACGACGACGACGCACACCACGCACGTCGCGCGTGGCATGCCTGGGCACCAGGTGCGGTGCTGGCGCGCGTGTCGCGCAACACGGGCAGCCGCAGCTGAGCGTGCCGCGGTATCCAGCGAGCATAGGGGTGCTGCGAGCTGTGACGACCTGTGTCTGGCACTCTGCAAAAACGGCATCACCACCACCGCACGTCTGCAGTGCGCGCCAACCGTGTTGACGGTGTGCAGCAAGCCTGACTAGGCGCGGAGTGCCCGTGTGCAGGCCACCACGGGCCTGACTACGGGCACCAGCGCCAACACCGGCGTCAACATCAACCCCACCACCAAGGAGCATGTCAAGGACGCGGCTAACACCGCCTACAACAAGGCGCGCGCTTGGTCCTCCCGCTGTGTGCAGGGCTCAGCGTCCATTCAAAGACAGGAACTGGTCAACAACACTTGGAACTGCTTGCAACGTCTCATGTATACTCGGATGCTTTATGGTTTTTTACTGCCATGTTTTGCTCTGCCATGTGTCTACTATTACGATTCATGGCGGTGAAAGCCATAAGGTGACCAAGCATACATGAAACTCTGCAATTAGTTGTGAGTGTTGCTGACAGGTTCCCGTCTTAGGACCCACAGCCTGAAGCACCAGCGGCACGTGACCACGCGGGCCGCCTCCTGTCGGCTGCCCTGACGCGCGGCGCTGGGCGCGCAGGCCGCGGAGACCGCCCAGGCCGCCAAGGAGTCGGAGACCTACAAGGTGCTCCAGCGCCAGGGTTAGGGCTTGCTGCTCGCGCATGTGCGTGTGACGTGCCTGTGCAGGAGATGCGCCTGCTTGTGCATGCGCTTGCATGCGCAGGTACTGTGCATGAGCTGCGTCATATGTGCGGGGTTCGTGATCGCTGCATGAAGGCACACCGCACTGACGCGCGCACGGGGCGCCGCGCAGACGGCGGAGATCGCTGCGCAGAAGGCGGCGCTCAAGGTGCAGGAGGCGGCCGGGCAGGCGTACGAGGTCGGCAAGCAGAAGGCTGGCGAGGCGTACATGACGACCGCTGAGTACCTGAAGGAGAAGGCGCGGGCCTGAAAACCCTGACATGCGGCCTGTGACGCATGAAGCCAGGCTGGAGCGTTCAAATTCTTTTTCGGGAAGCTTCAGCACGTGCGCCTGCCGTGTGCGTTCTGTCGAGCGCGGCGCGAGAGGGATGTGCTTGCTTCAGCGCCCGAATTGTCGTGCCTCAGAGAGTGGGCCTGGCTCCCAGCCGTGTCCGGGACCTCGCGCCTCACCCTGCCCTGCGCGGCGGGCAGGCGGCGGTCGCGTACGAGGCGAGCAAGGACCTGGCGGCGACCGCCGCGGCCAAGGCGACCAACACCGCCGCGGCCGCGTACGAGACCAGCAAGCAGTACGTTTCCGGCGCCGCCAACGTGGCCGCCGACAAGTCGGCGCAGGCCGCGCAGCAGGCGCGCACGCCCCCGGGGCGCGGCGCGGGGCGCGGCAGCGCGCGGCGCCCAGAGGGGGTTATCCGCCTGGCTGTCCCAGCGCATCGCTCTGTGCATGACCTGTAGGCTGGCAGATTGCGCATGCGGCGACCGCGCGTGTGCAGATCACGCGTGCGTGCGCTCCATGGTGTGCATCAGTGGTATGGTACAGGCCGCTGAGTGCGGAGCGCTGCCCTGCAGGCCAAGGTGGCGGCAGCGCAGGCCTACGACAGCGCCGCCAAGGGCGCGCAGCAGGCCGGCGAGTACACGCAGGCGCGCAGCCCAACCCTGCCCTACCGCAGCCCGCGCTAGAATGCCACGGCGGCTGCCTGCTCTGACTGGCACTGGCCGCGCCTGGCGTGTGTCGCCTGACGCTCTGCGGGCGCTGCAGGCCAAGGCAAGCCAGGCGTACGACAGCGCCGCGCAGGGCGCGCAGCAGGCCAAGGACTACACCACGGTGCGCAGCCGGCAGTTTACATATCTACCTGCTGGTGGCTGGAGGCGCCACACCTCACCCTCACACCCGCTCGCGCTGCAGGCCAAGGCGGGCCAGGCGTACGACAGTGCCGCGCAGGGCGCGCAGCAGGCCGGCGCCTACACGCAGGCGCGCAGCTCGCGCCATGCCCGGCCTGCTCCGCTTCAGCCCACATATTGTGCTGCGCTTGAACCGGCTGTCGCCCGCAGGCCAAGGCGGGCCAGGCATACGACGCTACTGCCCAGGGCGCGCAGCAGGCCAAGGACATCACGCAGGTGTGACGCAGCTTAGAACCCGTCATGTTATGGTGGACCATAAACCATGTCCATGTCTTTGCTCTAGTGGTGTCACACTGCGGGTCCGCGAACTTGCAGCGACAGCATATCGCTTGCAATCCGTTTACAGCGTTGTAGCAAACTGACGTGCGCCCTTGGCGCCTGCTGCCACCGCAGGCCAAGGCCGGCCAGGCGTACGACAGCGCCGCGCAGGGCGCGCAGCAGGCCAAGGACTACACGCAGGCGCGGCATCCTCCTCCATCAGCGACCTCGCGCTGCCGGCTGCCTAAATAGCATCTGTACGCTGACACCTCATTCCTGGCCGCCTGCAGGCCAAGGCAGGCCAGGCCTATGATGCCACCGCCCAGGGCGCGCAGCAGGCCAAGGATGCCACGCAGGCGCGCGCCGGCGCATGCGCCGTGGAGTGTCTGGGCGGCCTGTTGAGGATGCATGTGGACAGCCTGCGGCACAGGTGCAGGACGTGAAACGCGGCCGTCCGCGCAGGGCTCGACCGGCCAGGCGTACCACGCGACCGGCGCGCAGCCCACGGGCGTCAAGCAGACGACCGTGCACCAGACGACCACGCACCACATGGGCGGCGCGCAGGGCGCGCCGCTGGGCGGGCAGCACGCGGCCAAGGACTACAATGCGCAGGCGCGCCCAGCACCATAACAAAAGCAGTGTCGGACGACACCAGAGGAGGGGAACATCGCACAGTTGCTGCTGTAGGCCAGGACTTAAAAAAGACCAGCAAGTGCTTGCGCCGCACGTGGTGCTCGTATGAGCCAGGACTTGTAAGCAATCAAAAGAATTTGTTGCGCATATGCAGGTATGAGTTGGAGAGTTGGTTCTTAAACAGGCGTCGCATGGATCGCGCAGGTGCTGGACGCGCTCAAGGCCGGCGCGCAGCCGACGACGGTGGGCGCCGTGACGCAGCAGGCGCGCGCCGCTGTGCACATGCGCAGAGCGCGCCGAGCAGCAGGCGCACAGCATGCTGCTTCGCCATGTCTGTGGTTGGACCTACTGTGTCTGCGGACGTATGGTTGTGTAGCTACGAACGGAAGGTATAATAAAGAAGTGCGAGGGTTGCCCTACGAGCTACAGTGCGTAAGAGTGCATTGTGGGGCGCGGCGCGCAGCCGCACAGCTCGACCACGGCGTACCACTCCGCGCTGGGCGCCGGCGCAGGCGCCGGCGCCGGCTCTGGCTTCGACGCCAGCCTGGCGCCCGGCGTGACCGGCCAGGCCGCCGGCGGGGCGCCCTCGGCGCTGGGCGGCGCCAAGCTGGGCGGCGCCATGCCGGTCGCGGGGGGCGCGCCGGGGTCCATGGCGGGCCACACTTCTACCATGGGTGGCTCCGGCGTGCAGCTGCACGGCTCGCAGGCGCGCCCGTTGGCCCGCCTGCGCATGGGGCTGCCGCCACGGAGCTCCTGCAGCAGCAAAATGGCGTTGAGTAGCTCTCCACAGAGGACCGCTTGTTTGCCACATGCGTTGTGGAGATGCCATGGCTTGCAATTGCGTGCGGGGTCGTTGCCGCTTGCTGCATAGTTGCTGGATGCCTGCAGCCTTGCTGCATTTTGGTAGGTTGGTACGTTTTGGGTGGGGTGCATGCAAGCCACCAGCAAGCATACCTTGCGACACATGTGCGTAACAGATGTTGTGCGCGGGGTGCAGCTGCCGAAGCAGCAGTGAGCGCTGGTCATCTGGGATGCCTGCAGGGTTTCTAGCATGTTCATGAGGCGACACGGGCGCATGGCGCAACACTCGTGCAACTTTGCGATAATACAGCTATGATTGTTCCGAGCCTGTGCAAGGTCATACTGCAAGCAACTGCGCGGTTGCCGTTGCGTATCAAGCAAAGTGTCTGGGCCTGCGACTGCGCTAGCCCCTAGCCTGTGAGCAAGAACGTCGGTCAACCCTGCTGTTCCTTAAAGCCATGTCTTTAAAAATTGGTCGTGAATGCAGTCTTTGCGCACATGAGTGGGTGATGCACAAAGCACTCATGTGCGGGAGTTGCGCAAAAACCAGTCACAACACATCTGATATGCAGCGACCGAGGCATGCACCGTATTCCTCCACATAGGTCACAAAGGCTTGCAAGCCTTAGCAAGTGATCTCATGCATGTCAATACTTGTGGGCACCGCTACTTCCACTGTCAAGCCGAAGCAATCATGTGCAAAAAATCGTACACGTGCCCTCAGAAATCCAACTTCCTTTGATGATCAAGGCGTGCACAGGCCCAATAGTAACCAGGCTTTAGCGCGCACTTACCAGACTTCTGCAGCTCACTGAAGCTTGCGAACTTGCAGGTCGTCGGCCAGGTCCTGTGGTCAGCAGGCGCACCTCAGAGTCCGGCGCGTGCTAATAGAAGAGTGACCAAGTCACAGTGACTTTATGTAGTAAAGTCAAAGAGATTGAATCGCATGCACAATGCAGCCCCCCCGTCCCCACCTTCTGCGAGGGGGCAAACTTGGGGGCAATTCCAAGGCGTTCGGAACTCAGTGTGGCGGCAACGTGTGCGCGCCAGACAGATCGCTTGCTCTGCGACTCGGTGCATGCTAGCTGCATTGCTGTTTGCTCACCGCGGATCTTGCTTGTTCAGGCTTCCTACGCAGCGGCAGCGCACCATGTCGGGGCTGGTGCAGTGCCTGCTGGGCATGGGCAACCCCCTGCTGGATGTTATGTCCAACGTGGACCAGGCCTTCCTAGACAAATACAAGGTAACCTGCAATCAAGAGGCGTAGCGTCGCGCCGCGGTGCTTGAAGCAGTGCATGCGCTGTTCTTGGAGCGAAGTGGCTTGATTAGCACCATAGCGCTTTGTTTCCTGTGACATATGACTCTCTATGTTGGCGCACTGGTTGATCGGCGGCAGATCTCTGCTATGAGCCAACATGCACCTGATGTGTGTGCAATTGGGCTGGCCGCAGCTCAAGCTGGCCAACCAGATCCTGGCTGAGGACCAGCACCAGCCCATGTACAAGGCACGCACCTATACCCAGCTCCTCCTGTGCGGGTGATCGTGTACGAGGTGTGCGGGCTGCGGCAAAGCGGGTGTACACGCGGCCGCCGCGCTGCAGCTTGCAGGCCTGCCAAAGTGAGCACCTGGCTGGCATATGGTGTGAATGCTTCTTCTGGCGTCTGTGCGGCAGGAGCTGGCAGCAAAGCCCGATGTGCAGTACGTGGCGGGCGGCGCGACGCAGAACTCCATCCGCATCGCGCAGTGGCTGCTGCAGGTGCCCGGCGCGACGTCCTACTTTGGCGCGGTCGGCGATGACGACTTTGGCCACAAGCTGCGCGAGACGGCCTCGCAGGGCGGCGTCAATGTGCGTCTCGCGCCCTTTACGCCGCTGCATGTTTGTGTAGTTCACAAAGTTCGTAGTCTAGAGACATGCTCGTCCCGCAGCAAGCTGGAGTCCCAAGTGTGTCCCCCAGCTGTGCACAGCGTCACTTGAAGCGCTGGGCTGTCACTGGTCTCCACTGTGCACTACATATGCCCAGCCATGCACTGCTTGATGCATGGCGCACCCAGCCACTCACGAGATGCTGTGCCGCAAAGCCACTGTGCAGTGCCCTGCAACACAGAGCCTGAGAGCAAACCATAGAGGGCGGACAGGTAGCAGCCGTGCCAGGCTGAACCGGCGGTCAAATGTGCGCACGCAGGTGCAATACATGGTGGACAAGGAGACGCCGACGGGCACGTGCGCGACCTGCATCATGGACGGCGAGCGCTCGCTGGTCGCCAACCTGGCCGCTGCCAACAACTACAAGGTGCGCCAAGATAGGGTAGGGTAGAGCTGCCCTGGATAGGGTAGGGAGCGCTGCCGGGCACCTGGCGCGGGCAGCGCTTGCGGCAGGCGCAGCACACGGTTGCGGGGCGCCCCGCGGGCGCCGACAATGCTATGCTTCGCCGCCGGACCGGGCTGCGCGGGCGCGCCTGCTCGCGCAGCGCAGGCGGCCCCTGCCGCCGCGCAGCGGGCGCCCGCTCGCTGGAGCAGCTGCCTGACCAGCATGATCGCAACTGTCATGCATGGACACCGGCGTCTCAGCTTGCGCCGCGCCCGCGCCGTCTGCGGCGCTGAGCGCGCCGTCTGCACGTTGCCGGATTGACAGTCGTCACGTCTACAGGGAGGCAGTGGTTGCCCCGCCATCTAAATCCTGAAAGGGAGGGCCACAATCTCGCTCTCATCAAGGCGGCTCTTTCCTTGCAGGTGGACCACGTGAAGCGGCCAGAGAACTGGCGGCTGGTCGAGGCGGCGCGGGTGGTGTACTCGGCCGGCTTCTTCATCACCGTCTCGCCCGAGTCCATCCTGCTGGTCGGCAAGCACTGCGCCGAGCACAGCAAGATCTACTGCATGAACCTGTCGGCGCCCTTCATCTCCGAGGCGCGCGCCGCGGCAATGAGTCCCGCTGCTGCGCTGTCTCGGGGGCCTGGGCAAGCTGCCGCGGCTCCCTTCGCATCCTCTGCACATGCTCAAGGAGCGGATACTGCTGAATGGGGATTCCCAAGCAGTGCCCAGTCCGGTCCGGAGCTATAGCTCCGCCAGAAAACCACCTGTGCTGTGCTACAGACTGCGCTGCGCGAGCGACGGCCACGCCTCGCTCGCACGCTGAAGTACGCCGGTGCTGCCGCTTTGAAAACAGACTTAGGGTAGAACGGAGACAGGGCTAATGCCGCCTGCATGCGGCGACGCAGGTGCCGCCCTTCAAGAAGACGCTGCTGGACGCGATGCCCTACATCGACTTCCTGTTCGGCAACGAGACCGAGGCGCGCGCGTTTGCCGCGTCGGAGGGCTGGGACACCCAGGACGTGGCGGAGATCGCGCTCAAGGTGCTCGCTGGCCCGCCTCAGGCCCAGCTGGCAAAGTCTGCTGGTGCAGGCGTTGCTGTCCAAGCTTGGCCTTTTGCGTCATAATGTTGTCCCATGACGCAGGGTTTCGTCACGACAGGCAGCGCCTGTGCTGCAGTGCCTTCTGTCACTTGCATGCAGCACCAGGAAACTGTGGCGGCAGCCTGCTGCACTCTTGCATGCCTAGTTACTATTGAGGTGCTATGCATCAAGTAGCATGCTGCGAAGCCATGCGTGGGGCTGCACCCGCATGAAAAACCGCGGTTGGCTGACATACGGATGCGACTCAGTCAGGGCCGCATCTGTCTCAGGACAGCACAGCATGTGTTGTTAGATTGAGTGCCACATGCGCCGCGCCTGTGCAGAGCTGTGCGTCAACCTTGGCGCCGCGCGCGCGGCAGATCGCCCGCTTCCCGAAGGAGAACGGCAGCCGCGCACGGACGGCGGTCATCACGCAGGGCAAGGACCCCACTGTGATCGCCACCAATGGCAAGGTGGCGGCCCGCGCTCTCACGCGCTGCTCCAGAACATGCGCTGCTTCAGGAGGCATGTCATGGGCTGTTAGGCGCGGTCAGAGCCATGTTACAGCCAGGAATGCACAATCAGAGCGGCTGCAACACTTACAGCCAGGAATGACTGCTGGGCGACCAGTTCCTAGTCTGGTCAGGCCCATCCTGACAACGTGCGTCGCTAACCCTCTCATGGCAACCTGACACATGGAGTTCGCCACGCCTGAGTGCGCCTCAGGCTCAGTACATACGCGCATGCACAGCGGCACCTTCTGGCGCAAGCCGAGCCAGCGCGGACAGAGACACCAGTGTCCTCGCGCCCGGCCCGCTTCCGCGCCACCGAGACGACGCCGCCCCGCGCCCCGCCCTAACCCTACCCTAACCCGCGGCGCGCAGGTGCTGCAGTTCCCGGTGATCGCGCTGCCCAAGGAGAAGCTGGTGGACACGAACGGCGCAGGCGACGCGTTCGTGGGCGGCTTCCTGTCGCAGCTGGTCGCCGGCAAGGACCTGGCCGAGTGCTGCCGCGCGGGCAACTTCGCGGCGCACCTGGTCATCCAGCGCTCGGGCGTCACGCTGCCGGACAAGCCAGACGGCTTTGCGTGGGCCTAGAGCGCATTAAGGTCCTGCCCGCGTCATCGTTCTGGTCTCGAGGGAGACATGCCGCCGGCCAGGCCGGGCGCCTGTGCGTGGGTTTAGGGCGCGCCGGGGTCTGGGAGCGCTTGTGACCGGAGTCCAGCGCATTTGCAGGGCAGGGTGCAAACGACACGGCAGTCCATGGCCGTGCACAGGGTGATGGTTCCACCATTTGCAGGGGTCTGTGCGAACAGTCTCTGGCGGGGCCACGGCGTCGCCCTTGTGGGGTCGCGAGTTGCTTGGCTGGCTGTGCCACAGCGGGCACATGAACGGGCTTGGGTGTGCGTGATACATTGTCAGGCACTGCAAAAACTGCCGGGGCTGCATTGAAAATTGTTCGGTGCACCGGAAGCTGCTGAGGTAAGGGTTAGCAGCGCATTCTTTGGCCGATGGGTTGCCTTGCACTGGCTGCCTTCACTCATTACTGGCACTCAGGGCCAAAGCAAACGCTGGCTTGTCCTCAACGCACCCCGTGATGCGCACACCCTGTGATGCGCACTCTGGCTGTGGTGGTGGTAAGAACATCATCACCCTCGCAAACAGCGCTTGAGCACGCAGGCGCTCCACACTCCTGACAACAAGTCCTTTCATGCAACATCAGTTCATGCAAAGCAGGCGCGTCTTGTTACAACGAGCCGGTGCCCTCTGTACCCAGGCACGCTCTTACGCCCCAGGCTCGCATGTGCTTGGTTTCTTTCAAAATGTCCAAGTCCATGACCACTGTCTGGTCTTCATCGCAAGACACGCGCAGATTTGTGCTTCCACCCTGGTACACAGGGGCCGCGTGCAGGCGCCCCGGCGGCGCTCAGGTGTACTGCGGCGCCAGGCGGCCCTCGCGCACGATGTAGTTGTCCACCTCGAATGGGCGCCCGTCCAGCCAGGCCTCCAGCATCTCGCACGTCATGCCCGCAAAGCGCTTCTGCGCGCGGCGGCACGCAGCGGGGTCATGTGACTGTATGTATGGGGGACGCTCGCTGGTAGCATGCTGCCCGGGTCGGCTCGTGTGCGTCCCGCCGCGCTCGCTGTGCGAGTCCGCCATGCTAGGCTGCACATGCCCGCCGCAGTCTGGTTAACAAACAAGCTAATCTCAGAAACTGCAAGCTGCACCAGCCATACTGCATGCACAACAGTATGGCTGGTGCAGCTTGCAGCTACGTCTAAGGTTAGCTTGTTTAAACACCACACTGCGGCGGGCAGCTCGTTTAAACACCACACCAGGCCTCATGCGCAGCCCAGCATGGCGGACTCGCACAGCGTGCGCGGCGGGACGCAGGCGCGGGGACGGCGCATGCGCCAGCAACTCAACCCAACTTGGCTCCTGCATGGTGTGAGGCTGGGAGCCTGGAGATGGAGCCAGGCCTAGCAGAGACGCTCCCAGGCATGCGTCCGTGCAGTCTCACTGCGCTGGGTGCCAGAGCGCTTGACGCCCACGACATGCGGTCTGGCTCTGAGCAGCAAAGGCGGCCGCAACGTGCGTGAGCATCAATCGGGGTTAGGGTCAAGGTGGGGAGCAGACTCGCCTGAGCATCGATCGTGCACCCGCTGAAGTGCGGCGTCATGGCGTGGCGGGGCATGTGGCGCCAGGGGTGGTCCCTGCATGCGGCGCCCTTCCTTCATGGGCGCGGCAGCCAGGCGGCCATGAGCCTGCCAGCGCCCGCATGCGGGGCAGCGTGTGCATGTGGCGAAGCGCGGCATGGGTGGTTCCCTAGCGCGTGCCCACTTGCATCCAGCACTGGTGGAGGCAGTGGCGGTGTCATGAGATGTCAGAAGTGCGGGCGCTGGCTGCGCTGGGAGCACTAGCGCGGCCTGCGTCAGGGAGCGCGGCACAAGCACCACTCCAGGCGCCCCACGTGCTGCCGGCTGCACAGCAGGACTGGATGCAGAAAGAGGGCCACCCGCACTTGGGCGCGGGCTGCTGCGGCCACACGTCCCCCGAGTACCCTGCGGGGCCGCGCCAACCAGCTTCGTGAGCGGAGTCGCTCTGCGCTTGCGTGACCCCCTGACCCACGGAGCTACAAACACAGGCGGTGGCCAGACAGCGCCTTGCTGCAAAGCATTTTACAGCAGCAGCAGACCAGTGCCGATGCTGTGCTGCGCATGCACGGGCGCAGCGCAGGGCCGCGCACCGCCGAGCTGGCCCGGTTCCAGCGCGCGTGCGACTGCGCCCGCGTCGCAGATCGCCCCGCGCGCATTGTTCACCAGGTAGGCGCCTGCCGCGCGGCCGGCCGGCGTCACCTGCCCCGCCTCCGTGCCGTGCGACTGCCTCCTGCTGGAGATGTGCAGGCGAGGTGCTCCAGCGCGCCCGCATGACCGGCGCAGGCTTGCAAGGAGCTGGCAAGCACTTAGACAGCAGTAGCCCGTGCAGTGCACAGACGGCAGTGTGCGGACCGCACCCTTCTTCATCTTGGCAATCAGGTCGTCATTGAACATGCCCTGCACGCGTACTTTTCAGGACACTGGCTGCCGCTCAGCAGGAGCCTTTGCCGGCACAGGCATGCCTGCGCGTAGCAATGAGGCATGCTGGGGCCAGGGCCCTTCGCGCACCGCGTCTTATTGGTCAGCGGCACCTGCGCAGACGGCGCACCTCAACACTTCCGCCATGCCCATCTTACGCCCATGTCGGAGCTCCAACGGTGGTGTATAGTACGATAGATTTTTGGAAAGCTGAGCCCCGGGCGGCAGCGTGGCGCCGCACGGCATCTTGCCGAGAAGCTCGAGGCGCATGCTACAACGCATGTGATCGTGGTGGACTACCGCGGCGCACATTGATGGTGACAATGTCGCAGCGGCTGACCATGGCCTCCAGGTCCTGCATCCACGCCACGCCCATGGCGTCGATCTCCGGCTTCTGGTGCCGGTCGTAGTAGGCCAGCTTCACGCCAAAGCTCTGCGCGGCGGCAGGTGGCCGCTCCCCAATTTCGCGCTGATGCGCAGACTTTTGGCGTGGAACTATATTACTACAGTGGGCACACGCTGACGCAGGGCAGCAGGACTGACCGGCGGCGCCTGCAGCCGTCCGCTGAGGTGTGCACACCTCAGTGCCCGCTCGTGGCCGCGCCTAGGTTTGCAAGAAAGGCGCTGCCGCGGCAGCAGGCCCTGCCAGCATGCCTGTCTGTTCTAGCAGGCGCCCTTCGCATCACTGAATGACAGGGGACATGGGGACGCACTTTCAGGCGGCGGAGCACTGCTCTCGCAATGCGGCCCCCACCGACGCTGCAGACGGTCTTGTTTGCAATATCATATGCGTGGGAGGCCACCGAAGCCACGTCCCACTCGCCGCTCACCACCTGCACAGCACAACGCGCGCAGGGCGCGTCTGATTCCCGGCCATCACTGTGCCAAGCAGGCATAACACTGTGGACCACAGCCCCTGACATGCACCTAGTTAGGAGCCTCATTTACTTGAAGCTCCTAACGCGCGTGCGGTGAGGCAGGCAGCTGTGTGTGCAACACGCCACTTACTACATGGACAGGCACGCTTGCAGTGAGAGCAGGCGGCATGGTCGCGCGCGCGCTGCACACGAGCGCGGCTGCAGCGGCAGCGCGCGCCTGCTGGTACCCCTCGACAAAATTGCGAATGAGGATTAGGCAGCGCATGGCCTCGTCCTCCGCCACGCTCTCCACGTTGCTGCCTGCGCCGCGCGCGACTTGGGCGGCCTGCGACACACTGCAGGACTGCGACTGCATGCGAGACGCTGGCTGGCTCGACGTGACTGCCTGCGCGCGACGGACCGTGCGCGCCACTGGCGGGCTGTCCCACTGTGCAGGAGTGCGACTGCATGCAGGGCGCTGGCTGGTCTGCTGCGAGTGCTGCCTGCATGCTGCAGGGCTCCATGCGAGGGCAACGACCGCGCACCGGTGCACTCGGCCACCGTCAGGCCGGCGGCTGCGGCGGCCTCCAGGTCGATGTGGTCCGACCTGAGCGGCCGGCCTCACAGCCCATGGTGAGTGCTAGGGTGGCAGGCTGGCAGCGCTGCACAGCTCATCACAAATGATCCGTAACGTGCATACATGCATGTCCTCTCTGCGATGATGCGAGAACAACTGCCATACAAGAACAGTCGCACTGCAAATACAATTGCCATGTGGGAACAATTGCCATTGTGTCATCAGCAAGTGCCTGTTTCCGGCCGTGTGCATGTACTTTTACGTACCCATGCTTTTCACAGCCTAATACTGATCCGCTGTTCCATGCAGGGATGGGAGCCATCCTGCCGCCTCTGCAGGCACTGCCCGACCAGGCCGTGCTTGCTCGGCTGCAGGGTCGGCGCGCACCCGACGCCCGCGACCAGGATGAGGCGCAGCTTCTTGGCCGCCGCCAGGCGCTCGCGCGTCATGTACGCCTGCCCAGCCGGCCACTCTTGCATTTATTTAATTATCTATAATTTACTCTATTTCGTAACGTATGGCATGTGTCACAGCACCAGCTGAAACTGCTCGCTCTGATTGTCATGGATTAAAAATCCATGACAAAATCCATGACAAAAAGGCAGGCTGCAGATACACAACAGGCGGCAGTACCGGCGGCGCGCACCGGGTGGAACGGGGTGGTGATGAGGATGTCGATGCTCGGCAGCAGCTTGTCCAGGTCTGCACGCGCAGCGCGGCGTGAGCGCAGCCTCACAGGCGGCATGGGAGCGCTTGGCAAGGGAGGAGAGGCTGAGAGCTGCCGGCACACATGCAGCGCACCCGAGTCCGGGCCGTCCTTGAGGTCGGTGGTGAAGAAGTCGCAGCCGCGGCGCTCCAGGGCGCCGCGCAGTCCGAGGCCATTCTGCGGGTGCGGCTGCAGGCACTTGACGCGACAGGACGAGCGGCACACATGCAGGGCGCACAGAGGCGGAGCAGGGCCGCGCGCCTCGACGCAGTTCAGGAAGTTAGGGTTTTGCGCGGCCTTGCCTCCCCTGCGGCGCTCGAGGCTTGCTGCTCAGCGTGCTCAACCAGCGCGAGTCTGACAGTCCAGCAGTGCACAGGGCAAACCTTGGCAGCACAGCGAGCACTCTCTGCGCTCCACCAACTGTCATCGAGCTCTCTTCACTGACTGCCACAAGCTCAGTCCCGCTGCGCGCGCGCTTATGTCATGGCCTGCTTCCGTGAAAAGACCTGGTTTTGTCAGCTTTGGAACAGAGTCAAAGCCACGCGGCAAGGCTTCATGGACAAGGCACACAGATACTTTCATGAGGTATGTGGAACAACTTCGCTCGAAAACTGTGCACCAGGTCACCAGGTCAGGTACCTCCTGGCAAAGGCTGGTCGAGGGATGGATTCCTGAACGCCCTCCTCATCCACAAACTTCCACTGCTTCTTGGCACACAAGACTTTCTCCACTTGAAGGTGCTACATGCTCTGGCAACCTAGCCCTACATACATGTAGGCCCTATGCTATGTGTACCTATGTGTGCATTCTGTGAAAGCAGGTGGCAAGGTAACGAGCGAGTATTTTGAGTTGCTGCTAGTCATGTCGTTTGACGTTTCGGGCAGGTCAAGGCCTGCATATGCGTAACGCACTTGTTAAATGCGAGTCACATATGGACAGCTCCCATCATGCCTACCATGTCACTCTCTGCCACATCAAAGCTAGCGACCCACAAACGCGGCCATGCGAGACAGGACATGACCGCTCTGTACGCTCACCTGCCTACATTGCTCTCCCGGCTCCCGTCAAACACTCGACACTCGACAGCCTGCACTGCGCAGCTGCTGCAGACGGGGCCGCTGGTCATGCCTCGGCCGCCTCGCCGGCAGCACTGTCTCCTGTGCCGTCCGTCTCTGCAGGAACCACTGCAGCACCAGGGTGCGACGCCGGCAGCTCGTCAGCGGCGGCCTCTGCTGCTGAGCCGTCCTCCGTCGCGCCCCGCGGCGCGTCGGCAGCCTCGCCGCTGGCGGGCAACTGGAGCGCGGTCACGCAGAACCTGCGCGTGTTGCCCGTGTGAGCATGCCATCCGCGCCGGCAGGCTTCATTTGTATTTAAGCAAAGGTCAAGGAGCGCCAAAGGATGACGGATTGGTGCAAGACTGCGCACTAGAAGCAGAACGAGCATGGCAAGTGCGCCGCTGGCTCCCTGCTTCAGGCCTGACTCGCCTCCCAACACGCCCGCATCCGCTCACGGTGCGGGCACACAGCCACAACGCAAGCAGTGCCTACAGTGACACACCAGCGGCGCTCCTCGTCTCTCACAGAAGCAGGGCCCCTCTACCGATGAGTCCATGCGCTCGCCTTGGGCCTGGAAGACAGAGGACTACTGACACGCAGCGGCGTGATCCGCACACACCGCTCGGCCAGGTCTGGTCGTAGGGTGTATCGTAGGGTGTATCATAGGGTGTGTCATAGGGTGTCAGGGGAGCGCACTTCTTCCACAGGCCCCGCGACGCGGACACGATGAACGCGAGCGGCACCGGCTCGCGCGACGGCTTCAGCAGCGCCGGCCGGTGCCACGGTCGCGCGCACAGCGCGCGCGCGTTGGGCGGCGGCGGGCCCTGCAGCGCCGCGCCAGCCGGCCGCTCCGGCGCGGCCGGCACGGCCGGCTGCGAGGGCAGCTCCACGTCGCGCCCGGCCGCCTTCACGGCGGCCACGCGCAGCTGCAGGCGCTGGTGGTCTGCGACCAGCAGCGACGGCAACGCCACCACGTCCTACACGCGCGCACCCCCTGTCTCATCGGTCTGCACGGTGCAAACATGCGGCCCCAACCTGACAGTCATGCTGTAGGCATGCGAATCTTGGCGTGACACAGCGGAACGAAACACAACCAGTGCGGAAAGCCTTGGCGCTCGACCGGCGCCCGGGGTTCCCGTGGCGTGGCGCGGCGGCGCGCGCGCGGGGGGCGCAGCGCGCGCGCGCCTGCATGCTGCCGCCCAGCGTCTGGCGCACGAGGTCCAGGTTGTGCTGCAGCGCGCGCGGGCTGCGCCCGAGCGCGCCCGGCGCGACGGCCACCACGCGGCCCAGGTCGGCGCCCACGAGGCCCGAGCCGACCAGCAGGGCCACGTTGGTGCGCAGCTCCTTGTTCAGCGGCAGCCTCAGCAGCTTGGGGCACCTGGCGCGGCGCGGCCGCGTCA